>Ga0208198_1000065_pt1 | contig 127401 bp, 91 predicted proteins | sample AD_JPNTR2_MetaG_FD_184446 | JGI IMG/M metagenome (GOLD analysis project Ga0208198, IMG submission 184446) | Active sludge microbial communities of municipal wastewater-treating anaerobic digesters from Japan - AD_JPNTR2_MetaG (SPAdes) (version 2) | ecosystem: Engineered > Bioreactor > Anaerobic...
CCATGACCTGCTTCAACTGCTCTACGCTAACCCGTGGATCTTCCATGACCTAATCTCCTTACTCATAAGGTTCATAAGTCACTATAAACAAAGAACTTGCATGGCGCCAGAAAAAAATCTCACACACGTTTGGAACGGAAGGCAGGATCGTCGCTTTGGGGGTCTGTTTCCATCCTCCGGGAAAACCCACTTGCCCCAGTTTGACGGGTGTGCTATCTTCCACCGGGAGTTTTGCACAATGGAACGCTCGTCTTTAACGCGATATGCGTGGTTGTCGATCGCCGCCGCGCTGGTTACCATCGGGCTCAAGAGTCTGGCCTACCTCTTGACCGGCTCCGTCGGTCTGCTCTCGGACGCGGTGGAGTCGCTGGTCAATCTGGCGGCCGCGTCAATGGCCCTAGCCATGCTGATCATCGCGGCCAGACCGGCCGATGAAGGGCACCCATACGGGCACAGCAAGGCGGAATATTTCGCCAGCGGCATCGAGGGACTCCTCATTCTCATTGCGGTCGCCTCGATTGGTGTTACTGCCGTGCGGCGTATTCTCAATCCTCAGCCTATTGTACAAACCGGCGTCGGCCTAATCGTCGCGGCGATCGCCTCCGCGATCAACTTCATCGTCGCGAGGATCCTTCTGCGGGTCGGTAAAATGCACAACTCGATCACCCTGGAGGCCGATGCGCATCACCTAATGACGGACGTGTGGACCTCGGCGGGCGTCATCGCCGCTGTGGGGATCGTTTCCTTGACGGGTTGGCAGATCCTCGACCCGCTGGTCGCCCTCGGCGTGGCCTCCAATATTGTCTGGACCGGCGTACATCTGATCCGTCGTTCTGTGGCGGGACTGATGGACGCCGCCTTGTCCCCGGAAGATTGTGGCAAGGTGCAGACGATCCTGGACAAGTACAAGGGGCAAGGCGTCGAGTTTCACGCGTTGAGGACCCGTCAGGCGGCCGGGATGCGATTTGTCTCCGTTCATGTTTTGGTGCCGGGTAAATGGACCACACACAAAGGACACCACGTCGTCGAGGACATTGAAGGGGAAATCCGCCAAGTCCTCCCCGGCGCCAACGTGATTACGCACCTGGAGCCGATCGAAGACCCGCTGTCCTTCCACGACGGCCAAGGGAACCCGTGATGGCTTGTCCCCTGGGCAAAAAGGTCTTCTGGGGAAGATGTTTATGAGGAATCTGTCATTTTTTTTGATGTTGGCCATGGCGAGGCAGTCGCTGGTGTTGCCGGTAACTCATTCGGATAGCCGGGTGACATTTCGGCTCCGGGTTCCCAACGCCAATGAGGTACGGATCTGACTGGAAACCGTCGGGCAAGGGGTGATCCGGTATGATCGGAGCGATTGCGGGGGACATCATTGGGTCGGTGTATGAGAACTTCCGAACGAAGCGGAAGGACTTCACGCTGTTCACCCGCTTCTCGACCTATACCGACGACAGCGTGCTGACCATCGCGGTCGCCGACGCAATTCTGACCGACCGCAATTACGTCCGGGCGATCAAGTCCTACGCCCGCCGCCACCCGATGCGGGGCTACGGCCCGCGGTTCCTCCGCTGGATGGTGATGCCGGGATACGCCCCGTACAACAGCTTCGGCAACGGCTCGGCCATGCGGGTCAGCCCCGTCGCCCACGCCTTCGAAACGGAACAACAGGTCTTGGACGAGGCCGCACGAACCGCCGAGTGCACGCACAACCATCCCGAGGGGGTCAAAGGGGCGCAGGCGACCGCGCTGGCGATCTTCCTCGCCCGGATCGGCCAGGACAAAGAAATGATCCGAACCGTGATCCAGGACCGCTTCGGCTACGACCTCTCCCGAACGATCGACGCGATCCGGCCCGACTACGCCACCGACATCACCTGCCAGGGCTCGGTCCCCGAGGCGATCATCGCCTTCCTCGATTCGACCTCCTTCGAGGATGCGGTGCGCAACGCCGTCTCTCTCGGCGGTGACGCGGACACCCAGGCCTGTATCGCCGGCTCGATCGCCGAGGCCTACTACAAGACGATCCCGACAGCGATCCTCGAACAAATCCCCCAGCGGTTGTCGGAAGACCTGTGGCAAAAGACTCTGGAGTTCTACCGGCGCTACGGCATCCGCGACATCGCGGAACAATTAAAGTCACTGGAGATTAGGTGACACTTTGGGTTATTGCGAGGGATTGTACGCGCTGGGAGAAGGGATTGACGAAGACTTGACGCGGTTGGACGATGGCTGCGGCGCGACCTCCAATAGTGGATTCCCACGAGAGTCTGGCATACCTATCGCTCGATCAGGCTCTCTTCGACTTTCATGCCGAAGTGGCGGCCCGCCTTCTCGACGTGGGCCAGGACCTTGTCGCCGGGCTTGAGGCTCGTGACCGAGATCGCCTTGCCCTGCGGGTCCACCAGGCGGATCGTCTCGGCGTTTTGCAGGACCAGGCTGATCGGCTGACCCTGGGCTTCTGCCTCGATCAGCATCATGGGCCGCCGCTCGATCTTGTTGCGCCCCAGGTAAGCCACCTGCGTTCGGCCCTGGAAGTCCACGAGCATGACCTCGTCGCCGGTCTTCAAGTCCGCGAGGTATTTGGTCTTGGCACCGGGCGTGAGGATGTACGCGTGGACTGCGCCGGCGTTCACGCGGAAGGGACGCGACGCGACGTACGGATTATCGATCGACTCCGAGTGGACGAGGAAGAAACCCGACGCCGTGTTGCCCACAAGCATGCCCTCGCCTAGGGCCATCTGCGTGCAGGTGTCCAGGCACGAACGGTCGCCCATGCCAAGCTGTCGGGCGGACTTGACCGTCGCTTCGACAAGTTCGATCCGCTCGCCGACGCCGTGGATCACCTCCGCGGTTTTCTTGATCTCGTTGACGTCGGTGGTGTCCAGGACCACGCCGTCGACGCCTTTCTCCAGAATCTCGACCATGAGCTTTGCCTGCTCGCTGTTGGCGACCTGCACCAGCAGGTTCCCACCCCGGCGGGCCAGCAGGTTCTCGATGGGGATGATCGTCCAATCGAGCATCTTGAGCACGACCAGTTTGTTCGCGGGCACGCTGGCCGCGCGGTCCTCGTCGGCCTTGCTCGCGACGTCGATGAACTCCACGTCCACACCGGGTTTCAGGTCTCCGCCGGGCTCGACCGTCTTGATCTTGCCGAACTGGCGGACGGTCCCGCTTTGCCCCTCGGGCAGTACGAGCGCCTCGGCCCCGCTCTCCAACGCCGCGATGGCGATTTCCTTCTTATACGGCACCACATTGACCCAGAGTCGTTTCATGTCTGCTCCCCTTTGGGGTATTCGAGTCGTTCGGACGCTGCCCAGCGATTGCGACCAGGTGAAAGTGTACTCCCTCGCCGCCGAAGCTGTCAATCCGGACCAGCGATGCCGATTCCGAAGCCGTGCGGTCATGGCGGCACACGGGGTCGGGATGTCACGGGTTGACCAGTTCGTTGAAGCCTTGGTTTTCGATGTTCCCGTGGGTGTGACCCAGTGGCACGATGGCACCGGTGGGGACCTGCCGCCTCGGGGATGTCGTCCTCCAGTACCATTGACCCGCCTCCAGGGGGACTTGCGTGTCGACGATCTATCGGCGTATGCTCCAAGTCTCGCAAGTGTGAACGATCCGAACGAACCTTCCCCCTTGTCGCTGGCTTTGCACACTTTCCGCATTGCCGCCCACGGGGAGGAACAAAAGGAAATGCCGTAACCGCTGAGCCTTGCCGGGAAATCAGTTGGTCCAAGAGTCTCAGTATAGTACACTGCGGTTTGTAGTGTCTTGTGGAAGTCCGACCAAAGGGCGCCTGTTTCTGTGCCGCAGAACCTGGGAAAAGGAGTCCAAATAAATGGCTGACCCGGCAATCCCGAACAAACTTTCCGTTGAGACGCCATGGTGGAAAGAGTTGACCTTCTACCACTGGATGGTCGTGATTCTTGCTTCCAGCGGATGGCTCTTCGACTGCATGGTCCAGCGGATTTTCACCCTCTGTCGCGAGCCCGCTCTCCGCGAAATGTTGGGCGGATCCGCAGCTGCCGACACCACGGTGAAGAACTGGGGGATGGGGGCCACGAGCGTGATGATGATTGGTTGGGCCACCGGCGGCATCGTCCTGGGGATGATGAGCGATCGGTGGGGACGAGTCAAGACGATGGTTGTGGCGCTGCTGATCTACTCCGGATTCACAGGCTTGTCTGGCTTTGCCCGCGGGGGTATGGAATTCTTGTTCTACCGTTTTCTCGTCGGTCTTGGCGTCGGCGGCATGTTCGGTGCCGCCACCACCCTGGTGGCCGAGAGTGTTCCCGCCCGGTTCCGCGCGGTAGCTCTGGGTTTGCTCCAGACCGTTTCGGCTTTGGGCAACATCATCGCCTCCCTGGTGAGCACCAGGGTACATCCGGGGCAAGCGAATGTTTTGTTCGGCTTCTCCGGCTGGCGAATCATGTTTTTTATCGGCGTTCTGCCCGCGATTCTGGTGGTCCCGATCCTTCTTTTTCTGCGAGAACCCGATCTCTGGAAGGAGGCGAAACGCCGGGTGGGCCTAAGTCAAGACGCATCCAGACGTTTTGGCTCGATTGCCGACATGGTACGTCACCCCCTCTGGCGTCGCAACCTCCTGGTCGGGGTATGCCTGGGCTTGGCCGGCATGGCCGGATTGTGGGGCATCGGCTTCTTTTCCCCGGAACTGATTTCCACGGCCCTGCAGGGACAGCCGCAACGAGTCATTGACATTGTGCGAGGTTATGGGATGGCCTTGCAGGACGTGGGGTCCTTTTTCGGCATGTTGATTTTTACCGTCATCGCGACGCGGTTCGGTCGGCGTCCTGCCTTCTTCGTTGCTTTCCTACTTTGTTGGATCGTTACGGTCTTCGTCTTCAACAGTCTACGCTCGGGCCGGGATGCTTACTGGATGCTGCCGATGATGGGGTTCGCCCAGTTGTCGGTCTTTGGCGGCTACTCGATCTACTTTCCGGAGTTGTTTCCCACACGGCTTCGTGGCACAGGCGTGGGGTTCTGCTACAACACGGTTCGCTATCTGGCCGCTCCTTTCCCATTGATGCTGGCCTATGTGAACAGCCAACTGACGCGCGCCGGCGTGGATGAGCCTTTCCGCAAAGCCGCCATGGTGTTGTCGCTGATCTTCGTGCTTGGCATGATCGCCCTGATCTGGGCTCCGGAGACAAGGGATAAGCCTCTTCCGGAAGACTGATTCTCACCAAGGAGCGATTCTGCCAAGCGGGGAAGATTCTTCATCTTGGGGATAGTTTCAGTTGAGGATCACTTCTTCCTGGTAGTCCGGGACTGCGACATCCCAGCCGGTTCGCTCGCGAATGAACTGACCGAAGTGTTGCGCGCTTTGAGCTTCGCCATGGATGATAAAAAGCTTTCGTGGCGTCTTTTTGAGCGACCCGAGCCACTCCAGAAGTTCTTCTTTGTCCGCGTGGGCGGAGAAACCGTGGATCTGGACGACTTTCGCCTTGACAGGATAGTTGGCCCCGAGGATTCGCACCTCCGGGTCTCCATCGACAATCCGTCGGCCGAGCGTGCCAACAGCTTGGTAGCCGACGAACATGATCGTGCTCTCGGGGCGGGCGATGTTGTTCGCCAAGTGGTGTTTGATCCGTCCGGCGGTGCACATCCCGGAACCTGCGATCACAATGACGGTGCCTTTGATCGCGTTGATCGCCTTGGACTCTTGGGTGCTCTCGGTGAACTTCAGGCCGTCGAACTCGAACGGCGACTCGTGTTTCTGCATCAAGTGTCGCATCTGTGCGTCGAAGAGGTTGGGGTGATGTCGGAATACCCTTGTGATCGCGCTGGCCATGGGGCTGTCGAGAAACACCATCATGTGCGGGATCGCGTTCTCATGCTGAAGCTCATGGATGAAATAGAGCAACTCCTGGGCTCGTTCCAGCGCGAAACTCGGCACGATGAGGTTACCGCCGGCGTCGCGGGTCTGGCAGATCACTTCGCCGATGGCGGCTTTGATGTCCTCACGGCCGCTGTGAACACGGTCGCCATAGGTGGATTCAACCAGGATGTAATCGCCGTCGGTGGCTCCGTCGGGGTCGCGGATAATCGGACGGTTTTTGCGGCCCACGTCGCCCGAAAACAACACGTTGCGGGCCTCTCCATTTTGGGAAAAGCCGACGTTGATGAAAGACGAGCCCAGCACGTGTCCGGCCTCGGAGAAGACGGCCTCCAATCCCGGAGCGATCTTCACCGCATCCCCATACTCGACGGGAACAAAGAGGGGGAAAACCTTTTCGGCATCGCCGGTGGTATACAAAGGTTGGTCACCATAGGGGCCTTCGCGTCCTTCTTTCTTGTGACGTTTTTTCTTGTAGGCCGCATCTTCTTCTTGAATCTTCGCGGCGTCCAGGAGAACGATCTTGGCGATCTCGGCAGTTGCGCTTGTGCAGAAGATTCGGCCCTTGAAGCCTTCTTTCACAAGTTTGGGCAACAGGCCGCAGTGATCGAGATGGGCGTGTGTCAACAGGACTGCCTTGATTGCGGCCGGAGGGATGTCGAAGGGCTCCCAATTGCGAGAGACGAACTGTCGCTCCTGGTACAATCCGCAATCGACAAGAATCCGCGTATCGTCGACCTCCAGCATGTGACGCGAGCCGGTGACGTTTTGTGCGGCTCCCAAGAACTTCAGTCGTGCCTGCATGATCGCTCCTAACCGCCATATTCCTTCTTTCGAAACTTCAACTCTATCCAATGGCAGGGGACTTGTCAACGTGAGGTTCGTCTGGGAAAACACGGGCATCCCGGCGTGACAAATTTCTCGGTCAGACCGGTTTTTCCCTTGACTTTGTGGGTTCTGATACCGTACAAATAATACAAGGCAAGATCTGTCGCGGCTGGAGTTTTTTTCGGCTCTTTTGTACTCCAACCGGAGCCGGCAGGATCTCCAAGGTTGCGTTTAGACCGAACAGGTTGAGCAATGCACATCTGAAGGAGGACTGGTATGTCGAGAAGACTCATTCCCGTAGTTCTTGTTTTCTTACTGGGCCCTGTGCTGCCATTGTTAGCCGGGGCGGACCCTACTCTCATTGGCTGGTGGTGGTTTGATGAAGGTTCCGGTACGATAGCCAGGGATTCGTCCCAGTACGGCAACCATGGGACCCTGACCAACGGTCCTGTCTGGGTTCCGGGGGTATTCGGAAGCGCGCTGAAATTCGACGGCGTCGACGACTATGTGTTGGTCCCGCACAATACGAGCCTGACCGTCAGCAATGAAGTGGCGGTGGCGGTTTGGATCTACCCGCAGCGGTATATCGGTCCGACGGGGGATCCTTGGCAGGGTATCATCGGCAAACAGGAAGGTCAGCGTTCCTACAACCTGTATACCTACACCGACCGTACCCTGCATTTCAGCACCGCCGGCGTAGGAACCCTCAGCAGCGCAACTGTCGCGCTAAATGAGTGGTCCCATGTATGTGCAATGGTCAAGGCAGGTACGCACGTGTACTACGTCAACGGGGCGGCCGGCGGCACATCCGGCTCTGGGATTGTTCTGCCGGGAGCCGCCGATACCGCGAATGTCGTTATCGGCCGAACGAATGAGGGGACTTCGCGAAGTTGGTGGGGGATGCTGGATGACGTACGCATCTACAACCGTAGTTTGACGCAGGCGGAAGTTCAGGAGATCTTGACCGGTAACGATTTGCTGACCGGCGTCGCAACGTCGCCCATCCCTGTGGATGGCGCAAAAGACATCCACCGGGATGTCATGCTCGCCTGGACGGCCGGCCAGTACGCAGCCACACATGATGTCTATCTCGGGACGTCGTTTGCCGACGTCAATGATGCCTCGCGGGCCAACCCAAGAGGTGTGCTCGTCAGTCGGGGGCAAACGGACACCGCCTATCAGGTGGAGGAACTGCTCGAATTCGGAACCGTTTACTACTGGCGCGTGGATGAAGTGAACGCCACACCGGACAACACAATTTTCAAAGGACCTGTCTGGAGTTTTACGGCCGAGCCGTACTCCTATCCGATCACCGGAGTGAAGGCCACCGCCTCCAGCCAGAGCCGAGCGGACACAGGAGCGCAGAACACAGTCAACGGGTCCGGTCTGAACGCCAATGACCAGCACTCTTTGGACCTGGCTGACATGTGGATGAGTAGCAATACCAAGCCGCACTGGATTCAGTACGAGTTCGACAAAGTTTATAAACTGGATGAACTCTGGGTTTGGAACGCCAACCAAATCGTCGAAACGTTCGTGGGTTTCGGCGCCAAGGATGTGACCATCGAGTATTCCGTCGACGGCCAGAACTGGGCCACCCTGGAAGGCCCGCATCAGTTCGCTCGCGCCACTGCCGATGCCACGTACACGGCCAATACGATTGTCGATTTCGGCGGGGCTCAAGCCAAGTTCGTCAAACTCACGATCGACAGCAACTGGGGCGGCGTGGCCCAGCAAGTGAGCCTCAGCGAAGTGCGGTTCTTCTACGTGCCCGTCCAGGCGAGAGAGCCCGTTCCGGCCGACGGCGCCAAGGATGTCCTCCTGACCGCCTCGCTGGATTGGCGACCCGGACGCGAGGCCACCTCGCACAAGGTGTTCTTCGGGACCGATGAGGCTGCGGTCGCCGACGGGACTGCACCGGCCAGCACGGTGAGCACTCACGGTTATACCCCGGCTTCCATGACTTTCGGCACCAAGTACTTCTGGAGAGTCGATGAGATCGGCGACACCGGAACGTACGAAGGCGACGTCTGGAGCTTCACCGCCCAGGAGTTCGCGGCAATCGACGATTTCGAGAGCTACACCGACGACGAAGGCAGCAGGATTTATGAGTACTGGTTCGACGGCATCGCCGACACCGCATTGGGTGGCTCGACCGTCGGCTACATGACCGCCCCATTTGCTGAGAGGGGTATTGTTCATGGTGGTAAGCAGTCGATGCCTCTGGCCTATGACAACACCAAGGCTCCGTACTTCAGCGAGGCGGTCAGAGAATTCGAATCGGTGCAGAACTGTACGGGTTCCGGCGCTTCTGAACTGTGTGTGTGGACCCGTGGTTATCCGGCCCTGACCACCACGGCCGTGACCGAGACTGGCGGCAAAATGACGCTCACGGGCGCCGGCGCCGACATCTGGAACAACTCCGATGAATTTACCTACGCCTATAAGACCCTCACCGGCGACGGCAGCCTGATCGCCCGGGTGGTCAGCAACGGCACCGGCACCAACACCTGGGCCAAAGGCGGCGTCATGATCCGCGACAGCGTCAACGGCGGCTCCATGCACGCGATGATGGTGATCACCGGCAGCGGCGGCAACGGCGCCAGTTTCCAGTATCGTTCGACCACCAATGGCTCCTCGGCTAACGTCGACAGCGCCGCGGTGATTGCGCCTCCGTACTGGGTTCGGATTGAAAGGGCCGGCGGCACCTTCAGCGGCTCAGTCTCTCCCGACGGCAAGACCTGGACCCAGATCGGTATGACGAACATCACTATGACGGACCCGGTCCTGATCGGCCTCTGCGTCACCTCTCACGCGGTCGGCGAGGACCGGACTTTCCAGTTCGAAAATATCGCCGCCACGGGGAATGTGACCGGCGTCTGGCAAGGCGCCATCATCAATGCGGCTCAGTACAACGACGCCGCGCCGATGTATTTGACGGTCACCGACAGCGCCGGAAAGTCGGCAACTGCCACCAGTGACACGGCGGCCACCGTCGCCAATTGGACGCGATGGACGATCCCGATGAATAGTCTCTCCGGTGTGAACTTCAGCCGGGTCAAGAAGATCGCCATCGGTGTCGGCACCAAAGGCGCCACCACCGGTGGTTCGGGAATGGTCTTCATCGACGACATCGGTTTTGGTCGTTCATCCCAGTAGGGTAGAGAACTGGTGAGTTGTAGGTTTTCTGCTCTGCCGATTGAAGTCATGGATAACTGTACAGGGGCCTGCGTTCAAATGGCGCAGGCCCCTGTGGATTGTCTGTGTGATGAAGACGTCAGGGGGGACCGGAGGGATGGTTTCTCTTGCATGAGAAAAGGGCGGTTGGTGCCAAGCCCAGTTGGCAACAAATGACGCATGTCTCCGTCGGGCGGGTGGATTCCGACGCAGGGAGTTGGGTTGAGCGTTTTTGACGGGCGGCCCGGGGCTCTCGCTCGGGTCTCGATAAGAGTTCTGGGGAAAAGGAGGTAGACCATGAGGAAGAGAGCTGTCGCTTTCGCGGCATTGTGTCTGATGCTAGCTTGGGCCGGCGTGGTCTCGGCGAAACTGGTCGCGCACTGGAAGTTGGACGAAACCGCCGGCACGACCGCGTCCGACGCCAGCGGCAACGGCTATCATGGCAGGCTGATGGGAGGGGTGACCTGGGTGGCAGGCGAGATCGACGGGTGCATCGAGGTCAACGGCAGTAACGGATACGTCGATTTCGGCAATCCCGCGGGCTGGCCGGACGGCCGTAAGGCTCGAAGTCTGTGCGCCTGGGCCAAGACCGACACGATCTCCTCGGGATGGAAATGGATCGCGGCCTATGGTTCTCCGGCCACCGGGCAGGCAATGTTCATCGGCCTCAACGGCAGCGCTCTGTACGGCGGAGGCTACGGCGACGACATCTTCGTCGCCAACTTTTGGCAGACCGGCGTCTGGCGCCATATTGCGTTGACCTACGACGGCTCGACCGCCCGGCTGTACGCCGACGGCGTCGAAGTGATCTCGGCGGCGAAAGCGTGGAACCTGGTTCTGAACCGGGCGCACCTCGGTCGGCAGATCAACGACGCCGCGGAGTTTTGGGATGGCATGATCGACGACGCTCGCCTGTACGATCACGCGCTGACCCCGGCGGAGGTCAAGGCGTTGATTCCGCCCAAGCTCAAGGCCCGCAGTCCGATCCCTGCGAACGGACAGACCGGCGTGCTTTCGCAGTTGCTCCAGTGGACCCCCGGCGACACAGCCCAGTGGCACAACGTCTACATCGGCAAGAGTCCCGATCTGACCGAGGCGGACCTCGTGAGCGAGAAGTGGCGGTCTGCGGTCTACTGGTACATTCCCGGCTTCGATTCCGGCGTCACCTACTACTGGCGGATCGACGAGGTCGAGGCCGACGGAATGACGATCCACACGGGCGACCTGTGGTCGTTCTCCGCGGCGCCGGTGAAGGCGTTCAACGCCAGTCCGGCCCCCGGCGCCAGGTTCCAGGATCTGGATGTGAAGCTTTCCTGGACCGCCGGGACGCTGGCTATCAGCCACGACGTGTACTTCAGCACCGATCAGGCGGCGGTCGCCGCCGGGGCTGCGGATGCGTTCAAGGGGAACCAGTTCACAGCGATCTACGCCCCCACAGGGCTGGCGATCGGCACGACCTATTTCTGGCGGGTGGACGAGGTTCAGACCGGCGGGACCAAGATAGCAGGCGATGTCTGGAGTTTCAGCACGATGCCTGTGATCCCGGTCTCCGACCCCGATCTGGTGGGCTGGTGGTCGCTGGATGAGCAGGAAGGGACCAAGGCGATCGACTGGTCCGGCCATGGCCTGCACGGCACGTTCCGGGGCAACGTCAAATGGACCGAGGGCATGGTCGGCGGGGGCCTGGACTTCGACGGCGACGGCGACTACGTCGATCTGGGCAATCCCGAAGGCTGGCCCGCCGGCACGGAGCCTCGCAGCATGTGCGCCTGGGCCAAGACCGACAGCGTCTCAGTGGGCTGGAAGTGGATCGCCGCTTACGGTTCCGCAGGGGGCGGGACCGCGATGTTCATCGGTCTCAACGGCGCGTCCCTGTACGGCGGCGGCTACGCCGACGACATCTACATCGACAACTTCTGGGAGACCGGCGTCTGGCACCACATCGCCCTGACGTACGACGGCGCGACCGCCCGGCTGTACGCCGACGAGGTCGAAGTGGTCTCCGGCGCGAAGAACTGGAACCTGGTCCGCAGCCGGGCCCACATCGGCCGGCAGGTCAACAACGAGGTCGAGTTCTGGGACGGCGCGATCGACGACGTCCGCATCTACAAGATCGTCCTGACGCCGGAGCAGATCGCAGAGGCCATGAGAGGCGATCCGAGCCTTGCCTGGAATCCGCAGCCTGCGGCAGGCGTCAACCTCGACATCCGTGACGCGGTGGCGCTGGGCTGGACCGCCGGCGACGGCGCGACCCAGCACGACGTGTACTTCGGCAAGGACCGCAACGCAGTGAAATCCGCGGATGTGACCTCGCCATCGTACCAGGGTCGTCAAAGCAACCCGGCCTTCTTGTTGGAAGGCCTCGTGGACTTCGGCGGCGGCAAGTACTTCTGGCGGATCGACGAGGTCGAAGCCGACGGAACGACCGTGCACAAGGGCGTGATCTGGGAGTTCACCATCCCCGATTTCCTCATCGTCGATGACTTCGAGAGCTATACCGACAACGAGGGCTCGCGCATCTACGAGTCCTGGATCGACGGCCTCACGACCGGCGTCACCAACTCCACGGTCGGATACTTGACCGCCCCCTTCGCGGAACGGACGATCCTCCATGGAGGCAAACAATCGATGCCCATGGACTTCAACAACATCGGGTCTCCGTACGTCAGCGAGGCCCAGCGGGAGTTCGACCCTGTGCAGAACTGGACCGGCTACGGCGTCGAGAGTCTGAGCCTTTGGTTCAAGGGGTATCCCCTGGCCTATGCCCAGACGGGCGAAGACTCGTTCACGATGAGCGCGGGCGGCCGGGACATCTGGGACCTGACGGATGAGTTCCGGTTCGTGTACAAGCGTCTGAGCGGCAACGGCTCGATCGTGGCCCGCGTCGACAGCCTCGTCATGACCAACGGCTGGGCCAAGGCCGGCGTCATGATCCGCGAGAGCCTCGCGTCCAACGCCAAGCATGCAGCGGTCGTCATGACCCCCAGCAACGGCGTCTCGTTCCCGTACCGGCCCTACACCAACGACGTCAGCTACCAGACGAACGTGGCCGGCCTGCGGACGCCATATTGGGTTCGTTTGACCCGCACGGGCGACGTCTTCAAGGCCGAGTACTCTGCGAACGGGACCGCTTGGACCGTTCTCGGGACCGAGCAGACGATCCTGATGAATGGGACCGTCTACATCGGGCTGTGCCTGACGAGCACCAATCGCAGCGCCGCGACCACCGCCCAGTACTCCAACGTCGTCGTCACCGGCGGCACAGGCTCCTGGCTGATGGCGGAGATCGGTATCGACCATCCGGGCAACATCCAGGACGAATTGTACCTCAAGGTCGAGGACAACGCGGGCAAGTCGAAGAAGTTCGTGCATCCCGACCCCGCGGCGGTGCTGAACAACGACTGGACCGAATGGAAGATCCCGCTGAACAGTATCACCGGCGTCAACGTCGCTAGGATCAAGAAGATGTACATCGGCGTCGGCGACGGCAACGGTTCAACGCTCAACGGCGCCGGGCGAATCTTCATCGACGACATCCGGGTGACGGGACCCTGAGCATGGAGGGGAGAAAGCTGGTGATTTTCCGCCCGGCCGGCGTCTGCGTGACTGCAAGGGCCGGCCGGGCGGCATTTATTCGGATGGGAAGTCATTCAAGGGTCAGAACCGCCGCAAAGCCGCCGTAAGGTTTCAGGGCAAGTCCGATCGTATCCTGAGCGGTGACTGTCCGCGTCTTGCTCTCGAAGGTCCGTGGGGCTTGGCCGTCGGTGATCAAGGTCATATCACAACGGGCTTCGCCCAGAAAGGAGAAAGCCACGTCTACATTCCGAATTTCGTTTTCGCCATTGATGCCGGCGACATACCAGGAATCCCCGCTTTTTCGGGCCAGTACGATGAATCTGCCGGGCTCGCCTGCGAGGAACTTGGTGTCGTCCCAGGCGGTAGGGACCTTTTTCAGGAAGTTCTTCGGCGCCTCGGGCAGCTCAAGGTACTCCTTGGGTCCGCCCGCAAAATGCAACCAGCCGGACTCGAAGACCACGGACAATGCCAGCTCGTGGCTGTACGTCGTCAGATGGCGGTACACGTTGTCCTGGAACATCACGGGCGTATAGTCCATCGGACCGACCACATTCCGCGTGAAGGGGATGATCACGTTGTGGACCGGGGCCTCGGTGGTGAATCTGCGGTCGAAGCTGTAGCACTCTTCGCCGCGGACGGCCTCCATGGTCATCAAGTGGGGATAGGTCCGCGACCAGCCGCGAGGCAGGGTACAGCCATGGAAGTTGACCATGATCTGGGCTTCGGCCGCGTCTTTTAGGATGTCGTGATAGAGCTGGATGATGTTCTGCTTGTCGCTCTGGAAGAAATCGACCTTGACGCCCTTGATGCCCCATTTCCTGATCGTCTGGAGTTCCTCCCGACGGATCTCCGGGTGATCCATCATCCCGCGGGGCTTCTCGGACACGTAGTTGTGCGGGCCGCCGGAGTTGTACCACATCAGGAGGCCCACGCCTTTGGCTTTGGCGTAGGCGATCAGGTCGTGGATCGTTCCGTTCTTCATCCGGTCCCAGTTGGCATCGACGAGGGAGTATTCCCACCCCATCTCGGCGGCCAGATCGACCCAAGCTTTGAGCTTGGTGCAATCCTGCGGGCTGTCGTGGTCGAAGAGCCAGCTCCAGGAGGCGCGTCCCGGCTTGATCCAACTGGTGTCCTTCACCGTCGAGGGCGGGCACAGGGCGGTGACCAGAGTGGATTCGACGATGTCGCCCAGGGAGTCGCCGACGATGATGACTCGCCAGGAACTCGCCCAAGGCAGCGTCCAGGAGGGTTCGACGACTCCTGTGTGATTGCCCTCGCCTTCATCGGGCAGGCGGATCGTGTAGAGGCCGTCGGGGGCGCTGCGGGCCAGTCGCGTGCCGCAGGTGGAGGGTTCGACCCCCGCCTCGGTCACCAAGAGCCAGCGGCTTCGGTCGCTCGTGCAGGCCAGCAGGGGAAATGCCCATCCGGCCTCGATCGTAGAGGCGGTACCGACGGGGACGCCATTGACATAATACGTCTCGTAGGCAGGCGTGTACTTCGTGGGGTTGTCGTAGGGATGGGCCCAAACCTTGCCGCCGACCGGCAGGCGAAAGCCGGTGGATTCGCCTGTGACGATGTACTTGTCCTGGCTTTCTTGGGGGAAGCGATAGCGGAAAGCGACGCCGTCATTGTAGGCGCGAAGGGTCAGTTCGACCTTCGCGCCATCGGCGTTCTGGAAGACGAGAGTCTGCTCGTTGGCAAAATTTCGGCAGATCTTCCGCTTGCCGCTGGTCATCGTATAGGTCTCATCGATTGTCTTGACGGCGCCGGCTTCGACGAACTTCAAACCGTCCACGAAGCTCTGATCCTTGCGGCTGATGCCCAAAGGAGATCGTGACACTACGACCAGTCTGTCACAGGAGACGTCATACTGGAGCCGAGCGTTGTCGGCCAGACCGACTCGGATGGCGACTTTGCCGTCGGGGGATTCGAGAGTCCAATCTGTTTGGGCACAAGCCGTGTGCCTGAGCAGCAGGGCGATGAACACCGCGGTGACGGTTGTCTGGCGAAAGGTTGACGTCATATTTTGTCTCCTTAAGCATCGGTTGGGCAAGCCCCCGCACGGGGGGACCGCCATTCTCATCGCCAGCATACGTCGTGGGGACGGTTTTTTCAACCGCTCAGGGCAAAAATACCCGTGCTGACACGAACCGGGGGTCTCGATATGCTGAGAGGATAGTTGAATCAAGAAAGAATTGGGATGGCCCGGTGGACGGGGGCGAGAAAAACGGCGTGACAGTTTTCTTGACCGCCGCTCTGAATAGGGAGGATCAGATCAGCAGAGGAGTGTACGAGGACTCCATGAACCGGGCCATCTGGCCCGCCGGGCTCGACGACGAGACCTTCGCGCAGATCAAGTTGCGACTGACTACGTTGGTCGAAGACACCAAGTCGCACGCCAAGATTCTTCAGGCTCTGATCCGCTTCCAAGGCTGGTTCGTGGATACTGATACTCTACGCCTATCTATGTAATGAGCAACACCGGAACAACCACGATGTTAATCACGACTCCATAGATCCACAGGTGAATGGTTAACCCCAATCGCCCGGAAATCGACGTTCAGGTCTTCCCCTGTTTTTTCTATTCGAGGAGCCATTTGGCGGTATGGTCGTCTGTCACCAGGACGCTGATCAACCTACCTCGCAGGGCCGCACGAATTGCAAATCGCTTTTCCACCCCCCCGGCGACGGCGATGACCCGCTCGATTCGTTTGATCTTGTCGAGAGGGGTTCCGACAATACGGTCGTTGATCGGATGATTCACCTTGTGGCCGTCGGCGTCGAAGAACTGCAGGGCGATATCGCCCGTCACGCCGTGCGCCTTGAGATCCGCGATCTCTTCAGCAGTCAGCGTGTTGCCGTTTGACAGCAGGGTCGAACCCGGTTCGAGAGCGCCGATGCCCACGATGGCCACATCCGCGCGGGCAGCCAGTTCCAACGTATCCGCGACCTGGGGGTCCGTCACCAGCGCATCGCGGATGATCCTGTCTTTGACGATTCCCGGTGCGTGAATCAGGCGGGGTTTGGCTCCGAGTGTTTGGGCCATGCGGCGGGCCAACTCGGCCCCGTGCGTCTCGGCCTCCAGTTCGCCGAGGCCGCCGAGAAACTGGACCACGCGAACGTCCGGCAAGTCCATCGGCGGCAGGGCGTTGACGGTCGACAGAACCGCGGTGCCCCAGCTCAGCGCCAGAACCTCATGGCCCTGAAGGCATCGGGTCAGACAAGCCGCCGCGACTCGGCCCAGTTCGGTAATGACTGCCCCGCTGCCGCGGGTCGGGCATGTGACGACCAGCGCCTCCTTGAGCTCATATTTCTCTTCTAGATGGCGTTCGAGGTCCGCGTTCGAACCCTGCGGAGAGGCGATTGTGATTTGGACGACCTTGTCCTCTCGCGCCTGACGGAGCAACCGGGAGACCTTCACTCGCGACAGACCAAATCGATCTCCGATCTGCTGCTGGGTCAGGTTGTCGTCATAATATGCCTTGGCGATCTTGTACAGGATGCGCTTATGTTCCAGTTCACTCATCATAGTTTGCACATTTGTTCATCTTTGACTGTGTTTTCGGATTGTCCACGCAACCAGTCCCTGTGTCAACCGCGATTGAGGGTTGACAAAAAGGTCTATCGCAGGTCATTATGTACATGCGTTCACTATTGAACAAGTGTATTATTTTCTTCTCCGCCCTCTGGAAAGGGTTCTTATGCGTGTTTCGCGATGGATCTGTGTATCGGTGGCGGTTGCCGTTTTGGTCGCGGGGGGGATTTCCTGTTCTCGACGGGGCAGTACCCCATCGAAGGCGTCAATCTGCTTCGCGTTCCAGGATCTGGAGACGGAGTTCTGGGTCGCCGGGCACAAAGCAATCACCCAGACGCTCAGAAGCAAGGGCATTGAGGTCCTTGAACGAAACGCCAACCAAGACGCCAACCGGCAGCTCGAACAGGTCCGGGCGGCCATCGCTCGCGGCGTGAACGGGATCATCATCATCCCGCAGGATGGCGAAAGTGCGGTGACGATCGTGGGCGAGGCCAACAAGGCGGGCGTTCCCATCGGGGTTTTCAATAGGCCGCCCGCCAATAAAAGCAATTCCGCCATTGTCGTTGTGGCCGACAACGAACGCATTTCCGAGCTGGCGGTGTCGTACATGGCTGAGCAGGCTAGGAAGCTGGGCCGCAAGGCGACCCCTTTGATTCTGGTGGGGGACTTGGGCGACAACAACGCAGTGGCCCGGCGGAGGGGTTTCATGAACGTCATCGAGAAGAACCCGGATCTGTTCAACGCGGTGATCGAAGTACCGACGAAGTGGGATGCCGTGACGGCACAGGCAAATCTGGAAGCCGCCATGCAGAGCAATCCCGGCGTGGACTTCATCTTCACGTCTTCCGATCAAATGTATCCGCAGATCCGGGCGGTCCTGGAGCCGCTGGGCAAGTGGAAGAAGATCGGCGATCCTGGACACGTCATCCTCGGTGGGGTCGACGGCGACGCCCGGGCCGCACGGTGGATGAAGGAAGGCTATGTGGACGCCACCGGTGTGCAAGACCTGTTCTACGAGGCCGATGCACTCCTGACCGAACTTCTCAAGGCAATCGAAGCCGGCGAGAAGACCCCCAACAAGTGGATCGAAGACCCGGGTTTCGCTCTGACTCAGGCGAACATGGCCGAGAAGGCGATGGACATGTGGGGTTACAAACTGTTCGCCGAGCAGGACCCGGCGGCGGCCAGGTAGAGGACGCACGACAGGTCGTTTCATCTTCGAGGAACAAGTGGACCACTCAGGCAGACAGGCAAGGGCACAGGACATGCTGCGGCGGTTCGTCCGCGGGGGGATGCTCTCTGAGAATTTCGTGCTGTACCTGAGCATCGTTTTTTTCGCGATTCTGTATCTCTTCATGCCCTACATTGCCAGCGGGCGCAATCTGGCGAACCTCTCGTCCAATCTTTGGCCGCTGCTGGCCTTGGTGCTGGGGCAGATGTTCGTTCTGATTTTGGGCGGCATCGACCTGTCGCAGACCTCCACCATGGCCCTGACCAGCGTCGTCGGCGGTATGCTCATGACCACACAACTCGAGCCGACGCTCTTCGAGAAGAGCCCCCTGTGGGGCATCCTGCTCTCGCCCCAGGGTAGTCCGATCAGCGGCACGACGCTGGCGGTTCCTCTGGGGATCCTGGCGATGCTCGCAGTCGGGACGCTCGTGGGCCTGCTCAACGGCCTGGCTGTGGCGAAAGGGCACATGCCCGCCTTCATGGTGACGCTGGTCTCGATGATGTTTTTCAGCGGCCTTGCGATCTTTCTGACGAAATCGGAGAACATCATGTATCTGCCGGGCGGGTTCACGATGCTCGGGGCGGGCGAGATCGGTTCCGTGCCATATTCATTCTTCGTCGTTCTGACGCTTGCGGTCGTCGCGCAGGTGGTGCTCAAACACACCGTACTGGGGCGGTGGTTCTTCGCGGTCGGCAAGAACCTCCGGACCTCGGTGGTCTCCGGCGTGCCCACCGAGCGGGTCATCGTCCTGGGTTACGTTTTCAGCGGATTCTGTGCGGCGGTCGCCTCGATTCTATACTCGGCCCGCCTGGCCTGTGGCCGGCCCACGCTCGGACAGAACCTGCTGCTCGATGTGATCGGGGCCGCGGTCATTGGGGGCATAAGTCTCTTCGGTGGCAAGGGCAAGGTACTCTGGGCCTTTTTCGGCGTGCTGTTTTTCGTCCTGCTCTCGAACGCCCTGAGCATGCTCGCGCTGCCGTTCTACGCGGAACCCGTGGTCAAAGGGACCGTGATTCTGCTGGCGGCCCTGTTGGATGTCACGCGAACCCGCCTGCTGGCCAGGGAGGTCGTCGCCTGATGGCCGAGACAATCCTCCAATTCGACGGCGTATCGAAGAGCTTCTTTGGCGTACACGCGTTGCACGATGTGACGTTCTCGCTGCCCAAGGGCCATCTGCTCGGCCTGATCGGAGAAAACGGCGCGGGCAAGAGCACCCTGATGAACATCCTCGGAGGCGTTGTCCGGCCCGATTCCGGTGGCATGACCCTGCGTGGACAGGACTACTCCCCTCGCAATCCGTCCGAGGCGACCGAAGCCGGCGTCGCCTTCATCCATCAGGAACTGAATCTCTTCAGGAATCTGAGTATCGCGGACAATCTGTTTATCGACCGTTTTCCCCGGTTTGGCAGATCGCCTTTCATCCACAAGCGCGCCGCGAAGGCCAAGGCCCGGCAGTTGTTGGAATCCTTGAATCTGGCTCTCTCTCCGGACACGCTCGTGGATCGTCTCACGCCGGGAGAGCGGCAACTGGTCGAGATCGCCAAGGCCCTGAGCACGGGGGCCGAGATTATCATTTTCGACGAGCCCACCACGTCACTGACTGCCGGCGAGACCGAGCGGCTCTTTCGCATTATTCACGACCTGCGTCGGCAGGGCAAGTCGATGATCTACATCTCGCACAACCTGGGCAATGTCCTGGAGCTTGCGGATGAGATCGTCGTCCTTCGCGACGGCCGGGTTGTGGATCAGGGGCCCAAGGACGGTTACACCGTTGACCGGATGATCTCCCGTATGGTGGGGCGGGACATCAGTCAGGTCTTTCCGCTTCGCCAATCGGGACCGATGGATGAGATTGTCCTGGAGGTTCGCGGGGTGTCTATGCCGGGGATCGTCAAAGACGTCGATCTGACGCTGCACAAGGGCGAAGTGCTCGGGCTCTTCGGGTTGATGGGTTCAGGTCGTACCGAACTGGCCCGCATTCTCTTCGGTCTGGATTCCTGCGAACAAGGCCGGATCATCATGGATGGTGTTCTCTGCGAACGCACTTCAGCGAACGACAGCATCCGCCGGGGGATGGCGTTTGTGACGGAGAATCGTCGCGAGGAGGGTCTGCTCATGGAAGCGACGATCGTCGACAACATCGGCTTGGTCTCGTTGCCTGCGTTTGCCCGGCCCCGACCGCCTCGCCTGATCCGAGGCCGGGGGCTTCGGGAGGCCGCCACGCAGGTGGCCGAGTCCCTGCGGATCAAAGGCGGACCTGCGCACCGTACCTTGGCCAGGAACCTCAGCGGCGGCAATCAGCAGAAGGTCGTCATCGGCAAGTGGCTGTTGTCCAAGCCCAAGGTCTTTATCTTGGACGAGCCAACCCGGGGTATCGACGTCGGGGCCAAGTGTGAGGTCTACGCCATCGTCAACGACCTGGCGGCCAGAGGGGCCGGTATCTTGCTGATCTCTTCGGAGATTGAGGAACTGATGGGTATGTGCGACCGCATTCTCGTGATGAGCAAGGGACAGATCCAAGGCGCCTTCAATCGTGAGGAGTTCGACCGCGAGCAGATCCTCCACGCGGCGTTCCAGGGCCGCCAGATCTATCCGCGAAGGATGTAGTGATGGGCAAGCGCCACGATATGATGTTGATAACGGTGCTTAGATACACGCCGCTGATCCTTTTTGCGGGGATCTTTCTGAGTTTCGGTTTGCTGTCGCCGCGGTTTCTCAGCTATCAGAGTTTCGAGAACATCGTCAAACAGGCGTCGTACATCGGCATCGTGGCAGTGGGAATGACGTTTGTCCTGCTGACCGCGGGCATCGACTTGTCGGTTGGCTCGAACATGTATCTGTCGGCCGTCGTCGCGGGACTTCTGATCAAGCATCACGGCCTACCTGTCACGCTGGCTCTGGTCGTTTGTCTGGCGGTCGGCGTGCTCTTCGGGCTGGTGAACGCCCTGGCTGTCACGAAGCTGCGAATTCTTCCTTTCGTGGCGACGTTGGGGACGCTCTGGATCGGTCGCGGGCTTGGCCTATGGCTGACCCAGTCCGCCCTGGTCGAATACCCCCAGAGCGTGACGCGAATCGGTTCCCAGCGGCTATTGGGTGTTGTCCCGTTGCCGGTGGCGGTGTTTTTGGCGGTGGTGGTGTGCGCCACGGTTCTGCTTCGATGCACGACACTGGGCCGGCAGTTCTACGCGGTCGGTAACGACATCGAAGCTGCGAAGAAGGCCGGTATCGACACCGTTGGGGTGCGGGGCGCGGCTTTCGTCATCTGCGGTGTTCTGGCCGCCCTGGGAGGTTTCATCTCAGTCGCACAGTTGGGGATCGTCAACGCGGGCTTCGGCGAGGGGCGGGAGTTTGACGCGATCGCTGCGGCGGTGCTCGGTGGCACGAGTCTCTTCGGCGGTATCGGCAGCGTCTTTCCGGGTACGCTGCTGGGGGCCGTGCTGATTCAGATGGTGACCATCGGCCTGGTTTCGGTCCAGGTGGATCTGTACTTGCAGCCGTTGGTGCAGGCCGGGATCATCTTCCTGGCCGTGCTTCTGGACAGCCTTCGCACAAGACGGCTGTCATGGCTGAGCCGGAGGCACATTCGGATTGAGGAGACAGAGTAACGGTTCTTGATTTGGGAGGCGGATATACGTCATGGCAGGACAATCGGCAAAGAAACTGGTGGAAAGGGCACGCGAGGTGATCGCGTGTGAGAGTGAGGCGATCCGGGCGCTGACGGCGCAGATCGATGAATCCTCGGCCGACGTGGCACGTACGATGTTCGACTGCAAGGGGCATATTCTGGTCACAGGAGCCGGGACTTCGCGGGCGATCGCCCAGCGGTTCGCTCATTTGCTGAGCTGCTGCGGGACGCCCGCTTTGGTGCTTAATGCGGCCGATTGCCTCCACGGTGGGGCCGGAGCCATTACGGCGGCCGACGTCCTGTACGTCATCTCCAAGGGCGGCCACAGCCGGGAGATCAATTGTCTCGTCGAGATCGCCAAAGGCAAGGGCGCCAAGATCATCGCCCACACGGAGAATCCGGACTCCCCGCTGGCGAAGATGAGCGACGCGGTTTACAGGGTCAAGGCTCCCGAGAACGTGGACCCCTATGGCATGATCGCCACGGGCAGCTCGCTGGTCAATGGGGCCGCGTGCGACGTACTGTGCGTGCTGCTGCTGGAGATGCGCGGCTACACGAAGGAGCAATTCAGCGTCACGCACCCGGAAGGGGCGGTCGGCAAGAAGATCGCCGAAGGAAAGTGAAACGAGGTTGGGAATGAAGGCAGCATATTTGACAGGGCCCCGGACGGTCGAGTTGCGGGATGTCCCCGAACCGGCGGCGCCGGCGGGCGGGCTGGTGCTGGAGGTCAAGGCCTGCGGCATCTGCGGGTCGGACTTGCGGCGGTGGAAGGAAGGACCGCCCAAGGGCGTTGACGGGACAATTCCCGGCCACGAGGTTGGTGGAATCGTGATTGAGGCCGGTGCCGGGCTGGCGCGGTTTGCCGTCGGCGATCGTCTGGCGATCGCGCCGGATGTTCATTGCGGCCGATGCTACTACTGCCGGCGCGGGCTCTACAATCTGTGCGACGATCTGCGATTCGTGGGCATCAATCCCGAGTTCCCCGGCGGCCTCGCTGAGAAGCTTGTACTTCCCGAGGAGGTCCTGGTCAACGGGATCGTGCATCGGATGCCGGAGGGTATGTCGTTCGCCGAGGGGAGCCTGGCCGAGCCGAGTTGCTCCGTGATCACCTGTCACGACAGAGCGGGAACCGGGTTAGGCGACACAGTGGTGGTGATGGGCGCGGGACCCATCGGCTGTTTGCATATCGTGATCGCCAAGGCTCGTGGGGCTTCGGTGATCGTTTCCGAGCCCAACGCCACGCGAAGGGCGATGGCAGAGAAGTTCGGACCTCTGGCCGTGATCGATCTGACGCGCGGTGACCTCAAGTCCCAGGTTCGCGACCTGACGAAGGGCGTCGGCGCCGATATCGTGATTTGCGCCAACCCGATCGCCCAGACGCAAACCGACGCGGTCGAGATCGTGCGAAAACGTGGTAAGGTGGTCCTGTTCGGCGGTCTGCCCAAGGCCAACCCGATGGTGACCTTGGACAGCAATCGGATACATTACGGCGAGATCGAGGTCTGCGGGTCCTTCTCGTATCATCCCACGGTGCACGAGACGGCTCTGGACCTGATCCATCGAAAAATCATACCGGTGGATCTGCTGGTGACGCATACGTTTGGTTTAAATGAAGTGGGCAAGGCATTCGAGGCCGCCGCAGTGGGCGAAGCGCTCAAAGTGGTGGTCACGACATAACACGTGAAACGTGGAAAGCGAAGCGTATCTTGTCCTTTTTTGCTTCACGTTTCACGAGGTACGGAGAAGACACTGTGATTGGTTTGAATGAAGAACTGGCCGCCCGAGCGGCGGCGGGCAGGCCCGTCCGGATCGGCATGATCGGGGCGGGACAGATGGGCGTGGACGTCGTCGCCCAGGTGGGGATGATGAAGGGCATCGACGTGGTTGCCGTGGCGGATATCGACACCCAGCGGGCCAAAGAGGCCTTTCGGATCGGAATGCTCGAAGGCGAAGTCGTCGAGGCGGGCTCCGCCAAGAAGGCCGACGAAGCGGTGGCCGCGGGCAAGCGGGTTTTCACGAGCGACTATCGCGTCATCACGGACATGAAAGAGGTGGACGTGATGCTCGAGTCGACCGGCGTGCCGGAGGTCGGAGCTAAGGCGGCCCTTCGTTCGGCGCGGACGGGCCAGCAATTGGCGATGATGAACGTCGAAACCGACGTCACGGTAGGACCTCTATTATGCTGGTATGCCCGGCGCAAGGGCTCGCTGTACGCGCTGGCGGCCGGCGACGAGCCTGCGGCCTGCAAGGAACTCTACGATTTCGCCGACGCACTGGGTTTCACAATTGTTGCCGCCGGCAAGGGCAAGAACAATCCGCTCGACCGGCACGCCAAGCCCACCGACGAGAAGTGGGCCACCGAGGCCCAACGGCGAGGCCTGAACCCCAACATGCTGATCGAGTTCGTCGACGGCAGCAAGACGATGATCGAGATGGCCGCAGTCTCGAATGCGACCGGTCTAATCCCCGATGTTCGCGGCATGCACGGGCCCAAAACGACACGCGACAAGCTTAACGAGGTCTTTGCTCTCAAGAAGCACGGGGGCGTGCTGAGTCGCCAGGGTGTCGTCGATTACGGCATCGGCGGCATTCATCCCGGCGTCTTCCTGGTCGTCACGACGGACCACCCTCGGCTGCGTCAGGCCTTGGTCTATCGCGACATGGGCAACGGACCTTACTACACGCTGTTTCGCCCCTATCATCTGTGCAGCATTGAAGTGCCGCTGACGTGCGCGATGCTCGCCATTCGCAAGAGATCAAATATGGCGCCTCTGAGCCGGTTGGTGTCCGAGGTCTTCGCGGTGGCCAAGCAGCCCCTCAAGCCCGGCGATACTCTCGACAGCATCGGCGGCGGGACTTTCTACAGCCTGATCGATACATACGACGCATCGCGACAGGAGAAGTTGCTCCCGGTCGGACTGGCCAAGGGTGCCACCCTGGTCCGGGCGGTACCCCAGGATCAGCCGATCACGTTGGACGACGTGAAGCTCCGTGAGCCGTCCACGCTCCTGGATTTGCGGAAGCTACAGGACGACTGGATGGCCGGTCGCATGAACGAAGATGTGCTGGCCTCGACACTGGACCAGATTGCCGTTGACTAATCACGCGTGCCTGGACACGCGTTCACTCAAGGAGGTGCATCATGTCACAAACCGTGCTGGCGGTGATTGTTGGAAATCGCGACTTCTTTCCGGATCGGCTCGTGACCGAGGGCCGGCAGGATATTCTGACGTTGTTCAAGCAGATGAAGATCGAGCCTGTGATCCTGTCCGAAAAGGATACGAATCTGGGCGGCGTCGAAACGTGGCAGGACGCTAAGAAATGCGCGGATTTGTTCAAGGCCAATCGCGACCGAATCGATGGCATCCTCGTCCTGCTGCCCAACTTCGGCGATGAGCGAGGCGTGGCCGAGACGATCAAGCTCTCCGGCCTGGAGGTGCCGATCCTCGTGCAGGCCTATCCCGACGATCCGGACAGCTTCACGGTCGAGCGACGCCGCGACGCTTGGTGCGGCAAAATCTCCGTCTGCAACAATTTACGACAGTTCGGTTATCCGTTTTCGCTCACGACCGACCATACGGTTCGTCCGGACTCCGAATCGTTCAAGGCCGATCTGGAGCGATTTGTCGGGATCTGTCGGGTGGTGCGCGGCCTGCGGAATGCTCGCCTCGGGGCTATTGGCGCTCGGCCCGGCGCGTTCAACACGGTCCGCTACAGCGAAAAACTGCTCCAGGCCTGCGGCATTAGCGTCAACACGATCGACCTGTCGGAACTGTTCGGAACCGCCAACGCCATGGGCGACGGCGACGCCCGGGTCAGGCAATGGGTGGACTCCATCAAGGGCTATATCAAAACCGGCGGTGTTCCGCAGGAGACGCTGGTCAAGATGGCCAAGCTCGGCATCGCCATCGACGACTGGATGGTCGCCAACGATCTCGACGCCACCGCGATCCAGTGCTGGACCTCGATCCAGAAGAACTACGGCCTCAACGCCTGTACCCTGATGAGCATGATGAGCGAGAAGCTCATGCCCAGCGCCTGCGAGGTGGACATCACCGGCGTGGTTTCGATGTACGCCCTGCAACTGGCCTCCGGAACGCCCAGCGCCCTGGTGGACTGGAACAACAACTACGGCGACGATCCCGACAAATGCGTGCTCTTTCACTGCGGCAACTGGGCGAAGAGCTTCTTCCCCGAGGGCGATTTCACGATGACCGCGGCCGAGATTCTCGGCACGACGCTCGGCCAGGAGAACACCTGCGGCGCGATCACCGGCCGGGTGCCCGCGGGGCCTTTCACGTTCGCCCGGGTCTCCACGGACGACCTCAACGGCGAGATCATCGCCTACGTGGGCGAAGGCCGCTTCACGAACGATCCCCTCAAGACATTCGGCAGCCGGGCGGTCGTGGAGATCCCCAATCTTCAAACACTGATGCAGTACGTCTGCAAGAGCGGTTTCGAGCACCACGTCGCGATCAACAAGGGCAACACGGCTGCGATTCTCGCCGAGGCATTCGAGACGTATTTCGGGTTCGACGTGTATCATCACGAGACCTCTCTGTAAGGGTGATATCCGCGAATCATGTGGAGTGTTCCGTTCGTGTGAAGGAGAAGTATTCATGTCATTGATCGGCCTGGATGTAGGAACCACCGGCTGCAAGGCGATCATCTTCGATCCGGCGGGGCGTATCCTCTCGCAGGCGTCGCGGGAGTATTCGATCCTGACGCCGCGGGCGAACTGGGCCGAGCAGGATGCCGAACAGGTGTGGGCGCTCGCCTGGGAATCGCTCAAGGAGGCCATCGCGAAGAATGCCGGCGATCCGCCGAAGGCGTTGGCTCTCTCGGTCCAGGGCGAGGCGGTGATCCCCGTGGATGCCGAGGGAAGAGCCCTCCGCCACGCCATTTTGGGCATGGACACTCGAACGGGCGACGAGAACCGATGGCTTGTCGAACGATTCGGAGACCAGACGCTCTTTGCTCGCACCGGGATGCCGGTCCACACGATCAATACGCTGCCCAAGCTGCTCTGGCTCCAGCGTCACGAACCCCAGGTCTGGAAAGCGGCGAGGCAGTTTCTCTTGTATGAGGATTTCTTTCTCCGGCGGCTGGGCGGCAGGGCGACGATCAGCCATTGCCTGGCGTCGCGGACCCAGATGTACGATCTGTCCGCCGGCGGCTGGGCGACGGATATCCTGGACACGTGCGGCATCGATCCGAGTCGTCTGGCGCCGCTGGCTGCCCCAGACGCCGAGGTCATCGGTTCGCTTCGCAGGGACTTGGCGGACGAACTCGGATTGCAAGGGGAAGTCCTCCTTGCCGGCGGCGGACACGACCAGGCCTGTGCCGCACTGGGCAGCGGGGTGATCCGCGACGGCCTGGCGATGGTTTCGACGGGAACTGCCGAGGTGGTGGAAGTGGCCATGCAGACTCCGAAACTGGCTGCGGCCCTGCGCGAAGGGGGGATCTCCGTCTACCGTCACGTCGTGCCGAGATTGTATGTGGCCATGACGCTCAATCACAGCGGCGGACTGCTGCTGCGATGGTTCCGCGATACCTTCTGCCAGGCGGAGATCGAAGAGGCCCGCCGGACCGGTCGGGACGCTTACGACCTTCTGCTGGGAGGGAGTCCCCAGGGACCAACGGACCTGATGGTCCTGCCGCACCTGGTTGGCAGTGGCACACCCACGCTCGACACATCCTCCCGGGGGGCGATCCTGGGCTTGTCTTTCGCCACGAACCGATCCACGCTGGCCAAGGCGATCCTCGAAGGGCTCACATTTGAACTGCGGGTCAACCTAGATTTGCTGCGGGACTGCGGCATTGCAATCGACGAGCTCCGTGCAGTCGGTGGCGGGGCCCGCAGTCGGCTCTGGCTTGGGTTGAAGGCTGACATCTGCGGCGTGCCTCTTCGAGTGCCGCGAGTGACGGAGGCCGCCTGTCTCGGCGCGGCGATGCTGGCCGGCGTGGCCTGCGGCGTGTATCGAGATATCGAGACCGCGGTGAACAGCACGGTCCGCCTGGATCAGCATGTGGTCCCCGATTCGCAAAGTCTCACGGCTTATGCGGCCCGCTTCGAAACCTACAGACAACTGTATCCCGCCTTGAAGAATCTCCGCATTTGCGGTACATAGAGAGCCGATGCCGATTCGCTGGAGTCGGCGGGAATCAAAGACACTTCGATTCGGAGGATTGCCGTGCGCATCTTGGGGCTTATCCTATCATACTTGTGCTGGACCGGACTTCTTCACGCCGCCAATCCGATCCTGCGAGGCGCGGACCCGCACGCGATCGTGCTGGGCGATACGGTCTGGCTTTATCCCACGTGGAGCGACGGCCAGGGAGAGCGGTTCTTTGCCTTCTCCTCCAAGGACCTTGCGAAGTGGGAGCGTCACGGCCCGTTGCTGGACCTCAAGGATGTGGCCTGGATCAAGGACGACGGTCAGGAGCGGCACCACGCCTGGGCGCCGGCAATGCTGACCCGTGAGGGGAAATATTACTTCTATTACTCGGTGGGTCCGCAGAACCCGACCCCGTCTCGGATCGGGGTAGCGGTCGGCGATTCGCCTGCTGGGCCGTTTCACGACTCGGGCAAGCCGCTTGTGACCGGCGGGGACGGCTTTGAGGCGATCGATCCGATGGTGTTTGCCGATCCAAAGTCGGGCAAGGTCTATTTGTACGCCGGGGGCAGCGCAGGGGCAAAACTCCGCGTATTCGAGCTGAATTCGGACCTGACCAGCATCGCACGGGAAATCCCCGTCGAGACCCCGCCGCAGTTTACGGAAGGGGCCTTCATGCACTACCACGACGGGCGATACTATCTCTCCTACAGTCATGGCAGTTACCGGCATTCATCCTATTCCGTCCACTACGCGACCGCCGAGATGCCGACGGGGCCTTGGACCTATCGCGGCGCGATCCTCAGCAGCGATGCGACGCGCAAAGGACCGGGACATCACTCCTTCATCCGCAGCCCGCTCAATGGGCAGTGGTGGATCGTCTATCATCGCTGGGAGAACCAGAGGGGCGACGGGCCTTATCGCGGCTCCAGGCAGATCTGCATCGATGCAATGGAGTATGACGCCGACGGCTTGATCCGTCCGATTCAGATGACGGGACAACCCGCGGAAGGAGCGGCCGGGACGTTCACCAATCCGATCAATCCCGGCCCGGACCCGTGGATGACATACCACAAGGGCGACTACTATCTCACCACGACGCAGGGGGACTGCATTCGGATGTGGAAGGCCCCGACGCTGGCGGAGTTGAAGACTGCTCGCGGCACGGTGGTCTGGCGGGACGACGACCCCAGCCGTTCGCATGGGATCTGGGCTCCTCAGTTCCACTTCATCGACGGTCGGTGGTACCTCTACTACACCGCAATGGCTGCGACCAAGGTGGATACGACCCACCGCATGCATGTGCTGGAGAGCGAAGGCGATGATCCTCTGAGCCCATACCACTACAAGGGACGGCTCTTTGACCCGGCCAATGATTTCTACGCCATCGACGGCTCGGTCTTTCGCTACCCCGGTGACGGCGCCTGGTACTTCCTCTGGGCGGCGCATCCCGGCCACCGCATCCGCATCGCAAAGATGGCCAATCCGTGGACGCTCGAAGGGCCCAGCGTGCAACTGGAGGCCTCGGGCTTCGGCTGCGAAGAGGTTCGCGAGGGGCCCGTCGTCCTGCATCGCAACGGCAGGCTCTTTCTGACCTACTCGGCCTGCGACACCGGCAAGCCCGACTACAAGCTGGGTATGCTCATCGCCGACGAACTCGCGGACGTCATGGACCCCAAGTCCTGGACGCAGTATCCCGAGCCTGTCTTCGAACGCAACGACGAAGCCGGCGTGTTCGGGCCGGGACACCACGGCTTCTTCCAATCCCCCGACGGTACCGAGGACTGGATCGTGTATCACGGAAAAACCTCATCGAACTATACCTACGCCGGACGGACCACCCGGGCTCAGAAGTTCACGTGGAACGCCGACGGTACGCCGCATTTCGGCAAACCGCTGTCGCTCGATGTGGCGCTGGCGGAGCCATCGAATCGCGGGATGCAGACCGGAACCGGCATGACGTTGGAGTACGAGAATCCTGTTTGGGATGGTTACCTTGCCGATCCGCAGGTCCTCAAGACCCGCGGCGAATACTACGCCTATGGCACCGGCCCCGAACACCAGGGTCGCCAGTTCCCGGTGTTGCACTCGAAGGATTTCGCGAAGTGGGAGTTCGTGGGCAACGCATTGGAGACGCTGGCGGACCCGAAGGTGAAGGCCTACTGGGCTCCGGAGGTTGCGGAGAGAGGGGGCAAGTTCTACCTCTACTATGCTGGCGAGTACCAGATGCGCGTGGCGGTCGCGGACCATCCGGCCGGTCCGTTCAAGGACACCGGCCGCATTCTGTTCCCGGACGAGCCGTTCTCGATCGACGGTCATCCATATCATGATCCCCAGAGCGGCAAGTGGTATCTGTTCTTCGCGAAGGATTTCCTCGACCAGCGGGTGGGCACCGCGCTGGCGGTGGTTGAGTTGTCCGACGACATGATTTCGACGGTCGGTCCGGTGAAGACCGTTCTGCGGGCCGTCGGCGACTGGCAGATCTACGAACGTAACCGCACGATGTACGGCCGGGTCTTCGATGCCTGGCACACGGTCGAGGCTCCCTTCGTGGTCTTGCACGAGGGCAGATATTACTGTTTCTATTCCGGCGGCAACTGGCAGACGCCGGGCTATGGCGTGGGCTTCGCGGTTTCTGAGCAGGTCATGGGGCCTTACAAGGACCAGGCCAATCTCGAAGGGGCCACCGTGCTCAAGAGCATCCCCGGCAAGCTGATCGGGCCGGGCCACAACAGCGTGATCCTCGGTCCCGACGACCGCACGCATTTCATCGTGTATCATTCGTGGAACCCCGAACGCACGCGACGCCAGATGTGCCTGGACCCGATCGAATGGACGCCGCAAGGGCCGCGACCCGTCGATCCCTCGCGAGGGAAACGCGTGGTCCATTTGCCGGTCGGCGTTCAGGCGACGGACTAGACCCGATCGTCAGTTCTCGATCCCAAATTCCAGTTCATTCGCCCAATGCGTGGACCAGTCGTTGTGGAAGGTCAGCGGGTTGTCCTTGGAGACGCTTCGACCCACCGCCAGTTCATATGCGGCCGGGCCGTTGTTGACTCGATAGGAGAACTTGATCGTCCGGCCCGCGTCCAGCCGTTCCTTGACCAGCGGCAACTCGCTCCAGGGGATCGCGCATTCGAAGATCCGACCGTCGCCGTCGGGGCGGACGACGAGCGAGCCGCTCTTGACCGGGCCCCCGTCCGTCGGCGCCTTGGGCTGGCGAGGATAGAAGTGCTTGCGAGGCGCGCCAGGTTTGAGCAGGCAAACAATCTCCGTGCCTCCGCCGTATTCGTCGGCCACCGGGTTGAGCGCGAATTCGTAGTCGGTGTCCATGTAGGACATGAATCGGGGCATCGTCCCAGGCGGATGCGTCAGCATGGGTTTGTCTTCGGGGGGCACGACGTTGAAGGCGATCTGAATATTGAACTGGCCGTTGCCTGAAGGCAGGTCCGGGTCCCGGCGATAAGAGAACCGCCGTACACCTACCGGCCAGAGGAGTTCTTTGCCCCGGTCCGTGACTTTGGCGGGGTAGAAGTAGCTGTCGTCGTCGCGGGTTTCAAAGCGGATCATCCCCTTGCCTTTGCCACTGACGCGGGCCGCGAAGTAGAAGTGGTCCTGATCGCAGGCGAGCCACGCGGTTGCAGCGCCCGGGCCGCGTGTTTCGTCCACCTTCTGGAAGGGCAGATAGGCCGCTTCCGTTATGCTCCGGCCGATCCGCTGCCCTTCATCGACCGGTTGTGGGATCGCGCCTTGCCAGTCCTCCAGACTGCCGTCGACGGTGATCGTGCGTCGGGCGATCTCGTTGACACGCATCAGTTCGTGGTGTTCGGCCTTGCCGTCAGGGCCCGCATCGAAGGTGACGGACAGTGGATAGCCGTTGTCTGCCGCGGGCCGACCTCCGACGATCGTCAGTGTGACTTCCCGGGTCTGGTTGGCTTCGAGTCGGATGTCTGTGCTGGAGTTTTGGATATGCAGATCACCCAGTTGGACGCTGAGTTTACCTGTGACAGGCCGATTGAGGACGTTGGTCAGCCGCAGTTTCACCGCAGGCCTGTTCCCAATTGCCGCCGTCATGTCGCCGGCGATGATCTCCACGGGGGCATACCCCTCGATGCGAGCCTGCAACAGTTCTTTCTTCAATCTCGTGAAGGACCCCTCGCTGCCGTCGGTCCGCAGGAAGTAGCCCAGGCCGTTGAGCGGAACGACGATCTTGCCGCCTGCCGAGGGCACGGGATTGCCGTAGAAATCCATCAGCCTGCATGTCCCGCCGCCATCGGGGATCGTCAACTTCGCATCGTCATTCACGCGAACCAAGCGAAAGAGCGATCGGTTCTTGTCATATGCGCCGCCGAGGTCGCCCACAACTACGATCGTCCCGTCATCCTCGCCGTCGATTCCGTCGAACACGACGATCCATGGCAGTCCATTCTTGAAGAGAAGCTCTCGAAAGGTCCTTTGTCCGATGAACTTCTGGACGGCGGCCACGCCCGCCGCGGGGGCCCAGGCCTGGACGACCGCGACCTCCTGGCCATCGAAGCGATGTTTCTGTGATTCATATACGTTCCCGTGGTAGATTCCGGCGGTGCGGCTCTGGCCCATCGCCCGCATCGTCGCGATGACCGCAGCGACACGGTCTTCCGAGTTGGCGACCCAACTCTCGGTGTCCCAGACCCGCACCGGGCCGTATTCGCTTTGGCGATGGACCCACTTCGGTTCAAGGGCCGGGTCGGCCGCCAGGGGCTGGTAGTGGATGCTGACGAAGTCCAGGGTCGGCAGGAAGTCATCGGTGCCGTCGCAGAAGAGCTTGTCTCGTGTGTTGGAGGAGGAACACGCCCCGCCGATCAGCACCTGCACGCCGGCCTCCTTTCTTGCGTCCAGGACCGCCTGGGCCATATGACGATAGATTTCGCGGAATCGCAGGCAATCGGCGCCCCATCCGGAGATGGAGACGCCCTCCCACGGCTCATTCCACAACTCGACCGCGTTGATCGGCCCTCTGGGCCAACCGTGCTGCACGAGCACGTTCTTGAGATACCGTTCGAACTCCTTGTCGAAGGAAGGCAGCCACGCTAGGTCTTCCTTCACTCCCTGCTTCATGGAGTTGTCGTCGTTGAGCCAGGGGCGGCCCCGTCCGAGCGGTTGCTGCTCCCGGGGCGTGGCGGCGCAGCCGACCGTCAGCATGAGCGTCAGGTCGTTCTCCATCGCCCAATCCACGTGCGCATCTTCGATCGAGCCGTATCCGCCTTCGGTCCGGGCCCCCTTGATGCCCAGACGCTTGAACAGTCGGTATACCTCGACGCTCATCTCATGCGGCCAAGGCAGATCCAGGGCGTAGGTGGGGAACTGGACGCGGCCCGGATCGGCTTGGGGCACGCGTACGCAGGTCGCGACGAACGCCTTGCCGCGATTGCCGAGGTCCAGCGTCAGCCCGTAGGCTCCGAACGTTTCCGGGATTCTCGGCTGTACCTGGATTGCTCGGGCTCCCCCAGCCGGGACGTTCACATCGATTGTCACCGTCTCCACGTCCGCTATCTTGAAGACCTGCGGTTTCCATACGTCTCCGGGGCGGCCCCGCGTTCCATAGTGGACGACGTGAATCTTGCCCGGCCCCTGGATAGCCCGATCGCCCTTATTCTCAATGCGGAAGGTGAATGTCGCATGGTCCCCCGGCCAGAACACGTTTGCAGGCACGCTGCACGCGATTTCATACGCGGTCCACTCCTGGACCTGCGTCCCTTCTAGCGAGAACACCTTGGCGAAGTCTTCCATGTGTTTGCCGGTTACCATTTGCGCCTGGGTTGTGGGAACCGACAGGCTGAAGACCAGACAAAGAACCAGTGTGGAGCCCAAACTCCCGGGGGAACGACCGACTTGTGAACGTTGCATGCGACATCTCCTGCGGAATCATTGTGCGTAATGACCCCATAAGAACTGTCACGAGTAATCTTGGCAAGGAAGAACTGCGTGATGGAGGAGGTATTGGGTTACGACGGACAAAGAATCCGGTTGTTCTCTGAGAGGATCTGTCCAAAAAATCCGGGAATTGTGGCCTCGAATGGTAAATTGTCCTTGCTCAAGGGGCTTCGAATGCCGATAATCAACCCATCGGCTGGTGCCGTCTTTTTTTGTGCCCGATTTGAACACGTGTGCATCTATGAACAAATGTGCAATCTTGCGAGAGTCTGGCAAGGTCTGTGAAGCAGCGAGGAAAGGAGAGATGGAGGATGCGGCGTAGAGGAGGTTTCACTCTGATTGAACTGCTGGTGGTGATTGCGGTCATCGCTGTGCTGATGGCAATTCTCATGCCGGCGTTGAGCAAGGCCAGGGATCAGGGACGCACCATTTCCTGTCGCTCCAACCTCAAGCAGTACGGAATCGCCCTTCGGATGTACCTGGACGAGAACCGGCTCTACTTCCCGGACGCCCACAAATGGCTGAAGTCGGACGGTCACGACTGGGTCCGCAAGGGCGAGACGCCGACCGGCGTGTTCTGGCCCTACGTGAAGAACCTCGACGTCCACCTGTGTCCGAAGTTTTCACAGTGGGCCAAGAGCACCCAATGGCAGGACACGGCGGTCAGCTACGTGATGAATTCCTACGTCGGCAAGAAGGGCGAGATCTGGTCCAGTTGGCTGGGGGCGGGCGTCAAAGGGGTCTCGAAGGAGACCGAAGTCTACAACCCGGCGATGGTGATGGTGTTCACGGAGGAAAACCCCTGGACCATTGAGGGATACAGCGCCGCGCCGTTCAACGACACGCACTTTACGGTGGGCAATCGAACGCGGCTGATCGACAATTACGCGACGTTTCACAACACCCCGGGAGACCGCGACCGAGGCGGAGCCAACCTCGTTTTCGTGGACGGCCACGTGGATCTCCTGAGACGAGTGGAGGATTTGGACGAGGGGTTCCGCCTGGCTTGGCCGAAGAAGGACCTTCCGTACTGAACTAGGGATTCACGTTTTTGCCCCATCTTTGGAGGAGTGGAATCGCACGACCGAGAGAATGACGTGACAATCGTAACCATGGTGGATGGCGACGGTCGCCTCCGCCGGAACAGCAGAATTCGATTCGATGGAGAACTCCTATGCAACGGCTCATGGTCGCACTATTCCTGGCTCTGGTGATGAGTCTGACGTCCGCGATATGCGGTGCCACAGTTCCCACGCCGATCATCAACGTGGGGTTCAACGAAGGGGCCGGCACCGTGGCGGCCAACAACGGTTCCGCAGGCGGCACACTTACGCTGACCACGCCGATCCCCACGTGGTCCAGCAACGTGCCTGCCGGCGTCGGCGGCCGCAGTAGTGTGGACTTCGGCACGACCTATGCAAACTACTGCGTCGAAAGTCCGACCAACTATGCGCAACTGACGGGCTTGGCAAAATTCACCGTCACCGGCTGGGTCAACTGTCGCAACAGCACCGAAGGTTCCGGCGGCAATCGCCTGGTGACCTGGATCAACCATGGCGGCCAGGGCGTGGACGTCGTGTACAAGTCCGACGGCAGCGTCCAGGTGGGCATTAACCAGTGGCCCGACGGGGTTCCGGCGCGGTCCTCGGGTGGGAAGATCCCCACGGATGCCGGCGCGGGCGTGGACAACTGGCGGTTCTTCGCGGTCACTTACGATTCCACGCTCGCCAGCGGACATGTGAAGTTCTACTTCGGCAGCAGCGCAGAGGCTGCGACATTCGACGTGGCAAGAGACTACTCCCGCGGGGCGGTGGGGACCAATATCAGCCGGCTGTGCATCGGTCACTTTAACGTGGCGACCCGCAGCACGGCGCTCGACCGCATGTTTCGCGGACTGATCGATGAAGTGAAAGTCTTCGGCGATGCCCTGACGCTCGAGCAGATCCGGGAGGTCCAACGGGGCAATCCGGAGACCGCCAAAGGTCCCAGCCCTGCGGATTCAGCCCAGGATGTGCCGAGGGATGTGGTTCTCGGTTGGACGGCCGGCGCGTTCGCGGGGACGCACGACGTGTACCTCGGGACCAGTCTGACGGATGTGGAGACCGCCAGCCGGCAGAATCCCATGGGCGTTCTGGCCAGCCAGGGTCAGCCGACGGTCGAGTACGATCCAGAGGGTCTGCTCGAATACGGCCAAACCTACTATTGGCGGATCGACGAGGTCAATGCGACTGCGGATAACACGATCTTCAAGGGCAAGGTGTGGAGCTTCACCGTCGAGCCGTTCGCCTATCCCGTCAAGAACATCACCGCCACCGCTTCCAGCAGCAGCCGGGCGGACACGCTGGCGCAGAACACCGTCAATGGCTCCGGTCTCAACGCCAACGACGAGCATTCCACCGAGTTGACGCACATGTGGATGAGCGGCTCTGCGACGCCCCACTGGATCCAGTATGAATTCGACGGAGTCTACAAGCTCGATACTCTGTGGGTCTGGAACTCCAATCAAATCATCGAAGCGTTCGTCGGGTTCGGGGCCAAGAACGTCACGATCGAGTACTCGACCGACGGTGCCGCATGGACGGTCCTGGAAGGGGTACCGGAATTCGCCCAGGCCAACGGTCTGCCGACCTATAAGGCCAACACGGTCGTCGATTTCGGTGGAGTCATGGCGAAGTTTGTCAGACTGACCATCGACAGCAACTGGGGCACAGCCGCGCCAACCAGCCTGAGCGAGGTGCGGTTCTTCTACGTCCCGGTCCAGGCCCGCGAGCCGCAACCGGCCGCCGGGGCGACCGGCGTTGCTCTCGACGCCGAACTCAACTGGCGGCCCGGCCGCGAGGCCCAGTCGCACAAGGTGTACTTCGGCGCCGAACAGGCTGCTGTGGCGGAAGGCTCGGTTGCGGCGCAAACCTTTGTCGAGCACAGCTACACGCCTGCCTCCCTGAACTTCGGAACCCAGTACTTCTGGAAGGTCGACGAGGTCGGCGACGCCGGTGTCTATGCAGGCGATGTGTGGAGTTTCTCTACTCAGGAGTATGCTCCCATCGACAACTTTGAAGCCTATACCGACGACGAGGGCAACCGGATCTACGAGTCGTGGGTTGACGGCCTGACCAACAAGCTCAGCGGCTCAATGGTCGGTTATATGGAGGCCCCGTTTGCCGAGAGGAGCATCGTCCACGGCGGCGGGCAGTCGATGCCCTTGACGTATGACAACACGGCGTCACCATACTATTCAGAGGCCGAGCTGGCATTCGATCCTCCGCAGAACTGGACCATCGGCGCCGCGACGAATCTCTCGCTGTACCACCGAGGGGCCAGTCCGGCGTTCGTCGCGACATCCTCCGGCGGCGTCGTGATGAACGGCATCGGCGCGGACATCTGGGGCACATCCGATCAGTTCCGTTTCGCCTACAAGACCCTCACCGGCAACGGCTCGATTGTGGCCCGCGTCCTGAGCGTCTACAACAGCAACGGTTGGGCCAAGGCCGGCGTGATGATCCGCCAGAGCACCGAGCCCGGCTCGACCCACGCCTTCATGGCCAAGACGGCCGCGGACGGCAACGGCGCCAGTTTCCAGCGGCGTTTGACGGCAGGTGGTGCCTCATCGAACAACGATGCCACGACCGCGACGCCTGCGCCGTACTGGGTGAAGGTCGAACGGGTGGGCGACAAGTTCTCCGGCTTCATCTCCCCGGACGGCGTCGCATGGACTCAGTTGGGCGAGGCCCAGACGATCACCATGACCGGTCCGGTCTTGATCGGTTTGGCGGTGTGCAGCCATAATCCTGCCATCGTGACCACCGCGGAGTTCTCTGACGTCGCGACCACCGGGAACGTGACAGGCGATTGGCAGATGGCGGAGATCGGCGCCGCCCAGCAGAGCGGCAACTCGCCCGAGGCGATCTACGTCACGGTCAAGGACAGTTCCGGCAAGAGCAAGACCGTAATGAATCCGGACTCCATTGCGACCGCCCGCACAGACTGGCAGCAGTGGACGATTCCGCTGAGCGAGTTCACCTCGGCGGGCGTGAAGATGACGGCGGTCAAGTCGATTGTGATCGGCGTCGGCAACCGGACCAGCCCGGTTGCGGGCGGCACCGGCGTGATTTACATCGACGACATAGGGTTCGGCCGGCCCCTCCCGTGATGGACACAGACGCAGTGTCGTGCCGGCCATTTATGACATGAAGCATCAGGCGGGACCTCAGTCGCAGGGCTGAGGTCCCGCTTTCTTTCTGTGCTCGATTCTCAAGAACGTCCTCGCATTGCGATTCGTTCGAGGGCCTCGTCCAGAACGGGAGCCAGACGGGGCCATTCGAATCGACGCAGGTAGGTTCTCACAGACTCGCCGGCGGCAAGCAATGAGCCGTATTGTTTCAGATGCGAGGCGAGGTCGGCCAGTCTGTTTGCGAGTCCCTCGGTCGTGCCGTCATAAAGGAAGGCGTCCGTCGACTCACCGGTCGAAGAGGCGAAGACCTCGGGGTAGGCAAGACGACGGGGTACGAGCGGATACGCCCCGGCCAGCGCAGCCTCCACGGCGCTAAGGCCGAAGAATTCGTGTCGGGCGGTTGAGACGAATACGTCGGCCTCCAGTAGGGCGGCTTCATAGTCGCTCCGTTGCGGTTGATAGCCCCAGCGGTCGATGTGGTCACAAAGCCGCATCTTGACTTGGGCGAAGACCTCCGGGACCTCGCGAAACTGCTCCCCGATAACGCTGATTCGCAAGGGGATGCCCCGATTCTTGAGTTTCGTGATGGCTTCGAAGAAATCTTCGGGATTTTTGTCATGTTCCCAGCGTGCCGCCCACAGGATGCGTACTGGGCCCGGGGTTCGATTTCGACGTGGGGCCAACGGCTTGACGCCGGGAGGGTGGACCTCGGACTTCTCGCGGATGCGTTCAATGGCCTCGACGGGTTGATGGTCGGGCATGCGGTTCAACAAGGAGCCCAGGGCATCCAGGAACGAGTCGCGATGAAAGGCCGAATTGAACCAGACCGCGTCGGCAGCCAAGGCGCTGGTCAGATTCGTCATCGCGAACTGGTAATCGCGTTCGGTTTCGCATCGAACTGGATACGTCAGTTGGTTCTCGTGAAAGTAGACGACTGTGGGCAGATCCCGGATTTCCCGAGGAGCCAAGCCGAGGAATTCCGCCAGATTCAACATGTCTGAACACAGCAGCAGGTCCCAGCGGTCTCCTCCGGCGAGCTGCTGTTCCACCTGGCGGGCGAAAGTGACCGCGGCGTGGCGCATCCGCCATTTCCATTTGTAGGGAGGCAGCGACAGTACGGACCATATGTGTCGTCCTGCCTCGGACCATCCGTCCAGAAAGGCCTTATGGCTGCCGCCGTAATAGGGCTCCAGCGCCAGAATCCGCATCGATACGTCACCCGGTCGCATTCGGTTCTTGGCCGAAGCGCGGACGGGTCTCCACCCGTCCGAAACTGCCTGCTCCGACCGTGCTGCGAGCCAGTGTACCGGTGTCCGTAAAGAACACAAGACGCTCCGACATCTAGTCGAAGGCGTACCAGGAGACTCCCTCCAATTTCCACACATCAGAGGACTGTTCGAGGAGGTTCTTCTTCTCGGTTTCACTGATTGTGTAGAAATGACGGTTGTTCTTCTCCGACCAGAAGTGATACACCGGCTTGCTGCCGACCGGCGCCTGGTCGGGTGGGTACGCATAGAAGACAATCCCCTCGAAAGTCCAGGTCTGCGAGAAGTCGCGGATCAGTCTGTCTTTTTCCTCTTCGATGATCGTGTAGAAATGGGTACCCAGCTTTTCGGACCAAAATCGATAGACCGGCGCCAGGCCGGGATCACTCGCAGGTGAACTCTGCGTTGTGAGAAGTTCGAAGGCCAAATCCCACGCGACGCCAGGAGGATTCTCGATGGGGGAACCGGCGGCCCAACGACTGCCCACAGCGGGCGGCCAAGTGTTCGTCACGCTGCTTCTTGAAGGAGCGACCGCTGAAATTTGCACGGCGTCTTGGCCGGAGTGTTGTGGTCGGGTGGTCCAGCCCCAGGGATGGACAGGTGTCGAAGAAGTCGTGTCGTAGAGAACCGCGATGCTCAGCCAGTAGGGGGCCGGGATCGCCGTGTTGTTCTTGTCTCTGGCCAGGGGCGGGTTGAACCACTGGTCCTGCGAGAGCATGCAGGTAAACTGGAAGCAACTGTCGTCGCCGAGCCCGCGAGGGTCGCTGTGATAGCCCGCCAGACTCCAAGTCCAATCGGTGCAGAACTTCTCCCAAACGAGCGTGTCGGGGTGTCCTTGGCCGGAGTCCGTCCACATCGTGATGTAAAAGGCCAGAGGCAGCACCGACGGAAGCATAGGTTGGGTCCAACCGTCAAAGGCACCCCACCATTGGATGCCCGTAATTGGTTGTTCCTCTACGTGCTGCCAGTCGTCGGCGGCCACATGGTGCAGGTTCAAGTCCGACCGTTCGCTCCAACCATTGAAAATGAACGGGGTCGTGGCGTCGAACCGCTGGGGCGGCTGGCTCCACTTAAGCCCTCCTTTGCCTGAGTTGGTCTGTGGTTCGAACTGGCGGGCCAGGGTGATTCGGTAATCCTCGACCTCGCCGTCGGTGGCAAGGCCGTAATAGGAAAGAAGGCCGCGGGTGTTGAAGCGGAACCTCGCGTAGGTCGATCCCGCTGCTGCGGTTGCCGGGATGCGGAAGGTCAGTCGATTCACGCCGGTTTCGATCAGTTCGTCCAAGAAGATTTGTTCGTCCGGGTCGGCAAAGTCCCCGTCTCGATTGAAGTCGATCCATGCGTTGATATAACCGGTGGTGGAAGCAGTCGCCTCGAGAGTTGCCGACGTGCCTGGCAGCAGGGGCGAGGTGAACACGATTCCGTCCTCGTCGGCGCTGCCCTGGAAGTCGTCGCCCAGCGCCGTGGTGTCGGGCCTTCCATCAAGTTCGATGTCGCAGCTTCTGCCCAGATAAACTCCGTAGACTTTGACATGCCTGGCCCCGTCGCTGGAGACGAGGGTCTTGTAGCTATTCGGCGCGTCGCCGAAGTCCATTCCGCTTGTGATGTCGGGGATGCCGTCCTCTGCGATGCAGGCGGCACAGGAACTGTCCGGTCCGAGCCATTCCAGGGGCGACGGGCACTCATCCTCGTATGTGATGTTGCATTCGCCCGTTTCGCGGTTGCAGCAGGCGCCGGGTCTGGCCCGGCATTTGTGCATTGCTCCTCGAAACAGGTATGCGTTTTGTCCGCGAACGTCGATCGAAACCCATTCCGGGTTGTACTCCTTGATGATGTGGCTGTAGATCGGCTCGATCGTCCCGATGTACCAGCCGTCGACGAGGTACACACGCCGGGATGCCATGTACCGGGCTTCCAGCTCTGGGGTTGACGCGTCGCCGGGAAGCGGGGGGCGGTTGAGTCCGAGTTTGGACCATTCCGGCGTCGTCCAGTTGAAATTGACTTCGACATAGGTCAGTCTGGACCGGTCGATGGCTTTGATGTAGACCTCGTACTTGAGATATCCCTCGCGGCTCTCGCTGAACGGCTCGTTGTAATACCACTGCCGATACCACCCGGTCTGGGGGTAGTAGTACCAAGTGCCGTTATTGTAGCCGTGTCCGTCGCCCTCGACGATCTTGCCGTCGGAGCCCAGGAGGATGCGGAACCAGGCGCCGGGGTACAAGTCCGGATTCTCGTGGTCGTTGTATTGCGCCCGGACGAAGGATACGGCGACGGTCGACACGATGAGGAAGGTGAACAGGAACAACTTGCGAGCGTTCGAGAGACTCATACACGTATTCCCATCTCAGGCTTTCCAGGGTTTCATGCGTCGAATCGGATGCAGTCGCCTTGGTCGTGCCTGGACGGAGCCTGGCAGCATCCGGTTCCCTATCGAATCGGCGTTCGGAGCGTTCCCCTGGAGCACAATGCCGTCGGGCAGAACCTCACCGGATCTACGATGGCGAAGAAAGGGTCTCCTGAAAGCGGCAAGATGCGGTTTGCGACCGAGAAAGAACCGCGAATTGGGCCTCAAAAGGTCAGTGGCGATGTCCGACCTTGCCATGGGCCGGTTGATCCTTACTGCCACGACCCTTTTGTTCAGGGCTGTGTATGGTCCCGGAGCGTCCGAGAAGATCGGGGCAAGTCGGCGGAATGAACCTCGGGCCGGCGAAGGTGTATAATCTCGGTGCCCAGTCCGTTTCGGGCGATCGATTGCAGCCAGGGTTCTTGGGAGATTCACAGGACGATGATTCAACCGGAACGAATCCAGCGGATCAACCGTCAGCTTATTCGAGAGGGTCGGTACGTCTTGTACTGGATGCAGGCGGCCCAGCGGGCTCGGTGCAACCATGCCCTGGAGCACGCCATCGACAAAGCCAACGAGTTGGGCAAGCCGGTCGTCGCCGCGTTCGGCCTGGCTGCGGATTTCCCTGAGGCCAACGCCCGACACTTTCACTTTCTACTCGAAGGGTTGCGGGACACGCGGCGGGAACTGCGAGAACGGGGCATTCAGATGATCGTTTGGGCGAAGTCACCCACAGCCTGCGTTCCCGATCTCGCTCGAGAAGCCTGTCTAGTGGTGGTGGATGCAGGGCACCTGAAGCTTCAGCGTCAATGGCGCGCCGAGGTGGGGCAGGCCCTCAGGTGTACCCTAGTTGAGGTCGAAACGAATCTGATCGTTCCGGTCGAAGAGGCGGCGGACAAGGAGAACTTCTCCGCCGGGACATTTCGCCCGCGAATCCGCCGGAAGCTCGATGCCTACCTGGTCGGACTGAAGCCTCGCACGGTTCGCAAGGACTCTCTGGGTTTGAAGTTCGACAGTCTGGACCTGGGCGATGTCGACCGCTTGGTGCGAAATCTCAAGGTGGACGCCTCCGTGGGTAAGGTGGATGGGTTCGTCGGCGGGGCCGACGAGGCGCAGAGGCGACTAGACGAGTTCCTTGTGAACCGGCTCGACGCCTATCCGACGGATCGCAACGATCCCAACCTCGACGGCCAGTCCCATTTGAGTCCCTATCTGCATTTCGGTCAGGTCTCGCCGCTCGATGTGGCGTTGCAGGCCAGGCGAAAAGGAGGCCGGGGGCTTGATGCGTTTCTGGAGGAATTGATCGTGCGACGGGAGCTGAGCCACAATTTCGTTCACTATAATCCTCGGTACGACAGTTTCGAGTGTTTGCCGCCATGGGCGATGCGGACGCTGAACTTTCATGGTCGCGACAGGAGAGAGTACTTCTACACGCTGGAGCAGTTCGAGGCCGCACGGACGCATGATCCCTACTGGAACGCCGCTCAGCGGGAGATGGTCCTCACCGGCAAGATGCATGGCTATATGAGAATGTACTGGGGCAAGAAGATCCTGGCGTGGTCGGAGACTCCAAACGAGGGGTTCAGGATCGCATTATATCTCAACAACCGGTATGAGCTGGATGGGCGCGATGCGAACGGTTACGCGGGCGTCGCGTGGTGTTTCGGCAAGCACGACCGGTCCTGGGCGGATCGGCCTGTTTTCGGCAAGGTCCGGTATATGAACGCCGCCGGACTGAAACGTAAGTTCGATCCCGACGCATACGTCGAGAGGGTCGAGCGATTGGGCGTTCGGGAGTAGGTGGACATGGCCAAACGCATCGTGATTTCCGGGGCGACAGGGTTCATCGGCAGGTCGCTGTGCAAAGACCTCTGCGACCAGTACGAGATCGTCGCGCTTTCCCGCGACGCCAAGCGGGCGGCCGACTTACTCGGTGAGCATGTCCAGGTGTTCGAATGGGACGGCAGGACCGCGAGTCTCTGGTCCGCTCAGGTGGATGGGGCGTATGGGGTCATCAATTTGGCCGGGGAGAACGTAGGACAAGGCCGGTGGACCCAGGCCAAGCTGGACAGTATTATGCAGAGCCGCTCCAACGGCGCCGCAGCGATCGTAGACGCGGTGGCCGGGGTGAAGAACAAACCGACAGTGGTGATCCAGGGTTCTGCCGTCGGCTATTACGGTTCGCGGGGGGACGAGATTCTCACGGAGAACTCTGCCCCTGGTGTCTCGTTTTTGGCTGATGTATGCCGACGATGTGAGGCCATCGCGATGCGGGTCGAGAAGCAAGGGGTTCGATATGTCGCGATCCGCACCGGCATTGTGCTCGGCCGGGACGGCGGGGCCCTGCCCAAGTTGATGACCCCGTTTCGATTTTTCCTGGGAGGGTACGTCGGCAACGGCAAGCAGTGGTTCCCCTGGATCAGTCTGGAGGACGAGGTCCGAGCGATTCGTTTCCTGCTGGAGAACCCGAGCCTCCGGGGGGCGTTTAACCTGACTTCCCCCCATCCGGCGACTCTCAAACAGGTCGCCCACGCGCTGGGGCAGGCGTTTCGCAGGCCAGCATGGGTGAGGACGCCGGCTCTGGCGGTTCGACTTGCGATGGGTCGGATGGTCGACGAGACGCTCCTGGCCAGCCACAGAGCGATTCCCCAAAGATTGATCGACGCAGGGTTTCAATTCAAGCATTCGCAACTGGATGCTGCATTCGCAGCCATCCTTCAAGGAGAGAACTATGAGTCTGAGTGATTACTTCAAGAACGTCAAAGGGGTTGGAATCCTGGCGACCGCCGATCGGCAGGGCAACGTCGATGTGGCTCTGTACGCCCGGCCACACGTCATCAGCGAAGAGGAAGTGGCTTTCATCATGAGCGACCGACTCAGCCACGACAACGTCGCCACCAATCCGCATGCGGCTTATCTGTTTCTGGAACAGGGTGAACTGCAATCCGGCGTCTACAATGGTCTTCGCCTGTATCTGACCCGTTTGGAGGAGGAGACAGATCCACAGAAGATTGAGACGTTTCGACGCGAGAGCCGCAAAGGTCGCGATTACGGCGACCAGAAGAAATTCCTGGTCCATTTCAAGGTCGAGGGGACTCGTCGTCTCGTCGGAGATTGATTTGTTCGGTGTTGTTTGCGGTTGATAGATACATTAACACTGAGGGTGTTAACATGTTTTCAGTATTTTTTTGTGACGAAGCGAATAAAATATAATTTCTTTCGTGATAAGGACTTGTAGGGATATCTCCACCAGGCAAACGAGAAAATAAGGACGGCGGGTGGTTGACAGGGGGAGAGGGTATATCTATAGTGACATCATCACCGCTTGTGAATGTGAACGCAAGCACGAATGGAGTGTGGTGCGCGATGAGGTATCGAAAGATCCCCGACGAGACGGTGCGGCGCCTGCCCGTTTACCTGCGAGGCCTGTTGTTGTCGGCCGATCGGGGTCGAGAGCACATCTCCAGCCAGGCCTTGGCGGATTTCGTGGGTGTCCAGTCGTGGCAGATTCGAAAGGATTTTTCCTATTTCGGGGATTTCGGGACCCGCGGCGTCGGATATTCGATTGAGAAACTCGCTCGCGAGATCAAACGGATCTTGAGGTTGGACGTGATCCGCAAGGCGGCCTTGGTCGGAGTCGGTGATTTGGGCACGGCTCTGTTGGCCTATCCGGGGTTTTGTGGGTACGGCTTGGACATCGTAGCGGCCTTCGACATTGATCCGGACCGGGTCGGAAAGATTGTCAACGGCGTTCGGATCGAACCTGTATCACAAATCGATACGTTGTCCGAACGGGGCGTCATTCTGGCCCTTGTCGCTGTCCCGCGGGCGGCCGCGCAGGCGACGATCGATCGACTTGCGGAGGTGGGAGTTAGGGGGATTTTGAACTTTGCGCCGTGCAAGGTCGTGGCCCCCCGTCGGGTCAAGGTCATCTCTCTGGACATCGCCATGGAGTTGGCTCGGCTGCCCTATTACATCTCCACCGGGGGCACCGGCGAACATCCCTTGACGGGCCGGAGTTTACGGCACAGAGCGTCGTAGCGTAATGGAACTGTTTTTCGTAGTTTTTGGAGCCGGGATTGTCTCATGAGTGTGAAGAAGATAACCAAGAGTGGTTTCGCAGACTTCGTCTCCGCCCTGATCCAGACGGAAAACGTGATCGGCGTGCAGGCGAAGGGGGACCGGTTCGATTTCGCCCCGCTGGAATCGGCGAAGGATCTTCGGCTGGATTATGACGTCACGCTCCAGCCGCCCAAGAAGTTCTTTTTGCCGCCGGTGGAGGTGCTCCTGACCTTCGACGTGGGCGGCGGATACAAGTCCCAGATGGATTCCCAGAAGTTTATTCTTCTGGGTGTGCATCCCTACGACATGATTGCGATCAATCAGATGGACGAGTTGTTCCGCCAGGACAACTACGACGCCCATTACATGACTCGCCGCAACAACGCGACGATCATCGCCTGCGACGTGGCCCGATCCTCCGACCATGTCTTCGCGTCGTCCATGAACACCGCCGTCGTCAGGGAGGGATTCGATGTGCTCCTGACGGACATCGGCGACAGTTATGTGATGGAGGCCGCTACCGCCAAGGGCAATGATCTGGTGGCCCGCGCCAAAGGCGCGGTGGAGGCCGATCCCCAGGCCCTTCGTTGTAGGGAGGATGTCTGGGCACACAACCGCAAGTCGCTGAACAAGCACCAACTCAAGTGTGACCCCGCCTATTTGCCCCGACTGCTTGCCAAGGCCTACAAACATCCGGTCTGGGAGGAACGAGCCAAGACGTGCTTCGCGTGCGGTTCCTGCAACCAGGTGTGCCCCACGTGCTATTGCTTCAACGTCCAGGACGACGTGAATTGGGATCTCAAGACGGGCCAGCGGGCCCGCGCCTGGGACGGTTGTCTGCTCGACGGGTTCACCAAGTGCGCGCCGAATCACGAATTTCGCAAGGCCCGCGCGGACCGCTTCCGGCATCGCTTATACCGCAAGGGCGCCTATGTGCCCCAGAAGATCGGCGGGCAGATCGCCTGTGTCGGTTGCGGCCGGTGCGTTGGGGCCTGTTTGCCGGATATTGCGAATCCGGTCAGCGTGTATAACCGCCTGATCGACGATCTGGGGATCGGTTGATGCAAACCGCAAGTCGTGAGTCGTAAATCGCAAATTGTAGATTTTAAGGATTTGCCCGATGTGTCAGTGTTGTGCTGAAAAGAAAGACATCTATCTGCCGCAACTGGCGACCGTAGCGGAGATCAGCCAGATGAACGCTACGGAGAAATACCTGCGGCTTTCGATGGACGACGGCATGTTCGACTTCCTCCCCGGCCAGTTTGTGGAGGTTTCGATCGCGGGCATCGGCGAGGCCCCGATCACGATCAGTTCGTCCCCTACCCAGAAGGACGGATTCGAGTTGGTGGTACGGAAGATCGGCAATGTCAGCGCCGCCATCCACAACCTGAAGAAAGGCTCCAAACTGGGGATTCGCGGACCGCTCGGCAAGGGTATCTACCCCGTCGAGGAGGCCCGGGGAAAGAACCTGGTCTTCATCTGCGGCGGCATCGGCTTGGTCCCCCAGCGGTCGTTCATCAATTATGTGCTTCACCATCGTGGCGATTTCGGCGATGTATCCATTCTCCAAGGCACCAAGAACTACGATCTGCGGCTGTTCTCCTCGGAGATCGAGGCTTGGAGCAAACGCGGTGACGTACAGATGCTCGAAACCTTGGACGAAGGACATCCGGCATGGAAGGGCGACGTCGGCGTCGTGACCAAGCTGATCCGGAAGGTCGATACCGACCTGAAATCGGCCAAGATTCTCGTCTGCGGGCCGCCGGTGATGTACAAATTTGTTCTCATGGCTCTGGAGGAGTACGATGTCCCGCACAACAACATTTTCCTGAACCTTGAGCGAAAAATGAAGTGCGGTGTGGGCAAGTGCGGGCATTGCCAGATCAACAATGTCTACGTCTGTATGGACGGTCCCGTGTTCCGTTATTCCGATTTGGCTTCTCTGCCGGAGGCGATTTAACCATGGCCAAACCCAAGATTGCGATATTCGATTTTGCCTGCTGCGAAGGGTGCCAGCTCCAGATCGTCAACCTTGAGGAGGAGATTCTCAGTCTCCTCGGGGGCGCGGATGTCGTCGAGTGGCGAGAGGCGATGAGTGAGAAGAGCGATGAGTACGACATCGCCGTCATCGAAGGGTCGATCACCCGACTGGAGGACGAGGAGAAGCTCAAGCTGATCCGAAGCCGGGCCAAGGTGCTGATCGCTTTGGGCGCCTGCGCGACCATCGGGGGCATTAACAAGCTTAAGAACAACTTTGATGACCTCGACGAAGTCAAAAAATGTGTTTATGGAAAGGCCGCGAACAAGCCGCACTTGCGGACGGGGCCGACCAAAGCCGTCGACGAAGTGGTCCAGGTGGACTTTTATGTACACGGTTGCCCGATCGACCGCAAGGAGTTCACGTACATCGTTCGATCCCTTCTGATGGGCAAGACGCCTGAGATCCCCGATTACCCTGTCTGCGTGGAGTGCAAGGCCAAGGGCAATCCTTGCCTGTGGCAATACGACCAGGTGTGCCTGGGGCCGGTCGTTCGGGCCGGCTGCGGGGCTCGGTGTCCGTCGAACGGCTTCCGTTGCTTCGGGTGCCGGGGTTATACGAGCAATCCAAATGTGGATGCCGCTAAGGACGTCATCGTCCGTTACGGCCTGAACATCGACGACCTCAAGACCAAGATGGTTCTCTTTGGAAGCAAGCAGGAGCCGACGATCTATGAGTAATGGAACAGTCAGCATCAACGTTCATCATGTGACGCGCATCGAAGGGCACGGCAACATCGTCCTGAACGCCACCAACGGCAAGATCGAGAAACTTGAATGGCAAGTGCCTGAGGCTCCTCGATTCTTCGAAGCCATGGTCCGCGGTCGCAGTTACGAAGACATCCAGACCATTGTGACCCGTATCTGCGGGATCTGCTCGATCACTCACTCGCTGGCCTCGACCAAGGCGGTCGAGAACGCGATGGGGATCACCGTCTCGGAGCAAGCCGACAAGGTCCGTATCCTGATGCACTACTCCGAACAGTTGCAAAGCCACGTGCTGCACGTCGGCTACCTGGCGGCCCCGGATTTCTTCGGTGTGCCGTCGGTGGTGCCGCTGGTGGCGATGGCGCCCGACGCGGTCAAGACGATCATCGGTCTGCACCGCCTGGCAAACGAATGGTCGGACCTGATCGCCGGCCGGACCACGCATCCGGTCACGCTCAAGCCGGGCGGCCTGACGAAGTTCCCCACGGAGAAGGAGCTTCGTGCCCTCCAGGAGCGGCTCAAGAAATCGTTGCCTGATCTCAAAACGGTGGCCGAGGTCGTTCTGTCGGTGGCCGGCAATATCCCGAAGTTCAATCGGCCCACGGAGTATGTCTCGCTCAAGCAGACCCATCCGCCCACCTACACGTTCTATCATGGCGACATCACGTCGACGGATTACGACGGCACCGTCGCGATCAACGACTGGAAGACGGTGGCCAACGAATACGTCAGTGATCAATCGACTGCCAAGTGGACGCGATGGCACCGCAAATCCTATGCGGTCGGTGCTCTGGCGAGGTTCAACAACAACGCCGAACTCCTTTCTCCCACGGCCAAAGCGGTCGCCAAGATGTTCGGACTCGAGAAGGGCTGCTGCAATCCGTACATGAACACGGTCGCTCAGCTTGTGGAATGTGTTCACGTCGTCGAAGTCAGTATTCAGATGATCGACGAACTGCTGACTAAGGGGATCAAGCCCGAGACGGTGAAGGTTAGTCCCAGAGCCGGCAAGGCCAGCGGTTGCGTCGAGGCTCCGCGAGGCATTCTGTTTCACGAGTACGAGTTCGACCGCAAGGGCAACTGCGTCGGGGCGGACATCTGCATTCCGACGAACCAGAACCACGCCAGCATTCAGGAGGATTTCGAGGCGCTAGTGCCGCAGATCCTCGACGAGCCCGAGGACAAGATTCGTCTGAAGCTCGAGATGCTCGTGCGGTCCTACGATCCATGCGTCTCTTGTTCGACGCACATGTTGGATGTGAAGTTCGTCCGATGAAGTGTGATGTTGGGGACGTGAAGGGAGGGCCGACAATCGAACCTGAGACTTCGACAACCAAGCCCATCGTGGTGCTTGGTTTGGGCAATCCGCTGATGGCGGACGAGGGGATTGGAGTCTGCCTCGTTGTGCGGTTGTCACGACTTGCTTCCGAGTGGGCCGAGGTGGAGTTCGTCGACGCCGGGACAGGCGGGTTGGCGGTTTTGCACCGGATCCGGGATCGGCGAAAAGCGATCTTTATTGATTGTGCATACATGGGTGAGACGCCCGGCACCCTCCGGCGATTCACGCCCGAACAGGTGTGCAGCCGCAAGGTGTTGGCCCATCAATCGCTCCACGAGGCCGACCTGCTGCGGATTCTTGATATGTCGCGTCAGCTCGGGCAGATGCCGGACGAAGTGGTGATCTTCGGCATCCAGCCGGAACGAATTGAGCCTTCGCCGGATCTGAGCCCTTCGCTTACGCGTAGAATCGACGAGTATTTGACCGTACTCTTGAAGGAACTGAATCCATAACCGGCAGGGGTATATCACGCATGCCATTTCTGCCAAGGAGGACACATGAGAGAAGGCAAGATTCTGATCATCGACGATGATCCGGACATTACCGAAGCAATGTCGGTTGTTCTGAGGAACAAAGGGTACAACGTCCGCGTCGCTCACGACAGCGACCAGGGTCGGGAGCGGCTCGCGGAGATGAAGCCGGATCTGATTATTCTCGATGTGATGATGCGGACTTCGCAAGAGGGTTTCGAGTTTTCCCGTGAGATTAAACAGGACGCACGCTTCAAGGACATTCCGATTCTCATGCTGACCGGCGTCAAGGAGAAGAAGGGCATCGATTTCAAGAGCGCCGCCGGCGATGAGAACTGGCTGCCCGTCCAGGCGTTTCTCGACAAACCGGTGAAGCCGGACGTGCTCATCGAGAAGGTGCAAGATCTATTGGCCACGCCGCAGGCATGAGAATTTACGATTTACGATTTGTTGCTTACGGTTTATTCTGTCGAGCGTCGGTTCGCGGATACGGCGTAGCGGCCGAATCGTAAACAGGAAACTGTAGATCGCAGATCGTATGCAGAGCCTGCTCAAGAGCACCAGCCTGGTTCAGAGGGCTTATTGGCTCATCCGGTTGCGGTGGGTGGCGATCGCGGCGCTGGCCGCCGCCACTTTGGGGGCCAGCGAGTTCATGGGGGTCTCCCTCCCGGTGGAGCGGCTCTACACGATTGCCGTAGTGGTGTTTCTGTACAATTTGGGTTTGTATGAGTTACTTCGGTATTGGACGCAGGGTGGCAGAGAGCCCTCAGACGCGAGGATCGGGAGCATTCTGGCGATGCAGATCTCCATGGATCTGTTCATCCTGACCGCCATTTTGCATTTTTCCGGGGGAATCGAGAACCCGTTTTTCTTGTTCTTTGCATTTCACATGATTATTGCCAGCATCCTGCGGTCGAGGCTGGAGAGCTACCTGCAGGCTACCTTGGCGGTCATGCTTTTCGGGGGGCTGGTCGTGTTGGAAGCGGTGGAGGGGTTGCCGCATTATCCTCTCAAAGGGTTCGCCGGACATGGGCTCCACCAGGACGGCCGGTATGTCCTGGGCACTGTGTTTGTGTTCAGTGTCACGCTGTATCTCATCGTGTACATGACGACCTCGATCAGTGAGCAACTCCGGCGGCATCAGGAGGCTCTGGAAAGGGCCAATGCTCAGCTCCGGCAGAAAGACAAAGTCAAGAACGAATATGTGCTGCGGGTGACGCATGATATCAAAGGACATTTGACGGCGGTACTGGGCAGCCTGGATGTCATCAGCGGCGAGATGGTCGGGCCCCTTACCGCCGAGCAGAGGGATTTTGTCTCGCGGGCTTACCGACGGACCACGAGTTGTCTGGAATTCATCGGCGCGCTGCTGAAGCTGACACGGATGAAGTTGACCGGCCGATTGGAGGCCGAGCGGTTCTCGCTCAAAAAGTGCATTCTTAACGCTTTGTCGCTCGTGCAGAGTCGCGCCGGGGACAAGTCGATTACGCTCACTCACCGCATGGATCCGGACATCGACATGATCTGGGGCGAGAGTGTGTTGATCGAGGACACGATCGCCAATCTCCTGATCAATGCGGTCAAGTACACCCCGCAAGGGGGGAAGGTCGACCTCGAGGTCAAACGCGACAACGAGTTCGTTCAGGTCCGCATAGCGGACACCGGTATCGGAGTTCCCGAGGCGGCATTGCCGCGGTTGTTCGAAGAGTTCTACCGGGCCGACAACGCCCGCGCGACCGAACGGGATGGAACCGGCCTGGGTTTGGCTTTTGCCAAGCAGGTGGTGGAGAGGCACGGCGGACAAATCTGGTTTGAAAACAACCCCGGCGGTGGAAGTGTCTTCACCTTTACTCTGCCGGCAGAACCTCACCGCGACGAATCCCTTTTCGTTCGGAAGTGACAGGGAAGCGATTCCCGGTTACACTATGGTTTTCGTACGGTACGAACGATTGTTTGATCGAGTTTCCAAAGGTGCCGATGACGCCTGCATCGTTGCTGCTGAGGGTCTACTACGAACATCTCCACGAATGCATGGAAGAGCGACGATCCGAGCTTCTCCGGCGGATCGACGACCTCCTGACCGAGGAACTCAAGAAGGAGGGGGTTGACATAGATGCCGAGAAAGTCGCGGCGTATCGGGAGGCCTGCGAAGCCTTCGTCGAAGAGCGGCTGGAAATGTACAATCCAATCGGCGTTCAATACACGTTTGGCAGCGTCCCGTCCCCTCTGGCGGCGGCCCTGGAGCTTCAGTTGAACTGGTACGACGCCCGGTTGGAGTTCGAGGAACTCGTGGGGATGGCTCGGTCCCTTACAGCAGGAGGGCCGTCCGATGACAGGCTGAGCGGCTTGGCCGAGGAATTGATCCGGTGGGCGGGCGCGTTTCCCGACCGAAGCATCATTACCAGCTATCGCAAGGAGCCTGCCTTATTGAAGCTTCCCGACTACCTTGTCGCCCGCGGAATCGAAGAGATCGTCTGCGGCCACGATCCTTCCTGGTCAGGATAACGAGTTCTCCCGACAACTCTTGAGGTCAACACAATGTTTTTGGATTTGCGACGCCGAGGCGCCATCCGCCTGCATTGTATGTTCTGTGTCACTCTTGCCTGTGTCCCGCTGACGGTCTGGGCCCAGGATTGGTCGATGTTGGCCTGCAACGTTGCTCGTTCGGGGACCACGACGACGGAAATCCGTCCGCCGTTTGCCCGCAAATGGTATCGACTGTTCCCTGACGAGGGCTTGATGTCGGGGGTACAGCCGGTGATTGCGGAAGGCAAGGTGTTCGTCGGCACCTTGCGGGGGATCCTCCACGCGATGGATTGCGACACTGGAGCCGATGTATGGGTCTATCGCTCAGCCGGGGCGATTCTGCACACTTGCGCCGTCGGCGACGGCAAGGTGGTCTTCGGCGACGACGCAGGGGCGATCCACGCGCTGAATGTGGCGGACGGGACGCTTGCATGGTCGGTTCAGACCGGATCCGCAGTCTGGAATGCGCCGCTGATTCATGAGGGGATCGTCGCCGTCGGCGGCCGGGACCGCTGCCTCTATACAGTCGAACTCAAAAGCGGTCGTATCCGGTGGAAGGCGACCGTCGGTGGGCCGCTGTTGGCCAGTCCGGCTCTGGATGCCGAGAGGGGCCGTGTGTATGTTGGAAGCGAGGACATGCACGTTTATGCTTTTGACTGGAACGAGGGGCGGCTGCTCTGGAAGAGCGCAAAACTCCCGGGTGTCAGTTTCCGAGGGTATTATCCGGTGGTCGCCCCCGACGGGTCGGTTCTGGTCACGACCGCGCCGGCGATTTGTCTGGATTCCTTCGAGCCCATTCTGATGGACATGGTCAAAGAAATCTTCGGCGATTTCGCCAGTTGGCGGCACAAGAAAGACGAGAACGACCGGCTCCGCACGGCGAACTTCAAGAAGATGGCCGAGCCGGGCGTCTACGAGTCGCAACTGGACTACATCCGCAAGCGGTTGACCGCGGAACCCGTCTACCAGACGTTCTTCGTTCTGGACTTGGAAACCGGCCGGCAGAAGTTCGTGACGCCGATCGTGTACGCCGAGAGCATGAACGGGACCGGCGCCCCTGCGATCGTCACGGCTGACGGCAAAGTCATCGTGAAGTATCAGGCCTTGCTGCGAAGTCGGTACGAGCACTACTCACCATTTCTGAACGTCGGATATCTCGACACCGCGACCGGGCACATCACGCCGATCATGGACCAGTCGCGAACCTACGGCTGGTACGACAGCCTGTTGCTGGTCCACGATGAACAGAGCCAGCTCTCGGCGGCAGGGCGTGTGCTCATCAACACGCATCAGGACAACGTAAACGCCATGGATCTGGATACGCTCGAAGGTTATGGCCAGCCGTTCTGCACAGGGATGCACGAACCGCAGGCAGGCGAGGCGGTGGGGATCTGGGCGAAGGTCCTTCGCGGGGAGGTTCTCCCGCTTGGCAAGGAATGGCTGGCACGGGGTACCGCGGTTTATGGGGGCGGATCGGTGATCGACACCGCGGTCTCGATCGCGGGCGACAGTTTCTACTTCGTTCCGACACACGAGATCAACGCCGGCGTTGCGGTCGTCGCCTACAAGATGTCGCCCACCGGGATGGCGAGCGGAGAATCGCAGCCGCTTTCGGCCAAGCTAATCGACGAGGAATGGGTCAAAGTGCAGGATTTGCCCTGGGATTGGGATACGCTGCAGTTTCCGCGGCTCAACCACGTACTCGCTGCCTTGCCGGGAAAGATCCCGGGCACAGTGCAGCTGCCGCTGACAGAAGAAGCGGCCGAACGAGTTGGTCGGATTTCCGATGAGGAGTTGGACCGGTTCATCTGGGAGGCTCGGAGGGTGGAGCCGTCCGACGGCGCTGGATGCGCCGGACTCAAGGCCAGGCTTGCATCCGAGGTGCGAGAGCTAATCTCGCAGCGGTGGCAGCCATTGATTTTCCCGCCGGGCAAGCATCCGAGGGAGGCGTACCGCATTTTCGCTGATCCCGCTGAGACGTTGTTGGCCTTGGCTCTGGCCTATCCGCACGTTGACTCGGACTTGCAGGCGGGAATTCGGGCTTACGTCGAGCAATGGGGGCTCGCGGGCGACCCGCCGGACAAACCATCAGCGGGGGCGGTACGGTCCTACTACGACATCCAGCCGGAGAAGCTGTTCCGCCTGATGGACGACATCGTCCGCAGCGATGTGGCCCGTCTGTATCCCTCGTGGCTTTGGACCCATGTGACGGGCGACTGGTCGAACATCGAACACAACTGGCCGCGATGGAAGGTTCGGGTGGACCGGCCTGCCAACAAGATGGAAGAAGATTGCCGCAATGGGCACGTCGCAGGCTTGATCGCCTACTGTCGGATGGCGGAGCACATGAAGGACCAAGACGCCGTCGCCAAGGGCTTGGATGCGACTCGAAAGGCCGTTCGTGAACGTCTGCATTATGAATTCGCTCATCCTCGCGGCGGGGTCATCGCGGCGGTCCCGGTCTCACGGAGTATCTTCGCCCGCTGGCGGCATCTGACGCCGGAGGTCGGTCGGATCTTGGCTCATTACGCCGAGCCGACGCACAAACACCTAATGGGCGTATACGTGGACTATCATCGACCCACGTGGTCGCTGGCTTGGGGCGTCGAGACCATGTGGCGGAACGAGTCGCCTTTTGCCCTCCCGACCATGTCGGCCGAAATCTTCGCCGCGAAGGCGTGGATTCTCGGCGAACCCACGGAACGACTGGTTCGCGTCGTGGACATCCCCTGGTGTCGGGCCGACCTGTTCCACATTCAGAAGCTGGTCGCATGTGTCGAGGCACATGGCTCTGTCTCTTGGCAGAGATTGTCGGATTGACCGGCTAAAGGGAGGGGATTCAAAAGTCGCTTGTTTTCTCGGACTTGAAGGCCGCGACATTGACTCGACGGCCTTTTTTCGGGTAGAATAGAAGTGCTTCGCCTCCAATGTGCGAGGATGTTGTGAGTCGTTGATCGGATCGCTGCATGGATCGCCGAGCGAGATGTGCAGCTTCACGAAAAGATCGATGATGCGCGTTTCTATCTGTGCGTTCCTGTCCTTGTTCTCTCTCTTTCTGTTCGTCTGGGATTCTGTTTCTCTCGGCGCCTGGACGGTGGCCATCAACGAACTGATGGCCAGTAACGCCAATGTCGTCGCGGATGAACAGGAGGACTACGACGACTGGATCGAACTCCACAACTACGGCGACGATGCCGTCGATGTGGCAGGCTGTTTCTTGAGCGACGATCCGGCCGATCGGACCAAGTGGCGGATTCCCGCGACGGGGGGGGCTGCGACCACGATCCCGGCTCATGGCTACCTCCTCCTCTGGGCCGATGGCAAAACCGACGAAGGACCTCTCCACGCGAATTTCAGGCTCAGCGCATCGGGTGAATCCGTCGCACTCTACGATCCCCAGGGCGGTCTGCTGGATCAGGTGACGTTTGGGAGCCTGTCGCCCAACACCTCTTACGCCCGACTTCCCGACGGCAACGGCTTTTGGCAGGTCTGCACGGCCCCGACTCCCGGCAGTTCCAATGACGGCGGTCCTGGCGGCGTCATCATCGCCGAAATCATGTACCATCCGTATCACCGACCCTTCGCGCCCGAGGACACGCGACGAGAATGGATTGAACTGCTCAATCGCGGTTCTACGTCCGTCCATTTGGCAGGCTGGAGATTCGTCGACGGCGTCGAGTTCGTGTTTCCCGACGTCGCGATCGGCGCCGGCGAGCGTCTTGTGGTTGCGGCCGACGTGGATGTCTTCCGATCACTGCATCCGGACGTGCCGAACGTGGTCGGCGGCTGGACCGGCTGGTTGAGCAATTCCGGCGAGACGCTGACGCTGGTCAACGCTGTCGGCGCAGTCGTCGATTCGATCCGGTACGCAGACGAGGGCGACTGGTCCGTGCGGGAACTGGGACCGCTGGACTTCAGTCATCGCGGATGGCGATGGACGAACGACCATGACGGGGGCGGCAAGTCGCTGGAGCTCGTCAACGCGGTCCTGCCGGGCCGGTTCGGACAGAACTGGGCGGCCAGTTTGACCGATGGCGGGACCCCGGGACGGGCGAACTCCGTCGCATCCGACGACATCGCTCCTTTGATCCTGAAGGTCCGCCATTCGCCTGTGATTCCAGGCCCTGCGGAGGTCGTGACGGTGACGGCGCGCATTCTGGATGAACGGGCCACAGGCGTGACCGCCACACTGCGGTACCGTCTCGATGCGTCCCGATACACCGACCAGATGCTGTATCCTCGCCACGATCCGGCTTCGTATGCCGGCCTGACGATGTACGACGACGGATCGCACGGAGACGGCGCAGCGGGTGACGGCGTATTCGGCGCTTTGATTCCGGCGCAGGCGGACGGACAGATCGTGGAGTTCTACGTCGAGGTTCGCGATGCACAGGGCAACGTTCGTACGTGGCCGGCTCCCAGTCTCGTGGATGGCGCCGTCGAGCAGGTGACCAACGCTTTGTACCAAGTGCTTGGTTCCTTCGACTCCAAAGCCCCCTGGTCGGCGGGCAGTCAGCCGATCTACTTTCTGATCATGACTGAGGCCGAACGGGCCCGGCTCGTGGACATCGGCAATGGGACCGGCGGCCCCGGCCCCGAGAACGACAGGGATAGCAACGCCCAAATGAACGGGACGTTCATCAGCGTGGACGGGACCGGCGTCGAGCTGCGATACCGGGTCGGCATCCGCAATCGTGGCAAGGGCAGTCGGGACACCGCCGGTGGAAGATACCGGAACAACTATCGCGTGAACTTCCCCACCGATGCCCGATGGAACGACGTGACCGCCATCAACATCAAGAACCGGTTCGGTCACGTGGCGGTCTTGGGCAGCGCGGTCTGGCGGATGGCCAATCTGCCTGCCGAGCGGATCACGCCGATTCAGGTCCGCGTCAACGGGGCCAACCTGGCGCTGGCTGACAGCACGATGTTTGGTTCCTACGCTCTCGTGGAGGTGATCGACGACGAGTTTGTGGCCCGGCACTTTCCCAGCGACCGCGAAGGCAACGCGTACCGGTGCGCCAACGACGTTGCCGATCTGGGCTTTAAGGGCCTCGACCCCAATGCCTACCGCGCCGGTTACGAAAAACAGACGAACACCGCGGCCAACGATTACAGCGATCTGATCCAACTGACGTACGTTCTGAACAACACGCCGTCGGACAAGCTCGTCGAAGAGGTACGCAAGGTCATCCATCTCGAGCAATGGCTGCGATTTCTCGCGGTCGATGCCCTGTGCGGCAATCGAGAAGGCGGCCTGACCACCCCTCGTGGAGACGACTACGCCATGTACCGCGGCGTGAACGACCCGAGATTCTGGCTGATTCCGCACGATCTGGACACCCTGTTCGGTCAGGGTGACAATGCGCCGGACATCAACCGCGATGTGCACGTGTACGCCGGGCTTGACGGACTGCACGAGTTGCTCACTCACCCCGACGTGCTGGCTCTGTATCACGCGCAGTTTGTCGATCTGATCGATACCGTATTTTCGCCGGAGCGGTTCGATCCTCTCGTGGATCACGTACTGGGTGAGTGGGTTCCTGAGGACACGCGTACACGCATCAAGCAATTTGTCGTGCAACGTAACGCCGCCGTGCTCGCCCAGATTCCGCAGCAGCTCACGGTCAACAGTCCTCTGCCTGTGGTAAACGGCTATCCGTACACGACAGCCAAAACGTACACGCTGTCGGGCCGGGCCGATGCCACTCGCACGCGGTCGATCCTGGTCAATGGCGTACCGGCCTCCTGGTCGGCTTCGTCGGGGACGTGGCAGTCGGGAGGCGGGCTTCGCCTGGCGGAATCCCTCGTACCTGCGGGCTCTCAGTGGAAGTTTCTCGACGACGGCAGCGATCAGGGGACCGCTTGGCGTCTGCCGGACTTTGATGACAGCGCCTGGCGCAATGGGGCTGCGGAACTGGGTTATGGGGACGGCGATGAAGCCACCCTCGTCAACAGTGGGCCCGCTTCCAATCGGTACATCACTACCTACTTCCGGAAGTCGTTCCTGGTCAGTCGGGCCTCGCAGTATCTGTCCCTACGTCTGCGGCTGCTGCGCGACGACGGCGCGGTCGTCTATCTCAATGGAGTGGAGATCTGCCGCAGCGGGATGCCGGAGGGGCCGATCGGCTACTTGACGCTCGCCACCGCCAACGTGGCCGGCATAGACGAGAGCATGTACGTTGAGTACGACGTGCCTGTGGGGTTACTGCTCGAAGGAAGCAACACACTGGCTGTCGAGGTTCATCAGGTTTCCGCTTCCAGCGTCGATTTGAGTTTCAATCTGTCGCTGGAAGGGTCCCGCCTGAACGTGGTGGATGCATCTCTGACGCCGGGGATCAACCGGATTTGGATCGAGGCCTTCGAGGGCGGCAACGGCGCCGACGACAAGGTGGAAGAGACCTGGATCGACCTGTGGTACGACAACGGAAGCCTGTCGGAGATTTCGGGCACGCTGGAATCCGACACGGTTCTGCGGGCGTCGCTGGGACCCTGGCATGTGATTGACTCGCTGACCGTTCCGGCGGGCATCACGCTCCAGATCGAGCCGGGCACGACGTTGTTCTTTCATCCCAATGCGAGTCTCATTGTCCACGGCCGGCTTCTTGCGGAGGGTTCTCTCTATCGTCGGATCACCTTCACGAAGGTTCCCGACCTGACCAGTTGGGCCGGACTTCGGTTCCTGGATACGCAGCAGGAGAGCCGCCTGGCCTATGTGAACATGGCGTATTGCGACGCCGGATCGTGCGCGGTCCTGGCAGATCACGCCAAGGTCTTGTTGGACCGTATCATCTGGAGCCACCATACCAAGCAGTACTTGAACTTCGAGGATTCCTCGATCGTCCTGAGGAACTCCATCCTGCCGGACATCAGCGGTACGGAACTGATTCACTTCTGGGGTTTCCCCGCCGATGGATATGCGCTGTTCGAGGGCAATCTCTTCGGCGGCACGACCGGCTACAACGACATCATCGACTTCACCGGCGGCCAGCGTCCCGGGCCCATCGCCCGATTCCTGAACAACATGTTCATCGGCGGCAGCGACGACTGCATCGACCTGGACGGCGCCGACGCTCACGTCGAGGGCAATGTCTTTCTGCACATGCGTAGCGGCGGCAACGGAGACAGTCTGTCCCACGCGGTCACCACCGGCACCGAGAACGGCCAATACTCCGAATTGACCGTGGTGCGGAATCTCTTTTACGACGTGGATCATGCCATGCTCTCCAAGGACGGCGGGTTTATCACCGCGGTCAACAACACCGTGGTAAAGGCCAACCGGGCGGCCGTGAACCTGTACGAGGCCCGGTCCGGCCAGTGGCAGGGCAAAGGTTTCTACGGCGACGGTAACATTTTCCATGACGTCGCGCATGTTTTTGCCAATCCCGATTGGGCGGGCCATCCGACGTCAATCACGATGAACAACTCGATCTTCCCCACCATCGTGGGCGATCCGATCGTCTGGATTGGCGGGGGAAACCTCGAAGGCGTGGATCCGCAACTATGGAAGGCTTCGAGCATCACTTCGCCTTACAGAGACATGCGGCTGCTCGCCAGTTCGCCTGCGGTCGGCACCGGACCCAACGGGCGGGATATGGGCGCACTCGTGCCACCCGGGGCTTCGATCGGCGGGGAGCCCTTCCCGGTGACGTGGCGGACCGCCGCAACCCTGACGGTGGGGGGGCCGGACCTCTTTGCCTACAAGTATCGGATCAACGACGGTCCCTGGAGCGAAGAGGTACGCCGGCCGGGGGCGGGGCAGGCGGGCGATCCGTTGCCCATGCCGCCGATCGAGCTGACGAATCTCCAGAACGGGCGATCGTATACGGTGTTTGTCCTTGGCAAGGACTCCGCGGGTTTCTGGCAGAATGAGCAGACGCCGACCGCCTCGCGAACCTGGATCGTGGATGTCTCATTCCGGAAACTCGTGCTCAACGAGGTGCTGGCCATAAACGAATCGGCCGTCTCGAACGGTGGCGCCTTCCCCGACATGATCGAGTTGTACTACGACGGTCCGGCGGCGATCAACCTGGCTGGCATGAGCCTCAGCAACGATCCGTCGCAGCCTGCGAAGTTCGTCTTTCCGTCCGGCGCCTCCATGCGTCCCGGCGAGTACCTCGTTTTGTTCGCAGACAACAAGACCACAGGCTCCGGCTACCATGTCGGTTTTAGTCTCAACACGGCGGGCGACAGCCTGTATCTGTTCGACAGAACAGGTGAGTTGATCGATTCCGTCGAGTTCGGCAGTCAACTGCCCGATCTGTCGATCGGACGGATCGGCCCCGAGGGTTTGTGGCGTCTGACGACCCCGACGTTCGGCCGGGCCAATCTCCCGCATCCGTTGGGCGATCCTCGCAGGATTCGGATCAACGAGTGGCTGGCCGCCGAGTCCGTTTTATTCGAGTCTGATTTCATCGAGCTATACAATCCGGGTTCTCTGCCGGTCGATCTTGGCGGTTTCTATCTGACGGATACGCCGGAGACCGAGCCCGATCTGCATCGTCTGCCTCCGCTCACTTTCATCGCGGGCGGGGGATACGCGGTTTTCACCGCCGACGGTGGTCGCGATCCGGGCCGTGTGCAGTTCAAACTCTCCTCCAAAGGGGATATGATTGCTCTGTTCGACGCTGCGTTCAATGAGATCGACAAGGTGATTTTCCTGGCCCAGACCACCGACATTTCGCAGGGGCGGATTCCGGATGGAGCAGATCGATTCAATTTCTTTTTACTGCCGACGCCGGGGTTGTCGAATTCGACCTTGCCTGAGACGATCGTCACCCCGTTCGTCCTCGTTCCGGAAGGAGCGTCCAAGCGGGCAATCATCCCGACTTCCGCCGGTCATATTCCGGATGATTGGAAGATCCTTCCGATTTTTGACGACTCCGCCTGGATGGGCGTTTCCGGTTCGCCGGGCGGCGTAGGTTTCGAGCGGAGCACGGGCTATGAGCCGTTCCTCGGTCTGGATGTCCAGTCGGTTATGTACGGCAAGAATGCGACATGTTATGTTCGTGTCCCATTTCAGGTGGGAGGCGATTTGATTGGGACGTTCTCCGAACTGCGTTTGAGCGTGCGGTACGACGATGGTTTTGTCGCGTACCTCAACGGCCAGGAAGTGGCTCGCGTCAACGCCCCGGATACGCTTCTGTGGAACTCCGCAGCCACCGGCAGCCACGAGGCGAGCTACTCGGCGTTCGATGAGACGTTCGATCTTTCCGACCAGATTGATTTGCTCCATGCAGGTTCCAACCTGCTCGCCTTCCATGCGATGAACAACTCGGTGTCCAGCAGTGATTTTCTTATTTCCGCAACCCTCGAAGCCACGAGTGTCGAGGAAACGGGCGGCGACTATCCCTATCTGGATCAACTGCTGCTGTTGGAGGGGCTTCGCGTGACGGAGCTGATGTACAACGCCCCGCAGGGTGAGGGGCTTGATTACATCGAGTTGTTCAATGTTTTGACCGTGCCGCTGGACTTGGCGGGCGTTCGGTTCACCGCAGGCATCGACTTCGTCCTGCCCTCCCTGACTCTCGAACCGGGCGGCTGCCTCGTGGTGGCAGGGGATCCGGTCGAGTTTCGCAAGCGATATGGCGGCGATATTGCAGTGGTGGGACCCTATGCCGGGCGCCTGAGCAACAGCGGCGAGGAGATCGTCTTGAAACTGCCCTTGCCCTTCGAAGCGGCGATCCTGCGGTTTCGGTATTCCGACCGATGGCATCCGATCACGGACGGCGGCGGCGAGTCCTTGGCGATCAAGGACTCCACCGCCGCGGCCGTGACCTGGAGCGACCCGGAAAGCTGGACGTCGTCTGTGCCCAACCCGGGAAGGCCATGATATTCTCCGTCAGTTCTTTGCGTACAACACGGTCTGGTCTTGAGTCTGGGGGCTGACATCCAACATCGTACAGGCGTCCAGCGCAGCGACGATCGTCTGCACGTCGGACGCTTCGATGGTGTAGATCCACCCCCCGGCCTGCTCGTGCTCAGCGGCGACCTTTGCCCAGTTGGCACGATAGGTCTCGTAGATCTTTTGTGCGGGACTCTCCTGAGCGGACAGCGATTCAATCGCCTCGGGGTTCCAGTATTTGATCAGCAGACCTCGGTCCATTAGATGGAAATCCGCGCTGACAAGCTGATTGTCGATCATGAGGATTCGATTGACGCTTGCGGACTCGATGCCCCTGGCGAGAAGATGCCCGCGGATGATGTCCCTTCCATCCTGCGGGCGGAGCGACGGCGTTGTGTTCTGGGCGTACCCAGGCATCGGCCGCGACCCGCGCGAGCCATCACAGGAAGACCGCACGGTCCGCGTGGTTCCAATCGAGTAACCGTAGCCGCCGTAACGTGAGGAGGTTCCGTAACCGGGAACCAAGCCGGAATTGCGGTAGGTAAAGGCATAGGGCGTGTAGTCAACCCCGCAAGGGACGAGGCCCGAGTTGCGATAGGTAAAGGCGTAGGGGGTGTAACGAACACCGCAATTGTAGCCATACCCCCAGGCTTGGCTGACGCCTGGTGTCAGGGCCAGCAGCGCCAGCAAGATAGAAATCCTTTTCATGTGATATTCCTTTCCTCAGGAAGATGACCGTTCGATCCATTGCGTCATCCCCTCCTCCCAAGTACTCGGTACTTCTCTTTGACGATCCTCCTTTCGTTTCGTTGCCTGAGGCAACCACAAACCACCCGCCTTGACTAAAGATCGCAGTTTTATACGTCTCGGCTTGGGTTATTGGGTATATCGATTCACGGAAGCTTTTTTCTTTAGGCCGTCTGACGCCATGAAAATCCAACTCCCCCAAAAACCGTGTGTGCAGACGTTCCAAGTATGAGGGCCGTCGCAGGGCTCTCGGTCTGTCTTACGTGTGACCGTCGGATGGGTTCACCGACCGGGAATGCTTCAGCCCCGGCCGAGTTGTCCGTCGAGTCGGATCGCCTTGCCTTTTCGGGTGTCGACCTGCACGGCTTTGTCGCCGTAACGGATCGTACAGGGGCCTCCATGGTCGCTACGGACTACGGCTTCGACGAGTTTGCCACCGGCCCAAGTCATGTCCACTTCGAAGCCGCCGCGGGCCCGCAGGCCCTTGACTTGGCCGTCGGGCCATTCGATCGGCAGGGCTGGCAGCAGGTGAACCTCCCCCGCATGGCTTTGCAGAAGCATCTCCGCGATGCCGGCGGTCCCGCCGAAGTTGCCGTCGATCTGGAAAGGTGGATGCGTGTCGAAGAGGTTCGGCAGCGTCGATTTCGCCAGCAGCGCCACGACGTTCTCATGTGCCTTCTCGGCATCGCGCAGGCGAGCCCAGAAGTTGATGATCCAGGCGCGGCTCCAACCGGTATGGCCGCCGCCGTGGGCGAGGCGATGCTCCAGGGATTTCCTGGCCGCGGCTGCCAATTCCGGCGTTCCGGTCACGGAGATCTGTCGGCCCGGGTGCAACGCGAACAGGTGCGAGACGTGGCGGTGTCCGGGTTCGGCTTCCTTGAATTCCTGCGACCATTCCAGAAGCCGGCCGTCGGAGCCGATCTGGGGACCCAGCAGTCGTTCGCGCGCGATGCGAACCCTCGCCACGAAGTCGTCTTCGATGCCCAGGACTTTGGCGGTCTTCAGAACGTTCGTGAACAGGTCCCAGATGATCTGCTGATCCATCGCAGGGCCCATGCACAGGGAGCCTCGCTGGCCGTCGGGCGTGATGAATGTATTCTCAGGCGAGTTCACCGGGCCGCTGACGAGCTTACCGGTCTTGGGGTCCTCCACGAGGAAGTCGAGATAGAACTCCGCGGATTCCCACAGGATGGGGCGGATCCGCTCCAGGAACTTTTTGTCGCCTCCGAAGGCGTAATGCTCCCAGAGATGCTGGCAGAGCCACGCCCCGGCGGCGGGGAACAGTCCCCAGCCGGGCGACTCGCCGGGGGAGGTGAAGCCGAAGACATTGGTGATTGTGTGCACGGTCCATCCATCGGCACCATAGTGAATCTGTGCGGTCTTTCGTCCGCTGGGGCGGAGCGAATCGATCAAGTCGAACAGCGGCTCATGGCATTCGGAAAGGTTGCAGACTTCCGCCGGCCAGTAGTTCATCTGCACGTTGATGTTCGTGTGGTAGTCGCCGTTCCAGGGCGTCTGGATCGTATCGGCCCAGATGCCCTGCAGATTCGCCGGCAGATTGCCGGGTCGGGAACTGCCGAGGAGCAAATATCGCCCGAATTGGAAGTACAGGGTCGCCAGATCCGGATCCGTTGCACCCTCCCGCACGGCCTTGATCCGTTCATCTGTGGGCGTTTTCACGGCTTCGTTGTTTGCGCCGAGGCTGAAACTGACGCGTCGGAACAGGTCGCGATGATCCGCCACGTGCCTGTGGCGCAGGCTCTGGTAGGACCTCTTCATCGCGTTGGCAAGCTGCCTGGCGGTAGTTGCCCTGGGATCCTCGCCGCGGTAGTCGGGAGGCTGGAGCTTGTAGTCGGTTGCCGCAACCACAAACAAGGTGACCGAATCCGCACCTTCGACGCGGAGGCTGTCGCCGTCGGCGAGGATCTTTCCCCCCTTGGTGGCCGCTCGCAGGCGGGCGACGTACCGGATACCGCCGGTTCCATTCTTGCCGTCGTTCATCTGTCCGGTCATAATCAGACCGTCGTGGCCGTCGGCGCTGGTGGCGAACCGTTCCGGACGCCTCAAAACGGCGGTGAAGCTGATTTGTTTGGGTTTGTCGCAAGTCAATCGTACAAGGAGAACCTGATCGGGTGCGCTGGAGAAGATTTCTCGCGTGAACGTGGCGTCACCCCGTCGAAATTGCACCATCGCGACTGCGGTGTCGAGGTCAAGCTGCCGGCGGTACTCTGTGGCCCCCTCTAATCCCTCAAAGACGAGGGAAAGATCGCCGAGCGTTTGGTAGGAACCGTAGGGGACTTTCGCGCCACTTCCGGAGCCCGACCCGCGTCCTTTGCAGATCAACGTCTTAGACGCCAGCCTGTTGGCTTGAGCGTATTGCCCTTCAAAGATCAATCGGCGGATCTCATGCAGGGCCGGCAGCGCCTCGGGGTTGTCTGCATCCTGCGGACTACCCGACCAGAGGCTTATTTCGTTCAACTGGAGCCGTTCATTCTCGATTCTACCGAAGATCATCGCGCCCAGGCGTCCGTTTCCGACCGGAAGGGCTTGCGTCCATTCTTCGGCGGGTTGGCGATACCAGAGTTTCAGTCGTGCCCAGGAGTCGTCATTGTTTGCGACCCCTGTGGTTGTGCAGATTGCCACCATCGCAAGGACGCATCTGATCCATCGAGTTCTTTCGTGGGGACTCATCAGTTCTTCCTTTCAACGCGGGGAGCGTTCATTTCGAGGGGACAACAACATACTTCGCACCAGAATCCGTCTTGAACTCAACGAGGTTCGCCGCAGACCGGACTGCGGGCACGCTGGAGGCGTCCCTGAGGATTTGGACAGGTGTTGTCGTTCGAATCCTACATGTTCCACCGAGTCCAGATCGTATGGTCGCCGCGGTCAGCCGGTGTTTGTTCCATTCGATGTCCACTTCGAATCCGCCACGGGCCCGAAGACCTTTGACCCAGCCGTTCGGCCAGACGTCCGGCAAGGCGGGAAGCAGGTCGATGATGTAGCGGTTTGGGTCGTCCCGGCGATGGCTCTGGAGCAACATCTCCGTGATGCCGCTGGTGGCGCCGAAGTTGCCGTCGATCTGGAAGGGGGGGTGAGCGTCGAAGAGGTTGGGATAGACACCGCCGCCTTTGTAATCGGTCAGGGGCGAGGAGGTCAGGGTCAGCAGGTTCTTGAGCATCAGGTGGGCGTGGTTGCCGTCGAGCAGGCGGGCCCATAAGTTGATCTTCCACGCGCGGCTCCAGCCCGTGCCACCGTCGCCTCGGAAGACGAGCGACTGCCGGGCGGCCGCAAACAGTTCCGGCGTCTCGGGCGTGATCTCCTCGCCGGGGAACAGGCCCCACAGATGCGAGACATGGCGGTGGTCGTTTTTCGGGTCGTCCTTGTCTTCCAACCACTCCTGGAGTTGGCTGTGCCTGCCGATCAGGTTGGGCGCGATCCGGCCCCGCATCTGGTCGAGTCTCTTCGCGAATTCTTCATCGACGCCCAACGTGCGGGCGGCCGAAGCGGTGTTGGCGAAGAGGTCGCGAATAATCTGATGGTTCATCGTCGGGCCCATGACCAGTCCGCCTTGCTCAGGGCTATTGCTGGGGCCGCTGATCAGCCAACGCTTGTCGTTTCGCGGATCCTCGATGAGATAGGCTACGAAGAACTCCGCAGCGCCTTTCATCAGAGGGTACGCCCGCTCGGCTAGGAAGGTTTTGTCGCCGGTGTAAAGGTAGTGCCACCAGAGATGCTGGCACAACCACGCCCCGCCGGTGGGCCAGATGCCGTGATCGGAGGCATTGATGGGAGCCGCCCCCCGCCAGAGGTCGAAGTTGTGGTGTAGGACCCAGCCTGGGGCGTCATAGTGCTTGACCGCGACGGACCGGCCTGTCTGATTGAGGTCGACCAGGGCATCGAACAGCGGCCGGCCGCACTCGCTCAAATTGGTCGGCTCGGTGAGCCAGTAATTCATTTGGGTGTTGATGTTGACGGTGTACTTGCTGTCCCAAGGCGGAGCGACGCTGTCATTCCAAAGGCCTTGCAGATTCGCGGGCTGGCCGCCTTGACGCGAGCTGGCGATCATCAAGTACCGCCCATACTGGAAGAAAAGGGCCGCCAGTTGCGGGTCCTCTCGCTGGGCGTACTTGAGCACGCGTTGATCGGTCGGCAGATTGGGCTCGGGTGCAGGCCCCAAGTCGAGCGATACCCGCCGGAACAGCGACTGATGATCCGCCAAATGGGCGTCGAGTATCTGGCGGGGCGTTCGCCTTGCGGCCTTCTTGAGCACATCGGCGCACAGGGAAGCGGGATCGGCCGAAAGGTCGTTGTAGCTCTTCACGTTCGTCGCCAAGGCCAGCACCAGAGTCGCGGTGGTGGCGTTCTCCACGAGGATTCGTTTGTCGTCGACCGAGGTCTTTCCGCCGGTAACGATCACGCGGCATCGGCCTTCGAATCGAACCTGACCGGGAATGGTGGCAGAGTCGCCGCGAGGTTTGTAGTCGCGCGCCCGCCCGCGAACGGCCAGAGTGTCGCCATTGAAGGCCTGCGTCCGCACATCCTGATTGGGACTGATCCACGTTGCGACAAAGCTGATCGCTCCCGGACGGTCGCATCCGATCCGTACGATGATCACCTGATCGGGCCAACTGGCGATTGCCTGGCGGGTGTAGGTGGCGCCGCCGACCCGATAGGTCGTGGTGGCGACAGCGGTGTCGAGGTCCAGCTCCCGACGGTAGTTTTCCACCTTGTCGTGGCCCGGGAATGTCAGCCGAAGGTCTCCGAAGGGCTGGTAGGGCATTTGACGCAGCGGCACGGACATGAAGTGCTCGCTCGCCAGTTGCTGCGCCTCTTTCTGTTTGCCCTCGAAGAGCAACTGGCGGATTCTCGCCAGGTACTGGGCCGCGCCCTCGTGGGCGTAGTCGTGAGGCCCGCCGCACCAGAGGGAATCCTCATTGAGCTGGTAGCGATCCTCCGCGGTTCCGCCGAAGACCATCGCGCCGATTCGGCCATTGCCGATCGGCAGAGCCTGCGTCCACTCCGCGGCCGGCGAGTCGTACCACAGCTTGAGCTCCGATTGCGCATGGCCGGCGGTCAGGCACGTCACACACACCATTTGTACGATCCAATTCCCCATCTCCGAACCTCCACTTGCGGCGTTTATTCCAGAAAGACTCGCCGGTGCTTGACGTCGAACAGAACTTTCTGCGAGACGACCACCTGCTTGGGCGACAGGCCGATCAATCGCAGTGGATTGTAGAAGAACATCTGACCGAGCTCGCTGAGACCCACCAGGCCCAGCGACGCCAGGTGGTTGGCGCAGTCGAGGATCGTCGCGGACGATCCGGCCATGTATCCAGTGGCGGGGTTGTGGAGCTTGCCGTCGGCCTCCAGGCAGACGCGGGCGCCCATGGACCAGTATTCGCCCGGTGGAAAGCCAGCCAAAGGCGAGGCGTCGCTAACCACGATGCAATGTCCGGCTCCCTTGGCTCGCAGGATCGTCTTAAGGATCGAAGGAGGTAGGTGATGTCCGTCGGCAATGATCATGGCGTCGAGACGGTCGGCAGTCAGGCCCGCCCAGATGGGGTTCTCGTGCCGGGGCAGCAGGGCAGGCACCGCATTGCCCAGGTGTGTGAGGGCCTTGGCGCCTCCAGCGACCAGTCTCGCCAAGTCCGCTTCATCGGCCATATGATGGCCGAGCGAGACCGCGATTCCCCGGCTGATCGCATGGCGGGACAGTTCGTCGGCCCCTTTCTGATCGGCGGCAATCGTGAGGAGTCGGATTTTGCCGTCGGCCAGGCGGATCAGTTCATCGAGATAGGCCGGGTCCGGGTCGCGAACCCATCGGGCGTCGTGTGCTCCTCGTGCGCCGTCCTGACGCGAAATGAAGGGGCCTTCCAGGTGAATGCCGAGCACACGGCCGCGGAATTCCCCCGCATTGAGCACCTTGGCGATCATGGGCAGATTTCGCTCATAAATCTCTCCGGGACTGGTGATCAGGGTCGGCAGGAACGCGGTGGCACCCGCCGCAAGCATGTCCCGACACGCCTGGGCAAAACTCTCTTCGGTGAGGTCACCGCCAGAGAAGTCCACGCCCTTGTAACCGTTCACCTGGAGATCGACTAGCCCGGGCAGAATACAAGAGCAGATGCTGGAGGCCTTCTGGTTTTCACCTTCGAGTTCTTCCATCAAATGCCGGTCTCCCAAGTCTTTATTGTCCGTCGGACAGCAGCGAAGCCGAGAGCTCGTCGAGAAAGATCGAGCAGTTCGGATGCTGCTGCAGGATCGACGCAGGGCATTGAGGCGTGACCGGTCCTTCTATCGCATTCTTGACGGCCCGGGCCTTCCTCATGTCGGGCACCGTGACCACAAGCTGCTTGCTCTTGAGAATCTGGCGAATGCTCATGGAGATCGCCCGGGAGGGAACGTCCTCGAACCGGGGAAACCAGCCTTCGCCGAGCTGCTGCTTGCGGCACTGCTCGTCGAGTTGGACGGTGAGGTACGCCTCCTCGGTTTCGAAATCCGCCGGGGGATCGTTGAAGGCCAGGTGCCCGTTCTCGCCGATGCCGAGGCAGGCCACGTCGATGGGGTTGGCTGAGATCAGGACGCCCAGTCTTCGGCACTCCTCGGCAGGGTCTTCTGCATCCCCTCGGACGAAATAGGCGGCCTTCAGCGGCGTCACAAGATCGACGAAGCGCTCTTGTAGGTATTTGCGAAAGCTGGCCGGGTGGTCGGCCCCCAAACCGATATATTCATCCAGGTGAAACATCACGACTTTGAGCCAGTCGATACCCTGGCTGGCCACGAGATGTTCGAGCATCTCGAATTGGCTGGCGCCGGTGGCGAGGATGATGTTGGCCTGTCCCTTGTTGCGAATCGCGTGGCGGATTGCCTGGGCGGCGCTGTTGGCCGCGGCGGCGCCCGCCTCCTTTTTGTTTCGATAGATGTATTTGTTCATCGGAGAATCCACTGAATCGATTATCTGCTATTTTATTTACTATTTACTATTGCACCTGCGCCCTTTAAAAAGACGTCATAGCTTTCGTCCAGTGAGAGTCTGAAGGGTAAACGGTGAATCGTCAATAGGAAATCCGAGGGTACACCATGAGACACATGCTCACCTTGGTCGTTCTTCCTCTGGCTGTCGTTTGCTCGCGTGACATTTTGGACGCTGCGCAGCCTGCCTCCGTCCTGTCCACGCTGGAGGCTCGTCATCCCCGACTCCTGCTCAAGGATGCGGATCTGGCCCGGCTGCGGGCCGTTTATCCGGAAGATCCTGCACTGCGGAAGTGCGTGCTCGACACGCTCAAGGACGCCAACGACTGTCTGAATCGGCCTGCTCTGGTTTACCGGCTCGAAGGGCCCCGGCTTCTCAGCGTCAGCCGCGACTGTCTGAGGCGGATCTACTCCCTGGCGATGGCGTATCGCTGGACGCAACAGCAGCGGTACGCCGCCAAGGCCAGGGAAAACCTGCTGGAGGTCTGCGACTTCCCTGACTGGAATCCATCGCACTTTCTGGACACCGCGGAGATGTCCCACGCGGTCGGCGTGGGATACGATTGGCTCTTCGATTTTCTCGATTCCCAGACCCACGACCGCATCCGCACCGCTCTGATCGAGAAGGGGCTCAAGCCGGGCCTGGAGATCTACGACCAGAACGGCTGGTGGACCAAAAGCGAACACAACTGGAATCAGGTCTGCAACGGCGGTATGATCGTCGGCGCGCTGGCGATTGCGGAGACCGACCCAAGCTACGCCGAGCGGATCATCCCGGCGGTGGTCAAATCACTGCCCCTGGCTCTCAAAAGCTACGCGCCCGACGGTGCCTGGGGCGAGGGCCCCGGCTACTGGAGCTACGCGACCCACTACACAGCCTACGGCCTGACGGCACTCGACACCGCCTTGGGCAACACCTTCGGGCTGCTGGAGGTCGACGGTCTTTCCAAGGCGGGACTGTTCCCGGTCTACACCGCCGGACCGACGGGCCTGTACCTGAACTTCGCGGATGTGGGGGAACGCAGTTCCCGCCGGCCGATACCCTGCATGTTCTGGCTGGCCCGAACGTTCCACAATCCGCTGTATGCCTATTCCGAGCACGAGCAGATCACCCAGCGGTCGGCGAGCGCCGCCCATCTGGTCTGGTACACCGCCAGGCCGCGAACGGCCCGCAAGCAGCTCGACTACTACTTCCGCGGCCAGGTCGAGGTCGTGACCATGCGAAGCGCGTGGGACGATCCCAACGCGCTGTTCGCAGGCATCAAGGCCGGCTACAACCAGGTCAACCACGGACATCTGGACCTGGGCAATTTCGAATTGGACGCGCTGGGCGTTCGCTGGGTCCGCGACTTGGGTTCCGAGAACTACAATCTGCCGGGCTACTGGGAGAGTAAACGCGGCGGCAAGCGATGGTCGTACTATCGCCTGGGTTCGGCCAGTCACAACGTGATCATGCTCGACGGCCAGCACCAGGATGCCCTGGCGAAGTCCTCCATCGCGAAGGCCGTGATCAACAGCGAACAGCCCATGGCCGTGGTGGAGTTAACCGATGCCTACGACGATTTCGCGGGTTCTGCCCGTCGCGGTCTGGCGATGATCGAGGGCCGGCGGGCCGTGCTCGTCCAAGATGAACTCGACCTCAAGAGGCCGTGCGAATTGGCCTGGGGAATGACCACGGACGCCGAGATCGAGGTCCAGGGACAGGTCGCGACGCTCAAACTGAAAGGCGAGAGGTTGACCGCCCGGCTGCTCAGCCCGTCCAATGCGGTTTTCACGGTCGAGTCGGCTGAGCAGGAGCCGCCGCAGCACAAGAACGCCGGGGTCAAGCGGCTTATCGTGAGACTGCCGCAGGCGAGCGGCAGCACTTGTGTGGCGGTGCTCTTGTCGCCCCAGTGGAAGGATGGCAAGATTGTCGAGACGGCTGCGGTCAAGCCGTTGGCGAATTGGTGATTCGTGCTTGTTCAAGAGAGGTATGCTATGCGATGCATGTGGATGGTCGAGATCGTCGTTGTGCTCTTCTCGTGGTCGGTGCAGGCGGCGGTGGAGGAGCCGCACCTGTGCGTGGGCAATTATCAGAGCGAGGAGCAGGCTAAAGAGCAGCTTGCACAATTCGCCGCGACGTACTCGACCCAGGCCCAGTGGCAGCAGCGGGCTCAGCGGATTCGCGAGGGGATCCTCCGCGGCGCGGATCTGTTGCCTATGCCCAAGAAGTGCCCCTTGAATCCGATCATCCATAGCCGGCGTGAGCACGACGGGTACACGGTCGAGAACGCGGCCTTCGAGAGCCTGCCCGGCGTGTTCGTCACAGGCAACCTGTACCGACCGACGAAGGGGACCGGACCGTTCGCGGCGGTGTTGTGCCCCCACGGTCATTGGAGCGATCCCAGCGACTATGGCCGGTTCCGGCCGGATATGCAGAAGCGATGCGCCACGTTCGCCCGCATGGGGGCGGTGGTCTTCGCGTACGACATGGTCGGCTACGGCGACTGGGCCAATGCCGGCTGGAAGCACACCATACCCGATGTCTTCAAGCTGCAGCTCTGGAACAGCATTCGGGCGGTGGACTTCCTCACGTCGATGAAGGACGTCGATCCCAAGAGGATCGCGGTCACCGGCGCCTCCGGCGGCGGAACGCAGAGTTTCATGCTCGCGGCGGTGGATGACCGGGTCGCGGTGTCCGTCCCGGTGGTCATGGTGTCGGCGCACTTCTTCGGCGGCTGTGTCTGTGAAAGCGGCATGCCCGTCCACAAGCACAAGGGGCATGAGACCAGCAATGTGGAGATCGCAGCTTGTGCGGCTCCTCGTCCCTTGATGCTCGTCTCCGATGGCAAGGACTGGACAAAGAACACGCCGAACGTTGAATACCCCTACATTCGAAATGTGTATCGCCTCTTCGACGCCGAGGACAAGGTGGAGTATCTGCACCTGCCCGAGGAAGGACACGACTACGGGCGATCCAAACGCATCGGCGTCTACAAGTTTCTCTCGAAGCACCTGGGATTGTGCCTGGCGGAGGTAATCGACGACAACGGCTCCATCAATGAGGACTTCGTGGTGATCGAGCCGAAGGACAGTCTCTACGTCTTCGATAAAGACCACCCAAGACCGGCCCATGCGGTCAAAGCGGAGGTTTCGGAATTGCCGTGGTAATAAGGGCAATAGGTTTTGAAGGATTCACCGTTGCCGGTGCCGGCGGTAGGATGTACGCCGCACACCGCGCTGTCTGTCATCCCCGATCCGGGTTCTTGAGGTCCTCGGCTTTGGGGAGATCCTTGAGGGAGTTAAGGCCGAAGACTTCAAGGAACTTCTTCGTCGTGCCGTAGAGCATGGGCCGGCCCAGGATCTCGGCGCGGCCGGCGATCTTGACCAGCCCCTTGTACATCAGGCTGCGGATCACTTCGCCGACCGCCACGCCGCGGATGGCTTCGATGTCGGCGCGGATGATCGGCTGCTTGTAGGCGATGATCGCCAGGGTTTCCATCGCGGCGGGGCTGAGCTTGCTGTCGCTGCGGACTTTGACCATCTTCTTGAGCCAGGAGTTGTAGATGGGCTGCGTGAGCATCTGGTAGCCGCCGGCGATCTGCTCGATCCGGAACGCGTTGTGGTTGGCCTCGTACTTGGTGTTGAGATTTTCGACACAGTCGCGGACCTGCTTGGCGGTGGCTTCGACGATACCCGCCAGCTTGCTCTCCGGCAAGGGTTCATCGGTGGCGAAAAGGACCGCTTCGATGACGGACTCGAGGGTGGGGGAGTCGTTGGAGGCTGCAGGCTGCAGGTCAAAAGCCGGAGAAGTTTCTTTTTCAGAGGGCTGGGCAATTGCCTTTTCGGGCGGTGTTTCCATGTTGTCGAGGATTGTCTCGTCTTCGTTCACCGACTCCACCGTTTGTTGCAAAGGGCCGGGTTCTTCGGGGGAAACCTCCGCTTCGACGTCGTTGTTCATTTCCGACGTGGTAGGTTGCTCGACGCCCGTTTGATTTCCTTCGTTCGATGTCTCTTTAGTGTCGTCCGTCATAACCAAGTTTCGCATGTAGGGCGTGCCCCCTACACACCTTCGCTCCATGTTCACTTCATGGCAATGGTGTGCACGGCACACCCTGCGATCTCAAACACTTTTCCAGGTAAACGGGTCCGCATCCTTCTTGCTGACCTTGACGTTCAGTTCGCCTGCGAGCTTTTTTACCTGAGCGGCCACTTTCTTCAGAATGAATCGTTCCGAGACGGTATGGCTCAGGCAGATACAGGTCAGGCCGGCCTCCTGGGCCGCCAGGGCCTGATGGTGCTTGAGTTCGCCCGTCAGGTACAGGTCGGCCCCGCCGGCGATGACCCGATTGAGGATCTCGCCGCAGGTTCCGGCACAGACCGCCGCCTTTCGCACGAGCCGTTTCCGGTCGCCTACGAGCCCGACCGCTTTGGCCCCTGTGCTGCGTTTGACCTGCTCGATGATCCGATCGAGCCTCATCGGTTTGGCCAGAAGGCCAATTCTACCCAATCCGTACCGGCTTGTATAATCGAAAAGCTTGATCACGTCGAAGGCCGGCACTTCGTAGGGGTGCGCCTTCTTCATGGCCTCGACGACCGCTTGGACCTTTGTCGCCGGGACGATTGTTTCAAATCGATATTCTCGGACCTTTTCGAGCTTGCCCCGACGGCCGACGGCGGGATTGGCCCCCTCCAGGGGCAGAAACGTGCCGGTGCCTTCGGCGCTAAATCCGCAGTCGCGGTAATTGCCGATCCACCCGGCGCCGGCCTCGAAAACCGCGTTGGAGACCTGGGCCAGCGCGTCGATTGGGACAAAGACTACGAGTTTGTACGCCTCCTGGGGCGAGTACTCGACATAGTCGCCCAGTGGCTTGGGGTCTTCGATTCCCAGGATCTCGGCCAAGCCGTCATTGACCCCGCCCTTGACGGCGTCGAGGGCCGTGTGGATGCAGAAGACCGCAATGCCGGAGCGAATCAATTCGTAGACGGTCCGGGACTTATCGTCGGTCCGGATGCGTTTGAGGCCATCCCAGATCACTGGGTGATAGGCCAGGATCAGGTCGGTCTTGAGCGATTTGGCCTCCTCCACCACGGCCTGTGTGATGTCGATCGTCAACAGGACGTTTTTGATCGGTTGCTCGGGGTCGCCGAGGAGCAACCCAACGTTGTCCCAGGACTGGGCCAGGCCCAATGGGGCGATTTTTTCCACCACGCCGGCGATGTCTTTGACCTTCATGGCTGTTTCCCACATTCTCTTTCGATTATTTGAAGAAACGCTTCTCTGAGTCTCTGGGTGAGGGGGCCGACCTTGCCGCTGCCGACCGTGTGTTTCTCCACACTGATGACCGGCATCGTCTCCATGACGACGTTGGTCAGGAAGACCTCATCGGCCTCCAACAGATCGGAGATAAACAGGTCCTTCTCGACGGTTTCCAGAGATTGTTCCTGAGCGATCTGGAGGACGGTTTTCCGGGCGATTCCCGGGAGCACCGGGGTTTGGACTGGCGGCGTGTACAGGACGGAATTCTTTACCAGAAAGATGTTGCTGACGCAGCCTTCCGCTAGGCGGTGGTCCGTCGTGAACCAGAGGGCTTCCGTCGCCCGTCTTTGATGAGCCAACTTCAAGGCGAGCAGCCGCGGATAGTAGCTCGTGGTCTTGTGACCGCACGTCGGGTCGGTCTGATTCTGGCGGAAGGGGCACAGTATGACCAGAACGCCTGTCTTATAGTAGTCGGTAGGGTATGCGCGGAACTCTGAGGCCGCGATGAGCAGCGTCGCCTTTCGCTGGTCCTGGGATTCCGCCAGGGGGCCGTTGGTCAGGGTCAGTCTCAGTCTGGCATCCTTCAATTGATTGGCTTCGAGCACATCATGGATGGCCTGCTCGATATACGCCTTGTCGTAGGGCAGGGCGATGGACAACGCCGCGGCGCTGAGGAACAGGCGGTCCATGTGGTCTTGCAGGCGGAACACGACCCCGTTGCGGCTGCGCATCGTTTCGAAGAGCCCGGCGCCGTACAGCAGACCGCTGTCGGTAACGGACACGCTGGCGTTGTCGATATCGATCAACCCGTCATTCAGAAAGATTTTGCTGGGCATACTCCGTTCCCACGGCTCGGATTCCCGCTACGAGGGCTCGCGTCTTGACGATCGTTTCTTCCCACTCGGCTTGTGGGTCGGAGTCGGCCACGATGCCGCCTCCGGACTGTACGAACGCACGACTGGCCGCGATGATAATCGTTCGGATGGCGATGTTCAAGCAAACGGTCCTATCCAGCCCGATGAAGCCGATGGCGCCTGTGTACACTCCGCGGGTCGTCGGTTCGAGGTCGTCGATGATCTCCATGGCGCGGATCTTGGGAGCGCCGGTGATCGAACCGCCGGGGAACATGGCCTTGAGGATGTCGCTGAAGGCGACCCCGTCCCGCAGTTCTCCCTCGATGGTGGCGACGCCGTGATAGACGGTGGGGTATGCCTCGATGGTCCTGGGCTGGATCACCCGGCGGGTGCCCGGCTTGCAGATCCGGGCCACGTCGTTGCGTTCCAGGTCGATGATCATATTGAGCTCTGCCTGTTCCTTCTCGCTGACGAGCAGGTCGTGGAATCGCTCGGCGTTGATTCTCGACGCCTCCGGATGGGAGCTGTCGAGTCGCGGGCGGGTTCCCTTGATTGGCTTCGTTTGGATCAGGCCGTCGCGGACCGTGACGAACATTTCGGGCGACGCGCTGACGATCTGAAAGCGGCCTGCGTCAACGTACGCGGCGTAGCCGCTGGGATTGAAGTGATTCTGCCAGTGAAACAGCTCCGCCGGGTGGCCCTCGAAGGGGAGTTCGAACCGATGCGAGAAGTTGACCTGGTAGACGTCTCCGTCGCGGATGTGGTTCTTGATCCGCTGTACGGCCTCCAGGTACTGACGGCGTGGCATGTTTCGTCGGATGCCGGCAAGGTCCGCGTCGTCGATGGGGGGGCGGTAGAGTTTTCGGAGCCGGACTTTCTGGGATCGGTACAGGCGACGCTCGACGGAGGTGAGCTTGTCCGCCGGCGTCTCTGTGTCGTCGGGCATTTCCAAGGCCACGGCCCAGAAGACGCCGGAGCGATGGTCGTACGTGAGGAACCGGTCGTAGAAGCACAGACGGATCAGCGGCAGATGGAGGTCGTCGACAGCCCTCTTTGGCAGTCGCTCGATGTGTCGGCCCAGTTCGTAGCTGAAATACCCGATCCACCCGCCGGCGAACATGCTGGAGGGAAGGCCCATTCGGTGGGGATCGGAACACCCCTCCGCGAGCCTGTACCGGCCCAAGACGCCCTGGAGCTGCGGAAATGGGTTCGTTTGTTCAGCGGGGAATTCGAAGATCTCCCGCGGCTCGGCTGCCCAGTAGCTCAATCCGCTGCTGTCGATCACCGCGGGATTGGCGCCCAGGATGGAGGGTGACCGCCGTCTTGCGAACGTCTCGCTGATGGCCTGCAGGGGGGCCTGGGCCTGGATCGTGCGCCAGTGCAGTCGGCAGGGGATCGATCCATCATCAGCCAAGGGGGCTCTCCCTCTCGATGGTGTAGAGCCACCACCTCATCTTACGCTGTGCTTTCGACCTTGCCTGACGCTCGAAGCACAGCGTCATCTGCGGGCCCTGCTCTGTGGCGATCTTGAACCAGTGCTTGCGGAGGTACATCTCGCCGCTGCCATGCCGGCACGGCCCATCCTCCTTCCATACCTGCAGGACGGTCGCCACGGTGTATTCGTCGCCCCTCCAGACGAAGCGCTGCGGCAGGCCCGGCTCGCCCCGGACCATGCCCGCCGTGTCGAACGTCCCGGCCACCGGCTGGATCGGCTCACTGACGAATTCCTCGGTCATTCTCTCGCATCTCCTCGACGATCGCTACGCCGGAGGACGTGCCGATCCGATCGGCTCCGGCGGTCAGCATGGCGAGCGTCTGCTGTGCGGTCTTGATCCCGCCGGAGGCCTTGACCTTGCAGCGGGGGGCTGCCTGTTTCATGAGGGCCACGTCTTCGATGGTCGCCCCGCCGGCGGGGTGAAAGCCTGTGCTGGTCTTGACGAAATCGACGCCTGCCTGGTCGGCGACCTGACAGGCGAAGATTTTTTGTTCGGGGGTCAGCGCCGCCGATTCGATGATCACCTTGAGCAGGACCGCGGGCCGCATCGTCCGGCACACCTTGAGCACGGACATCAGTTGGTTCAGCATGTATCGCGAGTCGCTCTCAATGATGGCGGCCAGATCGGCGACCATGTCGATCTCATCGGCCCCGGCGTAGATCGCGTCCTGGGCCTGTGCGACCTTGCTCTTGGTCGTGTCGGCCCCCAGGGGAAAACCGATGACCGAGCAGACCGCCACCGCCGTGCCTTGCAGCTTGTCAGCGGCCGCGGACACCCATCGTGGGTTGACGCAGACGGAGTGAAACCCATACGTCGAGGCCTCATCGCACAACCGCAGAACCTCCTCCCGCGTGGCTGTGGCCCTCAAGAGCGTGTGGTCGATGCGTTTGGCTATGTCGTTTCCTGTTATCTGTGATTCAGAAGCCATTATCACTCACGCCGAGAACTCGTTGGTTGCATCTTCGGACGGCATGATCATACGGCAGTATCATGGCTCCCGCAAGCTCGGATTGCCCATCGCTGGACCATCCATCTGGCCACACAGGAGGATAGCAACAGGATGTACCTGAATCAATACAGGAAGCGAAGGGCTGTTCAGTAGAGGCGCATTCTAACGGAGTGCCGACTGGCATCTCCAACGATGACGCTGGGATCAAGACACATACCTTGTCTGAAGGTGTCTCATCGCGTCTTCGACACTGGGGAAGACCTTGTTGGCGGTCTGGGTGACGAAGACGGAAGGGGCCTGCTGGGCTGTCCAGATCACGTAGACCTCTTTGGCGGCTTCGTGGGCGTGCTGAAGCTCCCGTTCGACGCCGCTGGAGATGGCGGCCCGGCCGTCGGGCATGGCGGGCACGAAACTGATGATCATGTCCGCCTGGTCGATCAGCAGGAAGTCGCGGGCATAGATCTGGTTGTTGATGTCCCGCTCGATCTGCAGGACCTCCTCGACGTCCAGGATCGCCCGTTCGCATCCGGCTGTGAACTCAGCGGTCTTGAGGCCCTGTTCGCGGGCCTGGCGGGCGATGGCGGGCAGGTGGGACTCCTCCAGGTCGCCTGGATCGAAGCAGATGAACAGGTCCTTCATCCGTTTGCGGAACTGGCCGATCTCGTTCATGACGCTCTGGAGTCGGGCCACCGCGGTCATCGGGAAGCTCAGGTACGCGCGCTTGCGATTGCGCTCGAAGGCCAGGCGGTAGAAGGTGTCCACAGTCGGTTCGTCGCTGCCCAGGGACAGGCAGTAGAAGGGGACCTTGTCGTTGATGCCCTTGCAGAGCATCTCGGTGCTGATGATCTCCTCTTCCCGCCAGACGATCAGGTCCTTAAGGCTGTGTTCGACCGCGTGCTGATCCACGAGCCGGCGGTGCATTGCGACGACACCATCGACCAAGCAGATGTACATGTCCGCGTTGAGCTGTCGCATCTGGTCGAAATCGACGGCGGGGAAGAGCCCGTGCCGCCAGCGGAAGGTGGCATGGGTGTTGACAATCAGATTGGGCACCTGGCGGGCCCGGAGGATGATGTCCTTGAACACGCTGCGGCGCAGCGAAGCCAATCGTTTGAGAGAGATATCCAGGATCTTGCCCGGTGGCACGTCCGGCGCCTCGGCGTACATCATGTCTCCGACGCTGCGAAGCTCGACGGATCGTCCTTGGAGCTGGGCGTATCGACAAACCTCTTCAAGATAGCTCTTCTTGTTGAGGCCCACCATTCCTGTGACGACGATGATCATAAATCAAACCAAATCCGAGACTCGAAGAACGAAGCTAAGAAAAACACGAATTTCGATATTCGAATTCTCGTTTTCTGCCTACTTGGTCGTTGAAACGCCGGTCTTCGGCGCTAGATACAGGTTTTTCAATCATTGTTGCCGGTCGTATTCCCGCAGGGCCGCGATCAATTCGCCCATATTCCCGGCGATGATTTTATCCAGGTTGTACAGCGACAGGCCGATGCGGTGGTCGGTGACCCGGTTCTGAGGGAAATTGTACGTTCGAATCTTTTCCGACCGATCACCCGAACCGATCATGTTACGGCGTTGCGAGTCCCGTTCAGCGCGGCGCTGGTTTTCGTAGAGTTCAAAAACCCGACTTCGCAGGATTCGCCAAGCTTTGGCACGGTTCTTGTGTTGGCTGGACTCCTCTTGCATGTTGACGGTGATGCCGGTCGGGATGTGTTCGAGGCGAATCGCGCTGCTGACCTTGTTGACATTCTGTCCGCCCGGACCGCTGGATCGGCTTACATGCTCGATCACGTCGGAGGGGTTGATCTGGATATCGACTTCCTCGGGCTCGGGCAACACCGCGACTGTGGCGGCCGAGGTGTGGATGCGGCCCTGGGCCTCCGTTTCCGGCACCCGCTGGACGCGATGGCCCCCCCCCTCGTAGCCTAGTTCCGACCAGACCCCTTCGCCTTTGATGTTGAAGATGATCTCGCGGAAACCGCCCATGTCCGAGGGGCTCATGTCAAGTTGCTCGATCCGCCAACGGCGACTGGCCGCATATCGGCTGTACATGTCGTAGAGGTCCCGGGCGAAGAGGGCGGCCTCTTCCCCCCCCGTTCCGGCGCGGATCTCCATGATGACCGAGTCGACGTGCATATCGTCGGCCATGATCAGGGTATTTAGGAGTTCTTCGAGCAAATGCTCCTTGCGGGCGGTAAGGCGCTCGACCTCTTCTTCGGCCATGGCGCGAAAGTCTGCGTCGGCGGTTGCGTCCCCCACGATCTGCTGTGCCTCGGCCAGCTCACCCGCCAACTTTTTGTACTCGCGGTATTTCAGGACGAGCGGTCGATTCTTGCCCCGCTCTTTGGAAAGCGCGATCAGCCTGGCCGGCTCTCGGGCGACAGCCGGATCGGAGATTTGCTTTTCGATCTGCTCATACCGTGCGTCGATTTCGTCAAGCAGGGCCAAGAGGTGGTCTTGTTCTCTGTTCATCGGCACTCAAGGGCAAACGCAAAAACACAACAACGCCTCGCCCTTCGCTGAGACGAAGCGTTCCCTGCATAAGAAAAGCCCCTGCCCTGCGTTCCGGGAGCAGGAGCTTTTCAGACTCTCGGCCGGGGCAGCTATTGCTGTGCTTCTTTGCCCTTTTTCATGTACGACGTGCCGTATTTTTTCTGGAACCGCTCGATGCGGCCGGCGGTGTCCATGAAGCGTTGTTTGCCCGTATAGAACGGATGACACATCGAACAGGTTTCGGCGTGGATCTCATCAGCCGTGCTGCGGGTCTCGAACGTATTGCCGCAACCGCAACGAACCACAACCTTGTCGTACTTCGGGTGTATTTTTTCCTTCATATTCATGGCTCCGAAAGATTGTCGAAACCACTAATTTTATCGTTTGGACAATCCCTTTCAAGAGGAATTTTGTGATTTCCGGTCTTGGGGTCGCTTGGGAGGCACAGCGGAACTTCTTGCCGGCGGAGTGGTCTTGCGATACAATGCGTACGACCATATAGAGTTTCTCAGCCTGATTCCAAGTTTAGGGAGTTCACAAATGACCGAGAACGGCAGGACTCTCCTGGGTTTTCCCCGACGAGGAAGGGAGGATTCCGGCTTGTCCTGGATGTTTTGGGTGGTGTGTTTGCTGGCAGTGGTGTTGACGGGGTGCCAGCGTGAAGTTTCGAAGGGGGACGCTGTGCCTGGGCAAGTCGAGCGTTCGACGAACGTCCAGGTTCCGCCCGGAAACCTCGCGGGTTCAGAGTCCGCCAAGGAGTCGGCGTCACCGGGGCAGGCAGTCGATGTGCCTGCGGTGGTTTTGGCTCCGACCTTCACGATCGAGAACCCCCTGCTTGATTTGGGGGAAATCGGGACGGATTCGAAACATACGGGCGAATTCCGCTTCACGAACACCGGCAATGCCCCTTTGAAGATTCTGCAAATCCATGGTTGTTGTGGAGTTGCGACGCGAGGCGTCGAAGCGGGCCAGGAATATCCCCCCGGTCAGAGTGGTATCCTGGAATTCGAGCTTCCTTCCGGCTCGATGCCGATCCCCAACCGAACCTGGGAACTTCGCCTCCAGACGAACGATCCGCAACACAGTCTCGTGTCGTTGGTCATCAAGGCGTCGATTGTCCGGCGTGTAGTGGTTGATCCCTTGAGGATCACGCTCTTGCTCAAGAGAGAGAACGCCGATTGCCGCGACATCACGATTCGCAGCTTGGATGGAACCCCCTTTTCCATCATCAAAGTGAAGTCGGTGGGGGACGTGATTTCCGCGGATTTCGATCCCGATGTCAAAGCTACCGAATTCGTCCTCAAACCACGGGTCGCTACGGAGAAACTCTCGACTCATCGCAGGGGTTGGGTCAACATCGACCTAACCCATCCGCAATGCACCAACCTGCAAGTGCTGTTCGATGTTTTGCCCGAGTTTACGGTCAATCCCCAGCATTTGATGGTTTTCAACCTCCGGCCGGATCAATCTGCCCAGCGAGAGGTGTGGATTCTGAGCAATTACCAGGAGGATTTCGAAATCGAATCCGTTTCATCCCAGAATGGCCGCATTACACTGCTCGAAAAGAAGAAAGTCGGGAACCGTTATCAATTACAAGTGGAGATCAAAGTCCCTCCCAAAGGGGGGGATAACGCTATAATCGCCGATGTTTTGAATGTGAAAGTTCGGGGTGGCGAAACCCTCTCGATACCGTTCCGAGGGTTCTATGCGGGGGGATGACATGATGTTGACCCAACGGAGACTGCGTATGAAAGACTCATCGCGATGTCGCTGGGTGGTTGTGTCCTTGTTGCTGGCGGGGTCGCTGGCAGGCTGCCAACGCCCGGCGAGGACCGACAACCCTATGGTCGAAAAGTCTGTGGCCGACAAACTTGGGGAAGAAGAGAGCCCTTCGGCCGAGCCGGTGGAGATCGAGGCGACGGTGCGGGCGCCCCGAATTGCCATTCAAGAGCCCGTCATCGATCTTGGAGAGGTCGGAACAGACGCCACGTGCACCGGACGGTTCGAATTCACCAATGCCGGCCAGGCCCCGTTGAAAATCTTGCAGGTCCATATGTGTTGCGGTGTTACAGTCAAGGGGGTGGAGGCCGGTCAGGAGTTTGCCCCCGGCCAAGGCGGGGTCCTGGAGTTTTCATATGACACCGGTTCGACCCCGATTCCTGCGATTACGCGGGAAATCCGCATGCGGACGAACGATCCCGACAGGGGGATCGTCTCGTTCACGATCAAAGCGGCCATCGTACGGCGTGTGGAATTCACGCCTCAGAAGCTTAGGCTGTTCCTCAGAAGGGAGAACGCCGCCTGTGAGGACATCAAGCTTCGCAGTCTCGACGGCAAACCGTTCGCCATCACGAGTTTCCGCTCGACGGCCAACGTACTTTCGGCCGATTTTGACCCTAACGTGACCGCAACCGAGTTTGTACTCAAGCCCCGCGCGGAGATGGAGAAGCTTGCCCGCAATGTTCGAGGGGTCGTCAGCGTCAATCTGACCCATCCGGAGTGTGCGAATATCCGTGTGCCGTTCGACGTCCTGCCGGAGTTTACCGTCAATCCGGGTCAGGTGGTGATCTGGAATCTTCGGGCGGGAGAGGCTGTTCAGGAGAAGCTCCAGGTCATCGGTAACTACCGGGACGAATTTGAGGTGGAGTCCGTTTCATCTCAAAGCGGGATTGTCAAGCTTCTGGAGCAGAGGAGGCTGGAGGACCGCCAGGAATTGAGGATCGAGATCAAGGTTCCCGAACGCAATGACGGCAACTCTCTGTTGGCGGACGTAATCGAGGTGAAGATCAAGAACAGCGAAACCGTGTCGATCCCGCTGCGTGGGATCTACGCAGGGGGATAATACCAGGTGTTGAACGTTCGTCTGATGGGTTTCCGATGTGTCTGCCTGGTTCTGAGGCGGAGAAAGAGAGCTTTGATCTTAGCCGGGATTTGTCTGTCTCTGGCATGTCTATCCTGCCCGTCGCAAACCATTGCACCTCCGACGTCCGGGGGGGCGAGGGACTACGACGCCGGGGTGGTCGTTTTTCTGACCGGAAATACGCTGGGTTCCCTGCGACCTTGCGGCTGTTCCGGCGGCCAACTTGGTGGTATGGAAAAACGCCCTGCCGTTTTTGACCGGATACCTGCGTCGGGCCGTTTGGTGGTCGATACGGGGAATCTTGCCGCCGGAGACGGAGAACAGGATCTCATCAAATTCCGTGTTCTGTTCGAGGCGCTTCGGCTCTTGGCCTACGATGCAGTATGTCTAACGACCGAGGATCTCGCGATGGGCGAGCGTCTGGGCCTTCTGACGAATCCTCAACCGGCGTTCACGCTACTGCGGGATGACGAGCTTCAGGTGTTCACGAAGAGGTTTGCGAGCCAGGGCGTGACCGTCAAAGTTATGACGCTGGATCCCCGGATCTGTCCAGTGGAAGTGGTCGCGCAGGTCTTGCCCGAAAAGGCAGGGGAGGCGACTGTCAACATCCTGGTCCTTCGTTCCAGAGAAACCAATCTGCTGGCAGATCTGGCGCTCCTCGCTCCTGGCGTCGATTGCATTGTTTGCCTCTCGGAGATGGATGAACCTCAACTTCTGAGCCCCCCCGGCGTCAGACCGATGGTGGTCACAACCGGGCGGCTGGGACGCCATGTTTGCAGGCTGGATATCGTCATGCCGACTTGCGGGATCGGGCCTGTACTTCGGTTTTCGGATATCCCGATCACCGAAGACCTGCCGGACGATCCGGCTCTTGTTCGGTTGTACAAGCAGTACCAGCAACTGGTTGGTGCGGCCAACCTGCTGGAGAGCTATCCTCGGATTCCATTACCCGATGGATTGGCGTTCACCGGTTCGGAATCCTGCAAGCGGTGCCATCAGTATGAATTCGATGCCTGGTTGACCAAGCCTCATGCGGACGCCCTGAGATCGCTGAAGAAGGTGGGGTCGGACCGCGATCCAGAATGCGTGGTCTGCCACGTGATTGGAATGGAATACGACAGCGGTTACATCACGGAGGAAAAGACGCCGCACTTGAAGGACGTAGGGTGTGAAAACTGCCATGGTCCGGGCTCCGAGCACATCGCCTCGTTCGGCCAAAAGTCTACGCGGGAGCCGAAGATGAGCTGTCTGACGTGCCATACCCCGGAGAAAAGCACCGGTTTTGCCGGGCACGAGGAGGAGTACATGAAGAAAATTGTCCATTGGAGGGAACCCGCAACCGCCGGCAATGTCAAAGACTAACGAAGGAGTGTCTTTATGGTCAAGACATTGCATATCCTGGGCGTGATCGCCGTGGCGTTGGCAGGCGTGATCTTGGTCTCGGTTCTCGGACCTGTCGCGTTGATCCGGTTGGACAGCAAGAACGATCAGCGAATCAACAGGGTGCAGTCATCGCCCGGCGCCGTGGAACGGTTTCAGGAACTGCACGGGGACCGGAACGTCCCCAGCCAGGACGCTAAACCGCCGCTGGTGAAGCAGGCGGAGCTTTTCAAGGACATTATCGACCCCAAGCCTGTGATCCAGGACAGGCCGGTGGCTCGCGTCGAGCCTCCCGCTCGTGTGACGCCGGGACCCACTCCCAGGGCACCGGTCACCGCCAAGTTCACGCTGCTCGGAACGAGTCGTTCGACCTCGAATCCGAGCGTGTCTTTCGCCTATATCCGTCTTCCCGACAACACCTACCAGTGGGTTCAGTCCGGTAGCGAGATCGGCCATTTGACCATCAAGGAGGTGCGGGAAGGCTCGCTGCTGTGCTGGGATGGTCAGCGGGAGAGCGAAGTGTCGATGGAAGCTGTCGTGGATCGGGTGAGCTTGATGACTAAGGACGAGGCAGCAGTTACCCCAGCGGAGATGCCGATTTCCCAGGCGGTCCCTGCGAGGTCTTCCATCCCGGTGAAGATCAGCGAATCTCCCGCGGTCGTTCCCCAGGGCATGCCGCAGTCGGTTCCAACCGCGATGCGGAACGGCTCCTCGAAGATGACCGAGGAGGAGCAGCGTGCCGTCAGCGAACTGGTTGAGAAGTATCGAAAAATGCAAAGTTCGTCGTTGGGGGATGCTAACGCAGCCACCGCGGCCGATCGCCTCGCTCTGGCCAACAAGCTGATGTCCGAGTTGAGGTCGTCCCGCGTCAGTCCACAGGAAACCAGGAAACTGGAAACCCTAGGGGACCAGGTTGTCCGGGACAACGAACGGGGTCGGGAAGAACCAAACCGCTAGTTCCTCGAGATGTCGTTTCTTCGAATCTAATCTCCAAGGGTAGATCGGCAAAAGCCGGGCCTTTTTGACGGTGTGACGAGGCTTCCCACGACGGGTTTTTGGGGATCTCGCTTGGGTTATCCGACGTTTTTTGCTCCCCCTGGACGCAACCGGTATAGACCTCAGAATCCCTTCCTTTGCTCGGATCGGCCGTGCTCCGTCGGACGCCAGTGCTGGCATTCGCGTTTTTTCTGGTCGATGTGGGAACTTTCGGCCTTTGTTCCTGTCTGACTAAAGAGGTGACGCCATATGCACGGTCCATCCGGAGGCATGTCCGTCGCGACCGAGCCATCGGCATCGCATCGAAGTACTGGATTTTCGACTGACGTCGAAGTAACGGAGCAGGGGTGACTTGGATACGAGGTACGAAATGATGGAAAGGCTTGTCCTCCCAAAGGAACGGTGTCAATCGTTCACTACGGTTGTCCTTTGCGTTCTGGCGCTCGGTGCCGGTTCGTTGCGGGCGACTGTGGAGACCGCCGTAGCGGGCGGGATTCGTCACCGGGCGGTCTCGTTGCAGCACATTACACCCGAACAGGGTCGGGATTTCCTGACCCGATTGAATATCGCGACCGTATCCAAGATACCGGGAGTCAACTCATTGTTGATCACCGGCGACGAGGAGGAGCTTCAAAAAGCCGCGGCGGTTCTGGACCTTGTGGACGCGAGAATTGAGTTCGATGTTCGTACCCTCGGACCTGCGACCCCGACGATGCCGTCCTCCGCGGAAATCGCCGCGGCGGTCGGCGGTGTTTCGATCGGCACGTTCGCCAATCCGCCCCAAGACAAGACCAAGATGAGGGCCATCGTCGATGTGCATAACGGAAACGTCGTCGTGATCGCTTCGACGATGCAGATGCAGGATATCCGATATGCAGTCGAGCTCGGGCCCGGCATTCTAAGGGATAGACGCACCGTCTCCGGTGCACCGAAGCCCTCAAGCATTTCACTCTCGCAGGCGACAGCGATGTTCGAAACCTCTTTGGAGGGAGAACCCCGGTTCTCCATGCTGCCCAGCGAACTGCAGGAAATGCGACGTCGTGCAACGGAGCTTCGGACCCAGCGTCAAGGCGAGTCCAAAACGGGCTCGCGTCCCCTGTCGGAGGGAGCGGGCGCGCTGGGCGACGCCAACAACTTCGATCCGGTCGTCCCGGCCGGACTTCAGCATGTCGGCGCGGCATCCGATCAGAATGTCCCGGACGAGAATCTTCCCGCAGCGTTGGCCGCCAAGCCCGTGACCGGAGACGGTCCTCTTGCTCCGGGGCAGATCGTGCCCTCGGAGGCCGGACGCATCACGCCGCCGACGATCGAGCCCAAGTCGATCGCGGACAGGGGCGGTCTCCTAGGATTGGCACCGACGGCTTCCGTGTCACCCGTGTCATCGTCGCTTTATGAACCCGCCATGCTGCCCGACGGCGAGGAGGTCATCACGCTGACCCTGCCCGAGCGGGTGCCCGTGATCGATCTGCTGGACTTGGTGGGCAAGTACCTCAACCTCAGCTATCTCTACGATCCGCAGAAGGTCGCCGGCGAAGTCGTCTGGAAGCTCAACGGCGGCCTCAAAGGCCAGGTCAAGAAGAAGGACCTGTATCCGCTGCTCGAAGCGGCGCTGCAGGACAAGGATCTGGTGATGACTCGTCACAGGGGCAACATCATTCGGGTCATGCCAAAAGTGGAAGCTCAGAAAGCGGATCCCGAGTTGCTGGTGGAGGGCGCCGACCCGGTTCTGGCCGGAAACGCGATTGTGACAAAGGTGTTTTCGCTCAAACATATCGACAACTCCAGCGCCGACAACCTGCTCCAGGGTATGGGCCTGGCGATCCAGGTCACACCGATGGTGGAAAGTCGCAAGATGATCGTGACCGCCTACGCGCACCGCATGGGGCGGATCGAGCGATTGTTGGAGCTGGTGGATCAGCCGGGCGCTCCGAGGAAGTTCAGATACCGTCAACTTCGCTACACGATGGCCAAAACGCTGGCGGACAAGGTCAAGGCATTGGCCGAGCAGCTTGAGAATGTATCGGTCACCATCGGTATTTCGGAGGTGGCGACCGAAACCCCGGCTAAACTGCCGGGGGAGTCGGATGTCGCGTATCGTACGCGCCTGGCTACGATCCGCGCCGCGGAAACGGCCCGTCGCGCCAACGTGGCCGCTGCGCGGGGGACGATTCCTCAGGAGCCCAAGCCGGGTGTGTATCTGGACGCCGACGAACGGACCAACCGAATTCTCATGATCGGCCAGGAAGAACAGTTGAATACGGTCGAAGAGTTGGTCGATGCCCTGGACATCGCGCAGCAGGAACTGCGGGCTTTGCAGATTTATCGCATCAAGTTCGTCGACGCCGCGGAAGTGGCCCGCAAGCTTCAGGAATTGGGCATCATCCGTCGGATACCCGAGGGGGGGATGCCGTATCGACAGTCGGAGAGTAGTTCCCGCATCACCGGCCAGCCCGCGACCGTAGCCCGGCCCGGACAGCCTGCCGGGGCCGACGGGACCGCCGCGACCGTCGGCACGGAGCTGACGGAAGAGGGGCTCGTGGGAGAACCCCAAGTCGTGGTGGTCGAGTCGAACAACTCGCTTCTGGTCAACGGAACGCCCGAACAACACGCCAAGATTGCGGCGATCATCGGGTATGTCGACAGCGAAATGGACCTCGAAGAGATTCCCTACAAGATCTATCCTCTGGAGAATTCCTCTCCTTCCCACCTGGCGGAGATCCTCCAGAATTTGATCCAGGAGTCGACCGAACAGACGAACAAAGAGGGCAAGATCGAGAAGGTCGTCACCAAGCGCCAGGAGGAAATCGCGATTGTGCCCGATCCGAACACGTACTCGCTGATTGTGTACGCCAGCAAGAAGAATCAGGAGTGGATCCAGAGCCTGATCAAGCAGTTGGACAAGCGTCGGCCTCAGGTGTTGATCGATGTGACACTTGTCGAGGTTACCAAGACAGAAGCCTTTGACTACGATCTGCAACTGATCGAGAGCTGGCCGAACCTGGCCGACGCTGCGGCCATCGGGAACGCCACCGGCAACGCGATCAAGGCTCTGACGACGCCGAGCGACCTTTCGGCCGCAGGGCGGGACCACTTTGTCGCCGCCGGTTCCAAGAGCGGCAAGTTCAGCGGCTACTATGCGGACCGACACGTCAACGCACTGTTGACCGCCATGCAGTCGAAGAACTATGGTCGGGTCCTGGCCAAGCCGAAGATCCTCGTCAACGACAACGAGCCGGGCAAAATCAAAACTGCGGATATCACGTATGTAAAAAAGACTTCCTCGGTGCCGTTCACGTCCGCAACCGCCGGGACTCCGACCACCTCCGTCCAGACCTCGGTGGATTACACGCCCTATGATGCCGGGATTGAGTTGAACATCACTCCTCACATCAGCGAGGGCGACCTGCTTCGTTTGGACATCGCGCTGACCCGTGCGGATTTCCGGGAGACCGAGATGGCCGAGGCGCCGCCGAACACGACCACCAGCGAACTGACGACCGGGGTGACGGTTCCGGACGGCAGCACGATCATCCTCGGCGGTATGGTTAAGTTGAACCAGCATAAAGGTGGTTCAAAGGTTCCGATTCTGGGAGACCTCCCGCTCGTCGGCGGCCTGTTCCGGACCATCAGCAACTCGGACAACCAGAGCAAGCTCTACGTGTTCGTGAAGGCCGAAGTGATTCGTCCCGAAGGGGCGTTCGCCCACGGCATGAAGAATCTGACGGAAATATCCGATAGAAACCGAATGGCTTTCGAGAGCCACGAAATGGAGTTCCAGAAATACCAGGATTGGCCCGGTGTCAAACCCAGACCCGTCGATCCTGCGAAAGTTCTCGACACCCAGTGATGACGCGGCCAACGGAAATGAAAACCCGAGGGATCTGACGAAGGTATGAAGGATTTGTTGATACAGACCGCCAAACGAACGGGATTGCTGGACGCCGAGCAACTGGCCCGGTACTTGGACGAGAATCAAGGTCGGGGCCGGGTGGACGAGATTCTGCTCACTTGTCCGTTCTACACCGAGGACGTGGTACTCAAACTGTTTGCAGAAGCCCTCGATTGGCAGTATCTGCCGGAGATATCGGACCAGCAAGTGCCTTCGGAATTCATTCAGAACGTGCCGGCCACCTACGCGCAGCATCACCACCTTGTCGGGGTCAAGTCCGGACAGGACGACGGAGAATTGACGGTCGTTCTCTCTCGACCGTTGGATACCCATGCGCTGGACAACGTTTCGAAGATGACGCATCTTCCGGTGCGGCCCGCGGTGTCCACGCGGGCCGCCATCACGGCGGTCATCGACACGGCCTACCAGCAGCGAAGCACGGTGATCGAAGAAGTGGCCGAGGAGTTGGACTCACAGAATCTCGACCAGTTGGTCGACGAAGTCTCGGCTTCCGACGACTTGCTGGACGTGGTGAACCGCCCGCCGGTGATCCGGTTGGTTAACGACATCCTGTTCCGGGCCCTGCAGATGCGGGCCAGCGATATCCATGTACATCCGTACGAGGCGAAGATCCAGATTCGCTACCGCGTCGACGGTATCTTGTACGATGTGCTGAGTCTGAACCGCAACGTGCTACCGTTGATTATCTCACGCATCAAAGTTATGGCGGGCATGGACATCGCCGAGCGGCGGATGCCGCAGGATGGCCGTTCGAGCGTCCGCCTGGGCCAGCGCGAGGTCGATCTTCGCGTCAGCACCGTGCCCACCAGCTTCGGCGAGCGCTGCGTGCTGCGTATTCTCGACAAGAGTTCGGGTGTTTACCGTCTGGACGAGTTGGGCCTGTGGCCCGACGACCTCAAAAAACTCGATTCTCTGCTGAACCGTGCCCACGGCGTGATCTTCGTCACCGGCCCTACCGGCAGCGGCAAGAGCACCAGCCTCTATGCCTATCTGAACCGGATCAATTCGGCGGAGAAGAACGTCATCACGATCGAAGACCCGATTGAGTACCAACTCGAAGGGATCAGCCAGATCCAGGTGGCCACCAAGAAAGGCATGACTTTCGCGACTTCCCTGCGTCATGTGCTTCGCCAGGACCCGGACGTAATCATGATCGGCGAGGTTCGCGATGTGGAGACCGCCCGCATGGCGATCCAGTCGTCCCTCACCGGACACCTGGTGTTCAGCACCCTGCACACCAACGATGCGGCCGGTGCGATCAGCCGATTGCTGGACCTCGGGGTCGAGCCATACCTGGTCAGTTCCTCGTTGATCGCGATCGTGGCCCAGCGACTCGTGCGACGGATTTGTCCGGACTGCAAAAAGCCCGCGCAGCCGACGGCCCAGCAACTCGGCGAACTGGGACTGGCGCCGACCCCCGATGCGCATTTCTATGTGGGTGAAGGGTGCGAGCGGTGTTTCAAGACGGGGTATCGCGGCCGAACCGGGATCTATGAAGTGATGCTCATCAATGAGAGAATACAGGAGTTGATCTACCGGCAGGAGACCGCTGGCGTCATCAAGAAGGCCGCCTTGGAGGCGGGGATGCAAACGCTTCGGATGGACGGCGCCCGCAAGGTGCTCGCGGGCCAGACCACGGTCGCCGAGGTGCTCCGGGTGACACAGGCGGACATGTGATGAAGGAGTCTCTGAGAAAGGGAAGACGGGATTTCCATGTTCCAGAGACGAAGATGACTCGGAACTACGGACAGCTTTATGCCGAGATATGAGTACATCGCGATCGCAGGCAACGGCAAGAAGATCAAGGGGACCCTCAACGCCGAAAGTCCATTTGCCGCCCGCAAGCAGTTGCGGATGCGAAGCGTGCATCCGTCGTCCATCACGGAGATCTCCTCGGCCGCGGAGGGCAAACGCGTCTTGTTCTCGGCCTTTCGTCGGACGAGCAAGTCGCAGCTCATCGATTTCACCAAACAGCTCGCCACGCTTTTGAATTCCGGAATCAAACTCACCGAGGCGCTGTCCGTTCTGACGATGCAGGTCTCGGACCAGCGGTTCAAGACCGCTCTCACGGAGATCCGCGACCGGGTTGTGACGGGAGAGTCGTTCACCGACGCCCTCAAGGACTATGAGGACTACTTTGATGTGATTTTTGTGGCCATGGTGCGCGTGGGCGAAGTCACTGGCACGCTCGGCGAGGGGCTCAAGACCATTGCCAACTTCATGGAGAAACGTCAGCGTGTCGAGTCGAAGGTCTTGACCGCCATGATCTACCCGATCGTTCTGGTGTTCTTCTGTCTTCTGGCGATCGTGATCCTGACGACGAAGGTGATTCCGCCCATCGGCAAGCAGATTCAGGCCGCCCGCCAGGAACTGCCCTGGATTACTCAGCAGTTGATGAATTTCAGCCATGTCCTGACGAGCTGGCGGGTGTTTGTGCTCCTCGGATCGATCGCGGCGGTTGTGATCGCGATGAAGCGTTTCTTCCGGACGGAGCGGGGGGCCTACCTGCGGGACAAGTTCCTGCTCTCCCTGCCGGTGTTCGGACCGCTGATCAAGCAGCGCGTGGTGGCAAGGTTCGCTTCGACGCTCTCGACGCTGATCGGTTCGGGCCTGGCAATGGCCGAATCGCTTCGCGTCGTCGCCGACACCACCGGCAACAGCCTCATGAAACGCGCGATCCAGCAGGCCAGAGAGCGAATCCTCGCCGGCGCCGACATCGCAACACCTTTGCGGGAGAGCGGCGTGATTGACCCGGCGATTGCGCACATGGTCGCTGTCGGCGAAAAGAGCGGGGAGTTAGAAACCATGCTCAGGAGCATCAGCGAGAACCTGGAGTCTTCGACGGACGTGGTTATCGAACGATTGAGCGCGGCGGTGGAGCCGCTGATCATCATCATCATGGCGGCGGTCATCGGTGTGATTGCCTATGCCACGATTCTGCCGATCCTGCGGATTTCGGCAGTCAACATGTAAGCCTTTTGGGAGTTGAAGGATTATGACGGAGAATCGGACAAGACAAAATCTGCGTGGTTTCACGATGGTCGAGCTGATGGCGGTGCTGATCATTCTGGGACTGCTGGCCGCTGTAGTCGTCAAGAACTTCGTGGGCCAGGTGGACAAGGCCAAGGTGGTCACCACGAAAGCCAGTCTGAAACTGCTGCACACCGCGGTGAACGAATTCAACATGGACTGTTCCCGATGGCCTCGCGAGGATGAGGGATTGACGGCTCTGGTCCAACAGCCGACGGACGCACCCAATTGGAGGCCGGGCGGGTACCTCGACACGACCGACATTCCCAAGGATGGATGGGGACGTGACTTCATCTATGAGCTCCATCCGGAAAGCGGAAAGCCCTTCGTCATCAAGAGCCTCGGGGCCGACGGCGAGCCGGAAGGAGAAGGCTACAATGCGGATCTGCTCAGCACCGACGCAAATTGACCGATCCGGCGAACAGGCCCCTACGCCTGTCCGTCGGTCTGTCGATGCGGCGTTCACGCTCGTCGAGCTGATCGTCGTGTTGACGGTGCTGGGACTTCTGGTGATGGTGGCCATGACGAATCTGTTTGGTGTGCTCCGCCGGCAAAGTTTCAAATCGCAGGTACAGGATTTCGTCTCGACGATGCAGATGGCCGCGTTCAGCGCCGCCGAAAACGGTCATCGTTATGAGGTGATCATCGACCCGACGGACCAGAGTTATCTGTTGCGGAAAATCACCTCTTCCGATCTCTCGGAGGTTCTGGATGAGGAAATCATCACGCAGGGGCAGTTCGGGAGCAACTGCCGGCTCTCATACGTGGAATTCGACGATGGCGATTCCACCAACAGTGAGAGGTCGAAGTTCCGGACCGGCCCGGCGGGGTGGACCTACGGCGGTAAGATTGTCTTCCTCGACGAAGGAGAACAACCCCATGCGGTGGTTGTGAATCGGCTGCTTCCCACCGTCGAGCTGGTGGCGGGGGACCCACCGCTGCTGACCCCAAAGGCAAAGGATGAAGTTCCGTTTCTTCAGTGAACCGGAGCGTCGGGACCTGGGACAGGGAATGTACGAGAATACCAACAACCCATTCGTTCAAGAGCGAACGGCCCGACAGGCCGGGAGGGCGGGGTTCAGCCTCCTGGAGGTCCTGACGTCGCTGGCAATCCTGGGCCTGGTCAGTTCCAGTGTGTTGCTCGTGATCAACCGCTGCGTAAACTCTGCGGCGGATTCGGCCCTGCGCATGGAGGCCTTTCAGATCGTCCGCGAGAATCTAGAGCAGGTTCTGGTCCGCGATTCCGTGGAGGAATCCGTACAGTATGGGATCAGTGACCTGTATCCTGCCATCTCCTGGCAGACAGTGATCGAGGTGTTTCCCGAACCTGTCAACGGTCAGATGTGGGTACGGGTTGTCTGCACGGCCGAGTACGCCGATTCCCAGGACCAGAACCAGAAGATCGAACTGACCCATTGGATCGCGGCTTTGACCGATCAGCAGGCCGGAGCCATCTTGAGCGATGCGGAACGGGCAAGACTGGAGGCTGAACAGATTCTCAATACCGCCCAAGATGCGGCCCGGTACGCTCGTACGAATGTTGCGACGATTGAGCAGTGGATCGAGAACGGGTTGGTGATGACCAAGGACGGCCGATTCATCAAGTACAACCTGGATCTGTTCGTAGAGAACCAAGGGGAACCGAACGAGCAGGCCAAGGCCCGACAAGTGGAGTCGATCGACGAATTGGCGATGAATCTTCGGACCCAGCAGAACGAATTCGAAGAAAACGCCGACTTTTCGGGTTCCGCTGGGAAAGGTTCGTCTTCCAGGTGATCCGACGATGTGGGAACCCACCAAACGGTGGGGCGACCCTGGACGAGGTAGAAGAGGTTTCGGTCGGACTCGTTAAACGGAGATGATGGTATGGAGTCGACAATCAGGCGACAGAGATACACGGCAGGGTTCTCGCTGGGCGAGATGCTCGTGACCGTGGTTCTGGGCGGGATGCTCCTGACGGCGATTCTGAACATCTACAACCGGGCCAACCGGGCGGCTTCCGCCGTGCTGGAGAAGATTGAAAGCTCATCCCTGGCCGGCGAGGTCTTGCAGCTGTTTAGCGAAGATTTTGATCGGGTTCTTGGGGTCGAGGACCTGACCGTGCAGATCCGCAACGGTTTCGACAACGGATTCGTCCGCTCTGAACTGATTCTTCGCCGTCTGTACCATGACAAGGACAACAAGGAACAGACTCTGGAGGAAATCACGTGGCGGGCAGGATACGATGGTGGTGGCGTAACCCCGGGTCTGATTATCTACCGCGGTCGTGAAGGAGCGGGGTTGGAGGACAAGCTGCTCGAGAGACAGCGGAAAGACTGGGAGAAGAATTATCCGCTGGTGCCGATTTGCCGGGGTGTGACGTTCTTCCAGATTCAGGCGGTCAAAGGCGAAGAACTTCTTGATCAGTGGCCGTTGTCCGAACCTCCGCCCGGAGTGAGGGTCACGATTTCCTTCGCAGAACCGTACGAGACGGTGCGGGGTACGCGGGATGTACGCGACGACCAGAAAACCAGTCGGACGTTCGTTATCAACGCGGTGCGGAAGATCCGGTTCGTCACCGATTTGTCCGACGATCCGAATGCCTCCGGTAACTCCACCGAGGCGGGGGCACAGGAACAGAGATCTTCCGGCGCAAACACACCGACCGCCGGGCGGAATCTTGGAACTCCGAACGGTCGTACGACAAATGTACAGTCCCCTCAAGGATCGATGAACAATGAACGGATCCCCCTACAGACAAGACCACGATGATGGCCGGAGACGGCAGGGTATCGTCCTGTTGATCACGCTGGTGATTCTGGTCATCCTGGCGATGCTGGGATATACCCTGAGCGTCCGGGTGGCCGCGCGTCGGCATCGTGACCAGTACGCCATCGACCATGCGGTGGCCAGGCACGCCTGTGCGTCGGGGATGCGGTATGCCTTGGCATCTCTGAACAAACTCGATTTTGCGCTGATCAGTCGGCCCAACGAGCCGGATTTCTCTGATCTTTTTGCCCTTACCGAGCCGGAGTACCAGAAACTCCTGGATCAGATGGAGTTGTATCTGGCAAAAGAGCGTCTTACCGGTCCGAATCTCGAGGAGGAGGGGGGGGGAAAGAAGAAGACGGCCGGCAAGAAAAAAACGCTCTCCGAAGACACCAACGATCTCGATTCCCGTCAAGAGCGTTTCGCCAAGCGTAAGAATGTACAAATCCCAGGTCCATACGGTCCCCCTTGGCCGTTGGTCACCGAGCCCATCGAGTTTGAGATCGGTATGGCCAAGGTCAAGGTTGAGATCGAGGATGAAAACGCCAAATACCCACTGGGTTGGGCGATGCTTGCCGACGAGAAATTGCGAGAGGAGGCCGGCGCCGGCTGGACCACTTTCTGTGAGTGGATGGGGTATTCCTCCCAGGAGATCGCTCTATTGAACAAGGATCTGATCGCGATCGGGGCGAAAAAGCCGTTCAAGATGGAATTCAAGGCGACGACGGTGGATGTGAATGTGCCCGCCAATCTACAGAGCCGGGTGACCCGGCCGACGCCCGGCGGCGCGGCTTCCAGCGCGGTGGCGCGCCGGACGGTCAGCAAGAGGCCTGTTACCGCCGAACAGCAACTCTTGCAACAGAATAAGGAGTTCGCTTCGCTCTTTCACAGTTCCATGGTGAATTCGGCTCTGTTGAGCCGGCCGAGCATCGAGAGCGACAGCCGTAAGGAATCGGCGCTGAAGTATCTCGGTCTTTGGGGCACACGGCAGGTGAACATCAACACCGCTCCTCGGCACGTTCTTGAGGCAGCGGTTTCGTTCGGAAGCGTTCTAAACGCGCCCAAGATCGCGGAGGCGATCATTCAACAACGCAAGGTCAAACCGGTGGCGGATGTCAACGAGGTTAAGAGGGCGGTTCTAGGATACAGCACCGCCATTGAGGACTGTCGCAGTTTTCTGACCGCCACGAGCACGGTCTTTACCATCCGGGTTACAGCCGTCAGCGGGTTGGCTAGGGCAGGAGCCATCGCGGCGGTGAGCCGGGAGGGCGATAAGATCGAGCAAATCGCGGTGATCTGCGACTAATTCCCTATTCTGGAACGGAGTTCTGAACGCCGGGACGGCTTTTGACGAAGAACTTGTGGCGTCTGATGCCTATTGGAGATCAATATCGTGCAATCGGGAAATCAGTTGGGAATCTACCTGAGAAAGGATCGGGCCACGGTCGTGTGCTTGGCTTCCCAAGGCCGCGACAGGAAATTGCTCGATTGTTTCTCGGTTCGCGTTGAAGGCGAAGAGGCAAATCCAAGGGTTCTGTGCGATCGAATTGCCAGCCTGTGCAACGAACGGAAAGTCCGCTTTACGGAAGCGGCAGTTGCGTTGGATTGCGCCGCCTTCATGCAGCATTCAGTGCACAGCGAATTCACCGATCCCAAGAAAATTGCAGCTACCGTCCGATTCGATACCGAAGAGACTCTGGCGACGGATGTATCGGACCTTTCTGTTGCATTTCGGATCGCCTCCAGCAATGACGAAGGGACACAACTCGATGTTTTTACCGCTCCGCGGTCCATTCTGACCGAGATTATCCAGTCTCTTCAAGCCAAGAACATTGATCCGGTTGCTATTGATCCAGACGTCTACTGCCTTTCGCGATATTTGCTGGAATATGCGGGTGGACAGGAAGAGTCCGAAAAGTCCACTTTGTATGCGGTGTTGTCGGATTGCCAGGGGTACCTTGTGGCCGTTTCTGGTCGACGTGAACTGGTGAATTTCAGGACGGTTTTGCTTGGTCCTTCCCAGGATCGGACCACTCTCTTGGCTAGGGAAGCCTTGCTGACTGCGGGATTGGTCATGGGAGAATCGTTGGGAGAGCTCTTCGCTTTCGACATACGCGGCGAGCTGGCCCTTCAGTCGGTAGGGGAACGAACGGGTATTTCTGTGCATCCCTGTGATTTGGTCGCCATGGGGGGGCTGGAATCCGCACCGATCCATGATTGTCCGAACGTGGTGGATTTGATCCTCGCCTACGGGGCGATCCTGGGGTTGTCGGACAAGACCAACAGCGTCAACCTGCGTAACGACCATATGCCCTTTCTGGGCAAGAAGATACGCATGCAGAAGGCCGTTCGTTTCCTGAGCATCTCGCTGACGATCCTCCTATTGTCATTGGGGGTTTTTGTCCACTCCAGGTTGCTCCTGGAGAATCAAAACCGCGAGATTCTGCGGGCGAAGCTTGAGCCCGATTATCTGGCGGTTATGCCGGGCAAGAAACAACTTCCGGCGACAATGAAGACTGCGGTTTCGGATCTGGAACGTGCGTTGCGGATTCTTAAGGCCGAAAAGACCGGCGTCGGCGCGGACCAGGAATCAGTGTCGGCCCGCATGACAACAGTGCTCCAAGCGTTGAACGGCTGTGCCAAACGGACGAATTTGAACGTTGAATCGATCAACATCACAGGGTCCGGCATTATCTTGAACGGGGCCACCTCCGGGCAGGCCGAGACCAACCTGTTGTTTGAAACCTTGTCGAAGCAGGGGTTCGAACTGGGCAACCAGACCTTCGGCAAAGACGGTGCCTTCACCGTGACGCTGAATGTCAAGAAACGGTCACCAGGGGCATAAACATGCGTGATCTCCATCGCAATCCGATCTTGTACTACCTGTTGATTCCGGCTCTGGTCGCCTTGTGGCCGTTGTTGGTCTGGGCGGTGTACTTGCCCAAGGCACAGGATGCGTGCGCCGACGATTACAACAAACTGATGGAAGGCCAGACGCATATTCTGGGGATTCTGGAGCTCGATCCGGACCGGACGAAAGGGGCCGATCCCAACCGAGTGGTGGGGGAATTCGTTTACGGCAAAGCCGTGGAGAGCGCCGCCAATCTGTGCGGCATCCCGGGAGGTTGTCCGATCTCGATCACGCAGAAGATCATCGTCAACGGAAAGCAGCGACAGGATGCCACCGTCAAACTCAAGGACGTAAGTATTGTCCAGGCAGCCAAGTTCCTTTCGCATATGCAATCCAACTATGTGAACCTCCAGTGCGATAGGATTAAGTTGACCAGACGAAAGGGGATGCCCGACCAGTGGGAGGCCGATTTGCACTTTATCTACTATTACTAGTGCATTTCTAGGAAAATAGGTTGTCCAGAGCTGGTCGGTCGCTTTGTGGCATAGTACCCTTGCTTAACATATTTGGGTTTGAATGCATCACTATATATAGTAGTCTTCCTGTGTTTCCTGTTTTGGCGGTCGTTTTTCAGGGGAGCAATGCGATGACACCGCGTTTCGCGGTGATACCTTGGTGGAGAGGTCCGCGGAACAGCACTGGAAGGGCCGCATAGCCGCCATCATTTTGCATGAAAAGTCGCTCTTTCTTCTCCGAACTTCCCTAAAGTTTTCAAAAGCCATATGTCGATATCAATACAGAGTTGAGCATCAGAGAAGACAGCGGAGTATACAATATATTGTGGTTTCTGATATCGCTCGGATGAACATCTCGACCTGGAAAAAGTAGAGTATCAGATAGGATGATGTGGATGTCGGACCTCGATTCCAATGGGTTTGCAGAAGAACGTCAAGAGTGGGTGAATCCTTTGGATGCGGATCTTTCGCAGGATAAGGACATGATTATGGAGCAGATTCTGGACAACATTCATCACACCCCTCTGGGACAGGTGCTCAAGAAGATCGCCTCGTTGCCGGAGGTCCGTCGCAAGAAGGTGCTCCAACTGCGTCGCCAGATCACCGAGGGCAAATACGACGTCGCAAATCGACTTGACATGGCGTTGGACAAGGTTCTGGAGGACCTGATCGCTTGACGTCGGCCCGACGGATGACCTCGGGAACGTTGTATTTATTCATGTCCATGAACCGGTCCTTCTTTTTCTCGACCCGCCTGGCTTCGATCCCCCGGGTTTTGTGACCTGCGCCTCTCCTAAGCTCTTACCATCGGTTGTTTCTCACGACAACACACGTACAGCCTGTCTTTTGGGTGATGGCGTCTCGCAACATAGCGATGTTTTGTGGATTTTTATTATCCATCAAGCAAAACAACGTCGAACCACTGCCGCTTAGGCAAACTTGCCTTGAGCCGAGCGTCTGGACAGTGTACTTGAGTTTTCGGAGTTCCTCGTATAAACGAAAACAACTGCCCTCCAGCATATTTGCACACATTCCGGCCAACAGATCAAGCCTGTTTGCTTTCAGATAAGTAGCGATTTGATCGTGAAGGCGGTCGTACAGTGCCGGATCGTGACGGTAGTGTGCGTAAACTTCCTTCGTGGAAGAATTTACATCGGGCAGAATCAAAAGGGCAGTGAAATCAAACCCGACGGGCAACTCGGAGATCACTTCTCCGCGACCCGTACAAAGGGCCAGGGGACCATGGAGAAAGAACGCCACGTCGCTGCCCAGCCGGGAGGCCAACTCCATGAGCCGGGGTCGGGACAACCCCAAATGCAAGTACGCGTTCAACCCCATCAGTGTGGCTGCGGCGTCGCTGCTGCCCGAACCCAGTCCCGAACCGGCCGGGATGTTCTTGGTCAGTGTGAGTTTTACACCGGGACGGACACCACAACTCTTCAGGAGCAAGTCCGCAGCCCGATAGACAAGGTTTGTGGGGTCGTCCGGCGCCCAGCGAGGTCCTTTACAGGTGAAGGCAATCCCGGGTGGCCCTGGCTCGATGAGGATCTCGTCGAACCAGTCGATCTTGGCCATGACCGTTTCGATCTCATGGAAGCCGTCCGGTCGTTTGCCTGCGATCAGTAGACTCAGATTGATCTTGGCGGGGGCTTTCACCCTCAGGCCTGTCCCTCGCGGCTCGAACTGGGAATCGGAGCGATCATCGGCCATGGTCAGTCTTTCGAGCGGGCGGCAAGACGCTCGGTCACCCAGATGCTCAGGATGCCCGCGACCATAATGAGCAGGGCGATTGCGACCTCGGTGTTGAGTGCCTCAGGCAGGACAGGTCGATATTTGAAGACCACAGGTTCTCCGTTCTTCAACACCGCTTCCCCGGTTTCGGTGAGCCGAAAGACAGTCGTCTTCCACGGCCAAATCGTCACGAGCGAGCCGGCGATGAATCCCGTCAAGACCGCCAGAGTCTGGTGCTTCGCGACCCGGAGCACCCAGGACAATATGTGACTAAAGGCTGCCAATCCAATGATGCACCCCCCCAGGAAGGGGGCCAGCAGCGCAAAGTGCGCCCGGGAGATCGCTTCGAAGACGATCAGTTCATAGTTGCCCATGAGGATCAGGACGAATGAACCTGAAATGCCCGGCAGGATCATGCTACAGATGGCCACGACCCCGCACAGGAAGATATAGGCGGGGTTGCGGTTCTCCACGGCCGGATTCAGAAGAGTCAAGGCCACCGCCCCCGCCACGCCGGCCAGCAGCAGAGCTGCGCGAACCCAGGTCCAGGGACGCACGGTCTTGCCGACGAAGTACACGGAGGCCAAGATCAACCCGAAGAAATAAGCCCAAACGTAGATGGGGTGATGATCAAACAGGTACTCGAGCAGCCGGGCGAAGAGGATGATGGCAGCCAACAGTCCGAGGGCCAGAGGCAACAGTAGAGACAGGTTCACATGCTGGGCAAGAGCCTTGAACCGGCCCGCGCCCAGCAGACGCAACGCGGTCAGGTCAAAGGACTTGATTGCGTTGACCAGCGGCTCGAATACCCCGGTGATGACAGCGATCGTACCGCCGGAAACGCCGGGGATGACATTGGCCGTGCCGATGCCAATTCCTTTAAGGACGTTGACGAGATGCTCTCTCACTGCTGTAATCCTTTGTACAATGTGGAAGTCCCGGTTTGCGGTCGAGACCGGGCGAAAGCGTCAGAATGGCGACCCAGGATAGGTTGGTCGCCGAGAGAAGTCAATCTCTATCCGGGATTGTCACGAAAAACGCGCCGGGGGCTGTATCCGATTCGCGATTACACTGGGCCGATCCGGCAACCAAGGCAGAGAGGCCAAACATGGATAGAAAACGACAGAAGCAGATCTTGTCGATCGCGCGCGATGCGGTTCGCGCGGTGGTCCAGGGCGAGTCTTTTCCGGTGCCGACGACGGACGACCCGGAACTGAAAACGACGTGCGGGTGTTTCGTTACGTTGAAGAATCGCGGCCGGCTGCGCGGATGTATCGGTCGGTTCGCCTCGGACCGACCGTTGATCGAGACGGTTGTTGAGATGGCCAAAGCCTCGGCCCGCAGTGACCCTCGTTTCGTGGATGATCCGATTACTCCCGCGGAACTGGATGATCTGGACATCGAGGTTTCCGTCCTTTCGCCCCTGAAGAAAACTGAGGACCCGCTGAACCTGCGTCTGGGGGTTGACGGGGTCTACATCAAGCGGGGACATGCCTCCGGCTGCTTCCTGCCGCAGGTGGCCACGGAGACCGGGTGGGACGTCGAACAGTTCTTGTCCTATTGTTGTTCCCACAAGGCCGGTTTGCCCCCGGACGCATGGAGAGATCCTCGGACTGAAGTGTATCTGTTCACCGCTGAGGTGTTCGAGGCCCCGGCTCGAAGCCTTTGATACCCATTCGGGAATGTCTCTCCCTGTTTTGCCGTCGATTTGTTATATTCTCAGTAGATTGGGGTCTGTGGTGTAAGTACGTCCGTGCGTTCGTCGGATCGTTTGTTCGTGGGACGGATGGTTTTCTGGAGATTACCGGACCCAAGGGTGATTGAGAAGTAGTTGCGACAGGAAGGAGAATCATGGCTCGGCGTCTGTTGTCCGTCGCCATCGTAGGAGTGTTGACGCTGGTCGGTTGTTCCCGCTCGAATGGCCCCGATGGGGCGTCCTTTGTCCGGATTGAAGGAGAAGACGCCTACCCCCCACTTGCGGAACGCCTGCAGAGTGAGCGTTTACCGGCCTTGAGATCGGTTGAACCCTGGTCGAACCGGTTTGGTCCTGGCCTGAAACTCACGACCGATCACTACGAGATCTTCACCACCGTCCAGCAGCCGCTGCTGTTGCGCAGGATTCCTGGGTTCATCGAGTCGGCCTACCGAGGGTACAACGATCAACTGGCGGAACCCGTCGAGACTTCCCACAAGTTCACGGTCTACCTGTTTTCGGATCGGCAGCAATGGGAGGACTTCACCCACGATTTCGCAGGGGAGCAGGCGCCGCTGTTCTGCAAAATCCAGACAGGAGCCTACTACCTCAACGGCGCGTGTGTCGTCTACGACATCGGTGCCGTTCGGACGTTGGCGGCCGTCGGGCACGAGGGCTGGCACCAGTTCAACAGCCGGCTTTTCAAGTACCGCTTGCCGAGTTGGCTCGATGAAGGCGTGGCCATGCTCTTCGAGACCGGCGTCTACGAGCAGGGCCTGTTTCGCTTCGACCCCTCGATGAACATCCAACGTCTGGGAGGGCTCAAGAAGACTCTTTCCGGAAGCGGGCCGATTTCTCTTCGCGAATTGATTGTCACCAGTCCCGGCGAAGTGCTTGCCTCCGACCAGACCGAAGCGGTGATGGCATTCTACAGTCAGTCGTACGCGCTGGTCCGGTTTCTCCGCGAATCCCGCCATGGGATGCGTCTGAACGCCTACCATCAATTGATGCAGGACGGACTTCTGGGACGCTGGCCGCTCGACGCTTCGACCGGCTCGGTCGCGGAGAACCGCAATTTGCCCAGGACGATCCCTTGGAATCGCACAGTCGGACGCCTGTTGTTCGATCGCTACGTCGGCAGCGACATCGAGCAGCTCGACGCGGAATATCAGGCCTTCTGTCGCAGGATCGTCAGCGGGCTGGCGGTCGTCGAAGATCCAAGCGATCGATTCGCTGCCAAATGAAGCACGCCGCAACGCTTGACGTCCGGCGGCGTCTCGGGTCTCTGAAGGAACAGTTGGCTTCGGTTTGGATTTGACGCTATGCAGATCATCCTCGCTTCGACTTCCCCACGCCGCAGACAACTCCTGACCGAGGCGGGATATGCCTTCCATGCGGTTTCGCCGAAGCTCGATGAGGCCGCGTTCCGTCGGACCGCGCCCGACACGAGGGGATACGCCGAGGAACTGGCGCTGGCCAAGGCTCGAAGCGTGGCTCCCGATTTTCCCGATGCCCTGGTCGTCGGCGCCGACACGATCTGCGACTTGGATGGCGAGGTGATCGGCAAGGCCGCCGGCGCCCGCGAGGCCGAGCAGATCACCCGCAGGTTGTTCAGCAAGCCGCACCGGGTCATCACAGGCCTGGCCCTGATTCGCCTGTGCGACAATATCGAAATCGTTCAATCCGACGTCACGACAGTCTACCCGCGCAAGCTGACCGAAGCCCAAATTGCCGAACACGTCGCCGGTGGCGGCTGGGAGGGCAAGGCCGGCGCCTACGCCATCCAGGAAGTGGGCGACGCCTTCGTCGAGCGGATCGAAGGCAGCTTCACCAACGTCATGGGCATGCCGATGGAGCTTTTCCAGCGACTGGTGTCCGATCTGCATCGGGCATGACGGCTTGCTTTTATCCCCAAGGAGGGATCGTCCATACGTTCTGATCGTTTGTGTCACCGCCGCATGCTGCCTGAGAATCGGGAAGGCGTCACCATTTGAAGTAGCAGCCGTAATGGCGATAGAAGAGCCCGATGGTCCGCATTGCGACGATGGCGACGACCTGCACGAGAAGGTTTATGCCCAGGTGTGCGACCGTGACCTTGGGGGCTGCGGCAGGGTCGTACTGGCGGGTGTGCATCTCCAGGACACAGGCGGTGGTCAGCAGAGCGACCGCGGTCAGGTAGGGGAAGAAAGCCCGCGGCAGGGGGGCCAGCAGGTAGTCCGGGCGGAGCAGGGAGAAGGTGCCTCCGACTGCAGTCGTCAGAATTGCGGCGGGAAAGAGGAACAGGCCGCCGATCAGAAGCGTCTGTAAGAATCGGTGCAGGAGGGTGGAGCCGGTCCACAGCGTGTCGAAGGCGATGCCGTTGTCCTGCGTCAGCGACAAGGTGATGATGAACGGCAACTCGACCAGGAACAGCGTGTAGAAGAAGGTGAACATCGGGCCCACCACGTACAGAATCCACGTGATCGAGGTACCGATCTCGATTTCCGGGAGCTGATCGTCGTCGATCGCGGTTTGGGAGATGACGTTCAGATAGAAACCGAACAGCCAGCCCCAGATGATGAAGCTCGATATCCAGTTCAGGCAACAGGTGCTGGCCAGGAAGAATCGAAAGCACACGACCGCCACGACGAACGCCAGGGGTGTGAGGCTCTGTCGATCAAAGAATACCTTCCAACTGTCGACGAAAACCGCGCGATAGAAGCCGGGAATCGGATCTTCTTTCGGCTGGGGCTCCGGTTCGGCCTTCTTGGCTTTCTGGAAACTCTCCGTGGGGATGAAGAATTTTTGTTCGCAACTGAGGCACTTGGCCCTTTTGCCTGCGTGTTTGCTGTCGAAGGCGATCAATGCGCCGCACTTGGGACAGTTGAACTCGATGGTCATAGGTCGTCACCCCTGAACACCTGATCAGGGACCTACCTGTCATTCAAACTCGAAATCCAAAACGACCGAAGCCGGCAATGCGGCAGCGTTTTGGTCATTTGCGCTTTGTGCTTTGAATTTGTCTGGGATTTCAGATTTCGTGCTTTCCTCTGGCTCGATCTTGCAGGGTTCAGTCTCTCTGCATGCAGTCCACAAAAGCCTTGAGGTCATTGGCCCACTTCTGGGCTTCGAGCAGGTCCACTTGGCCCTGTTTGACGAGCGTCGCCAGGTGTTTTTCCAAGGTAATCATCTTTTCGTCGTGCCTGTTTCGAGTCTTGGTCTGGAGTTGGGAATAGATCTGTTCGATCTTTCCGGTGCGGATCAGGTTGGCCACCGCATAGGTGTTGTTGAGGATCTCCATTGCGACGACTCGGCCTTGACCGTCTTTGCGTGGGATCAATTTCTGGCTCACGACGTAGGCCAGACCCAGCGAGAGCTGGTTTCGTACTTCGGACTGCCGGCCTTCGGGGAAGTAGTCCAGAATACGTGTGATCGAGCCCGTTACGTCGCGGGTGTGCAGGGTCGAGAACACCAGGTGCCCGGTCTCGGCGGCCATCAGCGTCATCGCGATTGTCTCGGCGTCGCGCATCTCGCCGACGAAGATTACATCGGGGTCCTCCCGCATCATCTCCTTGAGTCCGTCATAGAAGCTCTTGACATCCCGGCCGACCTCCCGCTGGGAGATGATCGAGTACTTCTGCGGCAGGATGTATTCGATGGGATCCTCGACCGTGATGATTCGACAGGCGGTCTTTTCGCTGATCCGTCCGATCAACGAGGCGATTGTCGTGGACTTGCCGGCGCCGGTGATGCCGGTCAGGAGGACCAAACCCGCCTTGAGGTTCAGGATGTCCTCCCAGACGTTGTTGGCGAAGCCGATCTTTTCGATGGGCGGCACATCAAGCGACAGGGCCCGGATCGCGGCGGCCAGACCGTCGTTTTCGTGGAAGATATTGATGCGAAACTGCAGGGATCCCATTCGATAGGACCCATCGACGCAATGGTCGGTCTGGAGTTTCTTGAGGCTGTGGTCCTTGAGCAGGGGAAAGATAAGCTGACGGGCGATCTCCGGTGTGACGGCCGGGCCTTTGAGCTTCACCAGATCGCCGTCGATGCGGTAGGCCGGCGGGGCGCCGACTTTGATGTGCAGATCCGAAACCCGCATCGCGCCATGCTCTTCGAAATATTTGAGCATGTCGATGATGCTGTATTTGCCCAAGTTATCGGTCGGATATACCTTAGCGGTGGGGGAATATTCCTCGGTCATATCGATCTCCGGTGCAACCAGATCCGTATGCCGTGCCGACGCATGTTTCAGCAAGGCAATTTCATTATACTTGTCCCCGAGGGGGATGCAAAGGGCCGATACGATGCCATTCCCCGTTTCGCCCCGGGGATGGTTGCGGGACGGTCGTACAGGCGTGGGGTCAGGTCGCCTCGGAGACGGCTCGGAGGGTTCAACAGACAAAGACGCTTGTCCTGATCGAGAAGATCGGAACAATCGTTGCGAATCCAGCGGCACGTTTCCGTCACCGCGAGGGTTCCCGAGAAGAGGATACCGCGAACGACCTGATCTTCGCTTACTGTTTTTGAATCTCCTTGTTGTTCCGGGGTTCCGTCTTTTTCTGCCCCCTCCATTTTGCCGACACAAAGAGGTGTCTTTTCCCCACCTCGTCTCGAAACGGGCAATTGCGTCGCCTTTATCTTGCTGCGCCATGGGAGGACGGTTATACTGGTTCAAGAGATGACCCGTGGATGGGGCACTTTATGAGGCCCTGGGATTGAGAATGGAATGACGCTTCAGGAGGCCGGATGTGACGACCGTTCGCAGCGAGAATCCGCGATTGGCGGGGTTGAAGGAAAACTTGCAGACCGTCATCTACGGCAAGCCCGAGAGCATTGACGTGGTGATCGTCGCTTTGCTGGCAGGGGGATCGATTCTGATTGAGGACGTTCCCGGCGTGGGCAAGACGACCTTGGCCAAAGCGCTGGCCAGGAGCATCGATGCCAAGTTCCGACGGATTCAGTTCACGCCCGATCTGTTGCCCGCGGACATCCTGGGGTCTTCGATCTATAACCCCGTCAACGGCGAGTTCCGGTTTGAACCGGGGCCGATCTTCTGTAACATCCTATTGGCCGACGAGATCAACCGGGCTTCTCCCAGGACTCAGTCGGCTCTGCTGGAGGCGATGAACGAGGGCCAGGCCACGATCGAGGGCCAGCGACGCCCGCTGCCGCAGCCGTTTCTGGTGATTGCGACGGAGAACCCCCTGGAGTTCCACGGCACATACCCGTTGCCGGAGGCACAATTGGACCGGTTCCTGGTTCGCCTGGGGATCGGGTATCCGGCGGTCGAAGTCGAAGTCGACATCCTCAAATCCCACACGCGGACCGAGCCGTTTGAAAAGATCGAACCTGTGCTCGACTTGGAACAGATCCGCCAGATCCAGCAAGAGGTTGCGGACATCCACATCGACGACGGTGTCCTGGAATACATGGTGGAAATCGTGCACACAACCCGTCATGATAACCGCCTCCAACTGGGCATCAGCACGCGGGGCACGCTGATGCTCAGCCGGGCCGCTCGAGCTCACGCTTATTATGAGAACCGCGACTATGTGATCCCCGACGATGTCCTCTGGTGTGCACCGCACGTGTTGCCACACCGGATGGTTCTGACCTCGAAGACCCGTTATGGCGGCTCGACGGCCAAACAGATCGTCGCGGATATCATCAGCCGCATTAAAGTTCCGGTCTGAGGAAAGTCGCCATGGACAGAGGTTCGGACAAGCTACACATCGGTCCGACCGAGGCTGGCAAGATGTATCTGCACGGGGTGGGTTTCGTGGCCCTCGCGAGCCTGGTGGTTCCAGCCTTCGGCGCTTTGGCGATTCTGGTGGCCGTGGGCGTGGGCGCTTTGGTCGTCGGATTGATTCTGCGTCCGCGAATCCGCGTCCTCGGCGATTTGCCCGACCGGGTGCTTGCCGGTCAAGCGACGCATTTGACCTATATGCTCGAGAACACCGGGCGATTGACCGCCTACAATCTGTCAGCGAGGTTTGCCTGGTTGCCCGAGACGGTCGAACTGACAGGCCGGACCCAGGTCATCCCGTGTCTGAGACCCGGCGAGACAGCCAAGATTGTTCTGACGATCCGCGCCAAGCGCCGCGGTTGTCACTCGATCGGCGTACCGATTTGCGAGTCGAGCTTTCCGTTCGGTCTATTCCGCATCGGCATGATGCGCCGGGACCTTCAGACCCTGCTGGTTCTTCCTGCCTTTTCTCAGCTTCGGTTTCCCTTGCGCTACAGGAGTCGGCACGTGAACACCAGCAGTCTTCGGTTGTTGGGACGGTCGGGCGACACGCCGGAATACATCGGGAGCCGCCCATTTGTGTCGGGCGATTCGCCACGAAAGATCGACGTCCGCGCCTGGGCACGCCTGGGCGCGCCAGCCACGAAGGAATACGACGACGATCTGGACGACTATGCCGCCTTTGTGGTGGATACCCGCATACCCGAAGGCCGAATGAAGAAGGCGAGCGAGATTCCCGAGTTGGAGGCCGCAATAAATCTTTGTGCCTCCGCGGCCTATTCGATTCGGGAGGATTGTCTGATCGATCTGTTGCTGACGGGAGTGGATCGGCACGAGTTCACCGCGTTTCCCAAGAGCGCTCGGTTCGAACGGCTCCATGAGATTTTGGCCGGGGTCGAACCTTCCGACGATTATTCGCTCGATCAGGTCGGTCCGCTTCTGGAGGCCCGGCTCCCGGAGATTTCCGAGATCGTATTCATTGTGTTGCGATGGGATGATATGTACCGACGTCTGGTGGATTGGGCCTGGCGTGCCGGCTGTTATACGACGGTGGCCGTTCTCGGCCGGTCCGAGGCCTCGGCAATCGAGCAAGAGTGGACGGGGGACATTCGATTCCTCTCTGCCGACGATATCCTGGCGGGACGGGTGGAGCAATTGTGAAGTCGCAGAGAATCATTGCCGGCGCTATGATCATGGGCGGTTCGTTTTTGGTCGCTGTGACCTCGGGCGACATCACTTTTCCCGCGATTCTCTGCGTACTGGGCATCGTGGGCCTGGAAGGGCATTTCACCGTAGGTATCCGGCCCGAGAAGCGGTACATCACCGCGCTGTTGCTGCTCTTGCTGGCGGTGTTGTTCGCGGTCCATTGCAAGCTCGCGACTCCCCCCACGGACCAGCTCGCCGCATTCGCGTGGGAGACGATCGCGCGGTACTTTCTCTCGTGCATGGTCCTGATCCTGTTCTTGCGGTCGCGCCGGGAGCCCTTGTCCGCCGATGCCGCGATCCGCGCTTCGGAACGTGCGATGACGCCCTTGCCGGCGAACTTGGCGTTGTTCCATATGGCGACGGTGATGGCCTGCGGACAGATCTGGCTCCTGGACGACCGGTATATCCTTTTCCGGCTCATGGAACTGGTCGGCGTCGGCATGGTTGTGCTCTACGCCTGGGGTGCGACGTGGGGTTTTCATGGAACCGAGTTTCCGACGCCCGGCAAACCACGACAGTCGCTGGGGTTCCACATTTTGTGTGCCATCCTGGCGGTGGTGATGATCAATCTGGGGTGGGTTGGGGGCTCGGTGCTCTACAGCCGAGTCGAATCTCTCAACTTGCTACCCACCTGGCTTTGGAGAGCCAATGTGCCGTTGGACACCTCGGCGGCGGGAGTCTCCCAGATCGGTTTTTCCGCGAGCGGAAAACTGTCGGGGGTTCTGGCCATCATGGAGGACACCAACTCCGAGGTCGTGCTCAGGATCACCAGTTCCGCCAGTCCTGGTTATCTGCGGGCGATGGCTTTCATCACCTACCGTCCGTCGGAGTGGAAGGAAGGATCGAACCGCAGTCACCTGTATCAGGATGAGAGCCGCTTGTTCGGGCGCATGGGCCTGTTTCGGCTGAATAATCGAGAGGCCAATCGGGAGATGACGGTGCGTCATGAATCGGCGGTCATCGATGTTTTATTCCTGCCCCTGGGGGCCTGTTCCATCGAAGCTCCCTTTACCACTCTGGAGCGGGACGACGATAACGGCACGCTCCGTTCCCGCGAGACCCGTGCGAACTTGACTTATCATATTGATTATTCGACTTCGTTGAGCCTGGATCCTCCTTCGCCCGACAAAATCCGGCGGATGACCAATGTGCAACACGTGGACCCTCGATTCCGGCCGCTGGCCAATCGGATTTTCCGGAATTGCAGAACCACCGCCGAGAAGATCGAGGCGGTGACCCGGTATTTTCACACAAATTACACCTATTCGTTGGGGTTGGCCGTCCCGCCGGATCAGGACCCCGTGACCTATTTTCTCCTGGAAGCGTCCACCGGCTACTGCGAGTACTTCGCAACCGGCGCGGCGCTCCTGTTGCGTTTCGCGGATGTCCCGACCCGGTATGTCACGGGTTTTCTCGTCACGGAACGGGATACAGACGGCAAGTCGTGGATCGCCCGAAACATGGATGCACATGCCTGGGTGGAGGCGTGGGATCGGGAACGCAACACGTGGGTGATCGTCGAGGCCACATCGCAGGAAGATTTAGCGAACTACTCCCGGGATGATGCCTGGTTGGCGAACCAGAGCGGGCGCAGCGTGCTGGTGACTCGCCTGATCCAGGCGGTGTACGATTATGGTTTGTTGGGTTTGATCGGCTGGTTTTTCAAGGTGTACAGTCTTCGCATGGCCGTCGCCATGTTCCTGGCTTTTCTCGGTGCCGCGGTGGGGTTGGCTCTGATGCGCCGCCGCCGAAGAGTTCGCCGAAAGGCGGTGCGAAGAGCCACGCTGACTCCGGAACTGCAAACCCTGCACAAGCTGTTGGCGACTGTGGATCGCAGGGCCAGATCTGTCGGTGTCCACCGGGGAACTCACGAAACGCTTCACGCCTTTGCGGCAAGGATTCGTCCTATGGCGACGGAGTCGGATGGAGAAATCAAAGACCTGGCCGATTGGTATCTCGCCTACGCAGGTCTTCGTTACGGCCGCACCATCAGTCCGGAGCGTATCGTGGAACTTCAGCGTTTTTTCCAGAAGCCTCAAAAGGCTTTTTAGGGCAAGATCTTACGCCCCGATAGGAGTTCTTGGGGAGTGGAGGTAACATTACATGCGGAACAAGCTCAATCGAAGGCGTTTCTTAGGAGCGGTAGGCAGTGGTGCGGCGTTGGTTCTGTGTCCTGCAAGTTCAGTCCCGGCTTGGACTGTCGCGGGAGAACAGGCTGCGACCTTGCCGCCGGAGTGGGTCGATCCGCCGCATGAGTTCTCGCAGATCCCGTTCTGGTTCTGGAACGACGAGCTGTCCGAGGCGGAGTTGCTGCGACAAATGGAGGATTTCCAGGCTCACGGTGTCCATGGGTTCTTGATTCATCCGCGGGCCGGTCTGCCCAAGAGCATCGGTTGGCTCAGCGAACGGATGATCGGTTTCATGCGATTTGCGATCGAGCGGGCCGCCGAGCGGGATATGAAGGTCATCCTCTACGACGAAGGCATGTATCCCAGCGGCTCCTCGAGCGGCCAGGTCGTGGCAGAGAATCCCACCTATCGAACTCGGGGACTGGTCTGCGTCGACCTGGACGAAGCCAAGCCCGAGACTGAGGTGCAGGGGATCCGGATCGGCACCGAGGGTCGGCTGGAGTTGGCGGTCGGGCAGAACCTCGTCGCCGTCGTCCGTCGCAAGAACGGTCACCGCTTGGCGGTGGTCGATCGGGCGGCACGCGAGGGGCGGTCGGTGATTCGCGGGCTGCATTTCCTCCAGGACGATCCGCCGCGGCGGGCAGACCGGCGGGAGGTTCCGGAGAATCAACCGCCCGGTGCGGACATTCTGAATCCGGACTCCGTCGCCTGCTTCATTCGCTTGGTCTACCAGCGGTATTATGACGAGTTCGGCAAACACTTCGGCAAAACGGTCATTGCGATCTTCACTGATGAGCCTTCGCTGTTGGCCCGAGGAGCTGAACGGGGCATGGTCCCCGGTACCACCGGGATTCTCGAACATGTCAACGCATTTCTCGGTTACGATTTCACCGAACATTTGCCGGCTCTGTGGTACGAAGACGAGCCCGACGCCGCAAAGCACCGCCGCAACTATAATCGGGCTCTTGAAGCCCGTCTGGAGCAAACGTTTTATCACCAGATTTCCGAATGGTGTAAAGCCCACGGCGTGGCCCTTTGCGGCCACCCCGCCGGCGGCGATGACATCGGACCGCTACGATATTTCCAAATCCCCGGGCAGGACATCGTCTGGCGGTATGTCGAGCCGGACAAACCCTCGGCCCTCGAGGGCGAACAATCCACGCAGGCTAAGTGTGCCTCCTCGGCGATGATTCACCTGGGGCGTCGGCGCAACTTGAATGAGTACTGCGGCGCTTTCGGTCACAACTTCACGTTCGAAGAGATGAAGTGGCTGGCGAACTGGCTTCTCGTTCGCGGCTGCAACATGCTTGTTCCACATGCGTTCTACTACTCCATCCGCGGCCCGCGAATCGACGAGCGGCCGCCGGACGTTGGGCCCAACAACACATGGTGGTCCCGGTTCAAGCCTTTCGCAGAGGCGACATCGCGGCTGTGCTGGCTGAACACCGACAGCACGCACGTCTGCGGGGTGGCCATCCTGGGTCTGAACGACTGGTTGCCCTGGCGGTCGGCCAAGGTATGCTTCCAGAACCAGAGGGATTTCAACTATCTCGAAGCCCGGCATCTCTGGGAGGACGCCCGGGTGGACGAGGACGGGATTCATCTGGCCGGGATGCACTACCGTGTTCTCATTTTCGAAGATGATCCGCCGGCTCAGGCCGGTCCGGTGATCGACAGGCTTGCCAAGACAGGGCGGGTCATCCGCTGGGATGACTCGATCTCCTCGGATGAACTCGTTGCACGGATCGACAAGCTCGTCCCGCCGGATGTGCAGGCGGCGCCGCGGTCACCCAGTCTTCGGGTACGCCATGTCCGCAAAGGCGGCCGGGATTACTATCTGCTTTTTAACGAAGGGGCCTCGGGGCTCGAATGCCACTTGACACTTTCTGCCAAGGGCAACCGTATTTGGGTGGATCCGATCACCGGCAGGGGTGAGCCGATGGCAAGCGACAGCCCGATATGCCTGGCGGGACACACGATGCAGGTCCTGGCGGTTATGTGAATCCGGCTGGATTCACTACGACGGCATTTGCTCGTATATCCGATACCCGTGGGCGGGCCTGCCGATTTGCCGGCAGAGTCGCTATGCCATGTGATTGGACGGCTCGACGTACAGGCGGATGCCACAGACACCGCTTTTCTTGAGGGCCGGGTTCTTGACGAATTTGTTGAATTCCACGAGGGTGTCGATGTCCCGGAGTTCAGCGGCTTGGATCTGCACAGGGGGCTCCATCTGTTGTCGCTTCTTGGGATGAGCCTGAGCGCAGCTTACGCCGTAGGTGATCAAGCAGTTCCGTGACCAGTCGAGCGCGTGCGGATTCGCCCATGCCCGAGAGTCGGATTTGCCGGTTCTCGATGTGATCGTCGGGATGCAGAAAAGCGACATCTACGAAAAAACCGCCGGCGCCATTCGGGTGGATGTTTCCGACCGCAACTGCCCACCGGCTGGACGCAGTCGTCGCCACCTCGCGCACGAGGGACTCGACATTCAATATTTCTCCTGGTCGGGTAGTGTGGCCGAGCATTTGATGCAGCCTTTCCACGGTCGGGGCGACGTAGGCTCCGATGAAGGGCTCGTGCGTCCCTTCGGCTACGTTGAGGGCCGAGGCCAAGGCGCCGCCGCTGCCGACTTCGGCAACTGCCAGTGTGGTCCGGTGTGCCTGCAGCAGCCTCATCACGCAGGTTTCCAGCGTGGTCACATCGTCCTGCGCGTAGATCGAATCGTCCAAACGTTCGACGATTTTGTTCTTCAGTTCGTTGAGTTTCGCGTGGTCCTCGGGCGCGTTTCCCGCAAGCGAGAAGGTAAAATCGACCCGTCCTCCTTCAAACTGCGAGGAGGTGACGACATCCGTCGGTAGCGTGACGTGGTCTTTGATCATCTGATCGATCTGGGATTGCCCCAGTCCGACAAACCGCAGGGTGACCGACGCGCCCGGCAAACGCGTCCCGAACCGGCGGCTCAGATAGGGGACCAACTCGTCGCTGACCATGGGCTGGAGCTCGCGAGGCGGACCCGGCAGGGCGACCACCACTTGGGTCTTCATCTCAAAGACAAGTCCCACCGCGGTTCCGTTGGCGTTCTTGAGATACGTACCCTGCGTGGGCGTTTGGGTTTGGCGGCGTAGATTTGCGCGCAGTTCAGCCGGAGCGACGTTGAACCGTTTCGCCATGGCAGCCAGCACCTCGGGATGTTCCTGGAGGGGTATTCCCGTGAAGTCCCGCAGGGCCTCTCGGGTGACGTCGTTGTCCGTGGGACCCAGGCCGCCTGTGACGATCACGAGATCCGACTTGTCCGCGGCGAATCGCATGGCCTCGCAGATGTCCGTAGTCCGGTCGTCCACACACATCGCACCGACGCACTGCAGTCCCAGCGGTCGGAGGGTTTTGGTGATGAAGAATGTGTGTCCGTCCGCATAGGCTCCTGCGAGTAACTCCCCGCCGGTGACGACGATCCTGTAGCGAACGGCCGGCTGGGCCAGTGCCGGAGATGCCGCCAGCAACAGCATCATCCATGTCACGTATTTTGAGGCATTGTTTGAGATTGTCATTCGGTGCGCTCCCGAGACTTCATCTTGCGGAAAGTCCGATGCCGGAGTTCCGTTTTATCCTTGTCCGTCGCGATGCAAGTTTCAATCGGAAAATCCGGAAAACAGTGGAAGAGTGGAAGAGTGGAAGGTGGAAGTGTCCTTCAGGCCTATGCGCTACGCATGGGACAACACCGGACACGAGGGCGGATTCCCTGCGTCTCGCGGTTACCCCATTTTCAATATCGCATGTAGCGATCGAAAACCGTAATGACCGGCAGCGAGTTGCCTTCGTCGTCGAAAAAACCACGGCTTCGCAGGCCGCCCTGGACCGCGGGCTCCCACCAGAAGACCCCTTTGCCGCGATTGTCCGGCGTGGCCAGGACCAACCGCTGAACCTCGTCGAGGAACTGCCGCTGGCCCTCGGGGCTCTCGGGAAACGGCGGCAACTTCTTGCGATACTCCGCCGGCCGCCAGTTGTATGCCACCTCCACGAGCATGATATCCTTCTTGTACTCCTTGGCCATGAAGATGAGGTTCTCGCGCAGATCCAGGAGTGACCCGTGCCACCAGGGGTAGTACGACTGCCCGATCACGTCGTAGTGGATGCCATACGAATGCCACTTGTCGAAGAACCACTTCGTCGTTTTCTGGTTGGCGCCCTTGTCGATGTGGATCATGATGAACGGTTTCGGCGCCTCGCCTCGCCCTTCCTCGACGCCTTCGATCCCGGCGTGCAGCAGATCCGCGAGATTGTCCCAGTTGTCGGGCAGCTTGCCGTCGGGCCAGAGCATGCCGTTGCTGATCTCGTTGCCGATCTGCACCATCTCAGGCGTCGCGTTGGCGTCGACGAACGCTCGGATCGTGTCGCGGGTGTACTCGAAGACCGCTCTCACGAGCTCTTCGTGCGACTTGCCCTCCCACGCCTTCGGAATGAACTGCTTACCAGGGTCGGCCCAGGTGTCGGAATAATGGTAATTCAGCAGGAACTTGAAACCCAGCTTCTTGGCGTCTTGGGCCAGCGCAATCGTATATTCGAGGTTGTTCGGCAGTCGCGTCGGCGTATGAAACAATCGCAGGCGAATCCAGTTGTAACCGTGATCCTTGAAGATCTGCAAACCCGGCCTGGCTTGGCCTTGGTCTTTGAACACCGTCCCATTCTGCTCGGCCTGTCTCAGAAACGACAGGTCCGCTCCGATCGCAGAGTCGCCGGCCCGCACAGTTGCCGACAGAGAGGCTGTCAGCCCCAATCCAACGCACGCCAGAACCGCGAGCCTATTCTTCGCCTTCATTTGAGCCTCTCTTTCCCGTTTCGACCGCGTGAACGATGCCCTTGCTCCAATGCTCCCGCCGATCACGAAGAAGGTGAAGCCCCCGCTCGCCTGCGCCTCCCCGTAGGTCGGCGCGTCAACAACTCCGCTGATCAGATCGACCGAGAGCAGCGTGCCGAGGTTTGCTTTCATCTTCTCTCCGACGACACGTGCCTGATTGCTGTTGGCTGTCTTGGACCTTGGGGATTATCACCTGCCCGCCGCCGGGCGTCAACATCATCTAGGAGTCTTCCATGGCACTCTTGGGACCCACAATTGCGGACCTTCCCCTCTGGACCCCTGCAAGGGTCTGTGGTAGAAACCAGCCCCCGGCAGACTTCAGGCGAGCGTGCCCGAGGCGGTCATGCACCGCGCTGCCATCCCCCCGAGAATCGCCGCTTGCCTATTCCAGCAGTACTTGTCATACTCTTGCGTTGAATGGCGTTGGCCAGTAGCCACATTGCCCTGTAAAACCGAAGGTTGAGAATGACGACGAGGGTTCGTGTACTGACGTGCGTGCTGCTCCTGACATCGGTCGGTCCTGCGCAGGCAGGCATGTTCTCGCGTCTGCGAGGCACCAAGCAGCAGGAACAGACGAAGAACAGCAACGAGACCCCAGCCCCGGTCGTACAATTCCAACGGCAATGGGAGCCGAGAGAACGCGCGTATTCCTTCCTGGTCCCCTCGGGCTGGATCGTCGAGGGCGGCCTGTTCCACGTCGATCCGATGCAGGCCGGCGGGTCCGCCAACTCCATCGATGGCAAGTGCGATCTGGCGGTCAAGAAGGACCCCGCGGGCACCGTCATGTTCCGCTGGCTCCCTGGTTGGAACTACTGCGACATGAGCCGCAATCCCCAGTTCAGCATGACCGCAAGTCTCTTCCCCGTCGGATCGCGGTACCAGGGCATGGAGGTCCGGCCCATGCCGGACTACGCCGGTTTTCTCCAGGGGCTGTTTCGCACTCTGCATCCGACGGTCGCCGACGTCAATGTCGTCGAGGTCAAACCGATGCCGGAGTTGAGCGAGGTCATGCGAAAGATCAATCAGGGGGTCGATGAGCAGATCCGGATGCTCGGCCTGGGCGCGACCCGGTACGACGCAGGCGGAATGATCGTCGAGTACACCGAAGGCGGCGTGCGCTTCCGGGAGGGGCTGGTCACCTGCCTGGTGGACATGCGATCCTCGGCGGCCATGTGGAACAACCAACACACGCAGATGCTGCGGTCCCCCGCCAAGGAGGTCAAGCAGTGGAAGCCGGTGCTGGACATCATCTGCCAGTCGGTGCGTCTGAATCCCGAGTGGTTCGCCCGCGCGTCCCGGGCCGGCGCCGAGCGGGCCCGATTGTCGCAGGAAACGATGCGGTACATTCAATCGGTCGATCAACAGATCGCCGAGCATCGCAGCAAGACCCAGGCCGAAATCCGCTACGAAGACTACCTGATGCTCACCGGCCAGGAGGACTACGTCAACCCGTATACCAAGGAGATCGAGCGCGACACCTCCGAGTACAAGTACCGCTGGACCACCGAAGGCGGGGATATGATTTACACGAACCAGTACGGCTTCAATCCCAACACGCAGCAGGAGTTCAACAACAAGGAATGGAAACTCACGCCCGTCCGCGAGCGGTGAGCGGCCCGTCATTCGTTAGAACGCGAAGATCACGCCTGCTTGAAGCTGCGTCTGCCAGAAGGTGTCGCCGGCGATCTCGACGGTGAGGGTCCCGTCCTCGCTCTGGATCAGCGTGTCGCCGCCGACGAACGTGAACAGGCCGCGACCCGCCAGATAGAGGCCGAAGTTCTCCGTCGGAAAGAGCCGCACGCCGCCGCCGATGCCCAGCGAGAACCGTGTGAGCGAGTCCGAGCCGGAGATGTCGGGGTCGATGTGCGTGGCGCCGACGGTCGCGACGACGAACGGCTGCCACCAGTTGCCGGTCAGGATGTACGTGCCGCCGAGGTGGTAGTAGTCGATGTCGAGGTCGAAAAGCGTCGGGCCACCGAACAGGCCCTCGTCGGCTTGGAGCTCGGTCTTCTGGCGACTCAGGAAGAACTCGATCTGCTTGTTCTCGCTGACGCGGATATCGATCATTCCGCCATAGCAGGTCTTGTCATCGACGTCGTAGTCTACGCCCGTGTCGGCATCCTCGAACCCGCCGCTGAAACCGTAGCCGAAGAACGGCGTGATTTCAACGCTCTTCAAATCCTGCGCCTGCGCCGCAGCCGCCAGCCCCGCCGCCAGGCATGCCGTCAGTGTAGTCCATCGTCCGCTCATACATCCCCCCTTTCAGCGCATTCCATCGCATGTCGTCATCACGGCAGCGCCCCGACCGGAAACCCATTGTCGAGAAGCTTTCGCGCCGGGCTCTCGGGCGTCAATCGATAGTCGCGTGCCTTGGCGTCGATGAATCCCGGCTCGGCGAAAACCGAGTGCTGATCAAATCCCCGCTCTTGGCGGAACGCATCGAGCGAGGCGGCATCGAGAAGCTGCCGGCCCCACAGCCAAATCGCGCTCGACGGCTGATGCCAGCAGTTGTAGTCCATCGTCAGGGCGCTCGTCCAATCGCGGCCGTGCAGCCACAGCAGGCTGTCGGTCGCATTGCTGAAGATGTTGTACCGCACGACGACGCCGGACGTCGCGGCGCTGTTGTCGTAGAACATCAGATGCCGCCCGTTGCGGTCCGGCCGCTGGGCGTGGCCCCAGCCGAAGCCCGCGTCCACGCACGTGTTGTGCTCGAAGAGGATATTGCTCGTGCGGCTCGTCTCGTTGCGGTTCCAGTACTCGAACGAATACTCGCAGTTCCAGATCACGTTGCGGCGATAGACGATGTTCTCCTGCACGTTCGTCCCGTCGCCTTGGTTGGTCAGCGCGGCGTCGTAGATCTCCCACAGCCGGCAATCCTCGACGAGGCAGTCCCGCGCGCTCGACCAGAACTCGACGCCGTTGCCAAACCGCACGGGCTTGCCGTCCTCGCGCGTGTGCTGGTGCCCGCCGCCGATGTACGAGAGGTCGCAGTCGCGAACGATGATCCCGCGTACGGACGAGCCGCCGACGCCATGGGCGGCCCCATACCGAAGGGCTAGGCCCTTATACAGAACGTAGCTCTTGCCGGATTGATCGATGATGTGCCGCCGCAGCGCCAGCTCGATGCTGCGATGCCCCTCGGCAGGATTGCCCTTCGAGCACAATTTCACCTGCTTGGCCTTGGCGTCATAATAGTAGTCGCCGGTTTGCTTCAGGTCCGCCTCGCTCCATTTCTTCACGCCGACGGCAGCGCCCTCGTCGAAAATAATATTGCCGACGTCCACCGGCAGATCGAGCCCCGCCGTGGCCCAGATGTCCCCGCCCATGCCGACCCAGTCCTTCGGCGAATTTGCCGCCACGGACCCCAGCAGCGCGGGCTTGGCCCCTCTGCCGAACGCGCCATACATCACCGGCGCCGTCGCGTCGCCGCTCTGAGGCCTGAGCGTCCCGCGCCAGATCTGCCCGCGTCGAAACAGCACGCTGTCCCCCGGCCCCAGCCTGGCTGCGTTGACCTTTTCCAGCGACCGCCACGCCGTCTCCAACGTCGCGCCGTCCGCCGCATCGCTGCCTGCCGCCGCATCGACATAGTAGGTTTGGGCCGCCCCCGCCGCCGTCAGTCCCATTGCTCCAACGCACACAACGCACAACAACCACCGCATTCCGATCCCCTTCGCAAACGACCTTCCTCCCCCGCCATCGTGCCCACTGTATCGTAATGCCCTGTGTCAGGCAAGCCGACGGTTGCGACGACATTGACGATGATGCACCGACCAATCTCCTTGACGCCCGCCTGTCCCCGACGGACAATAGGGGTGGCGACTGAAACAGGTACTCTTGAGAGGGTCAAAGCATGTGGGCACGAGTATTCGGCGTGGCGGTCCTGATGTGCGGATGCGCGGTTTGCGGAGGGGCTGAGGACTACCTGAACTCGGTCAAGGGGCAGAGGCTACCGGGATCGAGTGAACAGGTCGGCTTGTGGTGGGCATCGTCGGGCTGGAAGGTCGGCCGGGACATGGCGATTCCGCAAACGCAAGACCAGGCTGTCACGATCCGAGCGGCGAAGAACGAAGTCGAAGCGGCGCAACTGGTGATCCGGCCGAGGGCATCCATCAAGGGGCTGACGATCACCCCCGGGACCTTGACCGGTCCGTCGGGAGCGACGCTTCCCGCGACGTGCGTCGAGATTCTGGAGGTGCGCTATGTCAACGTGACGCGACCGACGGACAAAAGCGCCGTGGCGGGCGACTGGCCCGATCCCCTGCCGCCCCTCGATCGGCCTGTGGACCTCGAAGCGGGCAAAAACCAGCCGTTCTGGGTTCGCGTCCGCGTACCGCGAGAAGCCAGGGCCGGGGTATATGAAGGGGAACTCAGAGTCACCGCTGCGGATCTTAGCGTTACGGCGCCGCTGCGGGTCGAGGTCTACGATTTCGAATTGCCCCACCGCATGACCTGCGTCACCGCGTTCGGGTTCGACGACGGTCTGGCCTATCGCTACCACGGCGTCACCGATCCCCAACAAAAGCGCCAGGTCCTTGAGAAATACCTGGCCAACTACAGCGCCCACCATATCTGTCCCTACAATCCCGCCCCGCTGGACCCGATCCGGGTGACCTGGCCCGACGTCCGGCCGCCCAAGCCCAAGTGGCAAGGCGGAAAGCCCGTCACGAACGAAAAGCACAGCGGCCAACGTTCCCTGCTGATCTTCGACGACCGCGCGGATCTGAACGTGGACGCGTCCTACGAGCCGCTCGTGCCGATCCCCGAAGCCGGCCTGCGACTGCGATTCTGGTACCGCACCGCGGTGCCTGAGCAGGTGTTCCTCGTGACGCTGAACCACCACGACAGCGAGGGCAAGTGGATCTCCGGCGGCAACAACGATATGACCCTCGACGGCAACGGCCACTGGCAGGAGTTCGACCACGTCATCAAAGCGTTCCCGAACGGCGCAAGGTTCGTGCAACTTCGTCTGCGGGCGGCCCGTTGGACCGACGAAGGCGAGGGCACCGGACTGGTCTGGTTCGACGATGTCTCGCTGACCGATCCCGCCACCGGTAAAGAACTCATCGAAGACGGCGGGTTCGAACCGCCGGAGTTGCCGCCGGTCGACCAGGCCAAGCTCCAGGTGAAATTCGACTTCACCGCCTGGGACAAAGCCATGGAGCGAGCCATCGATCACTACGGCTTCAACTCCTTCCGCCTGGGCATCCCCGGCCTGGGAGGCGGGACCTTCCATTCTCGAAACGAACCCGAACTGCTGGGCTTTGCCGAAGACACGCCGCACTACAAAGCCATGTTCCACAGCTACTGCTCGCAGATCCAGGAGCACCTGCGGGCCAAGGGCTGGCTCGACGAGGCGTTCGTCTATTGGTTCGACGAGCCCGATCCGAAGGACTACGCCTTCGTGAACAACGGCTTCGCCAAGCTCAAGGCCGCCGCGCCCGACATCAACCGCATGCTCACCGAGCAGGTCGAGCCCGCGCTGCTGGGCGGGCCGAACATCTGGTGCCCGATCTCCGACCACTACCGTCACGACCTGGCCGAGCAGCGTCGCGAGCACGGCGAGAAGTTCTGGTGGTACGTCTGCACCGGCCCCAAGGCCCCTTACTGCACGCTCTTCATTGACCACCCAGGCACCGAAATGCGAGTCTGGCTCTGGCAAACCTGGCAGCGCAAGATCGACGGCATCCTCGTCTGGGAGACCAACTACTGGACCAGCTCGGCCGCCTATCCTGACCGGGATCGACCCCAGAATCCGTACGAGGATCCGATGGGCTGGACGAGCGGCTACAGCACGCCCGCCGGCAAGAAGCTGCCCTGGGGCAACGGCGACGGCCGGTTCGTCTACCCGCCGGTCAAGGCCGCCGATGGTCGGCCTGCGGCGCCGGTGCTCGAAGGCCCGGTCGACAGCATCCGCTGGGAGATGCTCCGCGACGGGATCGAGGACTACGAGTATTTCGTGATCTTGAAAAGATTGATCGAATCCAAGGGCGCCAGGATCGACACCGCGAGCAAGGATCGTTACGCCGCCTTGCTCGAAGTGCCGGTCGAGGTGACAAAGGATATGACGATCTTCACAAAGGATCCGAGCCCCATCGAAGCCCATCGTGACCGGGTTGCACGGGCTATCGCGGAACTGAACCGTGAGTGAACACAAATCGACCTAGGGAGGCGGGCGATCCGGGGATTTGCCTGGCTGAGGCCGGCACCGACCGCTATGATCGTGGACGGGGAACGCCGGGATCATCAACCACATTTGGATCACAATCGCTCCGCCACCGGAGCACCTGAGCCGCAACGACATCATCCTCCGCATGTTCTGGGACGGGAACTCCTTTCCGTCGGTGGAATCGCCGATCGGACCGTTCTTCGGACAGGGTTGGAACGAGAGTTATCCGTTTGTGAGCCTGCCCTTGACGGTAGGGCAACTACGTCTCTGCGGACATCACGGGCAAGGGCCACTACGTGAGTGTGAATTACTACGTCCACAGCCCCTCGCCCATGTGGTACGGCGAAGGCGACGACATGATCCTTATCGACGGCGACGAGAAACCAACGCTTCACGGGACCGGTACGGAAGACTACTTCAACACATCGTGGTGCCCCAAAACGCTCTATAGCCATCCGTACTACGGCTACGCCCGCGTCAACGACAACTGTATGACCCTCGACCTCGCTAGTGTTGCATACTGGTATCCGGCCCCCCTTTGGCAAAGTTGCCGCCGATCCCGGACAAAGAGGTCAGGAAACCCAAGTCTTTCATCAGCGAATCCGATATCCACAAATGGCGGGACGCCTGGCGCAAAACCCACGGTGGAGGCGATCAACTCTGGGGCAATGAGCGGTAGGAGGTTTTTGAATCTCATCCCTTCGATTTGCGCGGGTCTGTCCAGAAATCGATATGCTCGTTGACTCAAGGATGGACTTGCCATCCTGCCGGATCACGGTATCGTGAAGACGATACGGGTCCGCCCGCCAGGAACTGTAGGTGATTGCCCCCCAACCGCAGCGTGAAAGGATGACATTGTGGATGAAAAACTGGTCGCGAGAGTGCTGTCATATCGATGGCTCTTATTCGCCGTGCTCGCGGCAGGATTTGCCCTGGTGTATTTCCATCGCGTTTCGCTCTCGGTCGTCGCCGACGAACTGCGACGCGACTTTCAGACCAGTGCAAGCGTGATCGGCCTGCTGGGCTCCGTGTATTTCTACTGCTATGCGTTCATGCAGATCCCCTCGGGTCTGCTGAGCGACTCGGTCGGGCCCCGCAAGACCGTGGCGATCTCGCTGCTGTTGGCCACAGTGGGCGGCTTTCTCTTCGGCTTGGCCCCGACGATCGGGATCGCAGTCGTCGCAAGGGCCATGGTCGGAATCGGCGTCTCGATGGTCTTCATCCCCTCGATGAAGGTCTTCTCCCAGTGGTTCCGAGCCCGAGAGTTCGCCCATGTCGGTGGGATGTTCCAATCCGCCGGCGGTATCGGGATCCTTGCGGGTACTTGGCTGCTCAGCCTGTTGTCCGTTCAGTACGGATGGCGAACATCGTTTCAGATCATCGCAACCGCCACGCTGGCCATCGCCCTGGCCGCCTGGGTGTTCGTACGAAATCGTCCCACCGACAAGGGCTGGCCATCCATCACGCAGATCGAACGTCAAGAAGACAGGGCCCTCCCTGTTGCCGGCAGGATCGGCCTGCGACAGGGCATCCGCATGGTCCTCTCGGAAAAGCACTTTTGGCTCGTCGGGGCGTGGTTTTTTTTCGACTGTGGCATCTTCTTTGGGTTTGGCAATCTCTGGAGCGGACCGTACCTGATGCACGTCTACGGCATAACGCGGGACAAGGCGGCGACCTTGCTAAGCATGATCGCCTGGGGCATGGTCTTCGGCGGTCCTGCGCTCGGCGTGCTGTCCCAGCGGCTTCTCAAAAGCCGCAGAAAGACGCTGATCCTGTGCATGTCCGCTTTGACCATCCTCCTGCTGGCCCCGACCCTCCTGCCGGCCGGTCTGCCCCGCGGGATTCTCCTCACGTGGTTCTTCCTGTTTTCCGTCTGTTCCTCCGCGGTCGTCGTCGTGGCTTTCACCACCGCCAAGGAACTGTTCCCCCTGGAAATCGCAGGCACTTCGATCGGCATCGTCAATTTTTTCCCTTTCTTCGGCGGCGCGGTCTACCAGCCTGTGCTGGGTGCAATCCTTGATGTCTACGGCAAAACTTCGGCGGACCAATACCCCGTCGCGGCGTATCAAATGGTCATGCTGGTCCTGCTGCTCTCCTCCCTCGCAGCCCTCGTTTGTTCGATTTTCCTGAAGGACACCTACCCCAAGTAGCATGTACGTCAATCGTCAAGTCGAGACAAAGGCCCGGCTTGGATGCCAAGCCGGGCCCTTGTTTTGATTCCGAGCTTTGACCCTTTGGGTTCGTTTCGGGTTTCGAACTTCGGATTTCTCTTCCTACGCTTCTTCGACCGTTTTGAATCCCATGAGGCTGCCGAGGTTGCGGACGCTCTGCATGCGGTCGCCAAAGAAAACGACGCGGTGCAGCAGCGTCATGACGCCACCTTCGACGACGCCGGCGCCCCAGTTGTGGAACATGCTGTTGGCGTCCTTGACCTTGGTCCAGAACTGCGTCCGACAGCCAAGTTCATCTTTGGTGATCTTGAAGATCTCGCCGGTCGAGATCACCATCGTGTCGAGGTTGACAAACTTGGCACAGGTCACCGCCTGCCCGACAGGCATCTCGACTTCCAAGGCCACGCCCTTGTCGCTGTCGGTCTGTGTACGAATCGAAAACGGCAGCCGCTTGCTCGCGGGCCCCGCCATCTTCGTGGCGCTGGTGCAATGAAAATGGATCAGCGCGTTGCTGGCGGTGTCGAAAACCGGATCGCTGATGAAGCCAGGGATTCCGAACGCATAGTTGAACATGAGCATCGTCAGGGTCGAATCCATGTCGCCCTCGCATGCGCCGACGAGGCCTTGATCCCCCAGCTTGCTGAAGGCAAAACACCCCTTGGCCGGCTCGCCCATGCAATTAGAACTCGTAACGGCGTGCGCCCCCTTCTCCATCATCAGGTTCTTAATCGCCAGATAGTATCGAGCCGCGTTGATGATTTCCTCCCTCGTCGGTTCGACAATCCTCTTGGCCTTGCTGATCCAGTATTGTTGAGCCTCGGTTTCCGCGTCCTTGAGACTCACCGCCTGATGGGCTTTGAGGGTTTCTTCCACCGTGACGGGAATCATCTCCGTCCCGAGTTTGGCCTTGACTTGCTCGGCCGAACACGCCGCGGCCGAGCCGACGGGCCCGCGGATGACCAAGATGCGGGTTTTGGCCATGTTTGGCCCGACGCGCAGCAGACGAGCGGCGTTGTCCAGTTCGCTCCAGTCGCTGGAGGGCAGGAGAATCACGCGTTTGCCCTGCTTTTGCCATACCGGGAAGTACATCCAGCCGTGACCGCTGAACGGTTGCGAGAAGACCGCTGTGGGCAGGCCCACATCCACAATCCGAGTCATCGCCGCCAGTGGCGCGTCACCGCCGTGACCGCACAGGTGGAACAGCAGCACCGCGTCGGCTTGGGCTAGCTTGGGCACCACCTTTTCCACGTCGACCTCGGGTACCATGTCCCCGCCGATGAACTTCACGTCGCCGAGCTTGTACTCGAGGTTGGCGAGGTAGCGATTGAACTTCTCCACCTCCTCGGTCGGTCGGGACAAATAAATTCCGCCGGTTCGTCCGATGAACACCTTGTAGATCTTCACTGGCGGCATCTTCGGCGGCCAGTTCGCCTCCTCGCCTTGGGCCGCAGCCAATTGGGTGCCCAACAGCACCGCCCCAGCCCCCGCCGCACTAACGCCCAAAAACTCCCGTCGATTCATTTGTTCACTCATGGTCGCCACTCCTTGTTTCCGAAGATTCCCGCACTCACCATTCGCCAGCAAGTTGACGGCACACGAAATATTGTGTCGCAGCGTCTTGGAAACTTCCACTGTGTGTGAGATTTTTTTTCTGGCGCCATGCAAGTCCTTTTTTTATAGTGACTTATGAACCTTATGAATAAGGAGATTAGGTCATGGAAGATCCACGGGTTAGCGTAGAGCAGTTGAAGCAGGTCATGGCGGCGGATTTCGAGCGTTTGGCCGAGCAGGTGGCGGCCGCGATGAACGCGGCGAAAGCGGGACACATCATTGCCGACACGGAGGAGTTGGTTCGCGACGCCCACGCCGTGTTTCGCGAACAGATGTATGCCCCGGCGATCAGCCTTCTGCGGATGGCGCAGTTGTCCCTGTCGGGGCGGACCCTGCGGGAGGTGGTGGAGAACGAGGGACAGGCCGTGCGGAGGGCCCAGCAAAAGGGATCGTTGCCACCGGCCTTTACGGCGGCCGAGTGCACCG
>Ga0208198_1000067_pt1 | contig 125561 bp, 126 predicted proteins | sample AD_JPNTR2_MetaG_FD_184446 | JGI IMG/M metagenome (GOLD analysis project Ga0208198, IMG submission 184446) | Active sludge microbial communities of municipal wastewater-treating anaerobic digesters from Japan - AD_JPNTR2_MetaG (SPAdes) (version 2) | ecosystem: Engineered > Bioreactor >...
ACAGGAATCGGTCTTGCCTCGGTTCAACGGATTGTTCGTCGCCATGGCGGCAACATCTGGACTGAAAGTGTTGTGGATAAGGGAACGACTTTTTATTTTACATTGGAATAGGGGGGAGTTAAGGCCGTGCATGAAAAAACGATTATGTTGGTTGAAGATAATTCAGACGATATTATTCTGCTTAAACGTGCTTTCAAAAAATGCTGCATAGGAAGCAAAATAGTCGTGGCACGCGATGGTGTTGAAGCGATTGAGTATCTCTTCGGGAAGTGCGAAGATTCCCACCGGTATAAGGCCGTCCTGCCTGATGTTGTGCTTCTGGACATAAAAATGCCAAGGATGGACGGTCTTGAGACATTAAAACAGATTCGCAGCCACAGCCGAACGGCTTATCTGCCTGTTGTTATTCTGACATCTTCCGACGAGGAGCGGGACAAGCTCCGGAGCTATAAGCTCGGGGCGAACAGCTACATCCGAAAACCGGTTGATTTCGACAAATTCATAGATATCATGGGGCATTTGGGGCTGTACTGGCTTAGACTGAACGAGTTGCCGAAGCAACTGGGGGAGAACTAAATGGACGAAAAAATACGGGTACTGATTATTGAGGATTCAGAAGATGATACCTTGTTGATCCTACGTGAACTCGGACGGGGCGGATACAAGCCGACGTATGAGCGGGTTGAAACGGAATCCGCCATGAGAGAGGCACTCTCTTCAAAGGAATGGGACCTCATCCTTTCAGACTACAATATGCCCCGTTTCAGTACGCCTGAGGCCCTATCCATTCTAAAGGAAAGCGGCATCGATGTGCCTTTCATAATTGTATCAGGCGCTATTGGTGAGGAGAACGCGGTTCAACTTATGAAAGAAGGCGCTCATGACTATGTTATGAAAGGCCACATCCAACGCCTTGTTCCTGTAATTGAGCGCGAGCTCCAGGAGGCCGAGGGAAGAAAGTCCCGAAGAAAAGCGGAGGACCTCTACAGAAAATCAGACTTTGTTGTTAATGCTTCCGGTGACATGATGGTTCTGATCAACAGAAATTATGTCTATGAGACCGTTAATAAGAGCTTTTGCAAAACGTTTAAAAAAAGCAGCCGAAAAGAAGTTGTCGGCAGTTTGGTCAGCGACGTATGGGGTCAGGAGGTTTTTGAGCAAAAAATCAAGAACTATCTTGACCGTTGCCTGAACGGGGAAGAGATTGCTACCGAGACATGGTTCGATATGCCGGACGAAGGCAAGCAGTGCTTCGAGATTAACTACACGCCCTATCACGACAGCAATGGAGCCATCACGCACGCAATAATGGTGGCACATAACATAACGAACCGCAAGATAGCTGAACGGGAGCTTGACAAGAGCTATCAAAAACTGAAAAAAGCCCTGGAGGAAACCGTTCACGCTCTGTCCGCTCTGGTGGAGATGCGGGATCCATACACTGCAGGCCACCAGAAGCGGGTAGCTATGATTGCCCGGGCCATAGCACAGGAGATCGGGTTGCCGGAAGACTGCACACAAAGCATCTGGGTGGGATCCCTGATACATGATGTTGGGAAAATCCGCGTACCTTCCGATATCCTTTCGAAGCCGGGGCGCATCACGAAAGCCGAATTTGAACTGATAAAAGAACACCCTCAGACGGGCTATGAAGTATTGAGTAAAATAGAATTTCCATGGTCTGTTGCGGACATTGTGCTTCAACACCATGAAAGGATGAACGGATCCGGTTATCCGCAAGGACTCAAAGGGAAGGGCATCTTGCTTGAAAGCAGGATCGTCGGTGTTGCCGATGTGGTCGAGTCTATGACTTATCACCGTCCATACAGGGAAGCGCCGGGATTGGATGCGGCCCTTGACGAGATCCGGAAAAATAAAGGCATTTTATATGATCCCGAAGTTGTGGATGCCTGCATCAGGATTTTTCTTGAAAAAGGATTCAAGCTGTCCTGATTTTTTGAATCAAAAAAGCAAGATAGAGGAACACTCCTGCAGTGTTCATGGTGTGCAAGTTGATAGAAGGGATCATATGTAGGCCACAGGTTCGATTCCCGCCGGAGATGCCATTTCAAACAGCTACATAGAAGGCATATCGAGTAGCCAACTTCGAATTGCTCACGTGACCGTCACACAACATGATGCAGAAGAAAGTCAGCCCCAAAATTCATGTTCAGCCAGGCTATAGTGTCAGCATGACTTTGATGGGATCCTGGAGGAAACGCTATTGGGATAGGCCGTGTGACAAGTGGGAAAGCTATCGTCATAGGCAAGAGGTGGTTTACATGCCAGAGGGAAGAAGACGCATTCCAAAAACGACGGGAAGCGGTAGTGACAAGAAGTCAAGGTCAGGTAGGAGTCACGAATACAGTTTTTCCGATGACGATGTGATATGGAGGAGTTATAGCGTAAGAACTGACCTGGCTCTCGAAGCGCAAAATCTTATCTCGCGTAGGACAGGACAAGAAGTGCCTGGAGTCATGTCTGAGACAGAAGAGACCCGATACGCGACTATTACACGGGTTCGGGTGATGACACCTGAGGCCGAACGCATCCTGGGAAAGGCTAGGGGCAACTACACTACTATTGATTCGAAGTATCTTCGAACCAGAAATAAGGAGATTGACGAGGAGCTGGCCCAGGTATTTGCAAGGGAATTCTTAAGGCTTGCGCCTCTTTCCGAAAACGCCACTGTACTTGTGGCGGGCTTAGGGAATTGGCAGGCTACACCTGATGCCCTCGGCCCACGCACTGTTGAGTACTTGACAGTTACAAGACACCTCCACAATCTTGTTCCTCAAGAACTGAGGGGAGGCATGAGAGCTGTATGCGCCATATCCCCCGGAGTTCTGGGCCTTACAGGAATTGAGACCGGGGAAATAATCAGAGGTGTGGTAGGCAACGTTAGGCCTGATCTTGTAGTTGTAGTTGACGCTCTTGCGTCTATGTCCACACGACGCCTTGGCGCCACGATACAAATGGGCGATACAGGCATCAGTCCCGGTTCGGGCGTGGGCAACAGACGAATGGGAATTACAAGGGAAAGCTTAGGCGTACCGGTAATAGCTATAGGTGTTCCCACGGTCGTGACAGCGGAGACTATAGCTATGGACGCTATGGATTTTATAGAGGGACAGAGAGGGGCGGGAGGCCAGGGGCCTCAAGAGGCACAGCAGTCAATGGCAAGACGTAGTTATCTTAACCAGATTCTGTCTCCATATTTCGGGGCATTGGTGGTGACTCCTAAAGAAGTTGACGATTTGGTGGAAGACTTAGCCGAAATTCTTGCAGCAGGTCTCAATGCAGCTCTACACCCTTCAATAGACTGGGATAAGATACTGATGTATTTATAGAGAGTCTAACTCTCTCGCCTGATTCATATAGATAAATTGTGCAAATACCTATGTGAGGGCGAGGGATGTCAAAGTGGTTAGGCTAAAGAGGCGCCGGCCTCCTGGTGCTAGGTGGCTGGCTTTACTGTATATAGCTTGCCTTCTTGGCAGCCTTGGCATAGGTATCCTCTTAGCCAGGTACTGGAGCTGCCCCATTTCCTCCGGTGGTGCGCTGCCGGTTTTATCAGGGATATTAGTTGAGGGCCAGACCAGAATACAGAGGCGGGTAGAAGAAATAATCAGCAATTTCTCGCCTCGCCAAGTAATTGAAAAGGCTATCCCCATATTCGGAGGCATAGCCGGGACAGGGGAAATAAGCGAAGGCCTCATTGGGACAAATAACGTAAGGACCCTTTTGCTTGCTTTGTCTGACACGGATCTCGCTGATCCCAGAACCTTTTTCACAATTGGAATTCCTTGTTTCTCACTTCCCACCGGAGAGAGGGCTGAAATCACTCCAATCTTGTCAGATAGCGTTGAGACCCCGGGAGAGGACCGGGCTGATCCCAGTCTGTCGTCTGAATCTGAAGGTGCATCAAGCAGACAAACCAGGGATTTGACTTATCCGTCAAATACGCCGGAAGACACAGAGAGGCCTTCTCAAAATGATCCTGTGCCTGAACCGAGAGTAAGTCCAGGAAAGGATCGGGGAGGGGATCCCCTTGTGGCAATATATCATTCTCACAGTTCTGAGGCGTACCGCTTGACCTCAGGGGTTGACCATATGTGGGGGAGTGAAGAAGGGGTCATACACGTCGGGGCCTGTCTGGCTTCGGCATTACAGGAAAGGCACGGTATAGCTGTAATTCATTCAAAAAAGATCCATGATTATCCTGTTTGGAGAGAAGCATATACCAACTCACAAAAGACCATACTTGAGATTCTTGAGGCAAACAAGTCCATCCAAATGGTCTTGGATATTCACAGAGACGCGGGGTTATCTGCTTCCGCCAGTTTCCCGACTGTAGATGTTAACGGCGTGCGGGCTGCTCGTGTGCTCATTGTAGTCACTACTGACAAGTACGGCTTGCCCCATCCAAGATGGCGAGAGAATCTGAGCTTTGCCTATCAACTTAACGCAAAGCTTGACGAGGTATGTCCGGGTCTTTCGCGTGGTGTCAGTGTGCGCAATGATGCCAGATGGAATCAGCATGTTCATCCAAGAGCTGTGATAGTTGAGATAGGTTCTGACAAGACTAAGAGACAAGAAGCGGAGGTGAGTGCGGTATACATCGCAGAAGCGATTTCCCGTATACTGCAAGACTTAAAACTGTGAAAGAAGGAAGCAGACTTACTTTTTCAAAGGGAGCTCTAATAGTTATTGGTTTCGCCCTCCTCGTGGTTGCTTGTATTAACATAGTAATACAGGGAGTAAGCGACCTTACAGGAATAGGCGATAATCTGCAGGCAATTTCGATAAAGTGGGTAGGCAACTGGGAATTGCGAGTTTCCGCATTTGGATCAGTGCGTTCCCTTAAGGTTCCCCCTGTCGTTTCCGGGGTCTTAGAAAACGTTGGGAATGAAATGTGTGATCTGGCCCATGAAATGGCTGCTTCCGTAAGGCAAACCGTAGAGAATCTCAAGAATTGCAGGCTGCAGCGACAGGATTCGGATAGTCTTGAAGCGAAGTACACAAAGATAGCAGTGTACGGTAAGAATAAAGGAGCAGGTACGGATGTTTGCGGTAACTCACTTTCTCGTAGGTTCAATGCTGGGACAGGCAGTCGGCAATCCATACGCTGCTTGTGCTTTGGGTCTGGCAAGTCATATAGTTTTGGATGCAATTCCTCATTCTGATTACAGTAAGATTGTGCACGGAGTGGTAGACCTTGCAGCAGTCGCGACTGTGGCTTGTATTTCTATAAGAACAGCCGCAGGGCGAAGCGCGCTGACAGGAGGATTAGCTGCAATTCTACCTGATCTGGAAGTAGCGATAGCACACCTTCGTATAGAAAAAGATAAGGCATCATGTAAGAATAAGTTTTTGTTTCCGAGCCATAGCGGGTTTATCCGTCATGGCAGATTGCGTCCGCCATGGGGTATCGCAACGCAGATTGCTGCCATAGTTGTAGTATGGATAGTGTCAAAAGGTGCTTTGATGTAGTTTGAGCTACTCGCGGCAAAATGTGTTCAAGGATTCTCTTGACAAAAAGTAAAGCAGGGTGATATGTTTTATTCAGGGGGTTTAGCACTCGATGCATTTGAGTGCTAACGGAAGGTGATTAGATGTGTATTCTGACTCCTGTATGGACGATAGAAAAAAGCGAATATTACAGGCTGTCACAGACGACTATATTAACACTGCTGAACCTGTAGGCTCTCGCACAATAGCCAGAAAGTATGATTTGGGAATCAGCCCTGCGACTATCAGGAATGAAATGGCGGATCTCGAAGAATCCGGGTATTTGGAACAGCCTCATGTCTCAGCAGGCAGGATCCCTTCTCAGAAAGGATACCGCTTTTATGTAGACTTTATCATGCAAGCGAAGGACATATCTCAAGAAGAGAAGGTACGCATCCGGCGCAGACTTGAGGAGAGAAAGAGAGAGCTGGACTTAATAACTGAAGAGACCGCCCGGATACTGGCGCAATTGTCCAGTTATGCCTCGTTTGTGCTATCTCCTGTGTCTAAGGCTGCGATACTGAAAAGACTCGAACTCGTACAGGTTGATCCGCATTTGGCCCTAGTCGTTCTCGTGGTGGATCCCGGTTTTGTCAGGACCCACTTAGTTATGACCGAGCGTCAGCTCCGGCCGGATCAACTTGCTCAAATTAATGCGTACCTCAACAGTAGACTGCGTGATATTCCCCTCTCAAAGATTGGAGTGTCGCTTCTTAAGGAGATTACAGCTGAATTAAAGGAATACAGTAATTTCCTTGATGCAATCTTAGAGGCTCTTGTTCAACTGCTTGAGCGTAAACAGGAAGAAGCGGTATTCACTGATGGCCAGATTAATATCTTGGAGCAGCCCGAGTTCAGGGAGGTGGAGAACGCAAAGCGGGTTTTTGACCTGCTTGCTGAAGATGATACTGTCCAAGAGCTGCTTCTGGATACTATGAATGCCGGAAACATAAGAATTGTCATTGGCAGAGAAAGCTCTCACCCTAATATGGATATTTGCAGTGTAGTGAGTGCTCCCTATGAAGTTGACGGGGTGCCTGTCGGCGCCATCGGGGTGCTTGGCCCGACTCGCATGCATTATGCTAAAGTCGTGGCAATAGTGGAGTTGGTTGCAGGCCATCTCGGTGAGATCCTGAGTAAAATGCTTGTTATGTAGTTAGATTGATTTATAATGATTCTGTCTCAGCCAAGGATTATGCTGCATAATAAGCTGTTTTCCCATTGCTAAAGGGATAATTGCGGTTTCGGTGGGGTTAAGGTTGCTTAGCCCCACATAAATGTTGCTGACTGAAGAGAGCCAAAGAGGACGTGAGCCTCATTTTTTGGGCGGTGTGACGATGTCAAAGAAAGATTACTATGAAGTCCTAGGGGTGGACCGCAACGCAAGCCAGGACGAAATCAAGAAGGCTTTCCGTAAGCTTGCACGGAAGTACCACCCTGATATGAATAGAGACGATCCATCTGCAGAGGAAAAGTTCAAAGATATTAACGAAGCGTATGAGGTCCTCTCTGATCCTGATAAGCGCAGTCGGTATGACCGATTTGGCCATACCGCAGACAGCTCCGCATGGGGGCCTGGAAGCGGAGAGGCATGGGATTTCGGCGGGTTTGGGCCTTTTGACAGTATCTTTGACGTATTCTTCGGCGAAGGGTTCGGAGGCGCCCGCGCTCCGAGAACAGGGCCGGAGAGAGGGCGGGATATCCGCTATGACCTTGAGATGACTTTGGAAGAGGCCGCCTCAGGGCTTGAGCGAGAGATTCCAATCAGACGGCTGGAAACTTGTGAGACATGCAATGGAACCGGCGCAAAACCCGGAACGACCCCAACTACATGTCCTGTGTGCGGCGGCACAGGCCGGATCTCTGAGACCAGGTCAACTATCTTCGGGACTGGCACTGTGAGCAGCACGTGTTCCCGATGCTTAGGAAAAGGCACTGTAATAACTGATCCGTGTGGAACTTGCCAGGGGCGTGGCAGGGTTCCTAAGACAAGGAAGATTAAAGTCAAGATTCCCGAAGGTGTCGATTCCGGGATTCGCATGAGGGTTGAGGGCGAAGGAGAAGCAGGGGTTCGGGGAGGCCCGCCCGGAGATGTCTACGTTTATATCACGGTTAAGCCTCATCCTATTTTTAAACGTCGCGGAAACGATCTCATATGTGAGGTGCCGATTTCCATCTACCAGGCTACCCTTGGCGATGAGATTGACGTTCCGTCCATAGACGGTAAAGCGTCCCTTCGCATTCCCGAAGGCACGCAGACAGACACGTCCTTTCGTTTGAGAGGGAAAGGCATGCCTGATGTGCGTGGCAGGGGTCGGGGGGATCAGTACGTAAAAGTAAAAGTCATTATACCGACAAGACTCAGTGAAAAAGAAAAAGAGCTTTTTAGGGAGCTTGCGAAAATGCAAGGTGAAGGCAGTCCCGGCTCAAAGCCCGAATCCAAGAATTTCTTCGAGAAGATAAAGGACGCATGGGAGAAGCGAGCGTGATCTCGAAATGCGAAGGTTCTTCATATCAGGTTATGCACAGCCGGGCGGGCAAGCTACGATAACAGGCAGGGACGCGAGACATATTACTCGTATTCTGAGGATGGGACCAGGCGATACTTTGGATATAGTTGACAGTGCCGGGAAAGAGTATTCCGCCCGAATAAGGGCCGGATCCGAGGATGGAATCAGTCTCGATGTAATTTGTGAACGCAGCGGAGCGTCCAGGGAGCCTTCTGTCTTTATCACAATTTTACAAGGCCTTCCAAAAGGAGATAAAATGGACAAAGTGGTGAGGAGAAACACAGAGATCGGGGTCAGTCGCTTTGTTCCTGTTATCACTGAAAGAAGCATTCCGAGACTTGACGAAACTGCCCGGACGAGGCGCGTAGACAGATGGAGACGTATTGCAGAGGAGGCTTCGAAGCAGTCCGGTCGACAGCGGGTGCCTGATGTGCTTGATGTGGTAGAGTTTGATGCGGCGATGCAATTCGTATCAGAAGAAAAGACGCGCTGCAGAGACCGGGGACGGAAGTGCCTTATCCTTTTCCCATGGGAGCTTGAGACAACAAAAGGTGTTCGGGATATCTTAAAGAAGGGTGCCGGATTCTCAGAAGTCATGTGTTTCATCGGTCCTGAAGGGGGCTTCTCTCATGATGAGGCTGAGAACGCAGTAAGACATGGGGCGGAGTTATGTAGCCTGGGCCCTAGGATCCTGCGCACTGAAACATGCGCATTAGTGCTCAGTTCAATTATCCTGTACGAAGCCGGGGAGATGGGTTGATTTGCCAAAGGCGGGTAAGCGGTGTGCCTTTTTTACTCTTGGATGCAAGGTTAACCAATACGACACAGAGAGTCTGGCAGAGCTTTTTCGAAGACGAGGTTACGAAATAGTTGATTTTGATTCTGAAGCTGATGTCTATTGCATAAATACGTGTACTGTCACTCAGGTGGCAGACAAGAAATCAAGGCAAGCAGTGAGACGAGCGAAACGGCGAAACCCTAAAGCCATAGTGGTTGCAGTAGGCTGTTATGCCCAGGTGGCGCCGGAAGAAGTCTCAGCTATTCGCGGAGTGGACGTAGTAATCGGAACTCAAGGCAGAGCCGACATTGTTGATCTTGTTGATTTGGCAATGGCAAAGAAATCAGAATCCCCGTTAGTTGCCGTAAGAGAAGGCATCCCTCGGCCTGTGTTCGAAGAGATGCCAATATCATGTCCTACGAAAAGGATACGAGGCTTTGTCAAGATTCAAGAGGGATGTGACGAGTTTTGCGCCTATTGTAAGGTGCCTTTTGCCCGAGGCCCGTCGAGAAGCCGTAAGCCTCAGAGCATAATAGAAGAGGTCAAGCGGTTAGTGGACTCAGGCATTCGCGAGATAGTGCTGACCGGGATACATATTGGAGCATATGGAAGAGATTTCCATATGCCAAATGTCAAAAGGACCCTAGGTCTCCCTTGTCTGTTAGAGGAAATTCATAACATCCCGAACCTCGGGCGTGTTCGGTTGAGTTCTATCGAACCCCTTGATATTGATGAGTGCCTGATAGAAAAGGTTCGGGAGCTTCCAAAAGTGGCAAGGCATTTCCATATCCCGCTTCAAAGCGGGGACGATCAGATTCTTGCAGCAATGGGCAGACGTTATACAACCCTGGACTACCTGCGGATTGTGGAGAGAGTTCGGCAAATGATTCCCGAAGTCAGCGTTACCACTGATATAATGGTGGGTTTCCCCGGAGAGACGGAAGAGAATCATCGGAGATCCTGTGAGTTTGCAAAGAGCTTAAAGTTTTCCAGGATGCATGTATTCAAGTTCTCCAGGCGACCTGGGACCCGCGCGTATCATATGGAGCGTCAGGTGGATTCCAAAACGAAGCGCTTCCGCAGTGAAAAAATGATACAAATCGCAAACGAGCTGAAGTCGGAGTTCTGCAGATCCCTCATAGGGAAAGAAGAAATGATGTTGGTAGAGGACTATGAATCTCGAAGAAGGGTTGTAACCGGCATAGGAAGCAGGTATGTCCGTATAGAGGCGGAGGGGGAAGAAAGCCTTGTCGGCTCACTTATTCCGGTAAGAGTGGTTGAAACTGCTAACGATCTGGTTATTGCAGAAAGAGTTCTGTCGCATGAAGAAGGATTTGAATCTTAAGACGAGAAGTAATCTAGAAGAGGTGGGCGACTTGACCGACTGCTTATTTTGTAAAATCGCAAACAAGGAGTTACCGTCGGAGATTGTGTACGAAGACGACGACGTGCTGGCTTTCCGTGATATTAATCCGCAAGCTCCTGTTCACGTTCTCATCATCCCAAAGCGCCATATAGCGTCTCTCTCCGATTTGACTGAAGATGACAAGGACGCCATGGGCCACCTTATGTTCGTCGCGTCAAAACTTGCCGGCGACTTGGGAATAGGCGAAGGGTTCAGGGTTGTGGTTAATTGCGGGAAAGATGCCGGACAAAGCGTTTTCCATATCCACATGCATCTTCTAGGCGGTAGATCTCTCGGATGGCCTCCGGGTTGAGATTGACATCAGCTGTTAGCTGCTGTATTATTGCCACAGGTTTTGCGTTACAGGCCTTGTGGGATTCCGCCACCACTTGTAACAACCAGTAATAGCTGAAGTCATGTGCCGTCGGTGTGAGATTAGTGGTAGCGGGGGGAGGGAGATCGAGTGTCGGAAGTAAGGATTGGAAAGAACGAATCCTTGGACAGCGCGCTCCGCAGGTTCAGACGGGAGTGCCAGAGATCAGGCGTTTTTACCGAAGCTCGCAAGCACGAGCACTATGAAAAGCCTAGTGTGCGTAAGAAAAAGAAGTCTGAGGCTGCACGCAAGAGAAAGTATCGAAGGTAGCTTATGATTTCCTGTAATGCCCGACCTTGTGTCGGGCATTATTTGAGTGTGCCGGGCATGGCGCTTCATACTATTAGGCTATGTGATTGGGGGTGCCAAACAGCATGTCATCAGAATATCCTAAGGTTCGAAAACATACGAAAACCAAAGGACTGCTCCTTATCTTCTTGCTTGTAATCACGTTGTATTATGTGCCAAACGCAAGTGCAACCGCGCAATATGAGCCTCTGTCACAACCTATAATATATGTAGTCAGCATAGAGGGGACTATCGAACCAGGGCTTGCGTCTTATGTTAAGCGAGTGCTGAACGAAGCGGAGAACGCACATGCTGATGCAATTCTGGTTGAGGTCAACACTTTTGGCGGTCGTGTGGATGCAGCTACGGAAATTCGCGACTATATTGTAGAATTTTCCGGCCAATCAATAGCTTACGTGAAAGGGAGAGCATGGTCAGCAGGCGCCTTGATTACATTGGCTGCCGAGAAAATCGCTATGGCACGAACAGCCAGTATAGGGGCAGCTGAGACAATTCCCAAGGAAGAGAAACAGATTTCTGCGCTGAGGGGCGAATTTGAAGCTACTGCCGAAAACAGGGGTCGGGACGCCAAGATTGCTGCTGCCATGGTAGATGCTGATATTGCTATCGAAGGATTAATCGAGGCAGGCAAGCTTTTGACCCTGACTGCCCAAAAAGGCAAGGAGCTAGGATTTATTGACCTTATAGCTAATTCAAGGGAAGAGGTTCTGGAAGCATTTGGGTTGGCAGATGCTGAGGTGCGAGAACCGGTTCAGAATTGGGCGGAGAAGCTTGCTCGTTTCCTGACTGACCCTACGGTCAGTTCCATCCTTCTTGTTCTGGGTTTTCTCGGACTCTTGTTTGAAGTTACCAGTCCCGGATGGGGTGTTCCGGGGACTGTCGGCGTACTGGCTTTATTCCTGTTTTTTGGTGGGAGATTGGTAATAGGGCTTGCAGGCTGGGGAGTTATCGGTCTCTTTATTTTAGGTTTTGCCCTACTCCTTATTGAAGTTTTTATCATTCCCGGCTTTGGCGTAACAGGTATAAGCGGCATCATCGCGATTTTCGCTTCCCTTGTACTCAGCTTTAGGAATATCCGGGAAGCGTCGTTTGCCATCTCATTTGCCATGATAATTTCTTTCTTGGTTATTATCGTTATGGCAAAGCGGTTAGGAAAATCGAAAACCTTTGGTAAATTAGTCCTAAGCACCACTGAGCATACTGATGACGGGTATGTGGCGACTCCGGCGAGGCATGATTATGTAGGGAAGGTAGGTCGTACGCTTACTTTTATGAGACCCAGCGGCACAGTGATTGTAGACGGGGAGCGAATTGACGCAGTGACCGAAGGGGATTTCTTGGGAGAAGGCTGTGAGGTGGAGGTAATCAAGGTAGAAGGCCCGAGAGTGGTAGTAAGAGCTTATAAGGCAGGTTGCGAAGGGGGCAATCAGACATGACAGGTGCGTTTGGCATTCTTTTTCTTCCCATTCTTATTATTGTAGTATTCCTTGTGTTGCTGAATTTTGTGCCCGTTGGGTTATGGGTTTCCGCGTTAGCGTCCGGCGTGCAGGTTGGTATAGTCACTCTAATCGGAATGCGTCTTAGACGCGTGCCTCCTGCAAAAATAATCCTGCCCCTTATTAAAGCAGTCAAGGCAGGGCTTAATGTCAGCGTAGATAAGCTGGAGGCTCACTTTCTTGCGGGCGGTAACGTAGATCGGGTTATTGACGCTCTTATCGCAGCGCAAAGAGCTGAGATTGGACTCTCTTTTGAGCGGGCTGCTGCCATAGACTTAGCAGGCAGAAACGTTCTTGAAGCGGTTCAGATGAGTGTCAACCCGAAAGTGATTGAAACTCCTATAGTGGCTGCAGTTGCAAAAGACGGAATTGAACTTAAGGCTAAAGCCAGGGTGACGGTGCGAGCTAACATTGAGAGATTAGTGGGAGGCGCGGGTGAAGCCACCATTATCGCGAGAGTTGGTGAAGGCATAGTAACGACTGTAGGGTCTGCGGAAAGTCACAAAGAGGTTCTTGAAAATCCGGACAAAATCTCTCAGACTGTGCTGAATAAAGGACTTGATGCAGGAACTGCCTTTGAAATCCTCTCCATTGATATTGCTGATGTGGACGTTGGCCGAAATATCGGAGCACGGCTTCAGATGGACCAGGCGGAAGCAGACAAGAACATCGCTCAAGCCAAGGCTGCTGAGAGACGGTTTGCGGCTCTTGCCCGTGAGCAGGAAATGAAGGCAATGGTTCAGGAGATGCGGGCTAAGGTAGTGGAAGCCGAGGCACAAGTCCCTCTCGCGCTTGCAGAAGCTCTCCGCAGCGGCAAACTTGGCGCAATAGATTACTATCAGCTTCAGAATGTAATTGCAGACACTCGTATGAGACAGACTATCGCAGGCACACCCGGAGAAATGGCAGGGATGCCGGAAGGCACTGAAAAGGAGAACAAGTAAGTCATGGACGCTATTTTTGCGTTGATTTTCATAGTCTATATTCTCTCCGCAGTATTCCAGGCTGTACTGAAGAAGGATACACGAAAAAGACAGCGGAGGGCAGGTGCTCCATGGCCTGAGACACATCCTCCCGGAAAAATCCCGGACGAAGGAACTCCTATCCCTCCCGGGTTTCCTTTCCCTTTTCCTTTTGAAGATGTGTCCAAAGGCGGACACGAGGAAGAACAGTTCCGTGATGATTTGGAATATGAGGATATGACCGCGCAACCTGCGGATTATGACGATAAAGAAAAGGTCGTCCCATGGGAGGATAAGAGCTGGGGAAGCCTAGGGCCCAGTCTGGAAGGGCAAAGCTTTGAAGAGCTTGAGCATGACGCATTATATGAGTCTCATGTTGACGATGATTTTCACGATGATTTTGATGATATAGCATTAATGGATGATGATGTCGCTGAATTTATGGCCTTCACTGAATCTAAGGCTTACAAGGGTATGGAATTTACCTCCAGGTCCGCAGTTATTCAAGGAATTATTATGAGTGAGATCTTGAAGCGGCCAAGGGCATTTTCATATTATCCGATTATCCGGCAATAAATAGGCCATTAAGATTCTATGTCAGCGAGGCGGCTGTTGAAATGAACAGCCGCCTCGTGTCATTTGCGTTAGGAAGCAAGTTACGCCAAATACAGGAATAGACTTAGTATTGTCAATTGTGACTTAGTCAATGCCCGGCCAAGACATATGTGCTTCTCTATGTGGGCTGAAGGGGAGACTTAAGCAGCGTGGGTGTTTCGGGGAAAAAACCCGGATCAGGTCCGGCAAAAGAGAAAATAGCGGAATTCTTCGATTTGCCGAGGGACTCGATTATTGATGTGCCTAGGATAGTAGTCGTAGGAAATATGGAGCTCACTATTGAAAACCATCTTGGCATAATCGAGTACACATCAAGCAATCTGGCGATAGCTACAGCCAAAGGAAGAATTACGGTAAGGGGCAGAGATCTTACTATCTCCAGCATCACAAAGACTCTAATCGGAGTTCGAGGCATAATCGAGCATTTGGATTTGTCGCTTGAGCCCAGGTAGGAGGGGGGTAGACTTGACCCTTCGAAGTTTGTGGTCTCACTTTAGGGGGTATGTTATAATCAGGGTAACAGGAAGGGCTGTTGAGGATTTCATTAATGAAGCCTACACAAGCGGGGTCGAGTTATGGAATCTTGCGAGAATAGATGAAAGGTCAATTCTAGGCCATGTCTATTTACGAGACCTTCCTGCAATTGGGAAGATACTGAAGAGGACGGATTGCACAGGTAGAATAGAGCAGAAGATAGGCCTTCCTTTCCTCATGATGAAGCTTTCGAGGAGGAAAGGTTTTGCTATTGGAGCGATTTTGTTCTCCGTCGCTCTCTATGTGTTATCGTCTTTTGTGTGGTTTGTGAATGTAACCGGATGCGACAAAATGAATCCGGCTGCCATATTGGAATTCGTGGAGAAGCAAGGAGTCAAAGCCGGTACACTAAGGCGAGAGATAGATTCTACCTCTCTCGGCAAGACAATCCTGTCTGAGTTCGAAGGCCTTGCTTGGGTAGGAGTGAACATCAAAGGTACAATTGTTAATATCGAGGTTGCTGAAAAGACCTTGCCTCAAGTAAGGTTAGGGATTACGCATCTTGTAGCTGCGGAAGACGCCCTTGTCACGAACATGATAGTACTTGCCGGTGAACCCCTTGTGAATGAAGGAGACACGGTTATTCGGGGTCAAGTCTTGATAGCAGGTGTTATTGAGTCCCCTTATGGATATGGAGGCAAGGACAGCAGTGACAAAGGCCATGTCATTAACGCCAAAGGAGTGATTATGGGAAGAGTATGGCGCACGTATCAAGGTGCTCTTGAGCTGGTGCATAAATTTGAGACCGAGACAGGCAAGGTGGAGAAAGCAGGGCACCTTTCTTTGGGCTCATATGAATTGCATATAGGTCCGGAAAGAGCGCCTTTTGCGACCTATATTGAAGAGAGAAGAATATATGAAATCCCATTCCTGCGAGGGCTCGGAATCAGTCCTATGATACGGCTGATACGGCTAACCACTACCACATATCGAGAGACCGAGACGTTTGTTGAGATTTCAGATAGGGAGAAAACCCTGGAGCACCTAAGAGGGGAAGCTTTTACACATGTGAAAACCAAGATTCCCCGAGGCGCTAAGATTCTTGATGAAAGAGAGGAGCTTGACTACTCTTCTGAAGAGAGGAAATGGGTATATACTCTGACAGTCGAGACTCTTGAAGATATAGCCGAGGAAAGGAGCGAGGACCGGGAAGTTGGATATTGAGACAGCTCGGCGTAATACGCAGACATTGGGTATTCATGAAGCAGCGGCTCTGTTCGGGAGGCGTGATGAGAAAATCCGTATCATTGAGAAGGAACTTGGTGTCGTGGTGATGTCTAAAGGCCATGACATGTATATAGATGGGAATCCGGAGGATGTGGAAATTGCCGAAAGAGTTGTCCGAGACCTTCTTGAGGTTATAAGGGAAGGCCACAGGTTGACTACAGGAGATGTGAAGTATGGTATTGAACTTGCCAAGGAAGGTAGCAGGACAAGCCTGGCAACGATAATGGCAGATGTTATTCAGGTCACAGCCAGAGGGAATAAGATAGCCCCGAGGACGCAAGGTCAGAAGATGTACTTGGATGCTATGAGACGGCGTGATGTTGTTTTTGCGATAGGCCCTGCAGGGACAGGCAAGACATATCTGGCTATGGCTATGGCGGTGTCTGCGCTGAAAAAAAGAGAAGTATCCAAGATAATCCTAACTCGTCCTGTGGTGGACGCCGGAGAGAAATTGGGATTCCTCCCAGGGGATCTTCAGGATAAGGTAGATCCTTACCTTAGGCCGGTTTATGATGCACTATATGATATTGTAGGTGTTGAGGCCTTTCGAAAGCATCAGGAAAAGGGCGTCATTGAGATTGCTCCTTTGGCTTACATGCGCGGCCGCACGCTTGACGACTCGTTTGTTGTCCTGGATGAGGCGCAGAATACCACGCATGAGCAGATGAAGATGTTCCTGACGAGAATGGGGTTTGGGTCTAAGATGGTAATAACCGGAGACCTAACTCAAACTGATCTTCCCAGCCTGAAACTGTCAGGACTCAATGAGGTCAGGTACATTCTCAATGATGTAGAAGGTATAGAATTTGTGTATCTTACTGATAAGGACGTAGTGCGCCACGAGATTGTTCAAAGGATAATAAGGGCTTATGAGAAATATGATAATGAGAAATCCTTATCAGGCGAAAAAGTAGAAGTGTAGGAGGGATTGCCTATGCCTATTCCTGCTCAGAAAGGGGGTTTTAGAAAACCCGCTTCTCTGATGGAGAAAAGAAAAAGGTTATCGCTGGATCCTACGCTTCAGCGATGGCTCATAGTAGCCGGAACAGTTTTGGGGCTGACATTAATACTTGTGACTATTCTCATCCCTGCAAGGATTGAAATGGAAGTAGGCCAACCAAGCAGGTATGACATTGAGGCGCAACGAGACATTGTGGATAGGCCTTCTACTGAGAGGCTAAAGGAAGAAGCGGGACGTGAAGCAATTAAGGAAGCGAATCTTTCGCAGGCTAACTATGATATCAGTCCTGCTGCCAGTATATCTGCTGAGGATCGTGTGGACCTCATTTTTGATGCCGCCGACAAGTCACGGCGAATAGTGGAAACCTGGAAGCAGGAATCTCAAGGTGACATTGGTGAGCGAGTCAAATCCCTCATTTCTGAGACGGTAAAGAAGATCGAAAGTGATTCCGGTGTCAGGATTTCAGCGAAAACCGTCGATACACTGCTTAGACTCTCCGATGAGGAGTTTAACGCAGCAAGAGTCAGTGCTAAACAAATTGCAGGTTCTATTATGAGGGAGACGCGTATCAGCAAAGAAACGCTGGATCCTGCGAAGAAGCAAGCTGAGGATATCATCCGGGCTGAGGAGGCCTCGGAAGAGGTCAAAGCAGCTCTGCTTGAAATAGTCAAAGAGCAGATAAGCCCTAACCTTGTGCTTAATCCCGGCAAAGTGGAGAAGGCCCGTGAAGCAGCAGAAAAACAGGTGAAACCTGTTATGATTCTAAAAGGGCAAACCATTATCAGGCGGGGGGAAATTGCTACCGAGGATCATATAGATATTCTGCATGATCTAGGTCTCCTGTCTCCGACTTTTGATGCCCTGACTTCAGGGAGCATCATTTTGATGATAGCTATCCTCTTGTCCGGTATGGGGGTTTACCTCTATCTTCATCGGAGGGACATTTTCGATGAGACTAAGCCCCTCTTGATTCTAGGTACCGTGACAGTTTTGACAGTATTTTTCATTGCAGTGATTTCGTCCATACCATGGGACGGGGCAATTTTTCTTGCGCCTACCGGTCTGGGAACGATGCTCATTGCCATACTGGTTGATTCGCAGCTGTCTCTGCTGGCTGCGGTGGTATTCGGGGTTTTGACAGGAATAATCAGCGGTGGTTCGCTTGCTGCTGCGATCATAGCGATACTGTCAGGTGTTGCCGGAGCATTTGCAGTAACAAGAATATCAGAGCGATCTGACCTAATGCGGGCAGGTGTGATTGTAGGTGCCACTACAGCCTGTGTCATTCTGGTTGCAGGTCCGCTTACAAGGAATCCTGATGTTTCACGTATGTGGTATCTGGGCATTGCAAACGGCGTTCTTTCTACAGTGATTACCATAGGCTTTTTGCCGTTTTTCGAGAATATCTTCGGCGTTACGACTCCCATCAAACTTCTGGAGATTTCAAATCCTAATCAGCCTCTTTTGCGGAAGCTTCTCCTGGAAGCGCCTGGTACCTATCACCATAGCATTATTGTGGGCAATCTGGCAGAGGCGGCTGCTGAGGCTATTGGCGCTGATTCCCTCCTGGTCAGAGTTGCGGCATACTATCATGATGTGGGGAAGACAAAGAGACCCTACTTTTTTGTTGAGAATCAGCTGATGCAGGATAACCCCCATGACAAGTTAGCTCCGACTCTAAGCACGCTGATTATTACATCCCATGTTAAAGACGGGGTTGACATGGCTTCCCGAAGTGGGCTTCCGGAGTCGATTATTGATATAATAAGGGAGCATCACGGGACCACTTTAGTGCCATACTTTTATCACAAGGCCGGCGAGCTCGCAAAGGAAGAATCCGTTGACGAGAAGGACTTTCGATATATCGGACCAAAGCCACAGACAAAGGAATCTGCCATAGTTATGTTGGCTGATTCTGTCGAGGCTGCTGTCAGGTCTCTATCTAAGCCTACTCCGGGTCGTATAGAAGGACTTGTCAGAAAGATAGTCAAAGAAAGGCTTGCAGACGGCCAATTTGATGAATGTGACCTGACGCTTAAAGATCTGGACGCAGTAGCCAATGCTTTTGTACGGGTGCTTAGTGGTATATATCATCCTAGGATCGAGTATCCTGACGTTGTCCAGAAGGATGCAGATACTAAGAGAGCACAGGGCGGTTAAATAGACTTTTGTTTATAGGGGGTAGGCAGGTTGCCTGTGGAAATCTTGGACATCCGGGAAGCTATTGAAGTTACAGAGGAAATGCGCGGTATCGCGCGAAGGGCAGCTTTGAAATGCCTTGAACATGAAGATATAAATCCAAGCGAGGTTGAAATATGTATCGTCCTTGTCGATGATATGCATATCGCGGAGCTTAATCGGGAGTACAGAGGGATTGCGAGTCCTACTGATGTTCTTTCATTTCCCATGGATGACCCTGGTATCCTAGGAGATGAACCTGTACCCCTCGGAGATATCATAATATCCTTGGAGACTGTGGAGAGAGACGCTTCTTTTTCAGGGGGATTTCTTAATTACCTGGCGCTTCTTGTGGTCCATGGTCTGTTGCATTTATTAGGTTATGATCATGAGTCAGATGAGGACGCTGAAGTTATGGAGGAGCGTGAAGCGCAAATCCTTGCCGGTTTGGTTTGACCTGACTTGCGTATATGAGACATCTTGCGATGTGACTGGGGGATCTGCTTGTGAAGACCCGTTCTTTGGGCGAGAGCTTTCGATGCGCTATCGAGGGAGTGCTTTTTGCCCTCCGGACTGAGAGGAATATGACGCTGCACTTTCTTTCAGCTGCGCTTTCGCTTCTGATTGCTGCCATACTTCAGGTGACTCCTCTGGAACTCGCGTGCCTGACTTTGACAATAGCCCTTGTTCTCATATGTGAACTGGCTAATACAGCTATTGAGATCCTGTGTGACATAATCTGCGCTGACTTAGAACCTAGAATAAGAAGAGTCAAGGATGTAGCTGCCGGCGCTGTATTAGTAAGCGCAGTTTCAGCTGTTATCGTGGGAATCCTTGTGCTGGGGCCACGAATCATCTTGCAAATCAGATGGGTTTTCAAAGTATAATATAGAATAATATGTCCGTGGCTTGTCTGAAACTGAGGAGGCTTTGAGTATGAGAGAGTCTTTCCCTGCCGGTCTCAAAGCGCTTATAGTATTTCTTGCCATTGTAATGGTGGGAAATGTGCTCATGCTTGCCAGGTCCTTAGAACTCCTGAGATTCCCCGGGGAGGTTACCGATACTGAGGTGGTTCGAGGAGGAGCCAGGGTACTTGCTACTTATTACGAGAAGACAATTGCCGATGCAGGCCTCTCCAGGAATTCTGCAGTCAGAGACGCGCTTGCGAAATTCAAGTTTGAGGTGGAGCAGGCTGCCAGTGGTGAGGAGATTGCCCAGGTGATTTGGGCATATGGCAGAGCGGTGCAGGATGTAATCGCTCGTGAAGAGGAGAACCAGCGTAGAGAGTTTGTGCTTTGGGTCATAAATCAAGATCCTGCGATAAAAGAAGCAGGGGATGGGGTTACTATTCATGTGTCACTGGGTAAAGACGGCCTTGCATATGTGGACTCAGGAAGTATTAGTCTTTCTGAGACAACGATTTCCAGATTAAGAAATGACGCAGGCGTTGCAAAGCTTTCCCAGCCTGTGGATATTGAAGTCATAGACGGAAAGGCGCAACTGGTGACACCCCGTACAATGCAGGATGCCATGCGAGTGCTCCAAAGCGAGGTAGCGACCCTTCGCGCGACTTTGGAGAATCTCAGGAAAACTGCGGGGTACAGTCAGCTGGAGGGACAAGGTATTGTCGTTTACGTATACGATGCCCGCGGCGGGGGGCACTTGCGCGAAGAGGTGGTGCAGGAAAGAGATATCAGGGATATGGTTAATGAGCTCTTTGCCGCAGGTGCCATGGGCGTTGAGGTAGGAGGCCAGCGCCTTATAGCGATATCTTCCATAAGAAGTGCAGGTCCTCTTCTCCTTGTGGATCAGCAGCCAATTCCGGTGAACCCTGTAGTGATTAGGGCAGTAGGCGATCCTACCTTGCTCGAAAGCAGTCTGGAGCTTATCAAAAACAGCTTGAAACCGTGGGGTATTCAGGTGGAAATCGAGAAACAAGACAACCTTACGCTCTCAGCCTTCAGAAGGGAGGGCTTTTGGTAATGAAGGCGGGAGACCGCGACAGGCTGTCCACACGGGAACAGGCTCCTTTTCTGAAAGCTATACTGAAGCCATTATTCATCTGCGCGGTAATACTCCTTTTGCTTGATACGATTATGTTAGCGCGGACACTATCGTTTTTTCATTTCCCTGGTGAACTGGATGAGTTTGGGATGGCGCAAAGAGGAGGATTTGGCGTAGCTGCTCAACTTAAGAATTTCGCTAAACAAGTAGGGGTCTTTCATCTTCCCGAGGTTCAAGAGGTCCTGGAAAGGCTTGATGAGGCGCTGGGTTTAGCTGCCAGCCCTGCTGATGTGGCTTGTGCCCTGTCAGTGGAAGCGCGGGAAGCTCAAGAAGTGATAGCTTTAGCGCGTGAAGACGCGAAAGGTCCGCTTGGGAAGATTGGCGAGAGAGCAGAAATAGAGGAACAGGTTCAAAAACTCCAAGAAGAAGTAAGAGTGTTTCGGGAGGAGTTGGATAGGCTTAGCCAGGCTGCCGGATTCTCTGAGCTTTCAGGGCCGGGGATTGTTGTTCGCGCGTTCGACGCTGAAGACGGATTCCGCAGTCGTGAAATAATTCACGATAAGGATGTCAGGGATATTGTAAATCTGCTTTTTTGGAGCGGAGCTAAAGGAGTAGAGGTAGGAGGCAGGCGAATTATCGCCCAGTCGTCGATAAGATGTGCAGGGCCGATTCTGTTGGTTAATCAGAGGCCTGTAGCTGTAAACCCTGTGGTCATAAGGGCTGTCGGGGATCATGATGAGCTTACGGACGGTCTTTTTGAGTTCAGTGAGAAATTGTATGCTGACGGTAAGAGACTGGAGATTGAAACTCTGGAAATGATTACGCTTTCTGCGTACACTAAGGGATATGATCTGCAACCCCGATAAAAGCCTTTCTGCGTACAGCGGTCAACCGAGAATGACTTGGTGGTGGGATAGTTGTGGAGGATAAGGACCTAATAGCGTATGCCAGGGATGCAAGGGAACATGCTTATGCGCCTTACTCTCGTTTTAAAGTAGGCGCTGCGCTCCTTGGAAGGTCCGGTAAGGTGTATACCGGTTGTAACGTAGAGAACGCGTCGTACCCTGCAGGGACATGCGCGGAAAGGTGCGCTGTGGGAAAGGCTGTTTCTGAAGGCGAAAGAGAATTTACGGACATTGCCGTTATCGGCGACTCCGAAGGCCCGTGTGCTCCCTGTGGCATTTGCAGACAGGTGCTTTCAGAGTTTAACCCTTACATGAGAGTCATAATGACAAACCTCCGAGGAGATACTCGGGTTTGTGCTGTGTCAGAGTTGCTTCCCGGAGCGTTTGCAAAAACGGATCTTCGGGACGCGTGACGCGGGGTCCCTATATCTCATGAGGCCTTAGGAAGGAGAATATTAAAGCGCGGTGCTGGTTAAAGACTTTGATTACTACTTGCCCAAGGAATTGATTGCACAAGAACCTACAAAACAAAGGGACGAATCGCGCCTTTTGGTTGTGCCGAAGCACGGTAGCATACAGCATAGAAGATTCTCCGACCTGCCTGAGTTCTTGAATCCAGGAGATGTCCTCGTGCTAAATGATACCCGAGTTATGAAGGCTCGTCTTCTGGGTGTGCGTGAAGATACAGGGGGAAAAGTTGAGGTTTTGCTCCTATCCCCTGTTTCCCAGGCAGATAATACTTGGCAGGCTTTAGTGAAACCCGGAAAGAGAGGACAACGAGGCACAAGGTTTGTTTTTGACCCGCGGCTCAGCGGCGAAGTCACGGACATTGTGTCGCAAGGTGTAAGAGTGATAAGGTTTTCTTCGAAGGCGGACATGGGCAGCATTGTGGAGGAAATCGGGAAGACGCCTCTTCCTCCGTATATAGAAAAAGATATAGACGACATGGAGCGATACCAGACAGTCTATGCCTCGAAATTAGGTTCAGCAGCAGCTCCCACTGCAGGGTTGCACTTTACTCCGGAGCTCTTGGATGCCATCTCCGAAAAGGGTGTAAACATTGCCAGACTTACCCTTCATGTCGGGCTAGGCACTTTCAGGCCTGTGAAAGTCGATGTTGTGGAAGAACACAAGATGCATGAAGAATACTTCGAAGTAACGGAAGAAGCAGCACATATAGTAAATCAGGCAATAGCCGGGGGTGGAAGGGTTGTGGCAGTGGGGACGACAACCGTTCGTACCTTGGAATCCCTTCCTATGACCCAAGACGGGAAGATCCTTGCTTCTCGAGGCTCAACTTCTAAGTTTATATACCCAGGCTACAGGTTCAAAGTGGTGGACTCCATAGTGACGAATTTCCACTTGCCTAAATCCACCCTTCTTATGCTGGTTTCAGCATTTAGCGGCTATCAGAGGATTATGTCTGCGTACGAGATTGCAGTCAAGGAACGATATCGTTTTTTCAGTTTCGGGGATGCCATGCTTTTGCTGTAAGAGCATAGAAGGGATGTGCTGATTTGCCAATAGAGTTTCGGGTGGAAGCTAAGGCTGAGGAATCAATGGCCAGGGCAGGCACACTTACGACTCCCCACGGAGTAATTAAGACCCCGGTTTTCATGCCTGTTGGGACTCAAGGGACGGTAAAAGGCCTGTCTTCTGATGAACTTGTTGAAGCAGGTACCGGGATTATTCTGGCCAATACATATCATCTCTATTTGAGGCCCGGCCATGAAGTGATCCGTGAGGCAGGAGGTTTGCATGCCTTCATGAATTGGAACCGGGGTATACTAACTGACAGTGGAGGATTCCAGGTGGCAAGCCTGGCCGGACTTCGTGAGATTACGGAAGACGGGGTGGTTTTCACCTCCCATATTGACGGGTCGACTCATTTCCTTGGCCCTGAAGGTGCAGTGGCTATCCAGGAAGCCCTCGGTGCAGACATTATAATGGCGTTTGATGAGTGTGTTCGTTACCCTGCAAGTTATGATTATGTGAAAGCAGCCAATATGCGGACTGTCAAGTGGGCCGGACGGTGTAAGGAGGCAAAATCTCGGAAAGACCAAGCTTTGTTCGGGATTGTCCAAGGCGGGGTATTCCCTGATCTTAGGGAAGAGAGCGCAAAAGCCCTCGTGGAAATGGATTTTCCAGGCTATGCGATAGGCGGCCTATCAGTAGGAGAGCCCAAGGATAAGATGTTTCCGGCCTTGGAAAGCGCAATAGCACATTTGCCGGAGACGAAGCCAAGGTATCTCATGGGGGTAGGCACACCATGGGATTTCGTGGAAGGAGTTGCCCGCGGAGTGGACATGTTCGACTGCGTATTGCCAACACGCATAGCAAGGCATGGCACAGCATTCACCGCACAAGGTAAAGTCATTGTGCGTGACAAGCCGTATGAACGGGATTTCTCGCCTCTTGACCCTCTATGCGATTGTATGGTATGTCGCAACTATACCCGCGCATACCTCCGGCATTTGGTCAGGACTAAAGAGATGTTAGGAGCAAGACTCCTTTCTTACCATAATGTATATTTCTTCATAAAGTTCATGCAAAATATCCGTAATGCGATCATGAATGGCACTTTTCGTGAATTTCGGGAGGAGTTTCATAGGCTTTGTGGAACTACCGAAGAGTGAACCAAAATAACCACAAGAAATTATCATAAGAGGTGAAGTAAATGAGTGCACAACAAGGCTCACTGGCATCAAGCCTAATAATGCTTGCGCTGATGTTTGGGATCTTGTACTTTTTTATGATAAGACCCCAACAAACCCAGCAGAAGAAACGACAGGAAATGCTTGATTCTCTGCGCAAGGGGAATACAGTAATTACAATTGGTGGAATCTACGGCCAGATCGTTGAAGTGAAAGAAGATTCATTGATTATTCAAATAGCTGATAACGTGAGGATTAGGACATTACGCGGCGCCGTGAGTTCTGTTTTAGGCAAAGGTGAGCCTACTAAAGACAAAGATCCTGAATTAGCTGAGTAAGATATGTAGGGTGCGTAGGTTATTGGGAGGGAGAGCACGTGAGAAAGAGATTCCTTGTGTGCCCTGTCTTGATCCTGATATTGGCTTTAGGCGTCTCCTGCCCTTTGTTTGCAGGAAGCGGCAAACAAGTGGAAGAGCTCGCAAAGAAGTATGTTGTGGCAGTTGAATCAGGAGATTTCGAACAAGCGATACAACATGCCACCGGAGCGGCAGTGTCTTGGGTAGAGTACATAAAGGCTGCCGGGACAAAAAGAGAAGGTCCTGTTAAAGTCATATCCTGCGAGAGCACGAAGTTTTCAGGATATTGGCTGGCGAAAGTGGTATTTCAGGACAAGGACGAGAACTTCGGTGTCAGGTATGTAAGAATCGCAGGATCCGATGAATCCGGGTTTACAGTCATTGATGACGGTAGGCGTGGTCGAGGCTGGGCTTCGGATAGCTTTATGCCCGGCATAATATTCAACGAGCCCTTTGAGATAGACGGTTTGCGGATAACGGTTTTATCCTTATTGGAATTGCCGTCTGAGATCAAATTCGATATTCTCATAGAGAACGACAGTGATAGTGAGACGGCTATTTATCCCGAGCTTGAAGCATATTACACTGTTGAGACAATGCGGGTTCGGAAAACGCATTACTATCCGATTCCAATAAAAGATAATGACATTGACGGGCCGATTCAGGCTAAGAGTTCTAAGAGAGGGTTTTTGATATTTCCGAAGTTTGTCGCTGACTTTTCTGAGGATCCCAACCTCGAAGGGTTAAGATGGGTTCTCTACATACCGTACGGAGTTGACAAGCAGTTTGTCATTGAACGTTAGTTTTTGAATGGAATTGAGGCGCCCTCCCTGGTAGGGGACGCCTCAATTCTCGGCGTGGTCGGCGCTTGGAGTCGTTGTCACGGTAAAGGTCAAAAGATGTGAAGAATGTCAATAAATCACTCCCGGTTGCCATAGCCGGATAATGGATTCTGTGTCAATTTCCTTTCACTTTAGCTTATCTTTCTCTTTAGCGTCTTAAAATGTTCTTCTTGCATTGCTTCGTAGTCGGAGTTCACCTTGACGAGGTCGCTTAGGGGAGCGTCAGCCATCACCCGAAAGCATATGCCTCGCAACAAGGCAAAGCTCTCAGTGAGAGACTCTACTTTAAAGACCACATCTCCGTTGTGAGACTTCCTAACCACAAGGTCACCAACAGCCAGGAATTCCGTCATTTCCCTCCCCCCAGGCATATTTACATCCTGGCGCATTCACATTCTTACATGACTGGAGTGCAGCTCATCTCTTGCAACTACATTCGCTTCCAGTCCTCGCTATAGTCTATGTAACAGAGGTGTACGAAGTCACCATTCCGAAGATTTCCACGGCCTCAGAGGTTGAATTGACAAGCCGATACCTAACTCATATAATGGGGTTGTGCAAATTCCGGGGTGGTGAAGGAGGAACCCAGTGTATGAGGCCAGGAATCATCTGGAGGTTTGTAGGCGTAGCTATAATTGTGGTCGTATGCGCCCTGGCCATCTGGAAGCTCCCGATTAATCTTGGGCTTGATCTGCGTGGTGGTACTCGCTTGGTCCTCGAAGCTAAGGATACCGAAACAGTCAAGGCTGATGATGATGCTGTTAACCGCGCAAAGGAAGTCATTGAGAGACGGGTGAACCAGTTGGGTGTCGCTGAGCCTGTGATTTACAGGCAAGGAGCAAGGCGTATTATTGTGGAACTGGCAGGGGTAAAAGACCCACATAGAGCCAGGGAGATTGTGGGGCGCACTGCTCAGTTAGAGTTCAGGGATGAGCGCGGTAATGTAATTATGACCGGTAATGATTTAAAAACAGCGGTAGCAGGGTATGACCAGTATAGTCGCCCTGCAGTAAACTTTGAGCTTTCGCCGGAGGGCGCAAGAAAATTTGAAAAAGCGACTTTGGAAAACATCGGGCGTAGGATCGCCATATACCTTGATGAGGAACTGCTTTCAGCGCCGGTAGTCCAAAACGTTATCAAAGACAAAGGCCAGATTACCGGGTTGGGCAGCATGGAAAAGGCGAAAGACCTCTCTATGATGCTGCGAGCAGGGGCTCTTCCTGTACCTTTGGAAGTACTTCACTCTGAAGTTCTAGAGCCTACCCTTGGCCAAGAAGCCGTCGACCAGAGTAAAGTTGCTGCTCTTATCGGCGCTTCCCTGGTTGTCATGTTTATGCTGTTTGTCTATAAGATCCCCGGACTTGTGGCAGATATTGCGCTCGCAATATATGCGATGATAGTGGTCGCTGCCTTAGTGAGCCTCAAGGCTGTGCTGACTTTGCCGGGAATAGCAGGTCTTATTCTTTCAGTGGGCATGGCTGTGGATGCTAACGTTATCATTTTTGAGAGGATAAAAGAAGAGCTTCGCAGCGGCAAGCGTATACGGGCAGCCATCGAAGCCGGGTTTTCCCGTGCTTTCGGGTGTATTCTCGATTCGAACATAACAACCCTGATTACTGCAGGCGCTCTTTACGCATTTGGTTCAGGCGCTGTCAGGGGATTTGCAGTCACGCTTGGATTAGGGATTTTAGCCAGCATGTTCACAGCTGTAGTTGTAACAAAGCTAATCCTTGTTGCGATAGTAGACAGGAATCCTGAAAAATATGGAAAGTATTTCGGAGCTTAGGGAGGTCGGCGCATTGGATATCATCGGCAAGAGAAGAACATACCTTGCCATCTCGGCCATCCTGGTTGTCATAGGAGTAGTCACTCTGGCAGTGAAAGGCCTTAATCTGGGAGTGGACTTCACAGGTGGATCCCTTATTAGGCTCAGGTTTGAGAGGTCGGTTACAGCCGGTGAAGTCAGTAGCGTTCTGACAAGCGACGCTTTGGCTGACATGAACCTTGGAAAAGCTGTTATCCAGCCTATTCGTGGCACTTGTGACGTGCAGGTGAGAGCGCAGGTTGAAGGCAAACCCTTAAGCGATCTGCAAGTGAACAAGATAATAGATGAGCTGTCGAAGAGCCTCGGCTATGTCAGCCTGGTGGAATCTCAGATGGTGGAGGCTGTTATAGGAAAGGAACTCCTTAATAAAGCGATCCTTGCCATAACGCTTTCATGTGTTGGTATTGTGGCATACGTATCTTTGAGATTCGAATTTAAATTCGGTGTTGCTGCTGTTTGCGCATTGATCCACGATACCATCATTGTTCTCGGGGTGTTCGCTCTCCTCGGCAGGCAGGTGAACAGCCCGTTTATTGCTGCTATCCTCACAATTATCGGTTACTCCATCAATGATACTATAGTGATTTACGATAAGATCCGAGAGAACCTGAAGTTCAGAAAGAAGGAGACCATTGAGGAAATAGCCAATAGCAGCATACTTCAGACTATGACGAGATCAATCAATACAGTCGTTACTACTCTCTTGGCAGTACTTGCCTTGTACTTCTTCGGCGGCGCCAGTATAAAGGATTTCAGTCTTGCCATTATCTTAGGCCTTATTGCCGGGACATACTCGTCAATATGCATAGCGCCTTCGATTTGGGTGGAGTGGACGCTATGGGACAAAGAGCGGAAGATGCGTCAAGTCACTTCCGGAAGAATGAGTCCCAAGGACGCTTAGGCTTTTACTGACGTCTCGGAAATCCTCGCTTGAGAGCATCAGCGAACAGGCGAGTAGGATATCAAACCCGTATTACGGAAGTGCGCCTTTTTATAAGGCGCCTTGCTTTTTCAATGATGACCACAAAGATACCGGACCATCCTGAAAGCAGGAATATAATAATCCAGTCGAACCCGTCAAGGGCGACAGTGTGAAACACGCCTTGGGCAACAGGTAAGTAAACAGCTAAGAGCTGCATGGCGCCGGATATAGCTACAGCGCCTATAAGGTATATGTTTGTTCTGAGATCGGTTTCTGATAGACGGTGATACTCTGACCGACAATGAAACACGTAAATGAGTTGCGCCATCACGAGGCAGGTAAACGCGACAGTCCTCGCTCTTTTGATTTCTCCGCAAAGCGCCAAGGATATTATGAACGCACAAATAGTTGAGATTCCGATAATAACGCCTTGAGAAGCTATCTTCAGTCCTAAACCCTCAGAGAATACCCCCTCCCGAGGACGGCGGGGTTTTCGGGACATAGCTTGAGGATCCAAAGGGTCCATAGTGAGGGCAATTGCAGGGAGACCGTCTGTCACCAGATTCATCCATAGAATCTGAATAGGAACCAGGGGCAGCGGAAGACCTATGATCACTGCTACCAGCATTGTCAAGACTTCTCCTGCGTTGCATGCCAAGAGATATCTGATGAACTTGCGGATATTGTCGTATATTGCCCTGCCTTCTTCTACTGCAGCTACGATAGTGGCGTAGTTGTCATCTGCCAATACCATGGCTGCAGCCTCCCTGGTGACGTCGGTTCCTGAAAGCCCCATTGCGATTCCGATGTCCGCTTCTTTTATGGCAGGGGCGTCGTTTACTCCGTCACCTGTCATTGCCACGATATGCCCGTGGGCTTTCAAGGCTTTCACTATCCTTAGCTTATGTTCAGGGTTTACCCTCGCAAATACCCTTGAGTTCTCTACACATTCCAAGAGCCGGTCGTCAGTCATACTGTCAAGTTCAGCCCCGCATATAGCAAGATCGCCTTCTCCTGCAAGACCTAATGAGCGAGCTACTGAAAGAGCGGTGTCGAGATGGTCTCCGGTAATCATTACTGTGCGAACCCCTGCGCCTTTGGCTAAGGCGATTGATTTTCTTACTTCTTCACGGGGAGGGTCTTCCATCCCGACAAGTCCCACAAGGATGAGATTTGTTTCAACGTTTTCCAGGTCTTTTCCGCGGAGTTCAGGCAAATGACGATACGCCAGTGCAAGAACGCGAAGCCCCTGAGACGCCATGCGTGAGTTTTCACTGAGAATTCTTCTTCTCTCCCCGGGAGACATCTCCAGCACCCTACCTGACTCAAGTATGCCTGTGCATAAACTGACAATGACTTCAGGCGCACCTTTTGTATAAGCGACGAGCCCTTTTGATTCTCGATAAATCATGGTCATTCTTTTTCTTTCAGGATCGAAAGGGATCTCATGCACCGGAGAATTGTGCGTACCGCGAGTGTGAAGCGGTAACCCGGCTTTTGCCCCTGCCACAACAAGGGCGCCTTCTGTAGGGTCTCCAAGGATCTCCCATTTAGGAGCAGGTCCTGTCTTTTGCCTTGACAGAAGTGGCTGTGCAGTCTCTTTCTTGCGATTTTGGGTTAAAACAGAGTTGTTGCAGTAGAACCCGATTTTCAGGGCGAGCATAAGATGCTCTTCACATCTTGGGTCAACACGCTGTCCTGACATGAGAAATTCCCCGTAAGGGGCATATCCTACACCTGTTACTTCCACCCGCTTGCCTCCGATAAAAAACTCCTTTACGGTCATCTCGTTTCTTGTAAGCGTACCGGTTTTGTCTGCGCAGATTACTGTGACGCACCCGAGAGTCTCCACTGCCGGGAGCTTTCGAATGATCGCATTACGTCTTCCCATGCGCTGAACCCCCAAGGCTAAGGCAATTGTGACTACTGCGGGAAGGCCTTCAGGGATTGCTGCCACCGCCAGACTGACACCGGACATTATCATTTCTATAGGGTCACCGCCGCGCATGAAACCTGCGATCGCCACAAAAGCGCATAGAGTGACACTGACCGCCACAAGAATGCGTCCCAAGTGTTCTAATCTATGCTGCAACGGAGTGGTCTCGTCTTTATCCTCTTGAACCATATGCGCGATTTTCCCTATCTCAGTAGACATGCCTGTTCCTACCACAATTCCTTTTCCATGTCCCCTTGTCACCACAGTGCCCATGAAAACCATGTTGCGCCTGTCACCCAAAGCGGCTGCGGCAGGGAGAAGGTCATGGACTGTTTTTGCTACCGGAAATGATTCGCCGGTAAGAATGGATTCTTCAATTTCCAAGCCTGCAGCCTCAATGAGACGGGCATCCGCTGCTATTCTGCCGCCAACCTCGATAACAAGGATATCCCCTGGAGCTATTTCGCATGCCTTAACCTCGATTTGGACTCCGTCTCTGATAATCTTTGCGGTAGGGGCTGCAAGCTGTTGAAGCGCTTCCAAGGAGCGTTCCGCGCGATACTCTTGGATGAATCCGAGAAAAGCGTTAAGTACCACAATGGTGATAATGGTGATACAATCGCCAAGTTCTCCGAGGACAAGAGACGCTAAAGCGGCAACGATGAGAACAAGCACCATAAAATCGTGGAATTGGCTGATGAGAATCTGAAAGGGAGAGACTTTCTTAACTTTCTCCAGCATGTTTTTTCCCACATGACTGAGCCGTCGCTCTGCTTCTCTTTCTGTAAGCCCTGAAATGACGCTGGTTTTCAGAAGGGAAGCCGTGACAGAAGGACTGAGTGTATGCCATAGGTGTTCGGAAGGGACCTGCAAGGCACAAAACCCCCTCTACTTAAGGCTGTCAATAATCATTGATATTCACTTGTCCAAAGGATAATGTCTTGTTGACCGGACCTGGATCGGTTCCCTATACTATTCTTGATAGGAGTTGGTGGTATTGATGTTTGACGGCCTTGTAATGGCTGCGGTAGCCTCTGAGTTGAGACAGAATCTGCTCGGAGCGAGGGTAGACAAGATCTACCAGCCATCAGATCTCGAGATTGTCATAACTGTGCGGCAACCCGGAAGGAACATCATGGTTTTAGCGTCGTCAGAGCCTCGGGCGGCTCGCGTTCATATTACACAGGCGGAACGTAAGAATCCGTATGTTCCGCCTCCGTTCTGTATGCTTCTTAGGAAATACCTTATAGGTTCAAGGATTAACCTGGTTGATCAGGTGGGTCTTGACAGAATCTTAAGGATTACATTCTCACGATCCAAGGAAGAGACCTCAAAGTCGTTGATAATCGAGGTAATGGGGAGACACAGCAATATCGCGCTTATTGATGAAGGTTCAAATATGATCTTAGACAGCATAAAGCATATCGGTTCTGATGTGAGCAGAGTCCGCCAGATGGGTCCCGGAATTCAGTATGTGCTTCCTCCTGCTCAGGACAAGTTGAATATCCTGTCTGTGTCCAAAGACGGTTTGGATGAGGCGTTATGCAAGTTTCAAGAGAACATGCCCTCTGTATCCCTCAATAGATTTCTGGTGTCCCGACTTGAGGGGTTCGGCCAAGAGTCAGCTGCCCGGGTTCTTCATGAAGCAGGCCTCTTTCCTAATGAGCCATGCTCCGATCTTAACAGGGAGGGAGAGGCAAGACTTTGGGATGTCTTGTTGAAATTGGCCGATTCTGTTAGGGACGGGAGCTTTCTGCCATGTCCGAGTCAGCTCCTGGATTCTGCGTACTCGTTTAAAGAAGACGAAGATGCCCTCTCAGGCCAAAGGGCGGAACTCCTTAACGTGGTAGACTCGAATATCTCAAGATGCAAAAGGAAATGGAAGGCTCAGAGTGATGAAGTATCCCAAGCCAATAAGGATTTGGAGTGTCGGAGACTAGGCGAGCTGCTACTGACTAATGCCCCACGTATAAGTGTAGGAGCAAGTCGGGCGAAACTGACGGATTACTTTGACCCTGAAGGCAAATGCATCGAGGTTCAACTTGATCCCAGGCTGTCGCCGTATGAGAACGCGGAGCGCAACTTCGAAAGATACAGGCGTGCAAAACGAGTATTGGAAAATGGTTCTAAACAAATGGAGATGACCCGGGCCGAATTGGAATACTTAGAACAGGTATCGACAACCATCAAACAAGCGGATAGGTTAAGAGAGATGGAAGCTATCCGTCTTGAACTTATAGAGCAGGGCTATCTTGAGGAGATTCATGGCAAGAAGTCAGTGCAAAAGAAGCAGAAGACTTCAAACGAGGCTGCGCTGTTGTCCTTTATTGTTGACGGCTATGTTGTTATTGTGGGCAGGAATAATAAAGAAAATGATTTGATTACCATGAAGATTGCAGCCGCAGATGACGTATGGATGCATGCCCGCGGTATTCCAGGCGCGCACGTCATAATACGAACAGATTCAGCAAAAGGCGAACTCTCCGAAGGAACCCTTATGACTGCTGCAGGGATTGCCGCTTACTTCAGCAAAGGCAGAACCTCCCGGAAAGTAGCAGTGGACTATACCTTAAGGAGACATGTTAGAAAACCTAAAAGCGCAAGGCCGGGTATGGTCATATATGATCATGAGAAGACGATTATCTCAGCGCCTGCTCTTCCTGCCTCTGATATCAGGCAGTAGCTTCCCTGACCTTACGTTCTAATTCAAGGACTTCTCCGAGAATACGGTCGCCTAAGCGCTCAACTGCCGGAAAGTCCATACTTTCTGAGTAGATGGCTTGGACCTTATCATATTCCTGTTTAGCCTTTTTCAGAAACTCAATGGCTCTTTGGAATGCCTGATGAAAACGCTGTTTTGAGTCTGCAATAACCGAGTCGTACTTAGCGACAGTCTTATCAGATACAGCTTGGCGTGTCTCTATGATTCGGTCAATGTCTTTCATCGGGTCAATGAGATGGGGCCAGGATGAACTTACCAACGCCACCTCAAGTTCAGGTATGACTATATGCTCTGTTTTTGACGGGTCAAGGGGACAATGGTAAATCTCAACATCGAGTCCGTGGCAGAGCGCAGTCTCCGCCACCTTCTTGACGATAGTTGATTTTCCTGTGCCGGGTTCACCGCTTAGGATATACCTCCGCGACATGTGTCCTATCACTGTCTGTAGGTGGTTGATAGGCCCTGATGCTGTTACAGCGCTGGCAAAGAGATGCCGTGGTCTGCCTGGGTTGCGCGATACCTCTGTACCGTGCAACATATCAGACCCGAGCTCTTCCGCCATGCAGTTTAGGCACCCAAGATCAAGGGCTTGAAAGTAACACGCCTCCCAATCATCATGGATGATTCGCGCCTCTTTCAGATAGCGGAACGCCCTTTCGAAAAGTGTTGACACCTCTTTTAATGTCTCCACTATCTCTTGTCTATAGGTGCGAAGCTTCTTTTTATTGAGAAAGTCTCCTAGGTTGATAATATGTTCGACTATTCCGGGGAATCGTGGTTCCAGAATATGCGGGGGAGTCCCGTCAAAGAGTGCAAGCCCCAATTTTGGGACAACCACCCCATCGTACGAGGCCGCATCTTGCGAGCAGCAAGCATATTCGGTATCGTAACCCATATCCAGGAGGGCTGTTCCTATTCGCTTTATCAATGTAGACTTTCCTATGCCTGGCCCGCCTTTTATGATGATGATCATGTTCCCGTCAGGGTCGATCATGTAATCGTAGAATGAGAAAAAGCCTTCAGGCGTATTTGCGCCGGGGAAGACTTTTTTCGGCCTACCTCGACTTTGAGATTGCATATTCTCCCTCCTGGCTGTATGTAAAAATATATAATAGTCCTTTTTGCCCGAAGGTATTGGCCTTTCAGGCGATGCGACTTTAGCGGCGAGAGGGGCCGGGGATTTGAGCCGACCCAATCAAGCGCTTCATACAACATGGTATTGTCCGAAGAAGGCTTTGGTGCTTGGATATGTCGGACCTGCCTGCCTTTTGGAGCATAAATATCGGTTTTCCCACGTATAAAGCGGTAATTCATGGCAAAAACCCTTGTAGAGACCAAATGCGCTGTAGTAGAATAGGTAGCAAGGGGAATGTAGATAATGCCTTATAGTATGACAGGTTATGGCCGTGGTGAGAGTCCGGGGCCGGAATTTAATTGCATAGTTGAGATGCGCTCTGTCAATCACCGTTATCGGGACATATTTCTTCGCCTTCCACGAGAGCTTTCAGAATTCGAGGATAGGCTGAGGCGGCTTGTGGCGAAACACTTTGACCGTGGACGTATAGATGTTTCAGTAACTCTGGAGGAAGCAGGAGAAAGCCTAACCGCTGTCAAAACTAATCGTAGCCTGATAGATTCATATGTGCATCATACCCGACAACTTGCGGACGATTTGGGATTGCCATGGGATTTGGGTGTTCATGACCTCATCTCGCTGCCTGGTGTTATGGAGTTAGTCCCTATGCAGGTTGATTGTGAGATAATCTGGAGCCGGTTAGAAGAGTCGACTCTCTCAGCTATAACGGGGTTGCAAGAGATGAGGTCGAAAGAGGGCAGGTTTTTGGCTCAAGATGTTATTGCGAGAACGCAGCTGATTGAGGAACTCATAGAGAGAATCGCAGAACGCGCTCCTCGCGTTTCAGAAGATTATAAGATGAAGCTTAAGGAGCGTCTCAAGGAGTTCCTTGGTGATACCCTGATTGATGAGAGCCGTATTACAATGGAGGCTCTGGTTTATGCTGATAAGAGTGACATTACTGAAGAGCTCGTAAGACTTAGGAGCCATATTGCTCAGATCTATGAGGTGATTTACCAAGACGAACCCATAGGGCGCCGTCTTGAGTTTCTGGTTCAAGAGATGCAGCGAGAGGTTAACACGATAGGTTCCAAGGCTCAAGATTCAGATATTTCTCATATGGTTGTGAATATTAAGAGCGAACTTGAGAAAATCAGAGAGCAAATCCAAAACATAGAGTAACCCCGCCACATGGTAGCAGAGTTTTCCGACAAGGAGGTGAGAGAATGACATTACCAGAACTAAGTCCGGAAGCCAAGAGAGAAGCTCTTAGGAAAGCCCAGGAAATGCGTTCGCAGAGAGCCAAAGTTCGTGAGGATCTCAAGCAAGGCAGGCTCACCTTGGAGGAAGTCTTGGATAATGCTGATGATGCGGTAATAGCCAGGATGCGTGTATCTTATCTGTTGGAATCCCTGCCCAGAATCGGGAAAGTAAGAAGCCGCAAGATCATGGAAGAGATTGGCATACATGAATCCAGGAGAGTACAGGGATTAGGGGCCAGGCAAAAGGAGGCATTACTAAATAAATTGGCCAAGTAGGGAGAGGTGTCGGTTATGTCGGTTAAGCTCATTAACATAGGGTTCGGGAATATCGTTGCAGCGAACAGGATTATTGCAATTGTAAGTCCCGAGTCAGCCCCGATAAAGAGAATAGTGCAAGAGGCTAGGGAACGCGGTAAACTAGTTGATGCTACATACGGGAGAAGAACTCGGGCGGTTGTCTTGACGGATAGTGATCACATTATTCTTTGCGCGGTACAACCGGAAACTGTGGCTCACAGGGTTTCAGGAAGGCAAAGCCAGTCAGGACGTGATTCTACAGAATGACTAGCCTTAAGAGAAAACAAGGGTTCCTGATAGTTCTTTCCGGGCCGTCCGGCGCGGGAAAGAATACCGTTGTTAATGAGCTTGGTAAGCGACTGGACGGAATTCGCTATTCAGTATCTGTAACTACTCGCCCGCCGGGTCCAGGAGAGTTAGACGGGGTTCACTATGACTTCGTTACACATGATGAGTTTCAAAAAATGCAGGAGGCGGGGGAGCTCCTGGAGTGGGCAACAGTATATGGCAACTTCTATGGCACCCCACGTAGATTTATTGAAGAGACTACGACAGAGGGGTACGACGTAATACTTGATATTGATATTCAAGGTGCCAGACAAGTGAGAAGCAGGTGGCCGGCGGGCATTTTCGTGTATCTGATGCCTCCTTCCATGGGGGAGCTTTGGAGGCGCATATGTGCACGCGGGAGAGACAGCAAAGACGCTATTTGCGCCAGATTCAACTTGGCGTGGGATGAGTTGGAAGCGGTATTTGACTATGATTATGTAGTAGTTAACAGTGATTTAAACGAAGCTGTTGACAACCTTCGAGCCATAATAACGGCAGAGCGCTCCAAGGTTCATAGATGCGATCTATCGAGATTTATTGAAAATCTAAAGAGACAACAGTTGTAGTTTTCTAGGATAGGGGTAAGATTGAGGAAGAATTACTACAGCCCGGGGCGCGTAAGGTGTTGTTTACAGGAGGGAATTAATGCGCTATGTTGCATCCGCCGCTTGAAGCTTTTTTTAACAGTACAGGGAGTAGATATGCCTTAGTAGTCGCCACTGCAAAAAGAGCGCGACAATTGGTGAACGGGGCAAGACCGCTTGTGGAAACAAAATCGGACAAGCCGGTCACCATAGCGATGGAGGAAATCCTGGCAGGCAGAGTCTCCTTTGAGGAGCCGGGGTCAGGCGCTAGTTAGGGCGGATGGCGCCCTGGAGTCAGGGCGCCATCCTGATAATGGGAGGATTCTATGGAAGGCAAGGCCGTTGTTCTGGGTGTGACCGGGGGTATTGCTGCATATAAGAGCGCAGAGATAGCAAGTCTGCTTGTTAAGAAGGGCCTATCTGTTCATGTAGTCATGACAGAAGCGGCTACTCGGTTTGTCACTCCCCTGACAATGAGAACAATCTCAGGGAATCCCGTTTCATGTGATATGTTTCAGGATCCCGGTGTATGGAATGTCATGCACGTAAGTCTGGCGGAGAAAGCTGACATTTTGGTAATAGCACCTGCTACCGCAAATTGCTTGGGGAAAGTCGCCCATGGGATCGCAGACGACCTCTTGACCACAGTGATCACAGCGACGAAAGCCCCTGTGCTCTTTGTCCCGTCAATGAACGAGGCTATGTATGAAAACCCTATTGTAAAGGGAAATCTCAACGCTCTCAGAAGCATAGGCTACCATGTGATGGAACCTGATTTCGGTTATCTTGCATGCGGCAAAGAGGGGAAAGGACGCCTGCCTGAGCCGAAGGATATTGTCCTTGAGATTGAGAGGATTCTCTCTCGGGAGACCCCTCTTAAAGGTGTAACTGTGCTGGTGACTGCAGGCCCCACACAAGAACCGCTGGATCCTGTAAGGCACATAACAAACCGCTCATCAGGGAAGATGGGGTATGAATTGGCTAAGGAAGCGAAGGAGCGAGGCGCAGATGTTATTCTGGTTACAGGGCCGGTGACTTTGCCTCCTCCGGTCGGGGTTAAGGTGGTTCGGGTGAGGACCACCCACGAGATGTTTTGCGCAGTCATGGATTGCCTAGGTGATACTGATGTCCTTATCGGAGCTGCTGCTCCTTGCGACTTTCGTCCTCGAGAGACGGCTTCTGAGAAACTGAAGAAGAACGAAGGCCCCGAGTATATTCCCCTTGTAAAATGTGAAGATATTATGTTAGAAGTCGGCAAGCGTAAAGGGGATCGAATTACTGTCGGGTTTGCAGCCGAGACCCGGGACTTGATTGAGAACGCTCGCCGTAAACTTGTATCCAAAAACCTTGACTTTATTGTCGCAAACGATGTCTCCAGAAGTGACTCAGGATTCGAATCTGATTACAATGAAGTAAAGATCCTATACCCTGAAGAACTGAGAGAAGACCTGCCTTACATGACCAAGCGCGAAGTCGCAGGCGAGATTCTGGACCGTATTGCATCCCTGCTTAGTTCGCCTCGCTGTATCCCAGGCTCCTAATCAAGTAATATTGAGTCACATCTTTTCCTACGAGTCACGAGATTAGGAAGATAATTGACGCAATCTAATGAATAGTAATTCTCGACGAATTCCTGTGAATGTATGGGTATTTTTCCATAATGTGACGGGAAGATGCAGGAATATCTTTTTTTGTGTCTAACTTTTGAAGGCATGAGTGATATTTGAACTGATTCAGGGTGTGAATGATATGGGAAAGGCTTCAGAAATTAAAGAGAATACGGACTGTCGGGTTCCTTTAGGTATGACGCCCAGACGCAGATTAGGTGAGATTCTGGTAGACGCAGGGGTCTTAGCAGAGACCGATCTGAAAAGAGCGATATTGCTGCAAGAGCAGAGCGGGGAACGACTTGGCTCTATTCTTGTATCCCAGGGATTGATAAATGAAGACGTTATGCTTTCCGCCCTTGAGACTCAACTTGGAATTCGCAAGGTTCATCTTGCCAGGTACATCATCAGTCCTGATGTGGCGCAACTTGTTCCTGAGATATTCGCCAGGGCAAATAGGGTTTTCCCAATAGAGAAGACAGAGGATCGCCTGACTCTTGCCATGGCTGATCCCCTTGACGTTTTTGCCATGGATGATGTCAGGATCATGACCGGCCTCGAAGTAGAACCGGTGATAGCAAGTGATATTGAAATTCAAGCAGCTATCAATGAGTATTTCGGGACAGGGCCTGGGACGAAACTGGCACGCGAGGTAGAAGCGCAAGCCGACGAAGCCGTTCCCGAAGCAGAAAAGGAAAAGCACGAGGATGCCCAGGTATTAAGCCAGCCTGCTGTAAGACTTGCCAACGCAGTAATCAGAGAGGCAGTGAAAGCCAGAGCGAGCGATGTGCATATTGAACCCCAAGAGAAAGAAGTCCGTGTGAGATATCGAATCGATGGGGTTCTCAGGGAGGTAATGACCTTCCCCTTAAACTTAGGGCCTGCTGTGGTCTCTCGCATCAAAGTCATGGCAGGAATGGATATTGCCGAAAGACGTCTGCCGCAAGACGGTCGGGTTGAGCTCAGGCTTGACGGTGAAGAGATTGACCTTCGCGTGTCTACTTTGCCTACCATCTACGGGGAAAAGGTTGAAGTCAGGATCCTAAGATCAAGGGGTGTGGTTGGAAACCTTGAAGAACTCGGGTTCCTCGACAAAGACGTGGACCGGCTGAAGAATGCCTTGCAAAACCCAAATGGCATCATCCTTGTGACAGGGCCGACGGGAAGCGGCAAGACAATGACTCTTTACGCAGCCATTCAACATTTGAATACAGAGGAGAAGAGCATTGTCACTATTGAAGATCCGGTGGAGTTTCGCATTCCCGGAGTAAGTCAGGTCCAAACTAATCCCAGGGCCGGCCTTACTTTTGCTCAAGGCCTCCGCGCTATCCTCAGGCAAGACCCTGATATAGTAATGGTAGGAGAGGTGAGGGACAGGGAGACTGCTGAGATTGCCGTACGATTTGCTATGACAGGCCACCTTGTCTTGAGTACTTTTCATACGATAAATGCAGCAGGCGCTTTGATAAGACTTACTGAAATGGGTATAGAACCTTATCTTGTAGCTTCATCGGTGACTACTGTCATTGCGCAGAGGCTTGTGAGGAAGGTATGTCCCTATTGCGTTGAGACCTATGAGGTTGATGATGCTACATGGGACGCGTGGTTTACTTTGGCGCCTGAGATTGCAAGAGAGGTTGAAGCAAGCCGAGGCAGAACATTTAAGCGCGGACGAGGGTGCAGGCAATGCAGAAACACCGGATTCTTGGGACGGACTGCCATATGTGAGATTATGAATATTGCCGGAGACATCAGAAGCCTTGTCATGGAAGGTGCTCCTGCTGAGGCCATAGAAGAAGCTGCTGTCCGAGGCGGAATGACTAAGCTTGCGATAGATGGGGTATCTAAGGTCCTCCTTGGTATAACCAGCCCAAAAGAGCTGGGGAAAGTATGCGCTGTTCCCAAAGTGATAGGAGGGTTTTAATGATAGGGTTGGAAGACCTGTTAAAGATCTCAGTTGAGAGCGGTGCGTCTGACTTGCATATTACAGTAGGACTTCCGCCCATGTTGAGGGTCACCGGCAAACTTAGGCCTATAGGTCATTTGAAGCGTCTTACGGCTGACAATACTGAGCGTCTGGTCATGTCCATAATGAACGAAGATAACAAGCGAGTTTTTGATGATGAGGGACATGTGGATTTTTCTGTGGGTCTTCCGGGGATCGGACGCTTCAGGGTAAACGCATACAAACAGCGGGGCGCATGTGGAGCTGCCATAAGAATCATCCCGTTTGACGTGCCGAACCTAAGAGATTTGGAGATGCCTCAAGTCATAGAGACGTTTGCAGACAAACCCAGGGGGTTTGTGGTGGTGACAGGCCCTACAGGCAGCGGGAAATCTACGACCCTGGCAGCCTTGGTGGAAGTTATCAACTCGAAGCGCAACTGTCATGTGATGACCATTGAGGATCCTATCGAATATTTGCACCAGCATAAGAAAGCGATAGTGAATCAACGTGAAATCGGAGAGGACGCAAAGTCATTCCCATCTGCGCTCAGAGCTGCGCTAAGGGAGGATCCGGATGTAATCCTCGTAGGTGAAATGAGGGACCTGGATACTATGGCGACTGCGATAACCGCAGCTGAGACAGGACACTTGGTCCTTGCTACGCTCCATACAGGTGACGCCGTTCAGACCATTGACAGGATTATCGATGTCTTTCCCGAGTACCAGCAGCATCAGGTAAGGGTTCAACTTGCAGGGACACTGGAAGCGGTAATTGCCCAGCAGTTAATTCCCAGAAAGGACAAGCCCGGCAGAGTGCCTGCTGTCGAAATAATGGTAGGAACTCCTGCTGTAAAGAGTCTCATTCGTGAAGGAAAGACTCATCAATTAAGGTCGCTCATTCAAACAGGCGCAAGATTCGGAATGCAAACAATGGAGCAATCCCTCCGCTATTGGGTGGAGCGGGGGGTAATATCTCATGAGGACGCCATTTCTGTCGCGGTTGACGCAGATGACTTGAAGCGCCTTCTTAAGGCTACGTAGAATGGGTTGATGAAGGAGGTGCAAAGTGAAGGCGACTTTTTCATACCGGGCGCGGGACGCAGGCGGGCGATTAGTCCAGGGTACAATTGAGGCCCGGGACGAAGCTTCAGCTTTTGATATGCTTAAGGCTCAAGGGCTTTTCGTTACAGGACTCACCCGAGACGAGAGAAAAGAGCGTACCGTCATAGCCATGCCGGAGAGGCTGTCCGGTGGTAAACTCAGTCTGGTGCAGCTTTCGAGGATTGCAAGGCACATGTCGATTATGATGACTGCAGGAGTCGGGCTTTCGCCTGCTCTTCATACCCTTGCTGAACAGGCCGAGTCGAAACTTGAAAAAGAGGTGCTGGATACTGCCAGGGTGAAGGTGGATGCCGGAATGTCTCTTGCCCGATCCTTGGCTGACACAGGCGCCTTCCCTCAGCTCTTTCTCCATATGGTTGAGGCGGGTGAGGCTTCCGGCAAGCTTGATGAAGTCCTTGTAAGATTAGCTGCATATTTTGACAGAGACTACGACTTGAGGCAGAGAATCAAAGGCGCGATGACATATCCTGCTGTGGTAGCCGTGTTTGCAGTAATCATCGTCATTATCCTGCTTGGCACGGTAGTTCCGAGTTTTGCAGGCGTGCTTGAGGAATCCGGTGTTCCCCTGCCCGGACTGACCAAGGCCTTGATTTCCATCGGGAGATTCATTGCAGCCCGCTGGTATGTGCTTGTTGGGGTTTTCGCTTTAATTGTATTTACAGCAAGGTATTATGTCCGGACTGATGAAGGGGGTTACAGGTGGGATGCTCTTGTCCTGAAGCTCCCGGTAATAGGAAGCTTCACAATGAAAGTCATTGTCGTGCGTTTCTCTGAAACCCTTGCAAGTCTTGTCGGTGCAGGAGTGCCCATATTGCAAAGCCTTGAGATAGTGGAACGAGTCGTAGGCAATCAAGTAGTTGCCCTTGGGCTCCGCAAGGTCAGATCCGGGGTCAGGGAAGGAGCAGGTATTGCAGGTCCTCTTGCAGAAGCCGGAGTCTTCCCCCCCGTTGTCGCGCAAATGGTGGCAATAGGAGAGGAAAGCGGAGCCATTGATCAGGTCCTGATGAAACTTGCGGAGTTCTATGAGAAGGAGGTGGATAGGGGGATTAAATCGCTCACAAGTATCATTGAACCTGTTCTCATTGCAGTGGTCGGCATATCAGTAGGCTTGATAGTAGCAGCAGTAATGCTGCCTATGTTTGAGATGGTACAGGTGCTTTAGGTTGAGGTCTTGAGGTTTTCGGAAAATTGTACTATTAGTCCGGCAGCAGATTTAGGGGAGGAGAGGAGACCATGAAGGATATCATGACACGTGTTAAGGAGCATGTGCGGAAGGCATTACATAACAGCCGGGGTTTTACACTGATTGAGCTTTTGGTTGTCCTTGCTATTATTGGCATTATCGCGGCAATTGCAGTGCCCAGGTATACCGCTTCCTTGGAGAATGCAAAGAAAAGCGCATGTGCTGCGAATATCGCAGTCCTTGAGAGTGCGGTAATGAGGTACTGGGCAGACCACCTGGACGACCCAGCAGGGTCTTATCCGGGAAGCCTGCAGGATTTGGAAGACGAGTACATTAAAGAGGTACCTACATGCCCGCTGGGTGGAACATATAGTCTTCACATTAATACAGACAACCCCGATGCAGTGGAAGTAATATGCGACCACACATCATCAACACCATCACCATAACCAGAAGAGACTGAGTAATGTAGAAGTTCTATTTCATGACTGCTCATATTAGGAGCGATTCGCATCAAGAGGATATAGGATGTTATCCGGTTTGTTCCGGTAGGATTCCCTACCGGAACAAACCGATAGGACAAGCAGTCAATACCGAATTGTGCTTTCAGGTTGAGGCGAGGGTCCGGAGGCGCACAAAGGCGCACTCATAGTGGAAAGTGGAAATCCGAGGACATGAGTCTTGTATGAGTATTGTTGAAATCGCGGAAAAGTGAGGAGTACCGGCATAGTGTTGAAATTAACAGGCTTCATAATCGGGACCGTAGTAGGCAGCTTCTTAGGGGTATGTATCCACCGTATCCCCCGAGGGGAGTCGCTGATTATGCCAAGGTCATATTGTCCGAAGTGCAGGGCCGAGCTTAGACCGGCGGAGCTCATCCCGATAATAGGATATATCCTTATATGGGGAAGATGCAGGCATTGCGGGGAGAGGGTATCTCCTTGGCATCCGCTGCTTGAGGCAGGTTGCGGATTGCTCTTTGCGAAAATCCTGAGCGCACAAGGATTTACCGTATCTGCAATAAACTCTCTTGTGCTAATTAGCCTTGCTGTTGTAGCTGCAGGTATAGACTTCAGGCACAAGATCATACCTGATATCATGACATTGCCTTGGATGGTTGTAGGGCTGGTGATAGGCCTTTTCTCCGGCGGAATTCAAGGTGTTTTCAGCAGAGTGTTGGGTCTTGCGGCTTGCGGAGGCTTAGTGTTTCTTATAGCGATTGTAAGTCGCGGCGGAATGGGCGGCGGGGATATAAAACTCATGGCTCTTGTCGGCAGCTTTCTTGGGGTCCTAGGCGGACTTACGTCATTTATCATTGCCTGCATTATTGGGGCAATAGTCGGAGTAATACTCATTGCACTGGGTATTAAGTCACGAAGGGACGAGATTCCTTTCGGGCCGTTCATATCCTTAGGGACGATCATTACATGCATTTTCAGTGAACAGGTTATTCCCGTGATTTTCCCGTGGCTTAGGTTCTAGAGAAGGGAGGAGATTCTCTCGAGGCGGATGTTGTCACTTGGCCGCTTCAGGCGGATTATCGGGCTTGATATCGGAACAAGCTTTATAAAAGCAGTTGAAGCAAGAAAAGCCGGAGGCAAATTGGAGATCGCAAATTTCGGAATCTGCCCCACTCCGCCGGGAGTCATCAGTAACGGCAGAGTGACGGATCCCCCGAAGGTGGCAATTGCGGTGAAAGAGGCTTTAAACGCAGGCGGTATTAGGGGTAGGGAAGTAGGCGCTGCAGTGTCAGGCGGAGAGGTTATCGTAAGGCATGTGTTCTTTCCGAGGATGCCCAGGGAGGAACTGGCCCAAGCGGTGAAATGGGAAGCAGGCGCATATATTCCTTATTCTGTGGAGGAGGCAAGCATAGACTTTGATGTTATCGGGGCCCCTCATGATTCCCCTGACAAGCTTGAAGTCATGATTGTCGCTGCGCCGAAAACCCTTGTGGCAAGCCATGTAAAGACCATGGAGCTTGCAGGAGTCAGACCTCTTTTTCTCGATATTCAACCAATTACAATTTGTCGTGTGTTTTGTGATGGTAAATCCAATGGCGCTCAGTTCTTCGTTGATATCGGAGGAGGCACCACTGACCTGGTCTATTGTGAAGAAGGGGTCTTAAGATTTACCCGTATTGTGGATATAGGAGGCAATACTTTTACCGAAGCAATTGTCCGCACCGGCAAACATGATTCTATCCAAGCTGAGGAATTAAAGCGCAGAGCGAGCCTGCGCGATGGAGATGAGGGCGGGGCCGATACCTGCCTTGATCCGGAGATTATGGACTCCATGAGGGAAGTGGCTCGAAGGCTCGCAATAGAAGTGAGACGATCCGTGGACTACTGCAATGCCCAAGCCAGAGTGAGGAACGGAGGGCATTCTTCCATAACAAGGATTGTTTTGACAGGCGGAGGTTCAAATCTGGACGGACTCAGTGAGTATTTGGAGGCAAGTCTTGGCTTGGAAGTGATAATAGGTGACCCTCTGGTTAACGTTGCTTTTTCCGGCAATTCGCATCTTGCAGAGGATTTAGCTGCCTATGGAACTTCTCTTGCGGTTGCTATAGGACTTGCTCATCGAGGGGTGGATGGCTGATGAAAGGAGTAGACCTGCTTCCGGAGGAGGTTGCGAAACCTAAACACCCCGGGTTGTTCCGGGTGACAGCTCTTATAATTGTATCGCTTTTTGTGTTTGGTCTATCCTTTCTCTACACTGTGAAGACTGTGGAGCTTAAGCGGGCACAGGAAGCCCTTTCGATTTTGGAGTCCGACTTTGCCGGCTATGCCTGGATCGAGGAGGAACTAATCGAGACAAGGAAGCTGAAGAAAGATATAGAATCCAAGCTTGAACTGGCTAGGGCGGAAACGGAGACAGGTCTTCCCATAGACGAAATCCTGAAGGAATTGCCTGAATTGATGCCGGAAGGGGTGCGCCTGGCCCGGGTTTCAATGGCAAATGACGGCGAGATAAGGTTTCATGCAGAGGCTACCGGGCTTTCTCAAGCAGCCGGGCTCGTGGTTTCTCTGGATAAGTCCAGTTTATTCGATGATGTTAAGTTGCTCAAGGTCACAAAGGCGAACGAAGCAGACGAGATTTTTAAATTGGAGGCAACAGGGAAGCTGTCGCCTATAGGAGGCGACTAGGCATGGCGTTTTTTCGGAAACTCAAAGAGATGCGGCTGCTCATCCTGATAATATGCTTAGGCATTATAGGATATTGTCTTCATAAAGCAGTCTTTGTGCCTATCTCCATAGAATTGGACAGCGTAAGGGCTGAAGCTCTTGCTGTCAATCAGAAAATAACTACGTTGCCTACGAAGGTTCGTGATCTCAGGCGCCTGAGGGACGATTACAGAGAAGCTGTATTTGCCTTAGAAAACATTAACTCTAAGGTGACGCATGAGTCTCAGTTGCCGTACTTTGTAAAGGAACTGGAGGGTGTTTCGAAAGATGCAGGAGCAAAGATATTAGGCATATCCGTGGGGAATTCACAAGCTGGATCTTTCTATTCCAAGGTTCCGATAACAGTTGCTCTCCGAGGATCCTATGGGCAAATAAGACGTTTTATTCAGGGTCTGGGAAAGCTTGGACGAGCTTTCAGCATAAGCGACCTCGGCCTCGAGTCGCCGGGGTCTTCAGAGTCTGAGGTCTTTGTCGAAGAACCGGTCCTTGATGCATCGCTTTCGCTGGTTGTGTATGTAGTCCCCAAAGGCGGTGACAACTAATGACCAAGCGCTTTCAAGGATTTGATATTAAGGCTGCGGCTGTCCTCATTATTGTGGCAGTCGCCGTGTTTACTTCGGTTCGGCTGACAAGGCAAATAAAGCCTGCTTCCGGGCTGAACACTCCGGAGCTCAAAAGGGCGACGCTTCCTTCCCAACAGTTGGAGGAGCTTAGGGAGCCGCTTCCCCATGTAACGACACAGTCTAAACAGGAAACTCAAATGGCTTTCACATCGAAGAGGGGGAAAGACCCTTTTGTCCCGGATTGGCCTATAAGACCCAGAGAAGATAAAAGCGAGGCCAAGGCGCCTATTGAGATTACGAGGATAGAGGCAGACGCCGGTAGGGATGAATATGGTGAATTTTATCAGCTACCGAAGGAGCTTTATGAACCTCGGGAAGAGCCTCATATGCTGTCCGACACTGCAACCTTGCCTTTAACTGATGAGGATTTTTCTGAAGGCATAGATGAAGGGTCAGGCGCTGTCATGGATCACGTCGCAGCCGAGAACGAAGAACACGCTGAATTCGAGGACGAGTTGGCGAAAATTGAAGGACGCCCGAAGGAAACCGCGAAGGTCTCGAACGATGAGATCGGCGCAAGTGAAATCACGGACGGTTTTATAGAGGGAGAAGGGGTGTATGTCCCGGCTCAGGACATACCTTCGAAATTGCCGGCAGCGGAAAGGGAAACTGCTGTCGAACAAGAGCCTGACTGGGATGTAGCCGAAGACGATGAGCCGGAAAAACAAGAGTTGAAACCGGTGGTGGATCCCCCGAGACTGTTCGTAACCGGAATCATAGTCTCAGGCGATGTGTCTTACGCAATTGTCTCGACACCTACTTCCAGCGTAGTAGTGCAACCAGGAGATGAAATCGAAGGCGCGACTGTAAAGTCTGTAGACGGGAAAGCTGTCGTTGTCGTTAAGCAAGATGAGGAGTTTGTGCTTGAACTAGGCGGAGGGGGAGAATCATGATGCACGAAGCAAGGAGCGCCCAATGTATTAGGCTTATTGCGACAGTCCTGATGCTGGCAATAAGCATAGGGAGCATAGGATTTCCGGCAGTGGCGCAAGGGGAGGGATCTTCAGGCCACCCGGTTACCATCGAGCTTAAAGGTGCTGACGTAAGGGATGTCTTAAAGATCCTGGCGGAACTAGCCGGTGTCAATATCGTGTGTGATCCTTCAGTGCGCGGTGAAATTTCACTTTCACTGAAGGAAGTCCCTGTAATCGACGCAGTCGAGCTTGTGACAAGGGCTACAGGGCTTAGCTACAGATATGTGGGGAACACCCTTGTCGTAGGCCTGCCGGATAGGTTTAAGGCCGGGTTTGATCGTGTTGACACTCGGGTTTTCAAGCTTGGTTACGCTTCTCCTTTAGATATGAAGGATGCGCTGAAACTTGTAGTCTCCCCGGATAAAATCCAGCTGGATTCCCGTACAAACTCTGTTATAGTAACAGGTATAGCCGTAGAGCTTGACGAGGCGGAAAAGATCGTCCGAAAACTTGATGTCCCCATTCCCATGGTGCGAATTGACGCAAGGCTTGAAGAGATTGCGCAAGACGCGCTGGACCAGTATGGAATCAGCTTTCAGGAAGTCGGGGAGTATGGCGGGTTCGGAAAAGTCTATATAAGGACAGACCCGACAACCGGCGTTTTCCAAGGGCTTTCCCTTGCAGTAGGCGCGTTTTTAAGAATGCTTGAGGATTCAGGGAAAGCTGTGACAATTGCCAGACCGAGCACTACTACGCTTGACGGGACAGAGGCCAGAATATTCATAGGCGACAAGATACCTGTTGTCATATCTGAAGAGGGAGGCAAGAGTCAGTCAGTATCTTTTATTGAGGCAGGTGTCAAACTCGTCATAACGCCTCGGGTGAACAGAAACGGCCTCATAACTGTAAGGATAAGGCCTGAGGTATCGTCGATTCTGGGGAAGGAGCAAACCCAAGGGTTCCCCCATGTAAGAACCAGAGAAGCTGATCTTGTGGCTACTGTCCGTGACGGCGAGACTATTGCCATAGCAGGTCTGATCCAGCGTGAGGAAATTGAGAGCATCTTAAAACTCCCTATCCTCGGGGATATCCCGCTTTTGGGACTGCTTTTCCAAAACAAGAAACTTGACACGAAAGAGACAGAGATGGTTATATTCGTTACACCGCGCATAGTAACAGTGGACGAAGAGAACTTATATCCTGATTACGTTGATGATGAACACAGTTTATACCAGGAGGAGTCAGAGCACAATGGTGAAGAATAGACTTGTCGCGCTTCGGGAAAAGTTATCTCCTGCGGGAATTGACGGGCTTCTTATAACAAGACCTGAGAACAGGCGGTATATGACCGGGTTTACAGGATCTGCCGGAGTTGTTGTAGTTACAGCTGATGACGCCTGTTTTATTACAGATTTTCGTTACGTGGAGCAAGCTGCTTATCAAGCCCCTGAATTCACCGTTATCAAGCACGAGGTGAAAATCGCGGACACTTTAAGAGCGGTAGCGGAGAAAGCGGGCATCAAGAAGCTGGGATTTGAGAAGGATGTAATTACATATAAGCAGCATGAGACATTTTCGTCTGCGCTCCCCGGGATAGAGCTCGTCCCTACTGAAGGCATAGTCGAGACGTTACGCACAGTAAAAGACGAGCATGAAATCGATTATATTCGAAGGGCGGAGGCTATAGGAGATGCGGCCTTCTCTCATATCCTCGACATAATCAAACCCGGGATGACTGAGATTGACGTAGCTCTTGAGATAGAATGGTTCATGAGGAAAAGCGGCGCAGAAGGCATTGGGTTCGAGGTAATCATTGCATCAGGAGAACGCGGGGCTATGCCGCATGGAGTAGCATCTTCTAAGAAGCTGGCTGAAGGTGAGCTTATAGTTATGGACTTCGGCGCGGTGTATCAGGGTTACAGAGGGGATATGACTCGCACTGTTTCGCTGGGGAAGGCATCTCCTGAACAGCGCCGAATCTACGATATAGTGCTTCAGGCCCAGGAAGCCGCCTTGCAGGGGATCCTTCCGGGGAAGACGGGGAAGGAAATCGACGGCCTCGCGAGGAAAGTCATAGAGGAAGCGGGATATGGTGAAAACTTCGGACATGGGCTCGGCCACGGGGTAGGGCTTGCCGTGCATGAAGAACCCAGACTCTCTGTTACCGCGGCGGAAGAGCTTCGTCCGGGAATGGTGGTTACAGTCGAACCAGGCATTTATCTCCCGGGTTTCTTAGGTGTCAGGATTGAGGATCTTGTTGTGGTTTCGGAATCTGGAATCATGAATCTTACAAGCTCGCCTAAGGAGCTTATAGAACTGTAATACAGCGTTTCTTTTTTGCCCTGAGGTTTGCCGGAGAGCTGACCTGAGACAGGTATTGCGGTATCATATATTTAGAGAGTCGAAAGGACAATCTAGGTCTGGAACGAATTAAGAAATATTCGGATTGTCCGCACCGGAGGTGGTTATGTGATTTCAACCAACGATTTTCACACAGGTCTTACCATTGAGCTTGACGGGGAGGTTTACTCGGTTGTTGATTTCCAACATGTAAAGCCCGGGAAAGGGTCTGCTTTTGTCAGGTCGAAGCTAAGGAATGTCAAGACCGGGTTTACCGTAGAGCGGACATTCCGCGCAGGCGAAAAAGTCCCCAGAGCCCATATAGACTACCGCGAGATGCAGTACCTGTATAGCTCCGGTGAAGATAATTTCTTCATGGATACCTCTACATATGAGCAGATAAGTCTTAATGATGAGAAGCTGGGAGATAACAAGAAATACCTTAAGGAGAACATGGTAATCGGTGTTCAAATGTATGAAGGAGCTCCTATCGGGGTTGAGCTTCCAAATTCCGTAGAGCTTACTGTCACAGATACAGACCCGGGCCTACGTGGCGACACTGCAAGCGGCGGCACTAAACCGGCTACCCTGGAAACCGGCGCAGTGGTGCAGGTGCCGCTCTTCGTAAGTATCGGAGATGTAATAAAGGTGGACACACGAACCGGTCAGTATCTGGAGAGGGCTTGACACCAGCTGCTATCGGGCCTTTGGTCTCCGGGTTTCAATACCTTGCCGAAGGATACGACTATCGCCAAAGGCCTGGGCTTAACTACCCTTTTCAGCATGACAACGGACGGGAGCGATAGTGCGGTCACGCCCATCATGAAGGAGAGATATGGTTGCCGGCACTACCGAATACCACTTATCCTGTCCGAGTACAGTAGTTATCATGGCCTCGGGTATCCAGAGGACCCGCTGCTTCCAGCATTTGCAATTGCTGTTGCGCAACTAAAAATGCTTGCCAACAGGATCAAAGACGCCAGATCCACCAGAGGCGACGAAACTCGAAACCTTAAGTCATAAAACCCGTCCCCCCGGCATACTCATTTGTATAAGGGGGGACTTGCCTTGTTAGATGAACGTTTAGGCACAAAACCTGTTGCTGACGTTATCCGGGATGAGATCTTGCCCTGTCTCCCACCTGGTCTCCGCAAAGCGATTTTGGATTTGCCAAAGGATCAATTAAACAGAGTGCATGAAATCAGGCTTCGCCCATGGCGGCCTGTGATGCTCATGGCAGGCGATATTGAGATATATCCGGATCCGCCGTATATTTTTACAGATGATGACGCTCTCACTACTTTGCAGCTTATCGCGTGCGGTTCTCTCTATGCTTTCGAAGATGATTTGCGTCAAGGCTATATCACAATACGCGGAGGTCATAGGGTCGGATTGGTGGGACGGGTTGTTCTTTACGGAGGCAAGATCTCAACTCTTAAAGACATATCAGGGTTTTGTATCAGGGTAGCCCATGAAATCTTAGGTGCTGCGGACAATGTTATGAAATACCTTATTAAACCACCTCGCAGGCTCTACCATACGCTCATAATATCGCCGCCTAAGTGCGGTAAGACCACGTTAGTACGGGACATTGCCAGACAGGCGAGTGACGGAGTTCCTTCTCTTGGCTTCCCGGGTGTACGAGTAGGTGTTGCAGATGAGCGCTCCGAGATAGCCGCGTGTTACGCGGGAGTGCCTCAAACTACTTGTGGCATCCGCACTGATGTATTGGACGCATGCCCGAAAGCTGAAGGGATGATAATGCTTATCCGGTCCATGTCACCGGATGTGGTTATCACTGACGAAATTGGTAAGGAAGAGGACGCCCTTGCCATACGGGAGGTAATGTGCGCAGGTGTAAGTCTCGTTGCCACAGCTCACGGCGGATCCCTGGAAGAGGTGGCAAGGAGACCTGCTTTGAAGTGTCTTTTTGAAGGCGACATGTTTGAACGGGCGGTAATACTTAGCCAAGCGAATGGGCCTGGCACTATCAAGGCCGTCCTTGACGCAAGAACAGGAAATCCTGTGACTTCCGAGCCTCTTGGGTGAAGCGAGGTTGGGGAGGAGGCTTTATGCTCAAGCTTTTGGGAGCAGTGTTAGTAGTGGGATCTTCCGGTGTGATAGGCAACATTGTCGCTCGGAGTTATTCAGAGAGGCCCAGGCAGCTTTCGGAATTAATATCCGCTTTTACCCTGTTGGAGACTGAAATATCTTATGCAAAGACTCCTCTTTCTGAGGCGCTGATAAGAGCCGGGGGACAGAAAGGCAGTATCGCAGGAAGAATATTTGAGATGGCTTCCCGCATCATCGCTTCGGGAAACCAACCACCTGGACAGGCTTGGGAGACTGCTGTAAGGCGCACGTATTCTGTCTCAGCCCTCACAGCAGAGGATCGCGACACGTTGCTTGCTTTCAGCGCGAAGCTGGGTTCCTGCAGCAGCACGGACCAGCTGAAACATATCGCCTTTGTTCGTGAGAGGTTGCGGGCAAATGAGACGAAAGCCAGGGACAAGGCGACAGAGACAGCCAGAATGTGGCGTTATCTTGGTCTTACTGTCGGCGCTATGGTAACTCTCTTGCTTTACTGATTGTGACGAACCACTACACCCGGCTGAAGCATGTTGGGACGTGCCTTTATTTAAAAGGGGGATGACGAAGTGGGAGAAATCGACATTGTATTTAAGGTTGCAGGTATCGGTATCATCTCAATCGTTGTTTCCCTGATCTTTGAACAAGTCGGCAGGAAGGACTTCGCTTGGGCGGCTACGGTTATCGGTGCAGTATTGGTATTCGGTGTGGCATTACTTCGTTTCAAGGAGCTCTTGGATGAAATCCTGACTGTTTTTAGGCTCTGGTAATTGAGGGAGTCTGTGTGTGATCCTATAAAGGAGCGCGGTCCTGTGGAGATTGGAAGTCTAATTGCAATTGCAATTACAGTGACTGTCCTCACAGTGCTAATCAGGCCCCAGCGTCCTGAGATAGCCATATGGCTCAGTGTTATTGCCGGACTAATAATAATCGGAAGGGTCCTCCCTTATATCAACTTTATCATAAAGACACTGACTGATATTATTGCTACAACTAAAGCCGGGTCCGTGTATTTCACTACTGTGCTGAAAGTCGTGGGAATCGCTTACTTGGCAGGGTTCGGTGCAGAGATATGCAGAGACGCGGGCGAAGGGGCAACCGCAAGCAAACTGGAACTAGCCGGGAAAGTGATTATCCTTTTGACTGCGCTCCCTGTTCTCATAGCCGTCTTGGAGACCATCACCAGAGTTCTGAAGTAGGCTCTGTAGTATAGACGACGAATTCCCGACAGGCCTTGGTAAGCTGTGGAATCTCGGTAGACTGTGGGACCGGCATACGCGACTGCCAAGAGGCTGGGAAAGGAAGAAGTATGAACCTGATTCGTATGGCATGTCGTAATCATATACAGGTTATTCTCCTTGTGGCTCTTTTAGCGTCAGGACTTATCCTCAGCCCTTGGACTCTTTGCTTTGCGAATCCTGCCCCGTCTCGGGATTCTCAAGGCATGTCCGGTCTTGAAGAAGACATTCTCAAGGCGCAACTGGATGCCTTGGATACTACCGCCCTTCAGGGTTTCTTAGAAGACATGGACAGTAGCATGAGAGAGTTCTTTCCCGGTTTGGATATAGCCGGGCTTGTCAGATCGCCGGGGAAAGCCTTAGGCGGATTTGATCCGGTAAGCGTAGTGACAGGCGTGCTCAAGGTAATTGCCGGTGAGGTTAGGGCAAGTCTTGCGCTCCTTGGCCAGCTGATCATACTTGCCGTTATGTGCGGGATTCTCTCAGAGTTCGCATCAGGGTTTGAGATTGAGCAGGTAACAACTATAGCTCGGTCTGCGTGTTTTATGGTCCTTGCCTTAATGGCAACAAACAGTTTTCTCGTTACGATACAGGCTGCGAATGATGCAGTGGATAGAATGACTACTTTCATGCACGCGTCCACACCTCTTCTATTCGCCTTGCTGTCCGCTGTGGGAGGAATTACGTCAGCTGCGGTAATGAGTCCTGCTGTAGTGGCAGTCGCAGGACTTTCAAGCGGGCTGGCGCGTAATGTTGTGTTCCCGCTTCTTTTCCTCTCCGCACTGCTTGAGATTTCAAGCATGATTGCGGACCGGGTGCAATTAACACAGTTTTCGCAGCTTGCCAGGGATGTTGCTGTTGCCTGTCTTGGCGGCGGGATGACGCTCTTTGTCGGGGTAATGACTATCCGAGGCGTAGGTGCTCAAGTAGCTGACTCTTTGTCAATTCGAACTGCGAAATTCGTGTCAGGGACCTTTATTCCTATCCTAGGGAAAATGTTTTCAGATGCAGTAGGCATAGTAGCAAACTGCGCTGCTCTTATCCATGGAGGCTTGTCAGTGGCAGGTGTTGTTACGGTGTTTATGATTTGCCTCGTGCCTGCGGCCAAAATTCTGTCTGTTGCTATCATGTATAGATTAGCAGGCGCAATAGTCGAACCTCTGGGGGACCAAGGGCTTTCCAAGTGTCTCGGCGTCCTGGGCAACACACTGATACTGGTCCTCGTTACTTTGGGTGTTGTGGCTGTTGCCTTCCTTGCCGTCATAAGTGTAATATCCGGTCTTATGAATTTCGCTGTGACTCTGAGGTAGGTGAAGGTGTTGGTTAAGACCGTGACAGAGTGGGCAAGGGATCTGATTGTGATTAGCTTAGCGTTTGCATTCACCGAAATGCTCTTGCCTGCCAATGAACTTCGGAGGTTTGCCAGGGTTGTTATGGGCGTTGCAATGATTGCAGTTATCGTCAGCTTTGTTTTGGATATTTCTGCGACAATGGATGACGTCTTAGAGTCTCAGGTAGGGTTCACGCCAAATCAGACTGGAATGTCTGAAAGCCAAAGCTGGGTTGCCAAAGGAGAACTCATTGCATATCGGGGGCTTGAAATCGCAGGGGTGGAGGCAAAACAGAAGATTGCCCGACAATTGGAGTCCATCGCCAGATTGGCGTCGGGAGCGGATGAAGCTCGTGCTGAGATTGAATTCACTGAGCGAGGTGATATCAGACGCATCTATATGACTCTTGAGAATCTTAATATATCAGCCTTTGGAACTTTACGCGATGACAGAGGAGACTCCCGGGATCCGGCTAGGCCGGATAGTAGGCAACTTGCTACGTTTATAGAGGAGCGAGTCATTAACGCAATACGGGATTTTTATGGGTTTTCCCATGATGTAGAGATTTCTGTGTCAGTCAATCTCAAGTAACAGTTCTTTTGTGTAAGCGTATGAGCTCATAGGGAGACAGGGATGGTGAGAGGCGTGGGCTCTTCAATCATTGAGTTTTTGGAAGGACTCATAAAACGCGCTGACGGTGGGAGGGGAGGCGATATTAAGCCCACTCAGCTGAAGAAAATCGGAATTCTTGTTTTCATAGGATTTGTGGGTGTCCTTCTTCTTCTGCTCAGCTTTTCGCCAAGATTGAGTAGCCCGTCCGGCAATCGGGGGGATCTGAGCCACACTCGTGAAGACCAGGCCTTCGCTACGACAGAAAGCGGGTACGGCCTTACCGACGATGAGGTTCATCTGGAGAGGAGGCTGGCGGAGATACTTTCCCAGGTGCAGGGGGCAGGCCTGGTAAGCGTCAAGGTTACCTTTCTTTCGGGGCGACTCTATGATTATGCGGAAAATCAAACGCATGAAGAGAACGTCTCTCGAGAATTAGATACGCAAGGTGCAACTCGAGAGACAACACAGACAAGAAAGAGCGGAGAGATCGTTACCACACAGGAGAGAACAACAGGGCTTGCTGTACCGGTAGTACGGAATTTCACTGAACCCAAGATTCAAGGTGTCCTTGTTGTCGCGGATGGCGCCAAAGATGCCAAGGTGAAAAAGGCGCTAATCGAAGCGGTAACGACCCTCCTTGATATCCCTTATCATAAGGTAGCGGTGCTACCACGCCAAAGGTAGGTGAAAGCCATGCGGGACAGGGCAAGAGCCGGTTTTGCGCTGATGGTTGTAATTGCGGTGGTGCTCGGGGTCCTCGTAGGAATGAAGAATGTTGCAGTGAAACAAGATGAAGGGCTGTTATCTGTGAGCGAAATCTCCGGCGCCTGGAAAGAACCCATGTCACAGGATGATTCAACCCCGGAAATGGCCTATCAAGACTCTTCTATAAAATTGTCAGATGAAGAAGGCGATATCCTTGACTCGCTGAGGCTTGAGCGAAGCAAAACCAGGTCAAGGAATATTGAATCCCTGGAAATGATAGCGCGGGATTCCGGTCTGTCAGACGAGGCAAGAACAGCAGCCAGCATGCAACTTCTGGATTTGTCAAAGAGGATGGAAGCTGAGGCGGAAGCAGAAGCTTTAATAAAGGCGAGAGGCTACAAAGACGCTTTGGTTTTCGTCAGGGGGGATACCTGTGACGTAGTAATTTCCGGCAAAGAGCTCTCAAAAACTGATGCCGAGCAAATCGGGGATATTGCTGCCAGGTGCTTAGGGGTGGATCTCGCTAATATTACAATAATTGAGCAAGGTTAGATCGGTAACATGGTCAAGACCGGTCCGTCGATGGTATGATTAAAGCAGGAAAAGAAAAGGTTGTGGTGAATATAGGGAAGCATGTGTATTGACCCGAGTTACGGCTATCAATACTCCGGGTCGGGCAGCCTATATCTGAAACCGGCTAAAAGTGCAGAGGGCTGTTGAAGGAGATGACACGGAACAATATGAGTTCTGCCCATCAAGGGGTATGTTGGAACAACGGAAGGCAGGCAAAACAAGTGGAACTCAAAGACTTAAGGCGGGAGGTCGCCGGCTTCGCCAGGATAATGAGGGAATATGACATTGTTGAAATGGAACTGGAGACAGAAGGCTTGGTTATTAAGCTTCGCAGTGAATCAAAGTCTTCTCCTCCACGCAGCGTCGAGGTTGGGGTTGAGGCGATATCGGAGGACAGTCATATTACAATAACAGCACCTATGGTTGGCACTTTCTACAAGGCCCCTGCGCCTGACGAGGCGCCTTATGTTAGGGTAGGCGATACTGTCCTGCCCGGGCAGACCTTGTGTATTATCGAGGCGATGAAGACTATGAACGAGATCCAGTCTGAGGTAAGAGGTAGGATTGTGGAGATCTTGACTGAAAACGCGGAACCTGTAGAGTACGGCCAGCCCCTTTTCATCTTAGAAACGCTATAAGTGTATGTTCTACGAAATGCAGGAGGTATATTGTGTCTCGTCTCTCAATCCGAAAAGTAGTTGTAGCAAATAGGGGTGAAATCGCCCTGAGAATCATTAGGGCTGCTAGGGAGCTTGGCATTGAATCTGTAGCGCTCTACTCCGAGCCTGATAAGGATTCTCTTCCGGTGCTCATGGCTGATGAGGCATATTGCATTGGGCCCGGACCCAGTATTGGGAGCTACCTTAACATCGCCAATATTATAAGTGCAGCGCAAGTGTCAGGAGCCGACGCGATTCACCCGGGTTATGGGTTTCTTGCCGAAAACTCTCATTTTAGAGAGATATGTTCATCCCATGGGATCAAGTTCATAGGTCCCGGATACGACGTAATGAGGAGCATGGGGAACAAAGCCACAGCGAAGCAGCTAATGGCTGAACACGGACTCAGGGTTATTCCGGGCACCGTGGGCATCATACACGATGCGGAAGAAGCCTTAGTGTTTGCAGCCAAGTATGGTTTTCCTGTAATGATTAAAGCTGCTGCAGGTGGTGGAGGAAAAGGAATGCGCATAGCCTATGACGAAGATGAGCTTGCCAGGGGCGTTAAGTTTGCCCAGACTGAAGCGGAAGCTGCATTTGGGGTCCCCGGAGTCTACCTCGAACGTTACTTTCCCGGCGCAAGGCATGTTGAAGTTCAGGTATTAGTGGATGAGCAAGGTCGCGCTGTGCAATTGGGAGAGCGAGATTGCTCTGTCCAGCGCGGACATCAGAAGCTTGTGGAAGAATCGCCGTCTCCTGTTATAGATGACAGTGTCCGTCAAGCTATGGGGAATGCAGCTTTAATGGGTGCAGTTGCTGTTGGTTATACGAACGCAGGCACTGTTGAGTTTCTTGTAGACTCTGACGGCGTGTTTTACTTTCTTGAGATGAATACAAGAATTCAGGTGGAGCACCCTGTAACCGAGTTTGTCACCGGGATTGATATTGTACGGGCTCAGTTTATAATAGCATCAGGTGAACCGCTGCCTTTCAGCCAAGAGGATGTGAATGCGAAAGGCCATGCAATAGAATGCAGGATATGCGCGGAGGATCCGAAAAGAAACTTTATGCCTACGCCAGGGCAAGTCAAGAGGCTGGTATTACCGGGAGGGCCTTGGGTCAGGGTGGATACAGCCCTTTATCCCGGATGCCATGTTCCTGCCTACTACGACTCGCTCATTGCCAAAGTTGTGGTGTGGGGAAATGATAGAGATGAAGCCATACAAAGGATGGCAAGGGCTTTGGATGAATTCATAATTGAGGGAATTTCCACGAATTTAGAGTTTCAACGTACACTCATTACAAGCTCTGCATTCCGTCAAGGTGAGATTTACTGTGACAACGACGTGCTGGACCTCGTTTTCGGAGATGCACGTTGATTGTCACTGATTACATGTGCTGATATAATACACCCAGGAGGAGGGTATGAGCGCTATGCAGCCAGGAGAAATGCGTTACCCTGAGGCTCCTTCACAAGGAGCGCGTTGTGCTCTTGGGACCGTAAAAATTGCAGGCGAGGTAGTCAGCGTAATTGCTGGGCTCGCAGCTATGGAAGTCGAAGGTGTAGCCGGCATGTCCAGCGGCATTGCAGGCGACATAGTTGAGCTGCTTGGACGGCGGAACCTAGCTAAAGGGGTCAAAGTTGAAGTAGGAGAGAGGGAAGCAGCTGTAGATCTCTATATTGTTGTGAACTACGGTGTTAGGATTCCTGAAGTCGCATGGAGAGTCCAACAAAACGTGAAACAAGCGATTGAAAGCATGACCGGCCGAGAAGTCGTAGAGGTTAATGTTCATGTCCAGGGAGTGAATTTCCAAGTCGAGGAGAAGAAAGAGGAGCCAAGAGTACGCTAGCAACACCGGTGAAAGGAGTAGTCCTATGAAAATACATGACCGGGTCGTTGTATTCATTTCAGCTATACTGCTGCTCGTGGTAGGCCTGATCTTTATTGCTATGGCATTTGGGCCTAATCCAACCAGTTTTTTTTCACATGTCTTTCTTACCAGGCAATACGGAGGCCTGCGTCCGGCAGTGATTGTTATCTCAATTATTGCTGTTGCAGCAGGTGCGTACTTAATATGGCTGACTTTTCGCAGCCGGGGGCGCAGGAAAACGATTGTTCGCGCAACAGGTCTTGGTGAGGTCAGGATTTCGCCTCTTGCCATCGAGACCCTTGTCAGAAGGGGCGCACGTGAAGTTCCCGGAATACAGGATGTTGATACTGTAGTTGATGTTTCAGGAGAAGATATCGAAATATACGTTTCAGTTGTTGTCAGTCCTGATGTCTCTATCCCCGGAGTAGCCGAGCAGATTCAGGCTAAACTGGGAAGATACATTAGCGATACAATTGGGGTGGATGTATCCAGGGTGACAGTACATGTACGCAATGTAGGCCATGTCGAGAGGCCTCAGAGGGTAATCTAATCGATGAAGCAGACCCTTACGTGATCTGTGCATCTCCCCGGAAACCAGGATTTGAAGATGTGGACTAGATAGGAAAAGAGGTGCAACTTAATGCAGCCCGGGTTGCGGGATTTCTTGCGTGTCGCTCTCATTAGATATCCGGGAAAGCTGATAGGGACGATTCTGGGGCTTATCGTCGGATTGGTGATGGTGATTTCAGGCCCCATTGCCGGACTATATTTAGCTGCTTGCATAGGAGTAGGCTACCTTGTCGGTAATTATTTGGATCGAGGAAGAAGAGACGCTAATGACATTTTTCTGGAAGACTTTCTCCCGCCCGATGAGCGCTAACGCGGAGCGTGGGAGGTTAGGGGGATTGCTTTGACAAGGAGGGATGCGCGAGAAGCCGCGTTCATCGTGCTTTTTCAAGTAGATGTAGGGCGTATGAACCCCGAAACGGCCATTCGGACTACACTTGGCAACAAGGAGCCTGGAGCCGGGAATCTTGCATATCTTCGCCGTGTTGTCCTTGGAACCCTCGAAAACCTCGAGTCTATTGACGATGTCATCTCTCGCCTTGCTATCGGTTGGACGTTGGATCGTATGGGAGCAGTGGACCGAAACCTTCTCAGACTTGCAGTCTATGAGATCCTGTTCCTTGATGATATTCCTGTGAATGTAGCGATAAATGAGGCAGTTACCCTTGCAAAGAAGTTCGGGGATGACGAGTCATGGAAGTTTATAAACGGCATCTTAGGAAAGTTGGCGCGGGAGATGAAAGACGATTAGATGCTGGCTGTCTATTCTGTTTCAGAAATAAGCAAGTACATAAAAGGACTTATAGAGAGTGATGATTTTCTCGCAGGTGTTTGGATAAAAGGGGAGATCTCCAACTTTACTCTGCATTCATCAGGACATATGTATTTCAGCCTGAAGGATGAGTCCGGCCGGTTGAGATGCGTGATGTTCAGGTCTGCCAACTTGAGACTCGGATTCATGCCTTCTGATGGAATGTCAGTGTTTGCATATGGTGCTATAGGCATGTATGAGAGATCCGGCGATATCCAGCTTTATGTAGAAGATATGATGCCTTCAGGAACCGGCTCTTTATACCTGGCTTTCCTTCAACTTAAGGAAAAGCTGGATAAGGAAGGGCTTTTTTCGCCTTCCAGGAAAAGGGAGCTGCCGGAGTTCCCAAAAGTTGTGGCAGTTGTAACCTCCCCTACGGGGGCTGCTGTACGCGATGTGATCACAGTCATAAAAAGGCGTGCGCCCGGTGTCACCGTTCTTGCCGTCCCTGCGTCGGTTCAGGGTGACGACGCCCCTCTGAGTATTGTCAAGGCTCTTGATTTGGTGAATCGAGCCGGCTTCATTGACGTTGTCATTGTGGGACGAGGCGGGGGGTCAATTGAAGAGCTTATGGCGTTCAATGATGAAAGGGTCGCAAGGGCGATCGCATCGTGCAAGGTTCCTGTAATATCTGCTGTGGGGCACGAGACGGATTTTACTATCGCTGATTTTGTCGCTGACAAACGGGCTGCCACTCCGTCAGCTGCTGCTGAAATGGCTGTGCCTGACACAGGCGAGTTAGCGAAGACCGTTTTTCAACTCAGTTTGCGCCTTTCGGGTATTATTCGGACTCAGGTGTCTGACAATAAGGGGAAGCTCCGGATGCAAGTCAGGTCACATGTTTTAAGGTTCCCGATGGAGTTGACAAGATACCACCGTCAGCGCCTTTCTCTTGCAGTTGACCGCCTTTACGCTTTTACCACAGGCGCGGTTTCTGTGAAGCGCGAAGATTTCAAGGCTTTGGCAGGCCGTCTTGACGGTCTGAGCCCTTTGAGGACTCTTTCGCGAGGGTATGGGTTTATCCGAAGACTGCCTGACATGACTGTTGTGCGCAGCGTGGGACAGGTGACGCCTGAAGAAGATTTGGAAGTCGTGCTTCAAGACGGGCGCTTTACCGCTACTGTAAAGTCAGTTGAGGGAGAGGAGGAGAGCGCAGGTGGGAAAGGCTGAAGGAGACATTAGCTTTGAGGAGGCCATGAAACAGCTGGAGGAGACGGTAGACTTGCTCGAAGGAGGGACCCTCGGGCTTGAGGAATCCCTTGAGGCTTTCGAAAGAGGGATGTCTTTGGTGGGAATCTGCCAAAAAAAACTGGAGGACGCTGAAACAAGAATCGCAAAGCTTATTGAGACAAAAGACGGAAGGCTTGTTACCGAGCCATTTCGGGTCGGGGACGAGTCCTGATGGACAACAGACTGAGCGATTGGAAACTCCTGATAGATCAAGCCCTGGACGCTGCCTTGCCTTCTTCTGACGTACACCCTGAGCTGCTCCACAAAGCTATGAGATACTCGGTGTTTCCCGGAGGGAAACGGATCCGTCCGCTGCTTGTGTTGTCTGCTGCGATTATGGTGGACAGATTGAGGCATGGCCGAGAGGTATCCATTGAACCAAGCATGCTTCCTGCAGTTGCCATAGAACTAATACACTCATATTCCCTTGTCCATGATGACCTCCCATCCATGGACAATGATGATTTTAGACGCGGACTGCCCACTGTTCACAAGGCCTTCGGGGAGGCGGAAGCAATCTTGGTAGGGGATGCTTTGCTTTCTCTTGCGTTTGAGGTAGTCTCGAAAGAAGAAGCCTGTCTGCTAATGGGGCCTGAGACTTCAGTTAAAATAGTGCATGAGCTGGCTTCTGCGTCAGGAAGCCTCGGTATGGCAGGCGGACAGATCATGGACATTTCTCCTATCCGCCCTGATATCGGAGTCCGGCACATTGAAGAATTGAGCGACCGCAAGACAGGGGCATTAATTAAGGCTGCAATTCGATGCGGCGCTATCGTAGCAGGCGCAAGCAGCCGTGAACTTGAAGCTCTCACTCGATTTGGAGAATTGTTCGGGCGTGCGTTTCAGGTCAGAGATGACATTTTTGACTTGGATGAAGAAAACCCTTTGACGTTTCCCCGAATTCTAGGAGCGGAAGAGGCAAGACTGTATGGGTTAAAACTCTCATCGTCAGCTGTCGGCGTCTTGAAACCCTATGAAAATGAAGCAAAAGAGCTTCTATGGCTTGCCCGGAAGGTTCTGTGCTTCAGTTGATGGGAAATTTCGCATATGATATAATTAAATCCATCAGGGCAGGTGGTGCAGTATTCTAGTCAGTGCCTCCGTCTTTGAAGGCGGGCCTAAAAATCCGTCAAGGGCACATCGATGAAGTCTCTGGTGCCGGCTGCCGACGCCCAGTCGGGGGTTGGTGCTGGGGGTTAAGGGACGAGGGCGATCTGTAATGGCATACAGGCGTTGACCCTTATCCCGCGGAGACCCGCTCCTGTGGCCGATTGGCCACGGCCGGGGGGTAAACCTACGCTTAGGTGCGAATACGTAAGTAATATGTGCTGGGTGTAGTGTAGCCTGCCTTGAGTGGTGAGAGAGGGATTGCGGGTTGCAGGCGTGTTTCTTCAGGCCGGAAGGAGCCGCTCTTTGCTGCATGAAACTCTCGCTGCAAAAGAGGCTAGAAGATGGATAGACACTGTTGAGGAAAACTCCTAGACTGTCCAACGGTAAGAGGGACATTACAGGGATTGTAGTGTGAGCTAAGTGGTAGTCCGGCCGTCCTTTGGGCAACCTCGGGCTGTAGTCGTAAACGGGAAACCGCCCAAGCGGTGACGCAAGGGAGTACTACAGGGAAAACCTGCCGGACCTGAAGCCACAATATTTACTTGTAGTGTTACCACCTGCCAGGACGCGTTATTGAGGTGGGTATAGATGTGAACCCACGTGTGTCACGGGCTCTGTCTGTAGCAGTTGTCACGTTTTTCATGGCTATTGCCATAAGTTTTGTGTCCAAGATCCTCCTTGGCCGCGTGGGGTTGATTCTTGGGCTTTTTGTTTTACTCTTTATAGTTGGCATAGGTGTCATTTTCGATGTAATTGGCACTGCAACAACTGCCGCAAAGGAACAGCCTCTGAATGCTATGGCCTCAAAGAAAGTATACGGGGCTAAACAAGGGCTGCGCATGATAAGATCCGCTGACCGTGTGGCAAGCTTTTGCAATGACACCATCGGTGATATGACAGGCACAGTCAGCGGTGCCATAGGGGCTGCCATTGCTCTTGAATTGGTCTCGTGGAAGGGAGCGGGTTCTGTCTGCGAGACAGTGGTAAGCACGGTTATCATAGGGATTATCGCAGCCCTTACAGTTGGAGGCAAGGCTTGGGGAAAGAACGCTGCCATCAGTGAATCAGAGAAAATTGTTCTTGCGGTAGGCAAAGTCTTAGCCTGGCTCGAAGATTCAATAGGCCTTGTTATACTGCCTGATCCGAAAGCGGCTAATAGAAAAAAAGGCCGGGGTCCGGCAAGAACGCGTACTGAAGGGGATTTAAATAGTGGCAAGACTTCTTGACAGCCTGGATTTGCCAAAAGCCCTCAAACACCTTACGCTGGGTCAGCTTCAGCAAGTTGCAGGAGAAATCAGGGAAGAGATCATAGACACTGTCTCAAAGACCGGCGGTCATCTAGCTTCCAGCCTTGGAGTAGTGGAACTCGCTTTGGCCATTCACACAGTGCTTGACAGTCCCTATGATAAGGTGATATGGGATGTGGGTCACCAGGCTTATGCCCATAAAATCCTTACCGGACGACTTAATGAATTTTCGTCTCTTAGGCAGTACGGTGGTATCAGCGGTTTTCCGAGAACTGATGAGAGTCCGCATGATATTTATAATACAGGTCACTCCAGCACTTCAATATCTATAGCTCTGGGTATCGCTAAAGCCAGGGATCTAAAGGACGAAAACTACAGTGTTCTTGCGGTTATCGGCGATGGTTCCCTTACCGGAGGGATGGCGTTTGAGGCTTTGAATCATGCCGGGCAGCTCGGCACAAGCCTCATTGTTGTTTTAAACGACAATGAGATGTCAATTTCCCGGAATGTAGGAGGCCTTGCGTCCTACCTTTCCCGCATCAGGACAGAGCCTCATCTGTTAAAAGCCCGTAGGAGGCTGGAGCGGATCATCAAGAACATCCCAATCATCGGAAAAGATGTTTCTGAAAGCGTGAGGAAACTCAAAGGCAGCTTAAAGTATTTAGTCATACCCAGCATGCTTTTTGAGGATCTGGGCTTCACTTACTTAGGACCCCTTGACGGACATGACATTCCTCTGCTTATCCGAACGATTCAGCAAGCCAAGGCTAAGGGCGGGCCTGTGCTGATCCATGCAGTCACGAAAAAAGGTAAAGGCTACCCTCCTGCAGAGAAGGATCCCAGGGCTTTTCACGGAGTAGGCAAGTTTCATGTTCCGTCAGGGAAAATGCTTGTGTCGAATGGTTCTCGGAGCCTGTCCGAGATATTCGGCGAGGCTGTGGTGAAGGCAGCATCCAAAGATCCTCGCATTATTGCGATTACAGCTGCAATGCCTGATGGCACAGGCCTCAACGCGTTTATGAAGGCGTACCCCAATCGTTTCTTTGATGTGGGTATCGCAGAGCAGCATGCGGTGACTATGGCAGGAGGTCTGGCAAGCCAGGGCTTTATTCCCGTAGTAGCTGTTTATTCCACGTTTCTACAGAGAGCTTATGATCAAATTGTGCATGATATTGCCCTTCAAGGTCTCCATGTGGTCTTTGCAGTGGATAGGGCGGGGCTTGTAGGTGAGGACGGTCCTACGCATCATGGGAATCTTGATATCGCGTTCTTAAGGAGCATTCCCGGCATGACTGTCATGGCGCCTATGGATGAACATGAGCTCGTTTCTATGTTGGACTTCGCTTTACACATGCAAGGCCCTTGCGCTCTCAGATACCCTCGCTCATCTGCGATGGGTAAGAAAAAAGTCAAAGCATGTCCGCCCATTGAATACGGAAGAGGCCTGCTTGTTGAGAATGGGAAAGACGTGGCGATAATTGCTTTAGGAAGTATGGTCGACCCTTCACTTGATGCTGTAGGGATCCTGCGGCAGGAAGGACTTTCGGCAACTCTGGTAAACGCCAGATTCGCGAAACCGGTGGATGAGTCTCTGATTCTCGAGGTTTCAAGGAAATGTAAGAAAGTGCTTGTTGTTGAAGAGGCAAGCACTATCGGTGGTTTAGGCAACGCAGTGTCAGATATCATTTGCAACAAGATTCAAGAAAAGGTCGATTTTGCTCATCTGGGCATCCCTGATGACTTTGTAACCCACGGACCGCGTGAGATCTTATTGGCTGAATGCGGGCTGTCAGCCATGGGCATTGCCGAAGCTGCTTTCAGGATGTGTAAGCCCAGAGGCGCTATAAGTCTGGCCCACGAAGTCTCGCAGTCGGTGGCAAGCAGCGTTGAAGGCGTAACGTAGGCATGGGAAGCAGAGATTCCGCGAACAACAGGGGACGGGAGCGTCTTGACGTGTTGCTGGTAAAAAGGGGTATGGCAGCTACCAGAGAAAAAGCCCGTCGCGCTGTAATGGCAGGGGAAGTTATAGTTGACGGCGTGCTTGAGACTAAACCAGGTACATTTGTTAAACCTACTTCAGAAATCGAGCTAAAGCCCCTAAAAGGAAAGAGGGTCTTTGTAAGCAGGGGCGGGGAGAAGCTCATCAAGGCTCTCGAGGTATTTGAGATTGACGTCGAAGATAAGGTGGTCATGGACATTGGCGCATCCACAGGAGGGTTTACCGATTGCCTGTTGCAGCACGGCGCCGGACGAGTCTACGCTATAGATGTTGGGTACGGACAGCTTGCCTGGGAACTGCGTAAGAACCCTAAAGTCGTTGTCATGGAACGTACAAATGTCAGGCACCTTGAGCCGGAGCGAATTCCTGAACCTGTCGATTTCATAACAGTAGATGTGTCGTTCATATCAGTTATAAAATTCCTAAAGCACCTATTGACTTTTCTTAAAGATGACGGAGGACTTATCGTTCTCATTAAGCCCCAGTTTGAAGCAGGCAGGGAAGAGGTGGAAAGAGGCGGAGTAGTGCGCGATCCGCACGTTCACGCAGCCACAATTCAGAGACTCGTGCAATTCATGGAAGGTATAGGCCTTGAAATCAAAGGTTTGACTTACTCACCGATAACGGGACCTGCAGGAAACATCGAGTTTTTCGTGTATGCTATAAAGAGAGAAACTTCAACCCTTGATTCTTATTCTCTTGAGGCAATATTCCAAGTAGTCGAAACTGCCCACAGGGAGCTTACGAACGTATGATCTTGGCAAGGAGACATCAGGTAATGAGATTTGGCCTAATAGTGCACCTTGGAAAAGATATCGCGATCTCAACTGCAAAAGGCTTATTGAAAAGTCTTCCGGGGCAGGGTGTGGAAGTGCTCTTAGATCCGGAAACCGCAGATTATCTTCATCTCCCTGAAGCTTCATTCGGTGAGGAGGATCTGGCGAGCAAAATGGATGTGGCAGTGGTCCTTGGCGGTGACGGAGCTCTTTTAAACGCTGCACGACGCCTTGCAGGGACCGGCCTCCCTATCCTTGGAGTCAATGTAGGGCATTTGGGGTTTCTTACCGAGGTGGAACTCGAAGGCATGAAGTATGCGTTCGACCGGATCCTTTCAGGCAGGTACGAAACGGAAGAACGAATGATGGTTCACGCTGAAGTAAGGCGGGGGGAACAAGGGATTGTTAAAGAATTCATCGGACTCAATGACGTGGTAATCACCAAAGGGGCGTTTGCCAGGATGATTAGGCTGGACACCCACGTAGGATCCAGCCTCATCGGCACTTACCCTGCAGACGGCGTTATTGTGGCCACCCCTACCGGTTCTACAGGGTACTCTCTTTCAGCAGGAGGTCCCATTGTAAACCCTGCCATGAATATGCTGATATTGACGTTTATCTGCCCGCATACCCTTGGAGCAAGGTCTTTTGTGGTATCTCCTGAAGATGAAATAAAGGTAGTTTTACAGGCCCAGAGCGAAGAGGTAATGTTGACAATCGACGGACAGGTGGGGTTTAGGCTGGAGCACCAAGATGAAGTTGCGGTGCGAGCCGCGACGGAAAAGACCTACCTCATCAAGCTGGGATACAGAGATTTCTATGAAGTCCTGAAGACGCGTCTTGCGGAGGGTAAGGTGTAATGAGAGAGAGACCGTCTAAAGCCAAGCGTCATGCGAAGGTACTGCAGATCATACGGGAAAAGTCTATCGAAACCCAGAAAGACCTGGCGGACTGTCTGCAAGAAGAAGGTTTTGACGTTACACAAGCTACTGTTTCCAGGGATATTAAGGAGCTCGGCATAACCAAGGTGCCTACAGGCAGCGGCGGATACCGCTACTTTATGCCTCAAGAGAGAGTCCATGAAGATTCGAGTCGCAGAATGAGACGGCTGTTTCAGGATTCTGTGATATCCATTGACTATAGCGAGAACCTCATTATCATCAAGACGCTGACAGGTAACGCCCATGCTGTAGCAGCAACTATCGATGAGACACACATCCCTGAGATCGTAGGCACTATTGCAGGGGATGATACGATACTTGTGATTGTGAAACCGAAAGCCGCTGCAATCAGTGTTATGGACATGTTCAACAGACTTAGGGCCGAGTCCGGAGAGTAGGAAAGATAAGCTGCCTCTTCAAGCAGTCTGGTGGTGGATTTAGATGCTCCTCGAACTCTATATCAAGGATTATGCCTTAGTGGAAGAAGCCATGCTCGAATTCGGCCCTGGCCTCAATGTGCTTACAGGCGAAACAGGGGCAGGAAAGTCCATAATAATCGGGGCTGTGACGCTTTTGCTCGGCGGGCGCGGCGCTTTGGATCAAATACGGACCGGATGTGAGGAAGCAACTGTCCATGGCGTATTTACTGTCCCGGAAGATGCATCTTTAAGAACGGGTCTTGCCAATTGCGGTATTGAGCTTGGTGAAGATAATACCCTGATAATATCTTGTCTCGTGTCCAGATCAGGAAGAAGCCAACGAAGGGTGAACGGCCGCCCTGTTACCCAAGGCATGCTTGCGGAGATCGGAGAATACCTCGTGGACATTCATGGGCAACATGAGCATCAGACTTTGCTCAAGCCGCAGAGGCATATAGACTATCTCGACTATTTCGCAGGTGAGGAAGGGGCGCTCCTTAAGGAACAAGTGAATGCTTACTACCGGCGGCTCAGTGAGCTTGAAGAAAATTTCAAGAAACTCCGTTTAAGTGAGCGGGAACGTGCCCGGAAGCTCGATCTTTTCGAGTTCCAAGCCCAAGAGATTGATGCTGTCCGTCTCTTGCCCGGTGAAGACCTATCCCTGGCTCGCGAGCATGATGTGTTGGCTTCAGCAGGCGAGCTTTATGAGAGATGCTCTGTCGCTTATTCGTTGATTCATGGTGAAGATCACGGTATCCCCGGAGCCATTGACCGGCTTGCCTCTGCGCTCGAGGAGTTGGAACATGTCCTTAGGATTGACGATACTCCGGGGGGCGCGAAAGAGCTTCTTCAGACAGCTCAAGCTGCGTGCGAAGAAGCTTCCAGGGAGATCAGAGTGTATAGAGACGGCATAGATCAGGATCCCGGCCGTCTGGCAGAGATAGAAGCGAGACTTTCTGCGATCCAGCGCCTAAAGAGGAAGTACGGGGACACTGTAGACGAGATACTGGACTATAGGCAGGCGATAGGTGAGGAAATCACAAAGCTTGAGTCCTCTGAACGAGAAATTTCCGCTATCAGCGCGGAAATCGCGAAAACCCGTGTGGATTTAGGCAGGGTTTCAGAGAAGCTTCGTGATGTCCGGATGCAGGCTGCAGAAATACTAAGAGAGCGTGTTTGCTCCGAGCTTGAGGAACTTGCCATGGGCTCCTCCGTTTTTGAAGTCGATTTCAGTGAAAGAGAAGACCCGGAAGGAGTCCCTGTGGGCGAGAAAATGCTGGCTGTCAAAGCCGGAGGAGTTGATACCGTCGAATTCCTGCTATCAGCAAATCCCGGTGAACCTCCGAAGCCCTTGGCGAAAATAGCCAGCGGCGGTGAGATTTCCCGTGTGATGCTGGCCCTTAAGTCGATTTTGGCACAAGTGGACGAAGTAGGCACACTGATATTTGACGAAATTGACGCAGGGATAGGGGGCAGAACCGCGCTTGTCATCGGGGAGAAGCTGGCAGCTATCGGTAATGTCCGGCAGGTGATTTGCGTTACACATTTACCGCAAATAGCTTGTATGGCAGATATTCATTATTCCATCGGCAAAGAAGTCAAAGACGGACGTGCTCGCACAATTGTGACCAAATTGCAAGATTTGGACCGTGTCAAGGAGATTGCAAGAATGCTGGGGGGAGACCCTGAACTTAACGCAACAAGCATGAAACATGCAAGAGAAATGCTGAGAATAGGATAACAGTCAAATTGCCTCTTCTGACGAAGGAAATCCCAGTAATGTCACGAATAAATAAATCAGTACATCTTGACCTCCGTATCCACCCTTGATGTTGATTCTATGGCATATGGGGCCAATTTAAGTCATGAAAGGGATGGTCCTTGTTATGGATGATGGTAGGATTAAACGCCATCCAATACTTGAATTCAAGGAGGGTAGGAAGGTTCATTTTATGTTTGACGGTAAAGAGCTTGAAGGGTATGAGGGTGAGCCAATAGCTTGCGCTTTGCATGCAGCCGGTGTGCGAGTCCTTAGAGAAAGCCCTGGGCTGAAAAGGCCACGGGGCTTTTTTTGTGCTATCGGGAATTGTTCGTCATGCCTAATGACAGTGGATGGACGGCCTAATGTCAGGGTTTGCGTTGAGAAATTACGGGAAGGAATGAATGTAACAACTCAAAAAGGGAAGGGTGTCCTCCTTGCTGACAACTGAAATATGTGTGGTTGGGGCAGGACCGGCAGGGCTCAACGCGGCTATGTCAGCTCGCGATATGGGGGCCCATGTAACGTTAGTGGATTCCGGGGTAAGTCTCGGGGGCCAACTTGTTAAACAGACCCACAAATTCTTTGGCTCCAGAGGGCAATTTGCCGGGGTTAGGGGTATTGACATTGCAAAGCTCCTTTCAGATGAGGTCTCAAGAGATCCATTAATAGAGGTAATGTGTGAATCACAAGTTGTCGGGTTTTATCAAGACGGAACACTGGCTATTGAGAGAGATAATTCTCTCCGATTCCTCAGGCCGGAGCGGGTTATTTGTGCTACAGGGGCGTCTGAGAAGATGCTTTCTTTCCCCAACAATGACCTTCCAGGAGTATACGGTGCCGGGGCTGCACAAACCCTGATGAACGTGTACGGAGTCCGGCCGGGGAATCGAGTGCTCATGATTGGTGCGGGGAATATCGGTCTTATTGTCAGTTACCAGCTGTTGCAAGCAGGCGTAGAAGTAGCGGCAGTGCTGGAGGCAATGCCCCAAGTCGGAGGGTATGACGTGCATGCCCGTAAGATCAAGAGGGCAGGCATTCCTATCCTCACTTCTCATACGATTAAAGAAGCCCACGGAACTCGGTTAGTTGAAGGCGCCACTGTATGGGCTGTAGACAACGAGTTCAAACCTATCCCCGGTTCGGAGCGTTATCTTGAAGTCGACACTATTTGTCTTGCTGTAGGCCTTACACCTCTTACAGAGCTCCTATGGCAGGCAGACTGCAGGATGGGCTATGTGCCTGAGCTTGGCGGGTACACTCCGCTTCGCAACGAAAACTATGAGACTACTCGTCCCGGTGTGTTTGTTGCCGGAGACTTAGCAGGAATAGAAGAGGCATCATCTGCAATGATAGAAGGCGTGGTTGCAGGCCTGTCTGCAGCGAGATCCCTAGGCTATGAAACAGACGATTTCAAAGAGAGAATCAGCATGGCAAAGACTGAGCTAAAAGTTTTAAGGCAAGGCCCGACCGGCCTAAAGGTAAGGCAAGGGATAGCAAAGGTCATGGCGCTTAGAGAGGGGGGTGAGGGCATTTGACTGAGAGTATCGGGAATTCCCGGCAAGTTCCGGATGCAGAGAGACGGGGACGAGGCCCTGTTGCAGTAATAGAGTGCTTTCAGGAAATTCCCTGCAACCCCTGTTACGAGGCGTGTAAGCAAGGGGCTATCTTAGCTTTTGATGATATCAACAGTTTGCCTGAAATAGATTTTGCCAAGTGTAACGGGTGCGGAAGGTGCATTTCGGCCTGTCCCGGATTGGCTATATTTGTTGTAGATGAAACATGGAAAGACGGTCTTGCGGTTGTTAGGATTCCTTATGAGTTTATTCCCCTCCCCTGCGAGGGACAGAAGGTATATGGCATTCGAAGGGACGGAGTCGAGTTGTGCGAGGCTAAGGTCGTGAAGGTGGAAAATACCAAGAGACATGACAAGACCCCTGTAGTATGGGTGGAGATACCTCGGGCTCTTGCTATGGATGTGAGGCATATTCGTGTGGGAGGGACTTCACTTGATAGACAAGACACCTGGTAAAGAAGGAAAAACGGATTTATCCGAGATCACTTTGATCTGTCGCTGTGAAGATGTGACCCTGAAGGAAATCCGGGATCTTATTGCCGAAGGTTACACTACTGCAGAGGAAATTAAGAGGATTACAAGGTGTGGGATGGGGCCGTGCCAGGGACGCACGTGCCGTGAGCTTCTGCTTGCTGAGATTGCAAGAGCTTTGGAAGAGAAGGTGGATAAAATAGCGCCGACAAGGTACAGACCGCCTACAAAGCCTATTCGTCTTGGCGGTATTATTGAAGGTGATGCCGATGACTTGGGCTAGAGCAACATCGTCCCGCATAGCAGATGAGTTGCCAAAGACTGCTGACGCAGTGGTTATCGGCGGTGGGGTTATCGGAACGTCCATCGCATATCACTTGGCGAAGAAAGGGTTTGGACGCATAGCCCTCGTAGAGCGGTCCTATTTGGCTTGTGGCTCCTCAGGCCGTTGCGGAGCAGGAGTTAGGCAGCAATGGGGCACTAAGCTGAATTGTCTGCTTTCTATAGACAGTGTCAAGGCGTTTGAGCGGATGGATGAGGAATTGGGTTACTCAAGGAGTATAGAATTCAAACAAGGCGGCTATCTTTTGTTAGCCTACACCCGGCGGGAAGCGGAACAGTTCAGAGAGAACGTCAGGCTTCAACAGGAGTTGGGTATCCCGGTCAGCCTTCTTACTCCTTCGGAAGCCCGGGAAATCGTGCCGATACTCAATACCGATTGCGTCCACTTGGCTACATTCTGTCCTACCGACGGCCATGCTAATCCTTTTCACGTCACGTATGCTTATGCTACAGCCGGAAAGAGACTGGGCGTCAAGATACATACTTTTACTGAAGCTTACGATATTATGACTGAATCAGGGAAAGTCGAAGGGGTAAAGACCAACAAGGGAACGATTTCCACTGACGTAGTGATTTGCGCTGCAGGGCCCTACTCAGGGGTGGTCGCAAGAATGGTAGGCCTCGATATTCCATTCTATCCGGAGCGACATCAGATTCTTGTGACTGAACCTGTCGAGCCTGTTCTCGGGCCAATGGTGATGTCCTTTTCCAGACGATTCTACTGTCAGCAAACCCCCCACGGGAGTTTTATCATGGGTATGGGGGATCCCAAAGAGAAACCAGGGTTTTCCGTCTCTTCCACATGGGAGTTTCTAGTTGAGATGGCGGAGGAAATAACGAAGGTATTGCCACCGGTAGGGCAGTTATCAGTAGTCAGGCAGTGGGCAGGGCTCTATGACATGACACCTGATGCCCATCCGATCTTGGGGAGCACGCCTTGCGCAGGGCTCTATCTGGCTTGCGGGTTTTCAGGGCACGGGTTTATGCTTGCGCCTGTTACCGGAAAGCTCATCAGTGAAATCGTATGTGATGAAGAGCCTTCCATTGACATACATGGCCTCGACCTTGGCAGGTTTGAACGTGGAGAACTGGTGATTGAGCCATCGGTCGTATGAGGGGATCGAGGATTTTTGACTCTCTCGGCAGGCAGGGAGGTATTAGTATGGGGATGGACATAGACATGCTGCGGTGCACAGGGTGCAAGCTCTGCCAAATAGTGTGTTCTGTCGCTAATTTCGGGGAAAACAACCCGAAGAAATCCGGCATACGGATAGTATCTCGGCTTTTTACTGAAGCCAGGTACGATGTTATTGTATGCGATCACTGCGGTGAGTGCATAGACGTATGCCCCTTTGCTGCAATTAGCTTGGACTCCGGAGTTGTCACTATCGATCCGGAACTATGCACGAACTGTGGAATCTGTATAGACGCGTGTCCAAAGGGCGCTTTGTTTACTCATCCGGAGGTAGGTCACCCGATAAAATGCACCTTGTGTGGGGAGTGCGAGAGGCTTTGTCCCAGGGGAATTCTGGGCGCCCTTGCAGCTAGCACTGAAGGGGAGGTGGCTGACTAGATGTACGGATATGCAGGTAATATTCTCCGGGTGGATTTGTCTTGCAGCAAAGTCTCGCATGAGCCTCTTACTGAAGAGCTGGTTCATAATTACATAGGAGGCAGAGGATTCGGCGCCTACTACGTTTATAAGGAAGTCCCACCGGGCGCTGACCCTTATGGGCCTGCAAATAAGCTCGTCATAGCCTCAGGCCCCTTCGCCGGGCTGTTATTGCCCAGCGGGTCAAAGACCAGTATCTCAGCAAAAAGTCCGGCAACCGGTATCTATGGTGACAGTAATGTTGGGGGGCACTTGGCCGGGGAACTGAAGTATGCCGGGATAGACGCTGTTATTGTAGGCGGGAAAGCCGAAGCCCCGTCGTATTTGCTCATCGATGATGACAAGGTGGAAATACGCGGTGCGGGTCACCTTTGGGGGCTGGGCGCGATAAAGACTGAAGAAGTCCTGAAAGAGGAATTAGGGGACGAATTCCAGATTGCCACGATAGGTCCTGCAGGCGAGAAGGGTGTTGTATTTGCCTGCATAAACCATGATTTCGGTCGTCAGGCAGGCAGGTGTGGAATGGGAGCGGTCATGGGGTCCAAGAACCTCAAGGCTGTTGCTGTGAGAGGGACTCGAAGCGTGCCTGTGGCTGATATTGATGGACTAAAGGATGTATCCGCCGTTATGTTCCGGGAGCTTATGGCAAATCCTGCGCTAAAGGTATGGCAGGATCTAGGGCTTGCACAAGTGACTACGTGGGCAAACTCTATCGGGGCGCTTCCTACTCGTAACTTCAGGCAAAATTTCTATGAGGCCGTAAACGGGTTAAGCGGAGAGCTTATGAAAGAGACTATTGTTGTAGGCGACAAAGCCTGTTTTGCTTGTCCTATGGCCACCGGGAAACTGTGCAAAGCCAGTTTTCGCGGCAAGACTGTTCTTGTGGAAGGGCCGGAATATGAGACCACAGCGCTCATCGGCAGCAACTGCGCCTTGGGTTCCATAGAAGAAGTGGCATTCGCGAACTATGTCTGTGATGAACTCGGCCTTGATACCATTTCCGCAGGCAATGTCGTGGCGTTTACCATGGAATGCTTTGAAAAAGGCATAATCACAAAGGATGATACAGGAGGTATCGAAGCCAAGTTCGGGAGCCTTGACGCGTTTTGTGAGCTTGCCCATAAGATAGCGGCAAGGGAAGGCATCGGGGACCTTTTGGCTCAGGGGGTTGCAACAGCTGCTGAAGCCTGGGGCGAAGAAAGCAGGCGCATAGCCATTCATGTGAAAGGACTTGAGTGGAGCGGTTATGAGTCCAGAGGCGCTCCTTCTATGATGTTGGCATATATGACGTGTGATATAGGCGCTCACCACAACCGCGCTTGGTCAGTGACCCATGATATCGCGGTAGGACGTGATGTTATTAAGGGGAAGGCGGCAAAGGTCGTAGAATTCCAACATGTAAGGCCTCTCTTTGATTGCCTGGGCGTGTGCAGGTTGCAGTGGGTGGAGCTGGGCTTGCCCCTTGAACATTATGCAAGGCTATATCCTGTCGTGACAGGCAGGGATGATTCGTGGGAAGACCTTCTCGTAAAATCTGAAAGGATATGGAACTTGACACGAGCGTTTGCTGTACGGGAAAGGGAGGACTTCGGGAGGAAGGATGATTGGCCTCCCGGAAGATTCTATGAAGAGCCTGTGCCTGACGGCCCGTTGGCAGGGTTCGGCATTACGGAACAGGATCTCAATACACTTCTTGACGAATACTATGAACTACGCGGTTGGGACGTGAACGGAAGGCCTAAAGAGGAGACTTTGACGAGACTGGGACTGGAAGATGTTGCAACTGAACTTCGTGAAATGGGGAGGATCTTATGAGGGTTACCCTCAGGTTTGCCAGGGCGCTACAGGAGATTTACGAACACCTTGATGAAGAGATGGAAGCAACGCTGGAAGAAGGAGCGACAGCGAGAGATGCTCTGGCTGCCGCAAACTTGCCGGAAGGCGCCTGGGGCATTCTGCTTACTGATGACAGACTTTGCAAGATAGATGAAAAAGTCTCTGATGGTCAGGTAATCACGGTGCTGCCGCCGATTTCCGGCGGCTGAGGGGTTAATTGCCAAAAACCGTTTGAGTCAAGCTGCGAAATGCCCCGCCCCGACATAATATAGGTTGTGGCATTCTCCCTTGGAGGATACACAATTATGTCTCAGGCGGGGTTAAGCTTATGGAGTGTCCGAGAATCACAAATGTCTGGGCTACCGGGTTTGCTGACCCAATCGCGAATCGTATGACGTCCCGCTTGGTCATAGAAGCTACTTCCTTGCCACGTTGCCGTGTTCGTGGAATATCCGTAAATGAAATAAAGATTGAGTTTCCTTACGCAATCCTTCAGATGGCTCCTGACAGCATAAGGGTGAATGACGGACTCATATCCCGAATGACAGTGGTCAACGGGCCTCCTTACCCATATATCCGCGTTAGTTTGGAACACTCTTCCCTTTGGACTTTGATTGAGGTTCCGGGGACACCTGCAGGGAGCGCTCCGGAAAGAATTGTAATAGATTTTGACCGCAGACCTATTCGAGGGATATTTGAAGGCAAACTTGTAGCTATTGACCCTGGGCATGGAGGCTGCGACACCGGGGGACGCGGTCCGGTAAATCTCGTGGAGAAGAAGATAACCATTGAAATAGGACGACTCTTTGCCAACGCCCTTACGCGGGAAGGGGCAGGAGTAATAATGACCCGCACATCTGATGAGAATGTGTCAAAGGCTGCAAGATTTGCACGTGCAGAGAGTTCTGACGCTGACGTATTTATCAGTATTCACACGTTTTCGTCAGGCAATCGCAAGATATCAGGCTCAAGAACTCTATATAGCCTAGAGACGGAAAGAGAGAGCCGGGCTTTAGCTGAATGCATCCAGGCCTCCCTGGTGGAGAAACTCCCGGTGGCAGACAGGGGAATAGCCGGAAATCCCGAGAGACTTCCTTCTGATTTTAAGATTCCCCATGTAGTTGTGGAAGTAGCTGCCATAACCAATTGGGTGGAAGAAGGATGGCTTCGCAGTATTACCTTTAAGGAGCAGGCTGCGAATGCCATGGTTACAGGACTTGCTAGGTATTTTCTCTTCGCTGCCCGACATCCGGGGGGAAACGGCAAGTGTGGCACGAGATCCAGGACTGTTCCGGCAAAGGTATCGACTATTCCCATAAGAACTCATTTGATAGGCGAACATGAGGACCTGGTTGAGGTTATCAAGAGATATGTCTCCGGCATTGTGAGACAGGGCGATGTTGTTGCTGTCGCTGAGAGTGTGGTATCCATAACTCAAGGCAGGGCTATCTTGCCTGAGTCCGTTCATCCTGGTCTGCTTGCACGTATGCTGTGCAAGCTTCCGGGTAAGGACGGAAGCCTTGCCACTCCGCCTGCAATGCAGCTTGCAATTGATGAGGTAGGAGCCTATAAAGTGCTGCTGGGAGTCATGGCTGCAGGCGCAGGCAGACTCATAGGGCGCAGAGGAGATTTCTTCAGGGTTGCAGGACGTTCTCTGGCTCAAATTGATGATATAGCAGGGACTCTTCCTCCATATGACAAGCATGTGATTCTTGGTCCGTCCAGTCCGGACAAGGTCGTAAAATGCATTAAGGATTCCATAGGCGTGGACGTGGCAATCGTGGACGTAAATGATCTTGGTTGTGTAGATATCCTGGGAATCACTGATTTGAATGCTTTGGACTGGGTGTCGCGGGCGCTTACAAGCAATCCTCTGGGAAATGATGATCAACAGACTCCTATTGTCATCCTTCGGCCCGGCTATTGATTTTTAAGCCTGATATGAAGTTCGGTTCGAGACCCTCTTGTAAGGGATTTGCTGTTACCGAAGATGCCTTGGTATTGGCATTATCCCGCTCTCTGCGGCATAAATAGGATACTGCCATGAAAACTCAGTCCTTTTTCAGCGGTACGTTGATCCTACTGGGCGCAGGAATCCTCACAAAGGTGTTAGGCGCTTTATTCATTATTCCCCTTACCAGGTTAATAGGGGCTGAAGGTGTCGGTCTTCTGCAGATGGCATCCCCGGTTTTCGTCGCAGCGGCAGTGCTATGCGCATCAGGAATTCCTGTTGCCACGTCAAAACTGGTGTCAGAAAGACTTGCTGTCCGGGATGAATCAGGTGCAATACAAGTTGTGTCAGTCAGTCTGGCAGCTGCGCTTCCGGTAGCCGTATTGCTTTCTTATGCGCTGTACGCCGGGGCCGGTTTCATTGCAGCTTTCATAGTAAGGGATCCCAGGGTGTTCTTTCCGCTCAGGTGTCTTTCTCCTGCTGTCTGTTTCATCACATGTTCCGCAGTTTTCAGAGGCTATTTTCAGGGGCGCAGTATCATGGTGCCAACAGCTGTGTCCAATGTGACAGAGCAGGTGGTCAGGGTAGTTGTTGGGCTTGGGTTGGCTTATGCCTTACTGCCAAGAGGCGTACACTGGTCTGCTGCAGGAGCTGCCATGGGCGGATCTTGTGGGGCCTTTGTAGGGTTTCTCGTTCTTATCATGTACTTCATAGCAGTGGGCAGAGAGAATCCGATACCAAAGAGTGGAGGGAAGTCGAACCACGTCTCAAGAACGTCCCCCGGCAGGCAGTCATCCCGTTGTACCATCAAGGAGGTTGTAGCCCTTGCGTGGCCTGTGACTATGGCATCCCTCGTTTGGCCTCTACAGGATTTTCTGAATGCAGCTATTATCCCCACAAGACTTCAGTATATCGGATTTTCCGTTTCCCATTCAGCAGAACTCTACGGACGCTTGTCAGGCATGGCCTTAGGCTTAGTGGCCTTGCCCGGCGTTGTCACGACTGCGATGGCAATAAACCTTGTCCCCCAGGTTGCGTCTGCCCATGCCAAAGGATGCCGAGACCGTACGGCTCACCTGACAAAGAGCGCGATACGAGGGGCATTATTGGTTGGCATTCCTGCTTCAGCAGGACTTCTGGCCCTGCCTACACAGATAAGCGCTCTTGTGTTCGGGGATCCCGGAGCAGGAGTTCCCCTTAAGATAATGTCGTTTGGTTCCACTTTTTTGTGTCTGCAACAGACTACTGCAAGTGTTCTAAATGGCGTGGGGAAGGTAGACTTGCCTCTCAGAAACGGCCTTATTGGGGCAACTTGCGCCACTTTGACCAATTATGTGCTTACAGGGATTCCCGGAGTAGACATAAAAGGGGCTGCTTTTGGAATCGGACTCGGATTTCTTGTAACAGGGGTGCTCAATGTGATCGCCTGCGGAAAACTGACAGGCCCGGGTCCTGATCTTCTTATATCAGGATTGCGTGCAGCTGTAGCGTCTGCCATCATGTTTCCGGTAGTCCAAGGCATTAACGGCTTTCTGCTTATGCGCACTTTAAACTGCACCGTATCTACATCTTGCGCAATCCTCGCAGGTGTGGTTGTATATGGATTAGCCTTAATTTTCCTCGGAGAACTTAGTTTGCGGGAGATAGCGGTCATACCCGTTGTAGGTAATTTGCTGGCAAAAACCTTTCGGTTCACCGGTTGGGCGCGCTAGGCGAAACCATCCTCTATACAGGTCTTCATATCCCCATTAACCAATTCATCCCTTTTTTCAACAATGGAAATCTGCGGCAGGAGATTCCCGGGGAGTGTCGAAGGATCATACTGTTATACGGTCATCCTACAACTTTTTGCAAGGGGTGATTGGTGGTATTGATATGGAGCCGATAAAGCGTGTTCGAGTAGTAGATTCTGTTTCAGAAAAACTTTTAGGAGCAATATCAGAAGGCAGATTTGAGATAGGGGAGAAGCTCCCGCCTGAGCATGAGCTTGCTGAAATGCTCAAGGTGAGCAGGAATGCCCTGAGAGAAGCAGTCCGCCAATTGGAGACAATGGGTATAGTCACGGTGAGGCACGGTGATGGAACTTATGTCAATCGTGTGACAGGCAGCTCCCTCGTTACCCGAGCTCTTCAATTTTTCAGGTTAGGCGGAAAGACCTTAGTCGATCTTGTTGAAGCCCGTGAAGCTATTGAAGTAACCGCAGCTATGCTGGCAGCGGAGCGGGCAAGGGATGAGGAAGCTGACACTCTCATACGACTTGTTCATGAGATGAGCGACCTTTTGGACAGTCCCGGAGAGTACGCGGAAAAGGATTTCACCTTTCATGTGATGGTTGTTAAGGCATCAAGGAATGAAGTCCTTGTTGAACTGTTTTCCACAATTCAGGATATTCTCATGGTTCAGTTGCGAAAAATCATGGAATTTTATGGAGTCACAAGAGAGTCATACGGTTATCACCGGAAGATAGCTTCGGCTATAGCTGACAAGGACGGAGAGGCTGCAGCTGAGGCAATGAGAGATCATTTCAGGAAAGTTGCAAAACCTTATGTGGCGCAAATCGCAAAGGATTCCTACTTGAACTCGGGAGGAGAAGGCGAAACATGAGCATCTATGTTTTACTGAAGCAAGTGCCGGGCACATCCGATGTAAAAATGGATGAAGAGACCGGGACAATGATAAGAACCGAACACAAGAACGTTATTAACCCTTTGGATGAAAACGCTTTGTCCGAAGCTATTCGGATAAAGGGCGCAAAGCCGGAAGTGAAAGTTACGGCAATCAGTATGGGTCCGCCTCATGCCCAAAAGGCCTTACGGGAAGCCATAGCCCTTGGCGCTGACGAAGCAGTTCTCATGTCACATAGGGGGTTTTCAGGATCTGACACCTTAGCGACAAGCAAGGCTTTAGCCAAGGCTTTAATGACGCTGGCCGGGGGCCGGCTCGGAAAGGATGATTTGGTCCTTTGCGGAGAACGTGCCACTGACGGAGAGACCGGCCAGGTAGGGCCTATGGTATCAGCTATCTTGGATGTTCCTGTTGTGACTTATGTCCGTAAGATTGTCTTGAAAGACCATTATATTGAGGCTGAACGAGTGGTTGAAGAGGGGCTTGAGCTCATTAGGACATCTTTGCCCGCTGTTGTGACTGTGGTAAAAGATATTAATCAACCCGGATTTCCCACTCTCTCCGGAAAACTCAGAGCCAAGTCCAAGGAGATTCCTATCCTTACCCCTCTTGATCTGGGCCTTTCCCAAGAAGATGTAGGACTTCAGGGATCTCCGACAAGAGTTGTCAAAGTGTTTCGGCCGAGACTCAGCCGCGACACAATTATGCAAAAGCAAGACAGTTCATGTGTTGCAGTGGACAGCCTTATGTCTTTCCTTGAAGAACGCGGTATCATCTAGTTTTGGCGCAATTTGATAAATGGAAGCAGGTGATGGCTTTGACATATAGAGGCGTAATGGTAATAGGAGAGCAGAGGGGTGGGGAGCTTCACCCTGTGACGTATGAGTTATTGGCAAGAGGACGCGTTCTTGCTGACAAGCTCTCAGAGGAGCTTTCTTGTGTTGTCCTTGGCCATGAAATTGAACGGTTCGCAGAAGGGATAATCCAAAGAGGTGCTGATATCGTCTACATAGTAGACAATCCCGCGCTCCGGCACTTCCTTCCTCGACCTTATGCAGCAGCTCTAACCAGACTTGCCAAGGAGGCGAAACCTGAGATTATCTTGGCTGCTGCAACTACGCAAGGCCGAACGATTATGCCGCTTATTGCAGCAAGACTTGACACAGGATTGACAGCGGACTGTACAGGGCTTGACATAGATCCTCTTGACAGGTTGCTTCTTCAAACAAGGCCTGCCATCGGCGGCAATGTAATGGCTACGATAAAGACGCCGACATCCCGGCCTCAAATGGCTACTGTAAGGCCGAAGTCAGCAAAACCAAATTCTGCCGATAAGACCAGAGAAGGCCTGGTGGTGCTGAAGACCTATGAAGACAACATATTCGCGACTTGTGAAGAACTTATCGATTTTGTGAAAGACACCACTCAAGATGTGAACGTGCAAGATGCGGATATTGTGGTCGCAGGCGGGAAAGGGCTTAAGACCCGTGACAACTTCCGCATGATAGAGGAACTCGCATCCTTGCTTGGTGCAGCTGTAGGCGCATCCAGAGACGTCGTGGATCTCGGGTGGGTGGGATATCCTCATCAAATAGGACTGAGCGGAAAAACAGTATCGCCAAAGCTCTATATAGCAATAGGCCTTTCCGGTTCGGTGCAGCATCTTGCAGGTATGCAGACATCCGAGACTGTGGTTGCGATAAATAAGGATGAGGACGCTCAGATATTTAAAGTGGCTGATTTCGGTATTGTCGGAGACCTGTTCGATGTTGTTCCCGAATTAACAGAGAAGCTTAAAGAGAAAAAGAACGGAGAATGCGTAAGGAAGGGGTGAGACTTGTGTCAAGATACGGTCGAATCACAGAAGATATCATAAGCGAGCTCAGAAGAATTGTCGGACCTTCCTCTGTGGTCACTGATGAGGAGAAAATGCTCCCCTACGCTCACGATGAGGTGTCTGAAGACGCATATGTCAAAATGCCTGAGGTTGTGGTGCGGCCCGGGACGAAAGAGGAAATCGCCTCTATCATGAAGTTGGCTAACAAGGAAAAGATTCCGGTCACGCCTCGAGGGGCTGGGACCGGGCTGTCCGCAGGGTGTGTCCCGGTATTCGGAGGAATAGTCCTTTCTCTTGAGAGGTTGAATAGAATCCTTGAGATAGACCAGGAGAACCTCTTTATCATCGTGGAGCCGGGAGTCACTACCGGAGAAGTTCAGAGACGGGCTGAAGATGCAGGTCTGTTCTATGCAGGCGATCCGTGTAGCGCTGAAAGCTCCCAGATCGGCGGTAATATCGCTGAGAACGCAGGCGGAAACAGGGCTGTCAAATATGGGACGACTTCAAGATATGTCTATGGACTCGAGGTGGTCCTTCCAAGCGGCGAAACAATGACGCTCGGCGGTAAGTGCGTGAAAGATGTCACAGGGTATGACCTGATTCACTTGATAGTCGGTTCTGAAGGGACTTTAGGGATCGTAACAAAGATTTGGCTTAAACTCCTTCCCTTGCCTAAGTACAGAGCTGATCTCTTAGTGCCTTTTGACAAGATGCAAGAAGCCATCGAAGTCGTACCGAAGATTATGACTATGGGTGGAATTGTCCCTACATCAGTGGAGTTTATGGACAGTATGTCGATAAAAGCTGCTGAACTCTATCTTAACCAAGTTCTTCCTCATAGTGATGCAGGTGCTTACATTATCGTGGAAGTTGAGGGCAGCTCAGAGACACAGGTGGAAGAGGATTATGAAACCATAGGGAAGTTGTGTCAGGAGAACGGTGGGATAGAGGTATATGTAGCCGACAATCTATCTACTCAGGAGCGCATATGGAAAGCCAGGAAATGCGTAGCCGAGGCATTGCGTGTTATAAGCCCCGTGTATTGCATGGAAGATATAACTGTACCTACCAGCGAGATTCCTAAAATGCTTAAGGAAATAACCGGTATTTCAGAAAAGTACGGCGTAAAAATACCTTGCTTTGGACATGCAGGTGACGGCAATATCCACGCAACATTGCTCAGGGAAAACATGGACGAAGACACATGGGGGAATATTAAGGAACAAGTGCTTGAAGAGATGTATGCTGCCACATATATGCTAGGTGGGAACCTTTCCGGCGAACACGGAATAGGGGCCAAGAGACTGCGTTTCCTGGAGAAGTTCATGGATCCGGCAGCCCTTCGCGTCATGAGATCGATAAAACAGGCCATCGACCCTAACCTTGTCCTGAATCCAGGGAAAATCTTTGACTTGTGACTAAAAAGGCGGTGTAGAGTTACATTTCTCAGAATGATTCGAGATGGGGTTGTTTGCAACTGATGTAGCTGTTTGGTAAACTGAGGGTGTTACAGACATGATTTGAGTCTATGGAGACGAGATTATGCGAAAATACCATATCCACACCTTTGGATGCCAAATGAACGAGCATGATTCTGAAATCATCGGGGGAATACTGGAGCAGCGTGGATTTGGGGCTACGGATTCCGTGGATGACGCCGATATCATAATATTCAATACCTGCTGCGTGCGGGAGAATCCTGAGCGAAAGGTATATGGACGGGTCGCGGATTTAAAACGACTGAAGCTCAAGAATCCTGATTTAATAATCGGGATTTCCGGTTGTATGGCGCAGCAACCGGGGGAGACGGAGCGTATAGCAAAGCGCCTTCCCCATGTGGATCTTGTTTTTGGCACTATGAACATCCACGAACTCCCTGAACTCTTGGATCAGGTGGAGGCAGGCCACAAGTCTTATCGCGTATGGGAAGGAGACCTCGAAAATGACGGAAGCTTTATGGAAGGACTTCCCATGCGCCGAGTCCCAGGCGTTTCAGCCTGGGTTTCCATTATCTACGGGTGCAACAACTTCTGTTCCTATTGTATTGTCCCGTATGTCCGTGGCAGGGAAAGGAGCCGCAAGTTTGAGGATGTTGTAGCTGAAGTCAAAGGCTTGGGGAAGGAGGGGTTCCGCGAAGTTGTCCTGCTCGGTCAAAATGTGAACGCCTACGGACGGGATCTTAAAGACGGGCGCGATTTTGCAGATCTTCTTCATGCTCTGGATAAGACATCCGGGATATACAGAATACGCTATATGACCAGTCATCCCAGGGATTTCACGGATAAGCTCATTCATGAAATAGCTTCATCTGAGACTGTATGTGAACATTTTCATCTTCCTCTCCAGGCAGGTTCAAACCGGGTATTAGCTCGTATGAACAGAGGTTACACCTTAGAGTATTACCTGGATTTGGTTCACCGAATACGTCAGGCTGTGCCTGGGTGTTCCATTACGACAGACCTCATAGTGGGTTTTCCCGGCGAGGATGACCGTGACTTTGATGAAACCCTGAGGGCAGTGGAGGAAGTTCGGTTCGACTCAGCATTTACGTTTGTGTATTCGCCGAGAAGGGGCACAGCTGCTGCCTCTATGCCGAACCAAGTCTCTGACTCCGTGAAAAGCGAGCGGATTCAGAAATTGGTTAATCTCCAAAATACCATCACTGAAGAGATCAACCGGAATCTTAAGGGGGAAGTTGTGGAGGTCCTGGTTGAGGGGATGAGCAAAACAAATCCTGATATGCTGTCAGGACGCACTCGCACAAACAAACTGGTTGTTTTCCCACACCACCCCACTGCCCGTAAAGGGGATCCGGTCAAAGTCAAGATCATAGAGACCCGCGCTTGGACTCAACTGGGTGAGGTGGTTTCTGTTTGACCACTCCAATGATACGGCAGTACACAGCCATAAAAGCCCAGTATCCTGATGCAATTCTCATGTTTCGTCTTGGCGACTTCTACGAAATGTTCAATGAGGACGCCAAGATAGCAGCGAAGGTTTTGGAGATAACCTTGACTTCCAGAGATGCAGGCAGCGGCATGAAGATGCCAATGTGCGGAGTGCCTTATCATGCTGCACAGTCATATATAGGCCGGCTTATCGAAGCAGGACACAAAGTCGCCATATGTGAACAGATGGAGCCTCCTCGTCCCGGACGAAAAATCGTAAGGCGTGAAGTCGTTCGCGTGATTACTCCCGGAACAATCCTCGAGCCTGAGTTTTTAGAGGCGAAGCAGAACAACTATTTGATAGCTTTGGCTGTCCAAGGCAAAAGAGTAGGTTTGGCCATACTTGATGTATCTACAGGGGAGTTTGCTATTACCGAGGCCCGTGGGGAGCACGCGGAAGACGTGATCCTTGCTGAGGTGAGCAGTCTTGGCGCTAAGGAATGTGTTGTTGTGCCCGGTGTCGCAGAAAGCCCTCGCCTTATTGCAGGACTCAGGTCAATTGAAGGACTTGCTATGACTTACATAGACGAAGAGTCAGAATTGTCGGTTGCCGGATCCCGCGTTCGGTCATCCCAGGAAACGCCGGCCAAGAAGGCGCTTATTGACCACTTTGGTTCCCTCGCTCTGGAGGGTTCAGGCTGTACGGAGTATCCCCACGGAATGCAGGCAGCCGGGGTTCTCCTGCTATATGTATCTAGTACACAAAGGACGTCACTCGCCTACATCAGTACGATTCGTTGCTTTTCCACAGATGACGCTGTGGCAGTTGATCCTGAGACCCGCCACAGCCTTGAACTTTCAGATCCTATAAGACCTATGCAATGCGGGAAGGAACGCACCCTCCTTGGAGTGATGGACCGCACAGTGACATCAATGGGCGGAAGGCTGCTTAAGAAGTGGATGGATCGCCCTTCGAAGGACTTGGCGGAAATCACGAGGAGACTCGATGCAGTGGAGGAACTTGTAGGTGATGTCATAATGCAGGACGACATCAGGCGAATTCTATCCCGTATTCGAGACTTGGAGAGACTTGCCGTCCGTATCGGCACAGGGGGGGCAAATGCCAGGGATCTGGTGTCTTTAGCTGAATCCCTTGATGTTATACCCGATCTTAAGGAAATCTTGCATGAAGCGAAAAGCGATGCCTTGCAGGGGATCGCTTCGCGTCTTTTAGATCTTGGCCAGTTAAGGGGGCTTATAGCACAGGCGATTGTGGATGATCCCCCGCATGTTTTGACTGAAGGCGGGATAATCCGAAAAGGATACAGCGTGGAACTGGATAAAATCCGGGACATGAGCGCAAGGAGCAAAGAGTTCCTGGCTTCTCTTGAGGAATCGGAGAAAGAGAGGACAGGCATAAAGTCACTGAAAATAGGGTATAACCAGGTATTCGGTTACTATCTTGAGGTTACCCGCGCCAACTTGCACCTGGTTCCTGAGGCTTGGACAAGAAAGCAGACTCTTGCCGGAGCTGAGCGGTTCATTACCCCTGAGTTAAAGGAGCATGAAGCTATCATTCTCAAAGCGAAGGATCGAATGACTTCCTTAGAATACGAGCTGTTCGCAGAAGTCAGGGAGCAGGCCGCGCGCGAGATCCCCGGAATACAGCAGGTAGCGGAGGCTGTAGCTGAGATTGACGTGTTTGCGTCTCTTGCAGAGGTGGCTGCTTCATACCGATATGTCCGTCCTAAGATTCATGAAGGGCAAGAGCTTACGATAATTGGGGCGCGCCATCCTGTTGTGGAGACGTCTCTTCCTGTAGGAGCGTTTATTCCCAATGACGTCTTGCTTGACGGAGAATCGTGCCAAATAATGGTTCTTACCGGCCCGAACATGTCAGGCAAGAGCACACTTGGGAAGTCTGCGCTCATCATTACTCTTATGGCGCATATGGGTAGTTTTGTTCCTGCAAGTTCCGCTGTTATTCCACTGACGGACAGGATCGCAGTGAGAGCCGGGTCATCTGAAGAGATAGCTGAAGGGAAGTCCACGTTTATGGTGGAGCTTCTCCAGACCTCGAGAATACTCTCTCAGGCCACCGAAAGGACGCTCATATTTATTGACGAGCTTGGACGTGGAACCGGTACTTACGACGGAATGGCCATTGCCCAAGCGGTAATTGAATACATACATGACAGGATAGGTGCAAAGACCATTTTCACCACGCACTTCCATGAGCTTGCTGCACTCGAGGACAAGTTGAGCCGGGTCAGGAATTTCCGTATAGAAGCTGAGGAGCGAGGGGGAGAGGTAGTATTTCTCTACACACTGCAGCCCGGAGGATGTGATAAGAGCTACGGGATTAATGTGGCGCGAATGGCAGGTATGCCGCGGGAAGTAGTAAGGAGGGCAGATGCCATTCAGAGAGAGCTTGAGAAGCGGAGCCCTTCGAGGCCGCAGCAGATGAGCCTCCTTGCTGTTCTTATGGACGAGACAAACCCTTCATCCCTGCCTTCACCTGATCAAAGGATTGTGGAAGAGATAAGAGAGATGGACATAGATTCCATGACACCGCTTGAAGCCCTTACCCGGCTTGCGGAATTAAAGTCGAGGATTGAAAAGGAAGAGAATTCGTGATTACAGATGACACCATAGCAGTTCTGGACGAGGACACAATTAATAGGATCGCTGCAGGCGAGGTTGTGGAGCGACCTGCGTCAGTGGTGAAGGAGTTCATAGAGAACGCTATTGATGCCGGGGCATCAGAGATCATAGTTGAGACTGAGGGGCCTCCCGGGACATTCATTAAGGTGTCTGATAATGGGCGAGGGATGAGTCCAAGCGATCTGCGCCTTGCTTTCATGCGGCACGCTACAAGTAAGATAAGGACAGCAGATGACATTTTGACTGTACTCAGCATGGGCTTCCGCGGGGAGGCGCTTCCCAGCATAGCTGCGGTGTCCAGAATAGAAGTCATTACCCGCAGCAAGCAGGACCGGGTAGGGACTCGGGCAATATATGAAGGAGGCGTTCTTATCTCTGAGGAGAACCATCCCAGGCAGGTCGGCTCAACTGTTATGTGTTGTGACTTATTCTATAACACCCCTGCCAGGCGCAAGTTTCAGAGAAGTCCGTCCACAGAAGCGAGACATATTCGTGATGCTGTGGCAAGACTTTCCCTTGCTCAACCGAAGGTGAGATTTCGTCTTATATGTGACGGCAAGGCTGTTTTTGTTTCTCAAGGCCAAGGCGACAAACTGAATACCATTGCTTCAGTCTATGGCGCAGAGACCGTGAAAGGACTCTTGCCCATTGCTGCAGGATCCCAAGATACCCGTATTGAAGGGTTTATCACTCCTCCTGATGTGTCGAGGGCAAGGCGTGATATGCAACATGTATTTGTCAACGGCAGGCCTTGTTTTGTTCCGGTCCTTACAAAGACAGTTGAGAATGTTTACGGAAGAAGGCTGCCGATTCGGCGCTATCCTGCGATTTTCCTGTGGATATCAGCAAACCCTGTCTCTGTGGATGTGAATGTTCATCCTGCGAAAAGGGAAGTCAGGTTCTCAAAGAATCACGATGTTTTCAGGCTTGTCGCGCAAGCTGTTTCATCTGCGCTAAGGTCGGTAGGTGCTGCTCCCGGCATCGGATGGAGGATTGATGAAGGTGTCAGTGGCTTTCAAGGCGCTGACCAAGACAGGACGATACCGGGTGATGACAGTATGGGAGGCATCTGCCGTTTAAGTGGAGGCCTGTCAAACATGGACCACCCGGGCCCGGGCATGATCGAGGACTTGCATGCCTGCTATTCCATTCCTTGGCAGTCTGAGGCCGGAAGAGGCCGGTTTAAATATATCGGAGTCTTCCTGGATACGTACATCCTGGCTGAAGACGGTGAGGATCTTGTCATTATTGACCAACACGCTGCCCATGAGCGCGTAATATACGAGGAGGTTTTGAAAGGGCTTGTTGAAGGTGTTCATGTGAATACGCAAACGCTTATTCCACAGCCTCTTAACTTTGCACCGGATGTGATTCAGGAAGTTGCGCCCTACCTCTCTGAGCTCGCAGAAATCGGCATATTGCTTGAGGAATTCGGAGAGTCTTCTTTCCTTCTAAGGGGAATTCCTTCCGCTCTAACCGCATTTCGCGGGACTGACCCTATTGGAGCTGTGTCTTCTGCGATTGAGCTATTTGCTGATGAAGTGTCTTCCCGGGCAGGCGGTGTGAAGGAGACAGGCGGGATAGAAGGCCTGTTGGGGCAAGTTGCAGCTGAACTTGCATGCAAAGCGGTTGTGAAAGCCGGTGACCGGCTGGATCCTAAGGAGGTTGACGGACTCCTCCTGAATCTTGCGCAGGCTGAGGATCCGTATTCGTGTCCCCACGGGCGTCCTACGCTCCTTAGGATAAACAGAAATGAGCTGGAGCGGACCTTCAGAAGGAAGTGACCGGCAAATGCCAAACAGAAGCAGCAATACGGCATAACTTAGGTAAGGCTGTTGGTAAGGGATGTGTTAAGTCCTGTGAAAGCTTTGACGAACCAAGAAAACAACTCAGGAAATCAAGGGAAGAATCCTGGTCCGCCTGACTGGCTTGTGGTGTTGACAGGCCCTACTGCAGTAGGAAAGACAGACATATCTATTGAGGTAGCACAGCAACTCCCAGGTGAGATAGTGTCATGCGATTCAATGCAGGTCTACAAGTATATGGATATCGGAACCGCAAAACCAAGCATATCTGAGCGGGAGACTGTGCCGCATCACCTGATTGATGTTGTGACTCCGGATATGGATTTCAATGTCGCGCGATTTCAGGAATTGGCTGAAGCTGCGATTTCGGATATTGCATCAAGGGGGCGTATTCCGATTTTGGTGGGTGGCACAGGCCTTTATATAAACGCTGTAGTTGACGGTTTTCTCTTCCCATGTGAAGGTGCTTCTCCGAAGATAAGGGAGTCTCTGGAGGAGGAAGCCTGTGAAAAGGGAGGAGACGTGCTTTATTCCAAACTGGAAGAGTTGGATCCACAGGCTGCCCGAAAGATTCACCCGAACGATACAAGACGAATCATTCGAGCGCTGGAAGTGTATTTCACTACAGGCCGTCCCATTTCAGAGATGTGGCGGGAAGGACGAAGGAAGAAAAGAGCGCGTTTTGACAGGCTGGTCATGGTAGGTCTGGTCCGTGAGAGATCAGCCTTATACGAGAGGATAAACAGGCGATGCGACAAGATGATTGAACTGGGCCTTGTAGAGGAGACCATGCAGCTTCTTGCCCGAGGGTACAGCAAGACGTTGACCTCCGGGCAAGCATTGGGATACAAGGAGATTGTCATGTATCTCAAAGGAGAATGCTCTCTTGAAGAAGCAGTGGAGCTCATTAAGAGGGACACAAGAAGGTATGCTAAACGGCAGCTTACTTGGCTCAGGGCTGATCCGCGTATTGAGTGGCTGGACATAGGGCTTTTTGAATCAAAAGAAGAGGCTGTAAGATGTGTGTTAGCTTTGATAAAAGGAAAAATGGCTGCTATGTAGAAAGCTCAGGGCAAATGAGTCCTTCAAGTTATGTCGCAGGCAGAGGATTCCGATGTGCCATGTTAATTGTCATGGGGATAGGATCTCCCATCTGAGGCAACAATACCCATTGAAATCCTGGAGCAAGGCCTCGAGATAGAGCAAAATAGGCAGCATTCCGGAGGTAGGCTCAAGGGGTGGCAAAAACGTGGCTTTGGGTATGTTGTCGAAAGCATTAAGGCGCTTGTTGTCAAGGCAAAGGACGGATGTGGCAGGCAAAGGCCAATGCGCGAGTTCGCCTGACGCTGTTCTTAGCAAAAGACTCAGAGAAAACGAGGCTCTCATCAGGGATGCCTTCGGTAACAGTCCGGATCTTATTGTTCGCGAGATAAGATTTGGGGTAAGTCCGGGTATAGCTGTACTGGTGGTTCATATAGACGGATTGGTTAACACAGCTCTTGTCAGTGAAGGAATCATCAAGCCCATAGGAATCATCTCAGAAATCCTCGAATCAGAACGGTTACCCTTGGCTCAAGTTCAAGACATGCTGAAGAACCGTCTGATCTTGCTCTCAGACGCAAAGCAGGTTTCCGACAAAGCTGGCTTTCTCAATGATATAGCTGCAGGCAAGTGCGGGATAATTGTGGACGGAAGCTCCGAGGCATTCGTTTGCGATGTGCGTGGATTCGAGAAACGAGGGGTTGAGGAACCTCAGAGCGAAGTGGTTATTCGTGGCTCCAGGGAAGGGTTCAGTGAAACCTTGCGAGTCAATACGAGCTTGCTCAGAAGGCGGATAAGGGATCCTCGTCTTTGGATTGAAGAATTTACCGTTGGGAGAGTCAGTCACACTCAAGTCGCAATCACCTACATTAAAGGCATTGCCGACGACAAAGTGGTCCAAGAGGTCAGGGACAGGATTACAAGAATTGACGTAGATAGTATCCAGGAAAGCGGAGAACTGGAAGAATACATTGAAGATGAACCCCTGTCACCGTTTCCCACAATTCTTCGTACAGAACGGCCTGACAGAGTAGCAGGTGCGCTCTTTGAAGGAAGGATTGCAATACTTACAGACGGCACACCGTTTGTCCTTATTGCTCCGGCTACATTCTTAATGTTTCTTACCTCGCCTGAGGATTACTATGAGCGCTTCTTTATCGCATCTGCAGTGAGACTGCTGAGGTTTGTGTCTTTCTTTATCGCACTTTTACTTCCGGCATTGTACGTAGCGGTTACCACGTTTCACCAGGAGATGCTTCCAACCTCTTTGGTCCTTGCTATTGCTGCTCAACGCGAAGGGGTTCCCTTTCCTGCCGTATTTGAAGCCCTTCTTATGGAGGTGGCCTTCGAGATACTACGGGAAGCTGCGGTCAGGCTTCCGAAAATCTACGGACCCGCCATCAGTATTGTCGGTGTTTTGATTCTGGGGGAAGCCGCGGTTCGCGCAGGCCTGGTTTCATCTGCCATGATAATAGTTGTTGCTTTAACAGCTATTGCATCATTTGTTACACCTATTTTCAGCCTTTCCATTGCTGTACGGTTGCTTCGCTTTCCCATAATCCTGCTTGCAGGCACATTAGGTTTATTTGGGGTTGTATTCGGCATGTCAGGTGCGGCGATTCACTTGTCGTCGCTTCGCTCATTCGGTGTTCCATTCTTAGAACCCATCGCGCCTGTTGTTTTATCTGACCTGAAAGACGCTCTTATTAGGCTCCCATGGTGGGCAATGGATACTCGTCCGAAGTTTACGGGGGAAAACGACCCCAGGAGAGAGTCTCGAGGCCTTATGCCGGCTGTGCCTAACCCTCAAGCTGACGGAACTCTGGGCGCCAAGGGAAAGAAGGGGCCAAGATGACTGTTTTGGAAGGCGGGAAGATATCAGGCCGTCAGTTCATGAGTGTGTTGGTAGTTCTGAGAATTGTACCACTCACTTTGGTATTCTCATTGATAAACAGCATTGCCCACGTTCAGGATACGTGGATTACAGTTATCATAGGTACTGTCATTGCCATCCCTATTGCTGTCCTCATAACTAAACTCAGCCTCAGGTTTCCCGGGAAAACAATTATTGAATACAGTCAAAGCCTTCTTGGCCCGGTTATGGGGAAGCTTCTTGGCCTCCTTATCCTGTGGTGTTTCCTATGCACTTCTATAGATATCACCCGGGGTTTGGGCGAGGCGTATGTTATTGCTATCATGCCTGAGACGCCGATTCTGGTCTTCATGAGCATGCTCATCTTTATAAGTTGTTATGCCGCACGATCCGGGCTTGAGGTAATATGTCGCCTTGGAGAAGATGTATTTTATATCGTCGTGTTTGTTCTATTGCTTACGTATGTGTTGCCTTATACCGCTATGCGGTTTGAAAACTTGCGTCCCATCCTGGCGTGGGGCGCATCAAACCTTGTTCCGCCTGTTATCGCCAATCTAGGCTACTACAGTCAGTTTCTTATAATAGGCATGCTTGTTCCATATCTCAATAAACCTGAGGACGCGACGAGGTACGCCGTATACGCAGTCCTCATCAGCGGGGCGCTGATGGTGCTTGCAGCCGTAGCTTTAGTGGCAGTATTTGGCACTACTGCAAGCTCATGGACTCTTCCGCTATTCAGTCTTGCCAGGATGATAAGCTTAGGAGACTTCTTTGAGAGAATAGAAGCAGGAGTGATGGCAGCGTGGACGGTAAGCACCGGAATCAAGTTAGCTCTGTTTCTTTGGGCAGCATCTGTTGCGGTAGCTCAGCTTTTTAACTTAAAAGCCTTTAGGCATCTGTTGTATCCCCTTGGGACTATTACCGTCGCCGCGAGTCTTTTCTTCTTTGAAAGTATGGTTGAGCTCGAGGATTACCTTGCTAAAGCAGGCGCCATGGTTTCAATTCTTGTTGCAGGGGTGACGCTTTTGCTTCTCTATGCTGCGCTTGGAATCCGAATGGCAATCCATCGCAGAAAGGGAGGGGCAGGATGAGAGTCAGACGGTGCGTGCGTATTACCGCACTTCTTGCCATTATTCCGGTTGTCCTTTCTATGGCTGGGTGTTGGAGCAGAAAGGAAATAGAAGATATCGGTTTTGTCCTTTCAATCGGTGTGGATCATGGTGCAAAGGAAGACGAGATCATGATTACTGCCCACATTGCGAAGCCTTTTGCTATATCGGCAGGACTTTCAGGCGCTGTTGACGAGAAGCCGTTCTGGCAAGTAAGCAGCACAGGCCGTACAGTGTTCGAGGCATGGAGGAATCTTCGCCAGCAATCTCCAAGAAGACCGCTCTTACACCATAGCAGATTCATAGTGTTTGGCGAGGAATTCGCCAGAGACGGCATTCACGAAGCTATGGATTTCTTTTTCAAAGAGTCGGAGGTGAGAGAGACAAATGTTGTTGTTGTCGCGAAAGGTGTTAAGGCTTCAGAAATCCTTTGGAATGAATTCGAACTGGAGCGCATGCCTGCAGAAGGAGCGCTGGGAATAATGAAGGTGGCGGCTCAAGAGCTTTCTACGACTGTCATGATTACACTGAATGAGTTTCTTCAGATGCTGGAAGCGGAAGGTCATGAAGCTGTGGCTTCCAGGGCTGAGCTGGTTCGGAGACCTCCTTCCGAGGATCCGAGAGGGCAGTTGAAGAGGGAGACGATTTCAATAAGCGGAAGGGAGACGGGCGCTGCAGCCTTTAAAGGCGACAAGCTCGTAGGATGGCTCGACAAGACCCAAACCAGGGGGCTTCAGTGGGTGAAAGGGAAAGTCAGATCCGGCATCATAGTGATTGAACAACCGGAAGAAGAAAATAAGCTGGCAAGTATTGAGCTCGTAAGGGCCGATTCAACTGTGACTCCCGGAATCTCTGATGGGCGTCCGTCTGTCTTGATTAAAGTACGTGCCATCGGGAATCTTGGTGAGGTGCAAGAGGACTTCGATCCTATGAAGAGCCAAGAAGCATGGTTATCGATGGAACGGCGGATGGCTGAAGTGATAAGGCATGAAATTGAAGCTGCTCTCAACATTGCGAAATACGAGTTTAACTCTGACATCTTCGGATTCGGAGCTGAGATCCAAAGAAAATATCCGAAGGAGTGGACGAAGCTCAAGGATAAATGGGATGAAGAGTTTCCCAAGTTGGATGTAGAGATTGAGGTGGAAACATCGCTAAGACGTTCCGGTCTGACTCGTAGAAGCGTCCAAACGGTTCGGAAGGAAGAGGGTTAACTATATTGAATATCGTCCTGCTTGTATCAGTGTTTATCGCTATCGGCCTTTTCGAGGGGCCGAAGATGGTTCGGGAGAAGCTTTGGCGCGAGCTTCTTGTATTTGGTTTTCTCCTCTTTTTCGGCTTTACTCTCAGCATTCTTCTTACCCTTGGCGTTCCTGTGCCAAGTCCGGTAAGAGGGATAAGGAGCCTTATGAATCCCATCCTCAAGTTGCTCGGAATCCCCACATATTATTCATGAAAGTCGGACCCGCATAGATTCGGATTAATAATAATGCTTTTCATGACAGGATTATCCTGACACAGGTTGCCGCAGATGCACCGTTCTAGTACAATGAACCTGCAAGCATTCAGGTTTCCCGTGGGAATCGGGCGCATTCTGCGTCAAGGAGCAGTAGCCGGGTGACAGGAACCATATTTGACATAAAGAAATACTCTATCCACGACGGGCCTGGAATTAGGACCACCGTGTTCTTTAAAGGTTGTCCTCTCCGGTGCGTGTGGTGTCATAATCCCGAGGGCCAAAAGGCTTCTGCCGAGATAATGTTCTTTTCGGATCGGTGCACCTTTTGCGGAACGTGTGTTTCTGTCTGTCCCAATCATGCCGTTACCCTAAAAGCTGTCAGTCGCGAAAGTAATTGGATTCATCCCGGTGCTCTTGAAGCCGGCAGTAGAGAAACGGATAGAGTCCATCCCGGTCAGGATATGCTTCTTGAGGGCAGAGGTTCTGAGATGAACAGGGCTTATGAGATCCATACATTGCAGAAGAAGTGCATAGCTTGCGGAGAGTGTGTCAAGGCGTGCCCTTCAGGCGCCAGGGAAGTTGCAGGGAGGGTCGTAACCTCTGATGAACTGACAAGGGAAATCATGAAGGACGTAGTCTTCTATGACAGTTCAGGAGGGGGAGTCACGTTCTCAGGCGGAGAGCCCTTGCTACAGCCTGATTTCCTCCTTGTTTTGCTCAGGGAGTGCAAGGAAAGAGAAATCCACACTGCAGTTGATACGTGCGGTTTTACTGAGTGGGAGACTTTGTCTGCCATTGTTCCATATGTAGACCTCATTCTCTACGATCTCAAATGCATGGATACAGGTATGCATTTTCAATTTACAGGGAGGAGCAATGAGGTAATCCTTGAGAACCTAATACGCCTTTCTAAGATTCATAGCAATGTGACTGTACGTTTTCCGTTGATCCCGGGTATTAATGACAACGAAGAGAATATCGTGTCCATGGGGGAATTCCTTTCATCACTGAGATGGGAAGGCAATCAACCACGCATTAATGTATTGCCTTACCACAAGACGGGGATTGGCAAATATGAAAGACTAGGGAGGGCATACAGCATACCTCATGTTGTTCAGCCTACAGATGAAGCAGTTGGTTGTGTGCGGGACAGGCTGAGAAGGTTCGGGCTTGAAACCGGGTTGGAGGAGGCGAGGTAAGATGACGGAAAGGATTGCCCTGCTGAGGGAGCAGAGCCTGAAGGCAAAGCCTTACATATCCACTGAGAGGGCGGAACTTGTGACAGCAGTCTACAAGAATGCAAGAGTTGCGTCACCGCCTATCATACGGGCTTTGGTGTTTCGGACGTTGATGGAGAGAAAGACTTTGTACATAAATGACGGCGAGCTTATTGTGGGAGAAAGGGGTCCTGCGCCCAAAGCCACGCCTACGTACCCTGAGATTTGCTGTCACAGCCTTATAGACCTCGAGGTGTTGGATTCCCGGGAGAAGATTTCCTTTGCCGTAAGCCCTGAGGCTCGAAATATCTATGAGGAAGAGATCATACCTTTCTGGAAGGGCAGATCCATGCGGGACATGATCTTTACTCAGATGACAGATGAGTGGAAGGCTGCATATGACGCAGGCATATTCACTGAATTCATGGAGCAGCGCTCGCCCGGACATACAGTCCTTGATGACAAGATTTACAAGAAAGGGCTTCTTGATTTCAAAAAAGATATCCGAGAAAGCTTAGCGAGTCTTGACTATGTAGGTGACAGCCGCGCCTATGACAAACATGAGCAACTTGTAGCCATGGATATTTGCCTGGATGCATTAATACATTTCGCCCGACGGCATGCTGAGAAGGCTTTGGAACTCGCCGGGGAAGAGAAAGATGAGAGAAGAAAGACGGAGCTTGCTCAGATAGCTGAGATATGCTCGCATGTTCCTGCGTATGCTCCCAGAACGTTTTGGGAAGCGCTTCAGGCCTATTGGTTTGTGCATGTAGGCGTTATTACAGAATACAATACATGGGACTCTTTCAACCCGGGACGTCTTGATCAGCATCTGTATCCGTTCTACAAGAAGGACATAGAAGAAGGTAGGCTGACTGAAGAAGAAGCCAAAGAGCTCCTCCAATGCTTCTGGATTAAGTTCAACAACCAACCTGCACCGCCCAAAGTCGGTGTTACTGCAGAGGAAAGCGCCACCTATACTGACTTTGCTAACATTAACCTAGGCGGACTTACTGCAGACGGTTCAGACGGAGTGAACGATCTTACGTATCTGATCCTTAATGTAATCGATGAAATGAGACTCTTGCAGCCTAGCTCCAATATTCAACTAAGCTCGAAAAACCCGGACCGTTTCTTAAGACACGCCTTGAGGATTGTAAGGAAGGGATGGGGCCAGCCTTCCATATTCAACGCTGATATGGTGGTTCAGGAGCTCTTGAGGCAAGGCAAGTCACTTGCGGACGCAAGGTGCGGCGGCACCAGCGGATGTGTGGAAACCGGCGCGTTCGGCAAGGAAAGCTACATTCTTACGGGATACTTTAATCTTCCGAAGGTCTTGGAGCTCGCCCTAAATGACGGGGTTGATCCTCGCAGTGGGATTCGGCTTGGCCCGGCTACAGGATGTCCTAAAGAGTTTGAAAGCTTTGATAACGTGTTACATGCGTTCGAGAAGCAACTTGACTACTTCGTAGGCGTGAAGATTAGGGGTAATAATGTCATTGAACGGATGTACGCCAAATACATGCCTGCGCCTTTCTTGTCTCTGTTTATCGATGACTGCATAAAAAAGGGTATTGACTATCATGAAGGTGGAGCCAGGTACAATATCTCGTACATTCAAGGCGTGGGGATCGGAACTGCTACTGACAGCCTTGCTGCTGTCAGGCATCATGTGTTTGATGAGAAAACCCTGACTATGGCAGATCTGATTTCAGCTATACACAGCGATTTTGTAGGGTATGAGGATGTGAGAATGCGTCTTATGAGGTCATCGCCAAAATACGGTAATGATGATGATCGGGCAGATGACTTAATGACTTGGATCTTTCGGGCATTCTTCAACTCAGTGGAAGGCAGTCCCAATACCAAAGGCGGAGTCCATAGAATAAACATGCTTCCCACTACGTGTCATGTGTATTTCGGTAAAGTGTGTGGCGCGACCCCTGACGGCAGGCATGCAGAGGAGCCGCTGTCAGAAGGGATTTCTCCTGTTCAAGGAAGAGACCGAAAAGGGCCTACTTCAGTCATGAAGTCAGCAGCAAAAATGGATCATGCGCTGACAGGAGGTACGCTTCTTAACATGAAGTTCACGCCGAAGATACTTGAAGGAGAAGAAGGCATCCTGAACCTTGCGCATCTGGTGAGATCCTATTTTAAGCTCGGCGGTCATCATGTGCAGTTCAACGTGGTAAATGCGGAGACTCTTCGCGCTGCCCAGGAGGATCCTGAAAACTTTCGGAACCTCATTGTGCGGGTGGCAGGGTATAGTGATTATTTTTGCGATCTTGGTAAGGCCCTTCAAGATGAGATCATTGCCAGGACGGAACATGCGTCTTTCTAGAGGCGCGGCCTAATCATAGGTGTAACGTAATCGCAGGTCGAGAGCGGTTTTGGTTGTTTTTTTGCGAAATTTTGTTGACAAGCTATGTACGCTGTGATAAGATGCATTTCAAAATAGAATATGGAACCTATGCCAAGTAATTTGGCAAAGAATGAAATCATTTGCTCATCCAGAGAGGTGGAGGGACTGGCCCAATGAAACCCGGCAACCTTCTGTTATTGCGGTTAGGCCGATTTCCGACTGCATTACGGAGAGGTGCCAATTCCAGCGGATGAATCCAGAGGATTAATCCGGCAGATGAGGGAGGCAAGGCACTTGAAAAACTTTAGGCCCTTTCCCGCTGCGGGGGAGGGTTTTTTGCATCTTAGAGGGGATGTGTTACAAGGTTGGTGAGACTGGAGTCAATCTCAAAGGCTTTCGAGACAGATTCGTCCAGAGTAATTGCGCTCAAAGAAGTAAGCCTTCATGTCGCGCCCGGGGAGATTTTCGGGATAATCGGTCTTTCCGGGGCGGGGAAGAGTACGCTTGTCAGGTGTATTAACATGCTGGAGGTGCCTGATCAAGGCAAGGTCTACGTGGACGGGACGGAGATCTCCGCGCTCGGAAGTCGGGAGCTTCGCGAAGTCCGAAAGAAAATCGGCATGATATTTCAGCATTTTAATCTTCTCTCATCTCGCACTGTCTTAGAGAATGTGATTTTTCCTTTGGAAATCGCGAAACTACCGAAACCGGAAAGGGCAAGGAGAGGGGAAAAGCTTCTTGAGCTTGTGGGCCTTGAAGATAAGAAAGACGCCTATCCTTCTCAACTGAGCGGTGGACAAAAGCAGAGGGTGGGGATCGCCCGCGCTTTGGCAAATGATCCGAAAGTGCTTCTGTGTGATGAACCTACATCATCCTTGGATCCTCAGACTACACGCTCCATCCTGAGGTTGCTTGACACGATTAACAAGAATCTCGGGTTGACTATTATCCTGATTACTCACGAAATGGAGGCAATCAGGCAGATATGTGACAAAGTGGCGGTAATCGAAGATGGAAAGGTGGTTGAATCAGGACGAGTCATAGATGTGTTTATTTCTCCGGATCATGAGACGACGAAAGCTATGATCCGAGGGTCAAGCCACATAGACGCCCCTGATTGGGCTATCGAGATTCTTGAAGCTTCAGCAAAAGCCTCTGACAGGCAAGTGGTGAGGCTGTCTTTTGTAGGCGAGTCCGCCGGACGTCCTGTGATCTCATCAATTGCCCGTGATTTTGGTGTGGACATAAATATCCTGACTGCTCAGATTGATCATATGAAGTCGGTTCCGTTCGGTGTAATGTTGGTAGAGCTCTCCGGTAACAGCGGCGGAATCGAGAAATCCATAGATTATCTGCGTAGGTTGGGAGTATCTGTTGATGTCATAGATGATATAAGCGATTTTGTGACAAAGGAGAACGGAGGTGCAAACCTTTAGTGTTTGATTCCCGTCTGGTTCAGATTATCGTTGGCAGTCTGGGCGAAACCCTTTACATGGTTGGGGTTTCGTGTGGGCTTGCCGTGGTTTTTGGATTGCCCATAGGAGTTATTCTGGTGATTACGGAAAAGCGGCATATCCTGGAGAATCCCTGTGTAAACCAGGTCTTTCAAGCTGTGGTTAATATCGGCAGGTCTATTCCCTTTGTCATTCTCATGGTAGCAATAATGCCTTTTACTAGGCTCCTGACAGGGACGTCAATAGGAACGACTGCTGCAATTGTCCCTCTGACTATAGCTGCTATTCCGTTTGTTGCAAGAATGGTTGAAACATCTCTTCGTGAAGTTGATCCCGGTGTGGTTGAGGCAGCTCAGGCAATGGGTGCATCCCCGTGGGAGATTATTATAAAGGTTCTGATTCCTGAGGCGAAACCCTCACTGATACTGGGGGTCACAATCACCGCAATTAACCTTGTAGGCTATTCCACTATGGCAGGCGCCATAGGCGGCGGAGGGCTGGGGGACCTTGCAGTCAGGTACGGATACCAAAGGTTCCGCGGTGACGTAATGTTAGCCACAGTTGTCATCCTCGTTCTTTTGGTCCAAGGAGTTCAAGTGTTAGGCGGCGCATTGGCAAAGAAGGCAGAGCATAGGCGAAGCTGATACCTTGAGCTTCCTTTGGAAGGTTTTAAAATACATGACATCATATCTTATGGCGAAAAGCGTGTTCAGCGATTTCCGCTTCCCAAAAGCGGCATGCTAGGTGCTGTCAGGGAAGGGGCTGTAAAATACAACGACGTGAAGAAGAAGAGGAGGAAGAGAGTATGAATAAAAAGCCCAGATGCAAAAGAAATCATTCCATGTTCCGTGATCTTTTGGTAGCCTTTGTGCTTATGTTGGTCTTGTGTGCCGGAGGAGCGAGCAGCGAGGCTGTGGCGCCTACGAAGTTAAAGGTGGGCGCAACGCCTGTTCCACATTCAGAGATTCTTGAAATCATAAAACCTATTCTCAAGGACAAGGGGATTCTGCTGGAAGTTATTGAGTTTACTGATTATGTCACTCCGAATCTTGCGCTAAATGACGGAGACATTGACGCCAATTACTTTCAGCATATTCCGTATCTTGAGGAGTTTGCCGAAGCAAGACGTCTTGATATCACCTATATTGCCCGTGTACATATTGAGCCAATGGGAGTGTACTCAAAGAAAGTCAAGGATTTGAAAGACTTAAAGAATAAGGCTAAGGTCGGAATTCCAAGTGACCCGACAAACGGTGGGAGAGCTCTCTTGCTCCTGCAGAAGGCGGGAATCATCAAGCTTGATGACAAAGCGGGCATTGCTGCGACTAAATATGACATAATCTCAAACCCGAAAAACATTCAGATTATTGAGCTTGAAGCGGCTCAACTCCCAAGGTCTCTTGAGGATCTGGATCTTGCCATAATAAACTCAAACTATGCCCTGGAGGCAGGACTCATTTCAACAAGAGACGCGCTTATCATCGAGGACGCTGACTCTCCATATGTAAATGTCTTGGCAGTGAGGACAAAGGACAAGGATAAGACCGCATTGATAGAACTTGCTAAGGCTTTGACCTCTGATACAGTGGCTGAGTTCATAAGAGAGAAGTACCCGGGTTCAGTTGTGCCTGCTTTCGGGCTGGAGTTTTAGGAATTTGCAATGATTGAATTGACAAACAGTTGAACCCGCGATTGTAGACTATAACAGACAAAAACAGCCTGTAAGCTGAAAATCGATGCTTACAGGCTGTTCTTACAAATAGCCTTCTGAAACCGGCAGACAGCTTTGTCGCTTTGAGACGTCCATAGCTATGTTGTCTTTGATTGACAATTACATTGCTTCTTTGGGGCATGGTTCTTTTTCCAGATATCGTCCGCTACGTTACCCCATGCTTTGGCGTATCCATAGAGCGGCTGGCATAGAGCGGATGCAGTCAGATTATCCATCTGAGTTGGGTAAGCACCTGATGCCTCCACCATTTGCTGTAGTTTCTCAGGATTGTCAATCATCGGACACGGCCTGAGAAGATTCTCATTAAACGGTATGGAATCTTGATATGCTTTGAATAGAGGAGATTTCAATGCCTCCAAGAGTGTGGTATCTTTGATATTCACATTGGCGAAATGGATAAACGCGCATGGCTCGACTTCCCCTGTGGCGTTAATATGGAAGTAGCACTGTCCGCCGGCTATACATCCGCCTGTTACCCAACCGTCATTCCAGAAGTCCGCTATAAAGATGGGTTTCTCTGAGCGCCATCTGTTGACTGTCTTATACATATGTTCTCTTTGCTCAGGGGTTGCCATGTACTCCAGGTCAGCCTGCCCCCCGACTGGGACGTAAGTAAACAGCCAGCCAAAGATACAACCTTTATCTACCATTAAGTCTATGAATTCATCGCTACCGACTCTGTCGGTGTTCTCTCGATTATATGTAGCTGAGAAACCGTACACTACGCCTGCTTCGCGCAGATTATCCATGGCCTGCATAACTTTGTTGAATACCCCTTTGCCGCGTCTGGCATCGGTTTCTTCTTCAAAGCCTTCTATGCTTATGGCGAAAGTCACATTTCCAATGTCAGCGAATTTCTTAGCGGCTTCCTTGTCAATCAAAGTACCGTTTGTGAACACATGAAATACCAGTTCATCATATTTTTTTGCCAAGGACATAAGATCGTCCATTCTGACAGTGGGCTCACCGCCGGATACTACTATAAAGCGAATTCCGAGCTCTTCAGCTTCGCCGATAACCCTGTCTAAAGTGGCATAATCCATGTCCTTGGTGCGATCGTACTCAGCTGCCCAACAGCCTTTGCACCTGAGATTGCATCTGCCTGTAGGATCAATAAGCATTGCCCATGGTATATGTACACCATATTTTTGTTCAGTACGTTTGCGATACGTAGGAGCCAGTATACCTGCATGAACGAAAAAATTAATACCGACCTTATCTCGGACATTAGGCGCAACTTGATTTAGAGTTCTGACAGCCAGGTTCCGCCAGTTATTATTCTCATCTGCCATAAACTTCGCCCAAGAACGGGCATATTCCTTGTGTATGGGTTCTCGCGCCAAGGTTTCTCCCCATTGAAGGATCTTAACGAGGTTCTTTTCGGGTTCGTTTGCCAGGTACCTCAGCATTTGCTTGACAACTGTCTCACCAAGCATAGCCTTTGCCCCTTCAAACGCCATGATATCTTCCTCCCTTGCAGAAGACCTATTAAGAGGTCAGTCATGAATAATGAAACAGGATACTATTCATTCACCATAAGATAAACACATTTCCGTGAACCGGACTAAACCGCTGCAACCAACAACCCGTCAACATCGCTACAACGAAAACATATGCTTTCGTTCGAGGAGCACATTAAGAAGATTGCGCACTTCCTCAAGAAGGGCATGGTTTATACTGCATAGAGTATACTTGCCTTCCCGATGCAGCCTAACCAGACCGGCCTCATTGAGCACCTTAAGTTGCTGAGAAACAGCGGATTGGCTGATTCCGAGCTTCTCCTCCAGCTCCCTGACACTAAAGGGTTTTGATGAAACCAGATCCAGAATTTTGAAACGTGTTTCTTGCCCGAGCGCTCGAAACGCCCGGACCGGGTCCTTTGTTTTTGATATAGAGTTCACCTCCCTGTCAGGGATTGATTAGTTACGCATAGGCTTATCACTGATAAACTTACTGATTGCAAGCACAATGCTGGAAAAGTCAGCAAGTTAAATCATATTACCATTTGCTTATATGTTAAACTCCATTTTCAATCTTGTCAATGCGATTTCGGACCAGAATGTCGGACCAGAGCCATTTGTGCTGCAGTCTCTAAGTTTAGAAAATGACACCAGTCCGGAAAATTCTGATAAAATTGCCCTGGTTCTCCGGTGATGTTATAATACATACTGGATGTGGCCGGGACTCTCGTTCTTTGGGCCACATTTGCTTGATACTACGGAGGTGCGATATCTTTGAGGAGTTCCAGTATAAGGAATTTCTGTATAATTGCTCACATAGACCATGGGAAGTCAACTCTCGCAGACAGGATACTTGAAACAACGTCGTCTATTTCAGGGCGTGACATGACTGATCAGGTTCTCGACAGCATGGATCTGGAGCGTGAGCGAGGTATTACGATTAAAGCCAAAGCCGTGCGCCTCACATACAAGTCTCCCGACGGCAACGAATATATCTTTAACCTCATCGATACTCCGGGGCATGTGGACTTTGGTTACGAAGTCTCGCGCAGTCTTGCAGCATGCGAAGGGGCAGTGCTGGTGGTCGATGCCTCTCAGGGGATTGAAGCGCAAACTCTGGCTAACCTTTACCTTGCAGTAGAGAATGATCTTGTGATAATCCCTGTGATAAACAAGATAGACCTCCCTAACGCAGACCCGGAGAGGGTCAGGAGGGAGCTTCAGGATATTGTTGGGTTCAGCCCGGATGAATTCATATTTGCCTCGGCGAAAACAGGTCAGGGTGTACAAGAGATATTAGAGGCTATCGCGCATAGGGTCCCACCGCCGAGCGGCGATTCTGAAGCTCCTCTTAAGGCCTTAATCTTTGATTCACACTTTGATCCTTACAGGGGAGTCATTGCATATACGCGAGTTGTGGATGGTCATCTTACATGCGGGATGCGGATAAAGCTAATGGCGATTGATAAGGAATTTGAGGTAACCGAGTTGGGGGTCTTCAAGCCTCATATGGACGAGACGCGCTCCTTGTCCGCAGGTGAGGTAGGGTATGTGGCTGCAGGGGTGAAGAATGTCCAGGACATGCATGTGGGTGACACTATCACTTCAGCTGAGTTCTCTGCAGACGCTCCTCTCCCAGGTTACAGGCAGGCAAGGCCTATGGTGTTCTGCGGGCTCTATCCTGCAGACACCTGCCGGTATGAAGACATTCGGGACGCCTTAACGAAGCTTCGGTTAAATGATGCTTCCCTCAAATTTGAGCCGGAGACGTCAGTCGCTTTGGGATTTGGTTTCAGGTGCGGTTTTCTCGGGTTATTGCACATGGATATAATTCAAGAACGCCTGGAGCGTGAGTTTGACCTGAATCTAATAACCACAGCCCCAACTGTCGTGTATCAGGTGGAGAAGACTTCAGGAGAAATGGTGGAGATTGACAGCCCGGCTAAGCTTCCTCCTGCCTCAAAAATCCAGGCTATTCTGGAGCCATATGTCCAGGCTGTCATCATTACCCCTTCCGACTATATAGGGCCTGTAATGGAGCTATGCCAGGAAAGGCGGGGCGAGTACAAGAATATGGAGTACTTGAGCGAAAGCCGTGTGAGGATTGTCTATAACCTGCCTCTTTCCGAGATTCTTCTGGACTTCTTTGACCGGCTTAAATCACGGACCAGAGGGTATGCGTCTTTGGATTATGATTATATCGGTCATTTTGAGTCAGATCTTGTCAAGCTGGATATTCTCCTTAACGATATGCCTGTGGACGCGCTTTCGTGCATGATCCACAGGGAAAAGGCACAGGAGAGAGGGCGTCAGTTAGTGGAGAAGTTAAGAGAAACTATTCCGCGTCAGCTTTTTGATGTGCCGATCCAGGCTGCCATAGGGTCTCAGGTGATTGCGAGAGAAACTGTGCGGGCAATGCGCAAAAACGTGCTGCAAAAATGCTATGGAGGAGATGTTTCACGAAAGCGGAAGCTCTTGGAGAAACAGAGAGAAGGCAAAAGACGCATGAAACAACTGGGAAATGTGGAGATTCCTCAGGAGGCGTTTATGGCTGTTCTAAAGGTGGACTAAATCAGTGCAGGTCTTATGATTCGCAAGGCCTGGGTTTGTATATTCACATCCCCTTTTGCGTGAAAAAGTGCGATTACTGTGATTTCAATTCCTATGCCATAGGCTCCGTTAATGAGTCAGAAAAGGCGCTATGCCGGTATATAGAAGCGCTTCTCGAGGAAGCTCGAATTCAGTCTGAGGCAGTAACGGAGCTGGGAGCGCAGGTGAGTACAGTTTATCTGGGAGGGGGCACCCCTACGTATCTTCCGGAAATCTTGCTGTCATCTCTTTTGACTGAGGTTTTCCGATTGTTTCCCATTGCGGATAATGCTGAAATAACAGTGGAATCCAACCCGGGAACAGCAACTTACAGGAAGCTGCGTTGCCTGAGAGATATCGGGGCGACACGCCTCAGTATAGGGGTTCAATCACTAAATGACAGTCTTCTTGCCAGGTTGGGTCGTGTGCACAGCGCATCCGATTCCATTCAGACATTTCATCTTGCGAGGGAGGCGGGGTTTGATAACATAAATATCGATCTTATATATGCCATCCCAGGCCAGACAATGGATGACTGGGAGGAGACTCTGGATTCAGTGATAGGACTCAGGCCGGAACACATTTCCGCTTACGGACTGATGCTTGAAGAAGGAACGCCTTTATGGCGCAAGGTGAAGTCGGGAACGTTGGCTGTCTGTGATGAAGATCTTGAGATAGACATGTACTATTCTGCCAAAGAGAAGTTGAGTCTGGCAGGATATCAGCACTATGAGATATCCAATTTCGCCTTGCTCGGGTATGAGTGTCGTCACAATATCATCTATTGGAGACTTGAGCCATATATCGGCCTTGGGGCAGGGGCGCATTCATATGTAAAGAGAGAAATACGAAGCAACCTCGCTCATCCTCAGGACTACCTCCGCTCAATTAAGAGTGTAGGCTCCAGTGTCTGCGAGAGGGAGGTTTTCTCCAAGGCGGACGAGATGTCAACTGTAATGATTCTTGGGCTGAGAATGACCTGCGGTGTAGGGGAAAGCGAATTTCACAGGCGTTTTGGGATATCCATGCGTGACGCTTTTGGTGAGGCTATCGCAAAAGGTGTGGCAAATGGACTTCTTAAATGGGACGGAGACAGGCTTAAGCTTACCCGTTACGGCTTGATGCTTTCCAATGAAGCTATGCAGGAGTTTTTGTGAGAACTTGTCCGGATTGTCAGACATAGAGGTATCCTGCAGGAAACAGGTAAAGAGAGGCGAAACAGAATATGGAAAGGAGGCCTGGCATATGGCAAAATTCGGCATAATAGGAGGGACCGGGTTTTACAAGTTAGAGGCTCTGCCCATTGTACGGGAAGAAGATGTCACCAACAAATACGGTACAGCTCGTGTGTCTATTGCGGAGTATAAAGGTTCTGAAATAGCTTTTGTGCCAAGACACGGAGCCGGCCATTCACTTCCTCCGCATGTAGTCAATTACCGTGCGAACATAAAGGCAATGAAGGATCTGGGTGTGGACTACATTATGTCAACAGCAGCTGTCGGTTCATTACATATGCTGTTGCCCCCGGGGGAGCTCGTGCTACTGTCCCAGTTTATAGATTGGACAAGACGTAGGATTGGAACATTCTTTGATGAAGAGGATCCCAATTTCAAGCATGTCGATGTCACAGAGCCTTTCTCAGGATTTCTCCGAGAGAAGATATTGGAGGCAGCGAAGGATAATGACATCCATCTTCACCCATACGGCACATATGTCTCAGCTGAAGGGCCCAGATTCGAGACACCGGCTGAGATTTCCATGATGCGGCTGGTGGGCGGGGATGTTGTAGGGATGACCATTGTGCCCGAGGTTGTGCTGGCCAACGAGGCGGAAATAGACTACGCTACAGTGACTGTTACCACGAACTATGGCGCAGGAATGCTGCCTGGGAAGGTAAGGCATGAGGAAGTCGGAGAGATTTTCGCCGGAGCCAAGAAACGTCTTGAGAGGCTTTTCATGGCGACTTTAGACCTTTTGTTGGAAGGGTGACGAGCGTGGCCTATGGAACTAAAGAAGATCTCCCGTTCCTGATTCGACCTGAGAATACGGCGCGCTATGAAGATGGGGAGGTCCTGATTCTTGACCGCAGGGTTTATCCATTCGATGTCAAGTTTGTGCGCTGTAAGACGTACAGAGACGTGGCTCAGGCAATCAAGGATATGGTTACTCAAAGCGGCGGCCCTCCTTTTTGTGCAGGTTACGGTATGGCGCAGGCTGCACGCGAAGCTGTAAGCAGGTCCCATGAAGGCATTCTGGAGGAGTTAGAGAGAGCAGCCGGATATTTAATCAACACGAGGCCTACTAACAACAGTATCGTCTTGATGACTGAAAAGATGCTGGAAGTAGGACGAAAGGCCCTATGGGAAGGACAAGATGTAGAGGATGCATTAGTTAAGGCTGTCGATGCTGAATTTGAGGCTAGGCACAAAAGAGGATTAGCTATAGGCGAAAACGGGGCAAGCCTTCTTATAGACGGGGATTCAATTCTGAATCATTGCTGGGCTGAAAGCGGAATTGTCTATACCGCTTATGTAGCTCGTCAACAGGGGATGAGGCTTAAGGCCTACTGTTCTGAGACGCGGCCTTACCTTCAAGGAGCCCGGCTCACCGCTGACGCGCTCTGTGACATGGGGATTGAAACAACTGTAATCACAGATAACATGCCTGCCTACCTCATGTCCAAAGGTATGATATCGAAATTCTTCACAGGCGCGGACAGAGTTACAATGGATGGCAGCGTAATCAATAAGATAGGCACTTTGCAGATTGCCATATGCGCTCATCATTTCGGTATTCCGTTTTTTGCGTTTTGCGATGGGCCTGATCCGAAGGCTCCTACAGCTGCTGACGTAATTATAGAGGAGCGGGATCCCAGCGAGGTTTTGAAGTGCTTGGGACAACGTACTGCCACGCCTAAAGCAAAGGGGTACTATCCTGCATTTGACGTAACGCCACCTGAGTTTGTAAGCGCCATAGTTACTGACCGCGGGGTTTTCACGCCTTATTCCATGGCTGATTACCGGCAAGTTGGGTCAGGGAGGTCAAAGTAGCAGACGTATACTCATTATTTAGTGATTTGCTTTTGAGGAGGCGTAAAAAGTGGATTCTTCGGAGCTTAGGATCCGGGTAATTGAAACAGCCAAGGCCATGTTGCGGTTAGGACTGACAGTTGGCACAGGAGGGAATGTAAGCGTCAGGTGCCCTGATGACAAAACATTCTTGATTACTCCAAGCAGTCTCCCCTATGAGACTCTCACGCCCGATGATATTGTGGCGGTTGACCTTGCTGACGGGGCTTACAAAGGGCGTAACAAGCCGTCCATAGAACTCCATCTCCACAGAAAGGTATATCTGACGCGTCGTGATGTCAGCGCTGTCGTCCATGCGCATCCGCCGATTGCGTCTGCGCTTGCGGTTTCCGGCAAGCCGCTCCCACTGATTATTGACGCATGCACATTTGCATTTAAAGACAAGGTTGAAGTTGCGGAGTATGCAAAACCCGGGACTCTTGAACTTGCAGAAAACACAGTCAAGGCGTTAGGCAATAACACAGCGGTTCTATTAGCCAACCATGGTATTCTGTGCGTAGGGGATAATCTTGACAGTGCCTTGGAAAGGTGTGAAGTCCTTGATAAGGCGGCCTTGACGTATATCTTGTCTTTAATTGTGGGCACGCCCAGTTGCTTGAGGCCTCTTTCCGATGGAGGCTGATTCTGTGCGGTTCACGTTTTAAAGTTGTGACCGTTGCTGCGCTGGATGCATACGATGTATGGTCTTCATCCATAATCTATGGATATGTCATTCCTGTTTAAGGAGGGCATGGGCCATGCCTGCTTTTGAATCCCGAAACCCTGATCTTGTCCTTGTAGGCTTGGAAGAGGGGCGGCTCAGCGCGGTCGAAGCTATACAAGCCTTAAGTACGTCCTGTGATTCCCATACCAAGAAGCGACAGACGGATACGGAAAGCCCTGATTCAAGCGAATGGAGGTTGCGTGAGGCCCTCTCAGAACTGGACAGTCTGATCGGACTCACCGCAGTCAAAGCGCTTGTCCGTGAGCTTGTGGCGTACGTTAAGATTCAACAGATCAGGGAGATGCGCCAGCTTGCTTCAGAGGCTTTGGTTTTACATATGGTTTTTAGCGGCAATCCCGGGACAGGGAAGACTACATGCGCCCGGCTCATGGGGAAAATCTTTCGGGAAATGGGAGTATTGGAAAAAGGCCATCTTGTAGAGAGGGAGCGGGCTGATCTCGTCGGAGAGTATATAGGTCATACCGCTCAGAAGACGCGGGAACAGATTAAGAAAGCCTTAGGCGGCATACTCTTTATTGATGAAGCGTATTCTTTGGCTACAGGCGGCGAGAAGGATTTTGGCAAGGAATCAATTTCTACGTTGATCAAAGCGATGGAAGACAACAAAGACAAGTTCATAGTGATACTGGCCGGATACCGTGAAGAAATGACAAAATTTATCCAGTCAAACCCGGGCATACGTTCGCGCTTTCCTATCCACATTGAGTTTCCTGATTATACTACGGAAGAATTGATGCTCATTGCAGACCTTATGCTAAAGAAGAGGGATTACAGACTGGATGTTGCAGCCAGGGCCAAACTGGAAGCGCAACTTAGCAGAAACTTAGGGACTGACAGTGATCATTCAGGCAATGCCCGCCTCGTCAGGAACATTATCGAGCGTGCTATAAGACGCCAAGCGCTTCGGCTTGTAGACAAAAAGCAACTGACTCGGGAAGAACTCATGCTTATCCGAAGGGAAGACATCGAATACAATCATGAAGCGGTGTATCGTTTTGGGTAAACCAAACGTAGGCAAGACCCTTTTAGTCCTAGGGCTTGCTGATTACATGAAGGTGAAAGATGTTGACATCACTTTTCAGGATCCCGGCGGCGCCAGGTATTCCAGGAAGTATCCGGTGGATGTGGCCATGAGGGAACTTGTGGGTGCCTTACCCCATCAAACAAAGTGTCTCCAATCTTTCTCCCTTGAGTTTAGGGTCGGGAAAGGCAAGAAGGCAGTGGAACTCATCGATACTTGCGGTCTCACTCAGCAAATCCATGATGACCCGTTGACTCGAAAGGCTATGGCCCAGACTTTATCTGCCATACGCGGTGCAGAAATCATTATCCACGTAATAGACGCGCACTTTTTAGGCAGTGTGGATGTATTGTCTGACCCGACAGAAGTGGACCTGGATATGCAACTTGCAGCCTTTGCAGGGCCAAGGGGCGGGTACTGTATTGTCGCAAATAAGATGGACCTGCCAGGAGCAAACCGCGGTCTTGCCAGGATTCGGAGATTATTTACAGGATACAAAGTGCTTCCTGTTTCAGCGGCTACACGAGAAGGCTTCAAGGAGGTAAAGCGACATGTCCTTCGTAACCTCTAGAGTTTTCTTGGATCTCCTTGCAGTGGTGCTTGCAGGTATCACAATTAAGCTTTTTGACGATTTTCTGGACTATACGATAGACTTAGCCTCAGGCAATCCGTCTCTCGTAGATGTCTTGGGTTCCGGAAGTGTGGCGTACACTTTAGTTTTTGCAGTTTTGGCGTGTAGCGTCAACTTGAAATTGGCTGCGCCTCTTATCCTTTCAGCATATGCTGTGGGTATGCTGAAGGACCCGTCACAAATGCTTCCTTTGGGACTTAGCGCTTGGATGGAATCGGTAGCAGTCGTTATAGCCTCTTGGATCATATTCGGGTGGTCTCAAACTATGGTGAGTGTCTTGCTTATGGCAGCTGTCGAGTTCGTAGATGACATTATTGACTACTCTCGTGATAGCAGAGGGCCTGTGACAAACCTTGTCCGTGTGATAGGGAAAGGGCAACTCGTTCTTCTTTCCATTGTAGTTCTTATCACATCGTTCATTATTGATCGGCGCACTACAGCACTTGTTGCCATATGCGCCCCTATCACTTTAGTAATCGCTGATCTTATCAGCCGATCCTTCAGGGGGAATGCATATGGCTCTTGAAGGTTGGCTGCTTCTCCTTGTTGTAGCGTTTCTCCTTGGGTATATAGTCGGTCACAGGCAAGGCAAGGAAGAAGGGTTCAGAGAAGGTGCCGTGTTTGCGCCTATCGAAATGCGCCGTACTACTTTGGAGAGAGGTAGGTGCATAATATGCGGGACAGGCACAAAAAAACGCGATGCGGATTGTTTGCCAAGGAATGAGCCGGCTTATTTTGAAGATGACAGGACTCCGACGTCTCCTGGCGAACAGAGGGGTTGAGGGTGTCCTGGTAATCGACTTAAGACTGGACTAAGGAGTGAAAATGCGATTGAACAGGCAACACGGTTTAGATATAGACTCTGATCTTATGGAGCTGTTTAGAAAAAGCCGTGAGGCAGCGAGAACGAAGCTTCTGGACATTGAGAGCAATCTCAGAGAAAATTTTTTGAAGGTGCTGGAAGCTTTCAGATCAGTGGGTATAAGTGATCAGGATTTCGCCGGGACTACCGGCTACGGGTACGATGACCGGGGAAGAGAGGTTACCGAAGAAGTATACGCCAGGGTTTTTAGGGCGGAGAGCGCGCTTGTGCGCCACCAGATTGCCTCAGGAACCCAAGCTTTATCTCTTTGTCTTTTCGGACTGCTCCTCCCGGGCGATGAGATTCTCTTTGCCACCGGTATGCCGTATGATACGTTACAGACGGTAGTCGGCATGGACAGTAAGACGCCCGGGTGTCTCGCCGAGCTCGGCATCACATGGAAGATAGCAGGAATGACAGCCGGTGAAGACTCGGATTCCGGCAACTCCTTTACCGGGACAAGCGGTTCGAAGGCACCGGCTGTTCTTGATGAACAGGCAATCACAGCCATTGCAGATTCTGTGGGCAGTCGCACAAAAGTCGTTTTTATACAGCGTTCCAGGGGTTATTCATGGCAACGATCTGTGCCGTGTCAGACTATTTCAAAGATCGTACAAGCGGTAAAAGCACGCAATCAAAATGTAGTCGTGGTTGTGGACAACTGTTACGGGGAGTTTACGGAGACAGTTGAACCCACTGAGGTCGGCGCGGATATCGCCGCAGGATCTCTCATCAAGAACCCAGGTGGCGGCATTGCTCCTACAGGCGGATACATTGTCGGCAGAAAAGATTTGGTGGACCGGATTGCGACAAGATTGACCGCTCCGGGAATAGGCGGTGAAATCGGACCGAGCCTCAACACCTCCCGTCTTATGCTTCAGGGGTTGTTCCTTGCTCCCCAAATGGTAGCGGAATCTTTGCGCGGTACGTGTGTGGCAGGGCATGTATTCCGGTTGCTTGGATATCCGACCCTCCCTGACGAAAATGAAGTGCTGTCTGATAATGTACTTGCTGTGAGGATGGGAGATGAAGAGAGATTACTCACGTTTTGTCAAGGATTTCATGTTGCCGGCCCTGTAAACGCCTTGTACAGACCTGAAGCGTCACCTTTACCCGGATATGCTCATAAGGTAATTATGGCAGGCGGGACTTTTGTGCAAGGATCTTCGTCAGAATTGACTGTTGATGCCCCTATATGTCCCCCGTACATTATGTACATGCAAGGCGGACTGCTCCATTATCATGTAGAGTTGGCAGTCCTCTCAGGCCTTACTGCTTTGAAGAAACGTAACCTTCTGGAGCCGTCTAATTGAACGTCGCCGCCATGACGCGATGACGTCAACGCGGCGACGATGGCTGACGTTGACTGAGTCTTGACAAATCTTCGGAATTTGCTAGTATTATTTTAATCGGCATATTACCGACAAGAAGGGAGCGATTTGAAGGGAGGCGGGACTTTGAATGAAATACATTCTTGGGTGCCATATCCTTATCGAGGCATATGACTGTGACCCTAAGATCCTGGATGATATTGCAGTTGTGGAGGAAACTATGGTGAACGCTGCTTTACGGGCAGGAGCTGAGGTCCGTGAGGTGGCGTTTCATAAGTTCAGCCCCCAAGGGGTCAGCGGTGTGGTAGTAATATCCGAATCTCACTTATCTGTTCATACGTGGCCTGAGTTTGGATATGCTGCGGTTGATGTATTTACATGTGGGGATACGGTAGATCCCATGGTCGCGGTGGACTACATACGCGATGAATTTAAGGCCCGCCGGGCTTTGACGTCAGAGGTGAAGAGGGGGATCTTTGATGAGCACAATATCACAAAGATCTCCCCTGGGTAGGGTTATACGGAAAGGCAGACCCGAAAAACACATAAAGCGCCAAATTGGGAACAGACTTTCTGTTCCCTTTCTTGTTTTTTTAGGATCAACAGATTTAGCAGGAGAGCCACAAGTCTTATAGAAGTTCTTCCAGAGTATCGATGCCAGGGAGGTGGGATGATGAGCAATAAAGCGACAATGTGTCGTGTGCCATTCGCTTGCCTATTCATCCTCATAGTTGCCTTGATAATTGCGCCGTGTCAATACGTTTCCGCAGGAGGGGGTGACGATTTGGAAGAGACGAAACTAGAGGTGGGGACTGAAGAGAGAAAAGACATGTCCCTGACTGTCTACAATAGCGACATTGCGTTGGTAAAAGACACCAGGATGATTCAGTTTTCCAGAGGACTGAATCTTGTGGAACTTTCAGGTCTTGCTACGAGTATGGATCCTACTTCTGTTTCCTTTGCCTCTTTGACTGACCCGAGCACCTTAAGGACTGTTGAGCACAATTTCGATTACGGAGTAGTCACGAGGCAAACGCTTCTGGAGAAGTATATCGGAGAGAGAATCTGGCTGATAGTGGACGGTGTCCGTATGTCTGCCAGACTCATATCAGTTGACGAACAAGGCAGGCTTATCGTTGACCTTGAGGGAAGGATTGTCCTTGATCCTCAGGGTTCTATTGAGCTTCCTCCTTTGCCTTCAGGATTCATCACCCGTCCGACACTGGTATGGCATGCTGAGGCAGAGAGAGCCCAAGAGCATGAAGTGGAGATCACGTATCTTACCGGAGGTCTTAATTGGTCAGCTGACTATGTATGTATATTGGATGATAAAGACAAATCGTGCGCCTTAACCGGTTGGGTCACATTGGATAACAAGAGCGGCACAACCTATCGCGACGCGCGTTTGAAGTTAATTGCAGGAGACATACACAGACTTGCCGAAGCCGGACCGGTTCGAAGCGCCCCTAAGGCTATGATGGTTTCTGAATCAGCCTTTGACACAGGAATGGGGTTTGAAGAGAAGCCAGGATTTGAGTATCATACATATGCTTTGCCGGGAAAGACTACGGTTGCCAATAATCAGTTGAAGCAGGTGCAACTCCTTGCAGCTCCCCGTGTGCAGTCTGGGAAATTATACTTTCTTGAGAGAACGACTTCCCATTACGTGTATGAAAGAAGTCTCACCCCGGGCCAAAGCGAGACTATAAGCGCCAAGACTGTTCTGGAATTCGTAAATAACGAAGAGTCAGGGCTTGGGCTGCCTCTGCCTGCAGGCCGGGTTCGCGCGTACAAGATTTCTTCCGACGGGAGCATGGACTTTATTGGGGAAGATGCAATTTCTCATACACCTCGGGATGAAACAATAAGGCTATATGTGGGCGACGCATTCGATGTGATAGGTGAAAGGATAGTAACTGATTTCAAGATTATTGAGAAGAGCAGGGAAGAAGCATATTGTGTCAAGGTGAGAAACAGAAAAGACGAAGACGTGGAAGTCGCTGTTGTGGAGCGATTTTACGGTGACTGGACCATCTCGAGTCCGGTGCCTTATGAAAAGTGGGACGCCAATACAGTAGTGTTTAGAGTAAAGGTTCCGCGGGGCAGCGAGGTGGAAATCCTGTTTAGATTGCATACAGAATCTAAGTAACTCAACCGGGTTAAGGGGGAACCTTAATTGATACCTGACGCATCCTTTATCCCTGCCTATGAGCTTCTCGGAGAAGGTGATTATTATGTCGAAGAGCGTGTATTCTCCGAGGTTGACTTTCCGCTTCCTCAGGAGAAGTCTATGCTTCTCCGGAATCTGCAGGTAATGCGCGGGGTAGGCCCTGTAACCGAAAGGAAGCTAAAGGATGAAGGATATGAAGACATCCGGAGCCTCTCCCGACATATGCGTTGGGGGGATCAAGCGAGTTCTATTGCCAAGGCTATTGAGCAGAGAGACGCAAGGTTTCTTTCCAGGACAAAGGCTTCTGATTGGCAGATAGTAGGATTGTGTTCCCCCGGGGATATGGTATTCATTGATATTGAGACTTGTGGTCTTTCAAGCACTCAACCGCTTTTTCTCGTTGGGATAATGAAGGCACAAGAAGAAGGGGGTATGCGCCTTCGGCAGTTCTTCGCCAGATCATATGAAGAGGAAGTTGCTGTCCTAATTGCTGTAAGAAGCGAATTGGCAACTGCCGGTGTTGTGGTGACATATAACGGACTGAGGTTCGACATGCCGTATATCCGGGATCGTATGACGTACTATGGGACATGTTGCTCGGAAGATTACTTCCACTTTGACCTTCTATGGACTGCAAGAAGGCTTTTCAAGGAGACACTTCCCGATTGTAAGCTTGTAACAGTTGCATCCCACATCCTCGGCTATGAACGAGACATGGATATCCCAGGCTATCTGATACCTGATGTGTATCGTGAATTCGTGATGAACCCCCGTCCAGCCTTGATCCGTCCTGTTCTGGAACACAACGCCATGGATATTCATGCCATGGCTCTTCTCCTTGCAAGGATTCTTCGATATGGAGGTTCGTTGGCGTAAACTCACAACGCGCCGGGTTTGCCCAATATGCTTGGTGATTACATTACAGCCCGAATTTGCGGTGTTTGACAATGACAATATGCGATATGTGCACAGCTTGCTGTGCCAATGGGAGGGACGAATTCAAATTGGATGATGTGCGAATCATGAAGGCAGTCAGAGAAATCCTCGAGGCCATTGGCGAAGACCCTGAGCGAGAAGGGCTAAAAAATACTCCCGGACGGATTGCCAGGATGTTTCAGGAAATATTCTGCGGACTGGGCAAAGATCCGCGTGAAGAGTTGACACCTGTCTTTAATGAAGACCATGAAGAGATGATCATAATCAAGGATATTCCTTTCTATTCCATGTGTGAACACCATTTGCTCCCGTTTCACGGCAAGGCTCATGTAGCGTATCTCCCCAAAGGGGGAAGAGTTGTGGGTCTTAGCAAACTTGCCAGAGTGGTTGAGATACTTGCAAGAAGGCCTCAACTTCAAGAGAGGCTTACCAGTCAAGTTGCGGATATGATATTTGAGGCGCTGAAACCTCATGGCGTAATCGTTGTGGTGGAAGCGGAACATCTATGTATGTCAATGCGGGGAATAAGCAAGCCTGGAAGTTGTACTGTGACTTCAGCTGTCAGAGGGCTTTTTAAGAAAGACGCAGCTGCGAGGGCTGAGGCGCTCACTCTGATAAAAGGAGAGTGACAAGACGAATAATTGTCTCTCCCGCTCATATACATTATTCTGAAAGCTAGATGTTATATGGTGCCCAGGGGGAGGGACCGGATATGGAAAGATTCGATATCTTCCAGGATATGGCCACGAGGACCGGCGGTGATGTTTACATCGGAGTAGTCGGTCCGGTGAGGACTGGGAAGTCCACGTTTATAAAGCGGTTCATGGACCTCCTGGTCATTCCCAATATTGACGATTTCTATGACAAAGAGCGATCAGTGGATGAATTGCCGCAAAGTGGTGCAGGCAGGACTATTATGACTACTGAACCCAAGTTTGTTCCAAATGAAGCCGTAGCCGTGACGATTCAGGATAATATCAATGTCAGGGTTAGACTGGTGGATTGTGTAGGGTACTCAGTGGAAGGGGCTCTGGGGTATGAGGAGGACGACGGGCCTCGAATGGTGATGACGCCTTGGTTTGACTATGAGATTCCCTTTGAAGAAGCAGCTGAATTCGGAACGCGGAAGGTTATCTCAGACCATTCTACAATCGGTCTTGTTATTCTTACAGACGGCAGCATTACCGACATTCCGAGAGAAAGCTATGTCCGCGCCGAAGAGAGAGTCATCGGAGAGCTTCATGAACTGGGAAAGCCTTTCGCTGCGGTGCTTAACTCAACGCATCCTTGGGCAAGAGAGACCTTGGACCTCGCGACGAAACTTGCAGCAAAATACGGAGTACCTGTTATACCTATGGACTGTCTGAAGATGGACATTGAAGATGTGCTCGGCATATTACGAGAAGTGCTCTATGAGTTCCCGGTGCGCGAGGTAAGTGTGCGCTTGCCTATCTGGCTTAATGAGGTTCCACAAGAGCACTGGCTTAGACAGAAGTTTCAAGATGTTGTCGTTTCCGGTGTTAAGGAAGTAAGGAGAATTCGCGATATCTCAGAGACGGTAAGCGCCTTTGCCGAACAAGACTTCGTATCCCGAGCGGATCTTACAACTTTGGACTTAGGCACAGGACAAGTGGTAATTGACCTGGATACTCCGAGGGAACTGTTCTTCCAGATTATTCGTGAAGTCAGTGGACTTGAGGTAGAGGGAGACCATCATCTTCTTAGACTCATGAGAGAACTTGCCGTGTCTAAGAGGGAGTTTGATAAGGTGGCAGACGGTCTTAGAGACGCTGAGGAGCTAGGATACGGAATAGTCATGCCTCTCCTAGATGAACTCGAGCTTGAGGAGCCTGAACTTATTCGGCAAGGCACGAGGTTTGGAGTGAGGCTGAGAGCGGCTGCTCCGTCCATTCATATGATTCGCGCGAATATCGAGACAGAGGTCACCACATATGTAGGCACAGAGCGACAAGGTGAGGAACTTGTCAGGAGACTGTCTGATGAGTTCGAAAAAGACCCTGAGCGAATTTGGACCACGGATTTTCTCGGGAAGTCCCTACACGAGCTGGTTAAAGAGGGAATAGAAAGCAAGCTTTACAGAATGCCTGAAAATGCGCAGCAGAAGCTCCAGGAGACATTGCAGAAAATTGTCAATGAGGGAAGCGGAGGGCTTATTTGTATCATTCTGTAGGATTCTATAAGGGCGAATCTCATAAATCCTCTTCGTTGTGGGCACTATACCTCCGAAAGGGGGATCAAAACATGACGAAGACGGAGTTAGTGGAGAGGGTAGCAGCTAAGACAGGTTTTACGAAGAAGGATTCAGCCAAAGCTGTTGACGCGGTGTTTAACGCTATGACTGAAGCGCTTGCTGCAGGCGAGAAAGTGTCACTTGTCGGTTTTGGCAGTTTCGAGGTGCGTCAGAGGGCTGCGAGGTCAGGACGTGACCCGAGAACAGGGGCTGCGATTCGCATAAGCGCGCGAAAGGCCCCTGTTTTCAAGGCAGGCAAGTCCCTAAAAGATGCTGTAAAGTAGTTTGAAACGGCGGGATTGGATTTAATTAATAAGCAAGAAATAAAGGAATAAGAGGAAAACCTGGGGATTCCATCGAATTGTCAGTATGTTACTGGATAAGTTGTAGCAGGGGAAGGTGTAAGATAAGATGGGATTACCGGGTATTGATGAGACTATAGAGTCTATTTCAGCTTCAGGCAAGAGCAAATCACGGCTCCCGGTGGATGTTCTTTTGGCATCCAGTTTTCTGGCGGGGGCCTATATCGCTTTTGGGGCTTTTCTTGCGGTGATGGCAAGCGCCGGAGCTCCATGGCCTCAAGGAATACCGGGATTGCAGAAACTATTGTACGCGGCAGTGTTCCCGGTAGGCATGGTATATGTAATCATAGCAGGCGCTGAGCTTTTTACCGGGAATTGTATGTTTCTTACTGTAGCCTTGTTTAGGCGTGAGATTAGGCTCCGCGATTTGCTTAGGAATTGGTTTTTGGTGTGGATTGGCAATTTTGCAGGAGGCATTGCTGTTGCGTATCTTTTCGGGCGGTTAGGCGGTGTGCTTATGACAGAGCCTTGGATGGGTTACGTGTACTCTCTTGCCCGAGGAAAATGCAGTCTGCCTTTTAGCGAGGCATTCTGGCGCGGAGTTGGCGCCAATTGGATGGGTTGTCTTGCTGTATGGATGGCTATGAAGGGCACTACCATAGTTGACAAAGCCATAGCCGGTCAGCTTCCGATTATGACTTTTGTCACTCTTGGGTTGGAAAACAGCATAGCGAACATGTTCACCATATCTGCATGTCTCTTCGCGGTGGGTCCCACATCTCAGGTAACATGGAAAGTTTTCTTGCTCAATAACCTTCTTCCGGTTACCATGGGTAATATCGTCGGCGGCGCGTTCTTTGTGGGAGGTATTTACTTGTTTATCAGCAGAAGGAAAGAGCAAGCGCAAAGAGCGGTATATCAGAAGCCTATAGACGAACGGAACAGAAAATTCAAGGTCGATAGCGCGGAATAGTGTAAGAGTAAAAATGAGGGCAGGGTAGGTTGCAGACGTAGCTTAGGTTTGATATAATACACCTGCATTCAAAATAGCACATGCGTCAAAGTTTGGCCGGGGCGTAGCGCAGTTTGGCTAGCGCGCCTGAATGGGGTTCAGGAGGTCGCGAGTTCAAGTCTCGCCGCTCCGACCATTTTTTTGTCCTTTTACCAATAACGAGCCGTCAGGCGTAGATGCCTGACGGCTCGTTACGAGTGTTTTTCTTGCCGAGTTGCCTTTGCCGTTTTTGTCGCCGAGTGATGTCTTCGTCTCTTCGAGTGATTTCGCTACTTGCTTACTTATACTTCGTTTACTTCGTTACGCTGGCCGACGGTGACGGCGTTTTTAAAGTGAGAGAACGCATATTCACAACAAGTGAAAGGTTAACGTCCTCCTTAAGAATATGACTCTTGTCATAATCCCTTCTTAATTGCCGTGGAACCGTCGGCAACCATATTTATGCCCTACATGAGAAGGTTTTAATCACATAGGAATTGAATTTTTTACGAAATGTTGTGGCAATAGTGCTACAATATGGAATAAAGAGACAGGAGGACGCCCGGTTATGGCAGGATCAAACACTGATGCGCAGAGTGATTACGCCAGGGTGAAGGTACTGGTTTCAGGCCGTGTCCAGGGCGTGGGTTTCAGGAGTTTCGCCGGGAGGTATGCCAACGCCCTTGGGCTTACCGGATGGGTCAAGAACTTGTACGACGGCCGTGTTGAAGTAGTTGCAGAAGGCGAAAGAAAAAAGATCTTGCGCTACATAAGATTTCTCGAGGAAGGTTCACCCTGGTCAAGAGTTGATAACGTGTCTGTTGAATGGTGCCCGTATAAGGGAGATCTTTCTTTCTTCATGATCAAGTAGTTGATAAATTCTGAGCATATCTCTATTGCCTTATACAAGGCCGGGTCAAGTCTTGGTTGAGCTATGCATTAACAGGTATTATGAAGGACATTAAGGGGTAAGAATTCCATAGGTTATATGCTGCGTAGACTTAGTCGAAGCAGATTAACCGGAAGAGGGTGGAAGGTTTGAACGTCGGGTATAAGCGAGGAATAGGCTTGGCTTTGGGGTCCGGATCAGCAAGAGGATTGGCCCATATCGGGGTGCTCAAGGTCCTCGAGAGAGAACAAATACCAATAAATGCGATTTCCGGATCAAGTATGGGTGCTTTAATAGGAGGGCTTTATGCTGCAGGTATGCCCCTTAGAGAGCTGGAAAGTATTGCCCTCAAAGTTACGAGACGGGCGGTGCTCGCTCACATAGATCCTATTCCATCTCTTAAAGGCTTAGTGTTAGGGAAGAAGATAGAGGAGATGCTTCGTTCCTTCATTGGGAATAAGGATTTCAGTGAGCTCAGGATCCCCATGGCTATTGTAGCCACCGATATACTCACAGGTGAGGAATTGGTGCTTAAAGATAAAGGGGACGTAGTAAACGCTATTCGTGCAAGCATCTCGGTTCCTGTTGTGTTTGTGCCTGTCCGTGCAGGAGACAGGATTCTTGTGGACGGAGGCGTGGTAAACCCGGTTCCTGTTGATGCAGTGACTTTACTTGATCCTAGGGCAATTCCGGTGGCAGTAAGCGTCATTCCCAAAGTTGAGCATAAGCAAGCGGAAAGACCGACGACTGTTGATATTCTCCTCAACACCTTCGACATTATGCAGCACAAGCTCTATGAAGCAAATAAGTCCCTCGCCAAGATTGTGATTGAACCCAACGTTTCATTTGCGTCAGGAATTGAGTTTTGGAAAGCCGGGCAAATTATTGAGTGCGGTGAGCAGGCTGCTCGTGATAGGATTCCCGCAATCAGGCGTGCTTTGAAGCCCTTCTCTTTCTTCTCTGTTTTTGGGAGATCATGAACTCGATGCGACCATGTAATCTCAAAAGCTGACAAAAAATCAGCCAAACCCTTAGAAAACGTGATAGAATCCTATGTACAAGAAGGAAACTGCAAGAAGATGTCAAATATATCTATATTATATATCTGTTGGCATCTTGTGTTGGTTGGCATTTGTCAGATGGCAACCTTATCTCTGGAAGTGTAATTAGGGATAGTGGTTTGTCCGGACACATCAGGCTGTGTACTTCATGCTCGAGAAGCACTCCGAGCTTGCACGCCTAAACCTTGAGCCAGGTATGGTGTGTTGGCCGATAGGGTGTGGTGGGAAACGACCATGCCTCCTGTATTTGGAAAGGAGTGAGGTTTGTTATTGCCATTCAATGACCGGATAATGCTTGTTGTGAGCAGTATTTCCGGTCATTCTGCTTTCAGAGTAAAGGTCTGCGTGATTCTGTTTAGGTTCAGGTCGGTTGATTCTTAGTTTTGATAGGTGGTAAGAGGTTGGAGCAATGTAAGAAGAACACTCTAATTGTTATAGGTTTGGCGATTTTCTTGATGATTGCCATTGTCATTTCCTTTCGGCTGGGACGCTATCCTATCTCTACCAAGGAAGTGTTGGGGATTTTACTTTCTAAAATCTATCCCATTGAGCCGTTTTGGACAGACCGTATGGAGATAGTTATGCTCAATATACGGTTGCCCCGAATTATCTTGGCTTGTCTGGTAGGTTGTTGTCTGTCTGCCGCAGGTGCGGCCTATCAGGGTATTTTTCAAAATCCTATGGCAGCTCCTGATATTTTGGGCGCTTCTGCAGGTGCAGCCTTTGGTGCTGCCCTTGCTATCCTTTATTACGGAAGCCCTTTTATGATCACCGTCAGTGCTTTTTTCTTCAGCCTTCTGACAGTATCTTTGGTCTACTTAGTCAGCAAGAAAGTCAAAGGCAAAAGCGTCTTGGGCTTAATTCTTGCAGGAATCATTGTCAGCTCTCTTTTTTCTGCCGGCACGTCATTTATCAAATTGGTTGCAGACCCTACTGATCAGCTTCCTGCAATAACATATTGGCTGATGGGCAGTTTATCCGGGGCAAGAGTCAGTGATGTTAAATTTGCTATCATACCCATGGTTATCGGACTCATTCCTTTGCTTCTATTGAGGTGGCGCATGAATGTACTTACCATGGGCGACGATGAGGCCATGACCATGGGGGTGGACGCAAACAAAGTCAGGTTCATTGTTATTGTGTGCGCCACCCTGACCACTGCGTCAAGTGTATCTGTCAGCGGTATGATTGGGTGGGTGGGTTTAGTGATCCCTCATTTAACAAGAAAACTTGTAGGGAATAATTATAGCTATCTGATGCCTGCCACCATGTTATTCGGTGCCATTTTTTTGTTGATGGTGGATAACGTTTCAAGGACCCTTCTCGCTACAGAGATCCCCTTGGGGATACTCACTGCTTTTATTGGAGCTCCGTTTTTCATCTACTTAATTACAAGGGAGAGAGAGACCTATTGAGCATTGAGGTGTCAAATCTTAGTTTCAGCTATGGGGGACAACCTGTTCTGGAGGATGTAAGTTTTACGGCAGAGAGGAATGAATTACTGTCTATTATAGGTCCTAACGGGGTGGGGAAAACCACTCTGTTCCGTTGCATCCTTGGCTTGCTTAGTGGGTACAAGGGCGAAATACTACTGGACGGGATTAATATCAAAAAGCTGAGGATTGAGGAGATGGCGAAACTGATCGCCTATATACCTCAGATTCACTATCCTTCATTTAATTACAGTGTGTTTGATATGGTGCTCATGGGTACATCTGTTCAAGTATCCGCTATTTCCGCACCCGGCAGAAAAGAGAGAAAGCTTGTAGAGACAGCCTTGAAGAGGCTTGGAATTTATCATCTGAAAGATCGGGGATACACCAGAATAAGCGGTGGTGAGAGGCAACTTGTTCTATTAGCACGTGCGCTGGTGCAGCAGGCCAAAATCCTCATTTTAGATGAACCCACCTCAAACTTGGATTTTGGCAATCAGGTTCGTGTTCTGACGGAGATAAAGTCCTTGGCTAGAGAGGGCTATACTGTTATCCAAGCGACCCATAACCCTGATCAGACATTCCTGTTTTCAGACACAGTAATGGCTATGAAGGATGGACGGGTTTTGGCCTGGGGCACACCGAATGAGATTTATACGGCAGATTTAATCTGCAACCTCTATGGAGTTGAGGTGACAATGGAGAGCCTTCATCATGATAAAGCAAGGGTATGTATTCCCAAAAGCATAGTGGAAGAGAATCATGCGCGTAAGGTTTGCTCTTAATCTACTACTCAAGGAGGAAAAGTCAATGAGAAGGAAAAGGGTTTTCGCTTTAGTTCTTGTGGTGTGTTTGAGTCTGGTCTTGCCAATGGCTGCGACGTGTAGCAATATAAACCCAAGTCAGTATACAGTGGCTGCTTTGGCTGAGACTGTAAGCTTTACTGACTCTGCAGGGCGTCAAGTGGAAGTGCCTGCTAATATTACTAGAATAGTTCCATCCGGTCTTCTGGCTCAAATCGTGTTATTCCCTTTGGCACCTGATATGCTGGTGGGTCTTTCCAGCAAATGGGATTCCACTGCAAAACAGTATCTGGAAACCAAGTACTATGACCTTCCTGTACTTGGTCAATTCTACGGAAAAGGCACCACTTTGAACCTGGAGGAAATAGCCAGGGTCGACCCTCAAATTATTATTGACGTCGGTGAAGCGAAGTCCACTATTGTTAAGGATATGGACGGTATTACAGAACAGGTTGGCATACCTACAGTTCATATTGGAGCAACACTGCATACCATGGGAGAAGCATACAGAATGTTAGGCAAACTCCTTGGCAGGGAAAAGGAAGCTGAGGTTTTGGCTGAGTATTGTGATAGCGTTTACAGCAAAACTCAGGATATTATGAAAAAAGTGGGTGATGAGGGGAAAGTTGATCTGATATACTGCACAGGCGGAGATGGACTCAATGTAATTGCGAGGGGTTCTTTTCATGCGGAGCTTCTTGATATGGTGGGCAACAATGTGGCAGTGGTAGAGGATATTTCCAGTAAAGGCACGGGAAACCCGGTAGATATGGAGCAGATTCTCATGTGGGATCCCGATGTGATTATTTTTGCTCCTGAGAGTTACTACAGCAGTGCAGGAGAGGACAAAGTGTGGCAGAAGCTTACCGCAATTAAGAACGGTAATTACTACGAAGTGCCCTTTGGTCCCTATAACTGGTTGGGCTTCCCTCCTTCCGTTAACCGCTACATGGGTATGATTTGGCTTACTCAGTTGCTCTATCCGGACAAGGCAGGGTACGATCTTTATGAAGAAACGGCTAAATACTATAAACTGTTCTATCACTGCGATCTAACGGAAGACCAGTATAAGGCTTTGGTTGCCAACTCACTCCTAAAGGCTGAACAATAGATTGCCCGAGCCTGGGCGCATTATCTTGTCTGATTCACCGGGCTAAGGCTTTTGGCCTTAGCCCGGAAGATGCGGCTGCTGAAGTTAAGAAAAGACGCTTAGGTGGTTTTGATGAGGCTCAATACTCCGTTCGCCCCCGTTTTCTTGATTGAGCAGTGGATATTCTCTCAGGTACAGTAGTTATGGATGATGCAGTCTGGAGAGTTGTGGCTGAAGGTGATACCCGCCGCGATTTTGGTACGGGAGCCTTGAAATTCAATATCAAAAGCAACGACATTATTACTGACTGACAACACACAAGAAATGCAAACATTGAGGGGACTATAATTGATTTTTCGTGTTTCGTTTGATAGAATTAACCTGTCTTTCAGGGCTTGTTACAGGTTTTAACAGGCAAAATGAGACTATTCCCCGAGAGTTGCAAATGTAATAGGCATATCGCAGATATGAGACAACCTTTTTGAGTGCGAGAGTGGCGGAATGGCAGACGCGCTAGACTTAGGATCTAGTGGGCAACCCCCGTGAGGGTTCGACTCCCTCCTCTCGCACCAGTTATTTATAATGAAAAGGCACCGGATTTATCCGGTGCCTCTCTTAACGTCAGTGATGCCCTAATGTCATC
>Ga0208198_1000074_pt1 | contig 119735 bp, 92 predicted proteins | sample AD_JPNTR2_MetaG_FD_184446 | JGI IMG/M metagenome (GOLD analysis project Ga0208198, IMG submission 184446) | Active sludge microbial communities of municipal wastewater-treating anaerobic digesters from Japan - AD_JPNTR2_MetaG (SPAdes) (version 2) | ecosystem: Engineered > Bioreactor > Anaerobic...
ACCGGATACAATTGGAGTACAGGAGCCACAACAGCAGCCATCACAGTAAATCCAGCTACTACAACAACTTATACAGTCACAGTAACCAATGCAGCAGGATGTACAGCAAGTACAGGAGCAACAGTAACAGTGAATGCTTTACCGACAGCTTCAATTACTCCGTCAACAACTACTATTTGTCCCGGTTCAAATGTAACACTCACAGCAAGCGGTGGAACAGGTTACAATTGGAGTACAGGAGCCACAACAGCAGCCATCACAGTAAATCCAGCTACTACAACAACATATACAGTAACAGTAACTAATGCAGCAGGATGTACGGCAAGCACAGATGCAATTGTCAATATGCATGATGTACCTGTTGCCAATGCTGGTGTAGATCAAACAATTCCGAATGGTACCAGTACAACTCTTAATGGTTCAGCTTCCGGTGGTTCTGGATCATATTCATACTCTTGGTCACCTGCAGGTTCATTGATAGATCCTAATTTACAAAATCCAACTACCGCAATATTAACATCTTCAACTACATTTACTCTTTACGTAACTGATTTAATTACCGGTTGTATAGGTTCAGATCAGATGACAGTAAATGTGTCAGGTGGTCCTCTTTCTGCAAATGCCACTGCTACTCCTAATGAAATTTGCTTTGGCGCTTCAACACAACTTTCTGCCAATGCAAGCGGAGGAAGCGGGACCTATACTTATAATTGGAGTTCTTCCCCTGCAGGTTTTAGCTCTACAGATGCTGCTCCTGTTGTTAATCCTAATGTTACAACTACTTACTTTGTGACTGTAAATGATGGATTTACCTCCGAAACATCTCAAGTAACCGTAACAGTAAATGCGTTGCCTAGTCCGTCAATTACACCTGCATCAGCAAGTATTTGTGTTGGAGAAAGTACAACACTCACAGCAAGTGGAGGAACAGGATACAATTGGAGTACTGGAGCCACAACAGCAGCCATCACAGTAAATCCAGCTACTACAACAACTTATACAGTCACAGTAACCAATGCAGCAGGATGTACGGCAAGTACAGGAGCAACCGTAACAGTAAATGCGTTGCCTACTCCGTCAATTACACCTGCATCAGCAAGTATTTGCGCCGGTGAAAGCACAACACTAACAGCAAGTGGAGGAACTGGATATAATTGGAGTACTGGAGCCACAACAGCCGCAATCACGGTAAATCCAGCTACTACAACAACTTATACAGTCACAGTAACCAATGCAGCAGGATGTACAGCAAGTACAGGAGCAACAGTAACAGTAAATGCGTTGCCTACTCCGTCAATATCACCTGCCTCGGCAAGTATTTGTGCTGGAGAAAGCACAACACTCACAGCAAGTGGAGGAACCGGATACAATTGGAGTACTGGAGCCACAACAGCCGCAATCACGGTAAATCCAGCTACTACAACAACTTATACAGTCACAGTAACTAATGCAGCAGGATGTACGGCAAGTACAGGAGCAACCGTAACAGTAAATGCGTTGCCTAGTCCGTCAATTACACCTGCATCAGCAAGTATTTGTGTTGGAGAAAGTACAACACTCACAGCAAGTGGAGGAACAGGATACAATTGGAGTACTGGATCCACAACAGCAGCCATCACAGTAAATCCAGCTACTACAACAACTTATACAGTCACAGTAACCAATGCAGCAGGATGTACTGCAAGTACAGGAGCAACCGTAACAGTAAATGCTTTACCAACTCCTTCAATTGCACCAGCTTCAGCAAGTATTTGTGACGGAGAAAGTACAACACTCATAGCCAGCGGAGGAACAGGATATAATTGGAGTACAGGAGCCACAACATCAGCAATCACAATAAATCCTGCTACTACTACAACATATACAGTAACAGTAACTAATGCAGCAGGATGTACAGCAAGTACAAGTGCAACAGTAACAGTAAATGCTTTACCGACTCCATCAATATCACCTGCATCAGCAAGTATTTGTGTTGGCGAAAATACTACATTAACAGCCAGTGGTGGAACAGGATATAACTGGAGTACAGGAGCCACAACAGCAGCCATCACGGTAAATCCACCCACTACTACAACTTATACAGTCACAGTAACTAATGCAGCAGGATGTACGGCAAGTACAAGTGCAACAGTAACGGTAAATTCTTTACCGACAGCTTCAATTACACCTGTATCAGCAAGTATTTGTGTTGGAGAAAGTACAACGCTCACAGCTAGTGGAGGAACAGGATATACCTGGAGTACTGGAGCCACAACAGCCGCAATCACAGTAAATCCTGCTACTACTACAACTTATACAGTCACAGTAACTAATGCTGCCGGTTGTACAGCAAGTACAGGTGCTACTGTAACTGTAAATCCGTTACCTATAGTAAATGCCGGTACTGATGTCTCTATTCCATTTGGTACATCTACAACTCTCACAGGATCAGCAGTCGGAGGTTCAGGTTTCTATAATTATTCATGGGATCCTGCGGCTCTTGTTGTTAATTCTACTTTAAGTACAACAAATACTGTTAACTTAAATACTACAACAGTATTTACACTTACTGCTACAGATCAAGTAACCGGATGTATGGGATCTGATCAGGTTACTGTAACAGTTACAGGTGGTCCTTTGTCTGTAGATGCTTCAGCAACCGATACAGAAATCTGTTTTGGTTCATCAACTCAATTGAATGCTATTGCATCAGGAGGTTCCGGAACATATTCATTCACATGGTCTTCAACACCTGCAGGGTTTAATTCTAATTTACAAAATCCAATAGTAAATCCGACAACTACAACAACTTACTCGGTAACGGTTTCTGATGGATTTAATACTGCTTCTTCTAGTATAACGATTACTGTTAATCCTCTTCCTGTTGCAAATGCAGGTGACGATCAGGTAATTTGTGAAGGAAACAGTGCTACTCTAGTTGCCTCAGGAGGTGATAGCTACTTATGGATTACTTCAGAAACAACAGCAAGCATAGTAGTTTCTCCTGCAGTTACTACAACTTATACTGTAACAGTTTCAACAGTTAATGGTTGTACTGCAACAGATGACGTAACAGTAACAGTAAATCCAACTCCAGTTGTAAATGCTGGTAATGATGTTATTGTTTGTGAAAATGTACTTGTTACTTTAAATGCTACCGGAGCTCCAACATTGACTTGGGATAACGGTGTTGAAAATAACGTTCCGTTCTTCCCGCCGTTAGGAGCAACAGTTTATACCGTTGTTGGTATAAATGCCTTTGGATGTAATTCATCTGATCAGGTAACTGTAACAGTAAATCCAAATCCTGTTGCAAACGCCGGCGATGATGTTCAGATATGCTTTGGCGAAAGTATTAACTTAACCGCAACCGGTGGTGAGACTTACTCTTGGAGTACAGGAGATAATACTGCAACAATTACCGTAAGTCCTGTTAATACACTTGCTTATACTGTTACAGTATACAACGCTTACGGATGTCAGGCTACTGATAATGTAACTGTAATAGTTAATCCTCTTCCTGTTGCCGATGCCGGTGCTGATGAAACTATTTGTGAAGGCGGGGTTGTTACCTTGATTGCAACCGGTGGAGTGGATTATCTCTGGAGTACAAATGAAAATACTCAATCAATAACAGTCGCTCCTTTTGCAACTACAACTTATCAGGTTAGCGTTACAAATGAATATAACTGTTCAGCTGTTGATTTTGTAACTGTATTTGTTAACGAAATTCCTGATGTTCAGTTAGTTGTTACTAACGCTCAATGCGGATCATCAGACGGTGCTATTGAAGCTGTTGTTACAGGAGGTTCGGGAACTTATATTTATACTTGGGATGAAAATACCGGATATCAAACCGGTCCTATAGCATCAAACCTTGGAGCCGGTATTTACTCAATCACTGTTAACGACGGTAATTGTCCTGTTGTTGAAAGTGCCGAAGTAATCGAAGCTGATCAACCTGTTGTGTTTATTAATGCTTCATCAACAGTAATTTGCGAAGGCGAATCGGTAACTTTAACAGCATCAGGGGCTGATTCTTATGTATGGACTCCTGATACCTATCTCGATACCAATAATGGTGAAACAGTTGTTTCTACTCCTGCTCAGTCTATTAGTTATACAGTTGTAGGTTATTCAGGAAACTGTTCTGCTACATCATCTGTAGATATTATTGTAAACAGCTATCCAGTTGCTTACTTCGTGTATAACGATTTGGGAATGGGACAATTTGAATTCTCAGATCTTTCATTAAATGCTGAGTCTTACTTCTGGGATTTCGGAGACGGAACAAATGCTAATGTTCAGAATCCGGTACATATTTATACCGAAGAAGGCGAATATAACGTTAGCTTAACAGTAACTAACTCTTGTGGTACCAGCACTTATGATGTAATCATCAATGTTGTTATTACTAACATTGTTATTAATAATTCAAATGTAGCTCTAATGGTATATCCAAATCCTAATAACGGACTGTTCAACATAAGACTCGAAGGTAATTATACAGGTAAGATTTATCTCGAAGTATTCGATCTTGCAGGAAGAAAGATTATGATTGACGAATGGAATAAAGAAACTTCAGAGTTTAATATTCCAATGGATTTCACTACTCTTGCAAGAGGTGTTTACAATCTGAGAGTAATTGTTGGTGATGACGTTATCAACACTAATGTAATCTTTAGATAGAAGATAAGTTAAACAATCATAAAAAAGCTGCTCATTAGGGCAGCTTTTTTATTTAGCCGGTATTACGCATTATGAATATAATTAATGTATGCGTAGTTTGTGGATTTGTCTTTGCTCTTCCAACGAAAAGGACGAAATATGGTATTTTAGAGAGGTTCTGTACCGAAAGTTTGGTACATATTTGCTTCGTTAAAAACAAAAGAGGCTGTTTTAACAGCCTCTTTTTATTTCCGGTAAGAAAATCAATTACTAATTTTATTTAACTTTTTTGCAGATAGCTTCAAAAGCTTTAGGATGATTCATAGCTAAATCAGCTAAGACTTTACGGTTTAACTGAATGTTATTAGCATGAATTTTTCCCATAAACTGCGAATAACTCATTCCATGTAAGCGAGCACCGGCATTGATACGCTGTATCCACAATGAGCGGAAGTTGCGTTTCTTTGTTTTTCTGTCTCTATAAGCATACTGCAAAGCTTTTTCGTATGCGTTTTTTGCTACTGTCCAGACATTCTTTCTGGCACCAAAATAACCTTTTGTACGGGCAAGAATTTTTCTTCTTCTGTTTCTTGCAGCTACAACATTTACACTTCTTGGCATAGTTTTACGTTTTGTGAATGTTCAGCGTTCACGCAATTGTGACTCTTTTGGGCTGTAACATTCGGTTAATACTAATTTTTACTTTAATCCTAAACATTTTTTGATGTTGTTAACATCAGCCTTATCAACTAAAGTTGTATGAGTTAAGGCTCTTTTACGCTTTGTGGTCTTTTTGGTTAAAATATGACTTTTGTAAGCGTGTTTTCTCTTAATTTTGCCGGTTCCTGTTAAAAAGAATCTTTTCTTTGCACCGGATTTTGTCTTCATTTTTGGCATCGCTTCTTAATTTTTAAAGTTATTACTATTTTTTCTTACCGGATTTTGGTGTTATTATTATTTGCATTCTTTTTCCTTCGAGTTTTGGCATCTGATCTATTTTACCATATTCTTCCAAATCTTGTGCAAGTCTGAGCAATAATACTTCGCCTTGTTCTTTGTATAATAATGCTCTGCCTTTAAAATATACTGCCGCTTTTACTTTGTTACCTTCAGAAAGAAATTTTTGAGCATGTTTTAATTTAAAATTGTAATCATGATCGTCGGTATTTGGTCCAAATCTGATCTCTTTTATCTGCATTTTTTGAGTTTTGCTCTGAATTTCTTTTTGTTTTTTCTTTTGTTGATATAGAAATTTTTGATAATCAATAATCTTACATACCGGAGGATCTACATTAGGCGAAATTTCGACTAAATCTAATTCCATCTCATCAGCCATCTGTAAAGCTTCTCTTAAACTATAAATCCCCGGATTGGGAATATTGTCTCCAACTAATCTTACAAATGGAGCTTTTATATACTGATTTATTCTGAATTCGTCTTTTTTATCGTCTTTCTTCATGCTTGAATTTTCAATTACCTCCTTTTTAATTATTAAAATATTTTTTTATCTCATCATTTATAAATTCTGCAAATTTTTCTACTGTCATCAAGCCTAAATCTCCATGACCTTGTTTTCTGACAGAAACCATTCCTTCGGCTTCCTCTTTTTCACCTACTATTAACAAATAAGGGATTCGTTTTAATTCGTTATCGCGAATTTTACGCCCTATCTTTTCATTCCTGTCATCAATTTCGCCGCGAATATCGTATTTTTTTAACAAATTCACAACTTTTTTTGCATAATCATTATATTTTTCACTGATAGGTAGCACTACAAACTGTTTTGGTGTGAGCCATATAGGAAATTTTCCGGCAGTATGTTCGATTAAAACTGCAACAAATCTCTCCATCGAACCAAAAATGGCTCTATGAATCATTATAGGACGATGCATTTCATTATCTGAACCTTTGTATTCGAGCTCAAATCTTTCGGGTAAATTATAATCTACTTGAATTGTCCCTAATTGCCAATTTCTTCCTAAGGCATCTTTTACTATAAAGTCGAGTTTCGGTCCGTAAAATGCTGCTTCGCCTAATTCAATTGTTGGAGTTAATCCCATTTCGGTTGCGGCTTCTTGTATTGCTTTTTCTGCTTTTTCCCAGTTCTCTTCGCTTCCGATGTATTTGGTTTTATCGTTAGGATCTCTTAATGATATCTGTGATTTAAAATCATTGAAATTCAAAGACTTAAATACATATAAAACAAGCTCAATGATTTTTTTGAATTCGTCTTTTACCTGATCCGGACGGCAAAATACATGAGCATCATCTTGTGTAAAGCATCTAACTCTCGTAAGCCCGTGTAGTTCTCCGTGTTGTTCGTAGCGATATACTGTTCCAAATTCAGCTATTCTGTATGGTAAATCTCTGTATGAAAACTGCCTGGATTTGTAAATCTCAACATGATGTGGACAATTCATTGGCTTGAGCATAAAAGCTTCACCTTCTGCAGGAGTTTGTATGGGTTGGAAGGAATCCTTACCGTATTTTTCGTAATGTCCTGATGTTTTGTATAAATCAATATGCCCGATATGAGGGGTTTTTACCATCTCATAATCGCGTTTTTTTAATTCTTCGGTGAGCCATGCTTCTAATTTTTCGCGAAGAAGAGTGCCCTGCGGCAGCCATAGTGCCATACCAAGACCTACCTTGGGCGAAAAATGGAATAATTCAAGCTCTTTGCCGATTTTTCTGTGATCGCGTTTTTTTGCTTCTTCGAGCATAAAAAGATATTCTTCAAGCATCTTTTGTTTTGGAAAACTTATCCCGTAAACTCTTGTTAATTGCTTACGAGTTTCGTCTCCTCTCCAATATGCTCCGGCAAGACTTAAAACTTTTATAGCCTTTATATATCCCGTAGAAGGAAGATGTGGACCACGACATAAATCAACAAAATTTCCCTGCGAATACAAGCTTATAGTTCCGTCTTCAAGTTCTGATATAAGTTCTAATTTGTATTCGTCATTTTTGTGTTTAAAATAATTTAAAGCTTCTTCTTTACTGACTTCTTTGCGAACAATCTTATAGTCTTGCTGGCAAATTTCCATCATTTTTTTGTTAATAGCTTCGAAGTCGTTTTCAGTAAGAACTCGTCCGTTTGGCAATTCTATGTCATAATAAAATCCGTTCTCAATAGCCGGGCCGATTCCGAATTTTGTTCCTGGCCAAAGAGTTTCTATCGATTCTGCCATAACATGGGCTGACGAGTGCCAGAAAGCATGTTTGCCTTCTTCCTCTTCGAATTTGTGCAACTTTATTTTTGCATCAAAATCAATTGAACGGGTTAAGTCCCATATTTCTTCATTTACACTTATTGACAAAACTTCTTTTGCCAATCTCTGGCTTATGCTTTCAGCTATTTCGAGTCCGGTAACACCTTTGGGGTATTCTCGTACTGATCCGTCCGGTAATGTTATTTTTATCATCACAAAAAATTTTTGCAAAATTACAAAAATTTTTGATAATGAAATAGTATGATTGTTATTATCGCTAATATTTATTACATTATTTGGTGTTTTTATCCAAAATATTATTTTTGTTAAGTGAAAATTTTAATTTACATATCAAGTTTGCTGCTATTATCGTTTTATTCTAACTGTTTGATTGCTCAGCAGCAAGAAGAATTAAAATCTGTTGTTGCTCAAAAAGGTGATGGCATTTATAAAGTTTTACGCGAAAACGATTTAATCCCAATCAAAGATTATTACGATGCTTTTATTGAAATTAATAAAGATAAAATCAAGGATAATCATTCATTAATTGTGGGGGAGAAATATTATTTGCCGGCTAAAGTTGTACAAAATCTTAATGTTACAAAGGATACAATAATAAAAACAAACAATCTGGGTAAGTATGAATTTAAGTATGCCGATACTATTGTGAGCGACAAATTGAAAGGTGCAGTTTTTTATTTGATTCCTGGTCATGGGGGACCGGATCCGGGAGCAACTGCTTTTGTGGATGGAGTTATGATTTCCGAAGATGAATATGCTTACGATATTTGTCTGAGATTATCCCGCCAGATCGAAATGAACGGAGGAGTCGCATATATGATTATAGTTGATCCTGATGATGGAATAAGAGATGACAGAATACTTAAAATTGATTATGATGAACTTTGCTATTTTGAACTGGAAATTCCGCGTGATCATAACCAGAGATTATTGCAGCGTTCAAAAGCTGTTAATGATTTATATAAGCAAAACTCGCAATGTAAATATCACCGCGCAATAGAAATTCATCTTGATTCCAGAGGAAGCGTAGTAACTACAGATGTGTTTTTTTATTATTTTCCTAACAGTGCAAAAGGCAAGAAAACCGCAGAAAATATTCATAAGACATTCACAGAAAAATATGCAAAACATCAACCTAACAGAGGTTATAATGGAACTGTCTCAGAAAGAAATCTAATGGTAATGCGTAAGGTTTTGCCCCCTTTGGTTTTTATAGAACTTGGTAATATTCAAAACGAACGCGACCGTAAAAGATTCCTTGATTATAATAATCGTGAAGCTATTGCCAAATGGATTTGTGAAGGATTGATATCGGATTTTGAGAAATAAAGTTTTATTTAATCTTTCAAAAAAATAATTTTTTAATTTTTTAGTTTATAGTAAAAACTAAATCAATATGAAAAAGCAACATTTGATTTTTAATCTGATTTCTGCAATATTTTTTGCAATTGTATTTTTTAAAAACTATTTAGGACTTAATGTCCTTCTTTTTACATTGATGGCAGTTGCAATTATGATTTATTTAAATAGACCTTTGAGACGAACATTGTTGACAAACTTCCTTTTGCTTGCAACAATTATCAGTTCGATAATGTTTGTTATTCATAATTCTTCATGGAATCTTTTTTTGAATATTTTATTTTTGATTTCATTAAGTACTGAGTTGTTTTATGGTGGGTTTAAGTCTTATGCTCATAATTTTGCTGAAAGTTTTTTTAGAATATTTTCTTCTCAAATAAGCATTTTCTTACATTGGTTCCCACAATACGAAATGCAGTTAAATCAAAAAATATCCAATACCGAAACAAAGTCTCATTATCATTTCGATATCAGAAAAATGTTTTTTGTCATTTTTATTCCTGCAGTAATATTCATTTTATTTTTTATTATTTATGCCAAGGCAAGTTCGATATTTTACAACAAACTTCAAGGAATAATAAATTTTGTTGTTGATTTTATATCCAGCATAAATATTGTTTTTGTGTTGCTAATATTTCTAGGTTTGATAGTTGGCAATGTTTTATACATGAAAACTGTTCCGGTTGGTATAAAGAAAAGAGATTCTTTATCCGGCGATTTTTTGACAAGAGTTAGAAAAAGACATTATCAAAGATTTAGAAATACCGTCTTAAAAACTTTTTACCAAACTGGAGTAGTACTCATGATTTTATTGAATATTCTGATTTTTTATTTTAATATTCTTGATGTTGTATATCTCTGGTTTGGTTTTAAATGGGATGGTAGTTTTTTGAAAGAATTTGTTCATGAGGGTACCTGGTTGTTGGTGTTTTCGGTGATTCTTTCTGCTGCCATAGCTTTAAATTTATTTAAAGATAACATCAATTTTTACTCAAAAAATAAATTACTCAAGATTTTAACTCTTATATGGATAATCCAGAATATGGTAATGGTAATTTCTGTTTTTATAAGAAATTATTGGTACATACATTATTTTAATCTTGCTTATAAGAGAATAGCTGTAATTTTCTTTCTGGTTTTAGTGTTTTTTGGATTGATAACTGTAATTATTAAAATTTTAAAATTAAAGTCTTCTTATTTCTTATGGAGAATGAATTCATTGGCTTTAATTATAGTACTCTTTATTTCGGGATTATTTAATTGGGATATAATTATTGCTAAGTATAATTTTAATCATGCTGATAGAGCTTTCTTAGATTTAAAATTTTATACAAAGATGGGTTATTCCGCTTTGCCTTATACTTATAAAAGTTCAGACGAACTCGAAAAAATAATTAAAATTCAGGAAACGGTTATGCCTTTTGATATTCATCAAGATTATTTTTATGACGTTTATACCTATGAATCAATACTTTCTCACAGATTAAAAGATTTTGAGAAAAAAATAAACAGAAATAAATTTCTGGAATGGAATTATGCTGACTATCGTACAAAAAGATTACTAAAAGACCGGGGTATTATAAAATAGTGGTTTTTAATTGGTAATATTTTATTTTCTAACAAGTCCTAGCTTATTTCCTAATTCAAGCATAAGCTTAAAAGCAGCCTCTTTTTCGTTAGGGATTTCACCGTCGAGTATAGAATCTTTAATGGCGTTCTTTATTTGGCCAACAGTTTTGCATGGCGGAATATTAAAGTATTGCATAATTTCTTCGCCACTAATAGGTGGCTGAAAATTTCTGATTTTATCTCTTGCTTCTACTTCAACGATCTTTTGTCTCACAATTTTAAAGTTCTCTAAGTATTGAGCAACTTTTTTTTCGTTTTTTGAGGTGATGTCGGCTTCGCAAAGTGTCATTAATGAGTCAATATCGTTACCTGCGTCAAAAATCAGGCGACGAATAGCAGAATCAGTAACTGTTTCTTCAACCAGAGCAATTGGCCGCATGTGGAGTTCTACCATTTTTTGCACAAAATTCATCTTTTCGTTCTGTGGAAGTTTCAATTTTTTAAAAATTTCCGGAACCATTTTAGCTCCCACAAAATTATGTGCATGGAAAGTCCAGCCTGTTCCTTCGACGAATTTTTTTGTTCGCGGTTTTCCGATATCGTGCAAGAGAGCAGCCCATCTGAGCCATAAGTCCTCGGATAATAAGGCTACATTATCTACAACTTGTAGTGTGTGTAAAAAGTTGTCCTTGTGTGAAATGTCGTTTTGAGTGCTAACACCTGACAATGCGTCCAATTCGGGAAAAATTATCTGCAGTAGCCCACTTTGATATAAAAGTTTAAATCCGATTGATGGTTTAGGACTTAATAATATTTTATTGAGCTCAGTATGAATTCTTTCGGCAGTTATAATTTTTATTCTTTCTTTATTTTTTGCTATGGCTTCAAAGCAATTTTCATCTATTCTAAAATCAAGTTGAGTAGCAAACCTTACAGCCCTTAACATTCTTAACGGATCATCCGAAAAAGTAATCTCGGGGTCGAGAGGAGTTTTTATTATTCTGTTTTTAAGATCTTCAACTCCGTTAAAAGGGTCAACAAGCTGACCAAAATTTTTTCTATTCAGGCTTATTGCCAGAGCATTAATAGTAAAATCCCGCCTCTTCTGGTCGTCTTCGATAGATCCTTGTTCTACTTTTGGATTTCTGGATTCGGGAGAGTAAGATTCTTTTCTGGCACCGACAAATTCGTATTCTGCATCATTCCAAACAAACATTGCAGTGCCATAAGTTTTAAAAATACTAATCTTTTTTATTCCAATCTTTTCGGCAACTTTTCGAGCAAACTCAATACCGTCGTCTTTGACAACAAAATCAATATCTTTAGATTCTTTACGATTTAACAATCTGTCTCGGACATAGCCACCAATGACATAAACCTCGGCAGAGATTTCTTCGGCCACTACAGATACAATCTTAAAGATTGGTTTATCAATAAAATTTAAAATATTTTTTTTATCAAAAATCACTACTGAAAAACATTGCTTGCAAAGTTAAAAAAGTTATTTAAATGATATTTTAGATTTATTTAAACAATTTAATCATATTTTACTATTTTACTCTTTTTGAACAAAATTAAATCGTATTTGTTAATAAGACTAAATTGAAATTTAGAACAAATTTAAGTATTAACTAACATAAATAATTTTAAAAATGGCAGAACATCTTACAAAAGAAACTTTTTTAGAGAAAGTTTTTGATTACGAAAAAGAAACAGAATGGAAGTACAAAGGAAGTAAACCGGCTGTAATAGATTTTTATGCAGACTGGTGTGCTCCGTGCCGTATGGTAGCTCCTGTGATTGAAGAATTAAACAAGGAATATGGCGACAAAATTGATTTTTATAAAATTGATACCGAAGCTGAACAGGAATTGGCAGCTGTGTTTGGAATAAGGAGTATTCCATCCTTATTGTTCATTCCTGTTGAAGGGCAACCACAAATGGCAATGGGTGCGATGCCTAAAGACGGCTTTAAACATGCCTTTGAGGATATCTTTGGAATAAAATAGCTTTTGTTTTAGTGGTTTGGTTTTCCGGTATAACTTGTTTAGTGCTCAACAGGTTATACCGGTTTTTTTGTTTCAGTTTTAAAATAAGTAATCTTTAATTCTACTCATTATTATTTTATAGTAAATTGTTGTTTTGTTATAGATTTTATTTTATTATTTTTAGTTAAAATATGAATAAAGTTTAAAAAAATTATAGCAGATAATTAATCTCTGCTGAAAAGGCATTTATAAATTGGGAATAATTATTTTCGAAAAATTTAATTTTGTCATAATGATAAAGATCTAGCAATAGTTGTTTAGATTACACTTAATCAGTTTGAATAAAATTTTATTTGGATTATAAATCAATGTCCAAGTCTATCTAAGCTTGTTAAAACGGTTAATTGAAGTTTAATCTTTTATTACTATATTAAATTTTTCTACTTAAATTGCTTCGAACTTCAAAATGTAATTTTTATTACCTGTTCTGATATCTATTAAATAAAGTCCAGGAGCAAAATCATTTATGTCTATCTTCAGTTTTTTTGTATTTACAGTCCGGTTAAATATTTTTCTACCTGTAAAATCGTAAATTTCAATTTTTTCTATCCTTTCATTGCTGCTGATGTTTAAGTATTCACTTGCGGGATTTGGCCAACAAAAAATATTGTTTGAAGAGAAGTTGTTTGAGTTAGTGTTTGGTTCTTCAACGATTAGGTTGATAGGAATACTTCTGTTTTCGATGTTTGAGTATATTTTTAGTAAGCAGTTATATTCTCCGGGCAGTATGTCTGTTGTATTAAATTCCAGAAGAATTTCGTTTTCGGTGCCAATACCGAGCGATCCTCCTGTATTAGGTGTATATACCCAATTTATGTGTTGTCCGAAATTAATTATTTCAATGGTATCAAGAACTACATGTGGTTCAGCTCCATAGATTTCTCCTTGTAAAACATAAGGGATTCTTAGATTTCCTTCAAAATCAGGAGATATGCTTCCATAAGCATTAAAAAATGCAGTTTCGTTAACATTGATAAGTCCCCAACCGGAGTTGTCTTCACCAAACCAGACAAATTCTCCACCATTTCCAGGGGACCCACTTATAAGGTGTAATGTGTCATTGGATTGGTCGAACATGTGTGTTATTGAATCAATTATAATTCCTTCGGGGAAATATACTCTAACTTCTTTAATCCATTCATTATCGGGAGATAGATTCTTTGCTGTGAATTTCCATATGAATTGGTCACCAGCAAAAAATGGATTTGCATTTGTCCACATGTACGAGCCGCTTATATTTTTTTGATTTCGCAGCCAGGGAACATCTTCGAGTATTTGGATTGTATAATTTATTATTCCTCCTCCCATATTCGAAATATTAATAATCTCTTGTTCAATGTTATTTGGAGCCATTATTTTTGTAATTTCTTCGGGATTAACTACCAGCAATGGTTCTGGGTCATAAATTGGAGGAAATTCAATATCGTCAATCCAGACTCTGTCGAGATATGAATTAACAGAACCGTCTTTTCTGTAAACCCATTTAAATGTTCGTATTCCCGGTTGTACCGGGTATGTATATTTCTGCCAAACTGTTTCCCCGTCCCAACGAGCTTTTTCTTGTTCATCAATAAAAAATGCCAGATAATCCCAGTTGTTGTTAGCGTCATCTTCGCATGATGTTTTTCTGTAAAAACTTATATTCCCAGGAGAAACAACCTGTACTTGAATTAAAATTTCAGAAGTTTGGTTATGTGTTATTGGTCCGGACCTTAATGAGTAAATTCCTGACCATGCTGTGTCAGTTGTAATTTGCCAAGGCAGATCTCCGCCGTGTACCCAGTTAAAGTTTTCGAAAGTTGCTGATTCCCAGTCTTCGATAATTTGACCAATACTTATATGTCCTGTAATAGTTTTAGAATATCCGTTATTACCTGTTAAATGAAATGTAAGTGTCGCAACATGACCCGGAGGGCATATATCCGATGCCGTGAAGTTGAAAACTGACTGTATTGTTTGATTTGAGATAATATCTCCAGCAGAAAATGTGTTTTGATTAATTGTAAGAAATGGATTATTTGTACTGACTGAAATGTTAAGATTTTCGATTCCTGAACCTCCATTATTTATAAAATAGAAACTAACATCGCTAGTTTCTCCTATATCAAGTAGATGATTTTCATTATCATTAACAATATAATGACTCAATATTAAATTTGCAGTATAAACGGGATACTCAAGGTCAATTTCCCAGCTTCCTTGGTCTGATTGTGCTGTTAAGTGAAATGTTAGGATTTGAGCATTTGTAAAATTGTAATTCAAATTAAATGTGAAAGCCGCATTGATAGCTATTTCCTGTAAAGGATTTAATTGTCCAACTTGTTGGGAATTTACAACAAATTGAACATTTGGATTTTGACAGCTTAAGTTTATGGAAAGATTTGTAATAGTTTGTTCTGTGGCATTTCTTAAATTAACATTTATGTTACCTGTTTCGCCCCATTCAAGAATATTATTGTTTGGTGTTGTCAATTCAGTTAAAATTATCAATCCTTCGGTAGAAATAGGGATAGTCTTTTTATTAAGAATTCCTTTAGCATCCGTGATTTTAAAATTTAAAGGATATGCTAAAATTTCCTGATTAGGAACACCAGTAAGCAATCCGCTTGGGCTTAAATTAAAATACTCAGGAGCAAATTTTGGCTCGAAAATATAACCTAAATTTGAAAGAGGGTAATAGGTCCCGCTAACCGGACTAAGAAAATATCCATGCAGATCGCCATTAGAAATTCCGGATGTCCAAACTATATTATTTGTAGGTGTGCAATTATTGAAATATATTGTGATTTTCCCGTTACTTTCAAGTTTTAGAGAAACATCAATATTTGTCCCTACCCAGCGAATAATATAATAATCGCTACCTTGTTGATAGTATTTTGTGCATGATTGTGTTGAATAAAACGCTGCGATGGATTTTCTGTTAGCAAATCTTATTTGATAGTTGCTCAAAGCATTATTGTTGTATGGAAGATTATAAGATTCTCCCGAGAAGTCAATTAAACCATAATCAGTAACCCAAAATGAATTATAATGTTTGTCAAAAAATGGGAAATCAAATGGCAGATTAATTTGCGTTGAGGACAGAGCATTTGTTGCTAAAGGAATAGGAGATATTGCATTATAAATCTCATAATCTGTATCGAATTCCCATAAGTAAGGAGGAGTGCCCCCTGTGGCTTCCAACTGATGAATGTAATTATGGTAAACATTTGCATTAGGAAGTGAATTTGTTGTTATCTGGGGTTTTTGATAATTTATAGTATGGTTTACATAAACTGTTGTAACTCCGTTTTGAATTATTGGGACATTAGTTTGCAAGCTTTGAACTTCAGTTGGCGTTGTTCCGGTATAATCCAAAACGGAAAAACTGATAATGTTTCCATCACCCCATCCCTCTGGATCGTTTTCGTATATACTGAAAAAGAATCTTGCTTCTTGACCAGGGTTTAGAAAATTTACAAAATCAGTGAGATCTAAACCGAATTCTAAATAACAATTAGGGTCTTCATTTTCGCCTTGCATTCCCCAGTCATTCCCTTGATAATCAATGATTGGATAAAACATCGTATATTCGGGTTGTGTGGCAGTTGGATTTGTACTCATACCTGCCATAATTTTTATTCTTTTTCGTTTAGTGTAATAAAGATTAACTTTTGCTGTTAGGGTAGGAGAGTATTCTTTTACCGGAATAAGAACGTTAACTGTGTGATTCCAAATACCACCTTCGTTTGAGGCGAGAGCAAGAGTTCGGTACATCATCCAACCGTTATAAGCTCCACCATAAGTATTACACATTTTAAATCCTCCAATTTCCCAATCTTTGACATCAATGACCCCGTCATTATTAAGATCAATATTGTTAGTATATTGCCCATCACCATTATAGTCCCAACGAATAGAATCATTATATCCTGTAATTGTCATTGCATGGTTTGGAGAACTACCCCATAAAGTTATTACTTTTTCGCCTTCATGTTCTGTACCTTCAGGCAAAACTGTAGCAGGATTTTGGTGTTGAGAATAAAAAATTCCGAACCCACCATCGGGACTACCATCGAGATGATCTTTAAGCCAATGTTTTAAAGTTAATATTCCTTCTTCTGTCGAGCAATTTATAGCATAAGCTTTAAAAAGTCGGTTTTGCATAGCAATATAGTAATTGTCGTAGCCGGTCATCCAGCGTTTGGGTCCACCGTATGCATGAGTTCCTCCATAAGTTTGCATGTCCGGAGTACCTACTTTTTTTAACAATACAAATGTGTGATAATAACTTGCCCCATACCATCCGTCTCCTCCATTTTCCCAGTTCCAAGCAAAATGTGTAGGGTATTTATTTTCAATTAAACTTCCGTTAGCATTACGTAGCCGATTAATTTCGTAGGTAAAAGCATTGCCAACGCATGCTGCTTGCCCGCAAGAAAGTCCGTCTTGATTAAAAAGACCGCTGTAATATGGTAAAATAGTATTATCAATAGCATAAGGGAGGAATTTATTTTTATATGATGGAGGTAATTTTAATTCTGGTAAACTCATTAATTCGATTTGTTCCTTTTCACTAAGCGGTTTTAAAATTTGCAGCGGGGCTTCTTCAACATTTTGAGCCTGAATACTGAAAATACAAAAAAACAAAATCGTAATCCCAAAAAACTTTTTCATGAATTATACCTTAATAAAATTGAATAATATAGTCTCTTCTTTGTTTTCAATCTTTAATATATACTTTCCCGCCGGTAAAGCGGAAGTATTTATCATATTGGATGATCCGCCGCTTATGCGTCCAGACTTTATGGGAGTTGAATTCAAATTGTAAATTATATATTCATAATCAAATTGAAAATTCTGATCCACATTTTTTATGCTTATAATTATAAAGTCTTTTGCCGGATTTGGAAAAATTGAAATTTCGTTTTTGTCGTAGTTCTTAATTCCTGTATATAAATAAAAAGTGCGAACATCGCTAATGTTATTTGCATCGGTAATTTTTACCGAAATAGGATATTCGTAATGATTCATCACGTTACCATAAATAACTCCATCTTGATTTATATTTATTGTAGTTGGTTTAGGATATGGGGTTATTACGTATTTTGTTCCTGGTTGAGGAATGTCATTTAAGAAACAAAGAATATGATTATTCTTGTAACCAAAGGAAACACCACCAAGGTCGGGATATTTCTTTTTAAGAGATTGTGGTCCGTATTGAAATTCTATCTTACCGTCATTGTATAGTGTAGCCATAAATTCTGCATTAGTCCATTGTTCAGCCCAAAGTTCAGAAACTTTCCATCTGATTTTAACATTATTGGAATTGTTTTGATACCAGATTCCTTGTCCTTTTGAATGATCACATACAAAATTACATCTGAAAAACGGTGCAATCATAAGCTCGTTTATAAACATAGGATAAACTAAATGGAAAAACTGCGTCCAGTGCGTTGTGTTATGGTTTGGAAGAATAATTCCATTAGTATGTACTTTAATTTTATTTGTGTAAAAATTATTTATTGGAAAATCAAAATTCAGATTTAGGCTCAATTCTCCATCGAAGTATTCATTTGGAGTAAGTTTAGTTCCGGTGAAACTTTGATATTCTTGTGTTTGTGTTTCTATATCGTAATAGGTTATTATCTCCCATTTATATGGAGGAGTTCCTCCTTGTGCATGTAATTGGTACCAAATATTTTCGTTTTCATTTTGTATTGGAATTGAATTTGAAAGTATTTTAGGAGCATAATTTTCATTAATTTTTAATGTCATTGTAATAGTTGTTTTACTATTATTTACAAAATCTAATGGGGTTGGATGGTAATTTTTTTGAAACGGGATGTTTCCTGTATAATCAATCAAAGAAAATGATTCAATTTTGCCGTTAAAAAGATTATTCGGGTCATATTCGTAAAATGTGATAAAGAATTTTGCGGTATTATTTGAATTAAAATATTGTAAAAACTCTGTGAGGTCTAATCCGAATTCTATGGTTTTGTCTTGTTCGGAAGTTCCACCTTGCATAAATTTGTTCCCTCCTTGAAAATTAAAAATCGGGAAATCGCTAATGTATTCCGGTTCGTTTGCAGTTGTGTCGGAACTAATACCAATCATTATTTTAACGGCTTCGCGAGACGGATGGCTTATTTTTACCTTAGCAGTTAGTAAAGGTTTGTATCCGATATTTGGTTCGATGATATGTACACTGTTATTTAAAATTCCACCAGAACCGTATGCCTCGGCAAAAGTTTTATACATTATCCACCCGCAACCGTTTCCCTGCCAGTTTGGTCCATTGCTTTCGGCAAATTTGAAAGCTCCTTTCTCCCAATCTCGAACATCAATAATACCGTCTCCGTTTAAGTCAATGTTATTTGTGTATTGTCCGTCTCCATTATAATCAAAACAAATATTATCATCATATCCTACCAATGTACGAGCATGTAAAGCATCATTACCACACTTAGTAATAACATATTCTCCTGCATGAGGTGTGCCTTGCGGCAGATACGCGTCTCCGTTTTGTGCAATATTTGCCATAAATGTTGCTAATCCTCCCATATTAGAAGATCCGCTATGGTTGTAAATCCATGATTTTAAAGTAATAATTCCTGCTTCAGTATTTGTTTTGATGAGGTAATAATCTTTAATCCGATTGTGCATAGCTTCGTAATAAAGCTCGTAGCCACTTGCCCACAACGAACTGTCTCTTGAAATATCTGCAGGCGACCGGTGAAGAAGCAGCACTCCAAATTTTTTGAGCATTTCCATTGTTAAAATATAGTGTCCCCCATACCAACCATTGCCACCGTTATTGAAATTCCATGGAAAATAAACTGAAAAGACATTATCTGGATTTTGAGAACTTATTCCTTTGGCTAAATTTGTTTCGTAAGTCATCATATAATACGAAGCCGAAACCTGATTGCAAACCCAATGGGTTTGGTGATAAATAGGTGGAAAATAGATAGAACCTGTCAAATCAACGCTTATAAGTAAATTTTTACCATAAAATTCCAACCCTTCTTCAGATAACTCATAATAATCCCCGTTCTTTACTAGCATTGAATTTGAAATAATGCTTTGGGAATTCAAATAGCTTTTAAAACAAATTAAATTAATTATTGTCAAAATTAAGAATAAAAACTTTTTTGCTTTAATTTGCATGAAGATAAATTTTATGCAAATTAACAAAATAATATTTTAATAAAGTTCTGTTAGTGTTATTTTATACTAATCAATAAAAATGGATTATAAACTTATTTCAGAGTACAGACCAACAGGAGACCAGCCCGAAGCAATTAAAGAACTTACCCAAGGAATTCTGAAAGGACTGAAGCATCAAACTTTGCTTGGCGTTACAGGTAGTGGTAAAACTTTTACTATTGCTAATGTTATTGCCAATGTCAATCGTCCGGTATTGGTAATGTCGCACAATAAGACTTTAGCTGCACAGTTATATTCTGAGTTTAAGGAATTTTTTCCCGAAAATGCTGTGGAATATTTTGTGTCGTATTATGATTATTATCAACCGGAGGCTTATTTACCAGTTACCGATACTTATATTGAAAAAGATTTGTCAATAAATGATGAAATTGAAAAACTCAGGCTTAGTGCCACATCCGCTTTGCTTTCGGGGAGGAGAGATGTTATTGTTGTGAGTTCTGTTTCCTGTATTTACGGTATAGGTAATCCCGAAGATTTTCACAACAGTACTATAGTTTTGTATCGCGGACAAAAAATTGAACGTGATGCTTTCTTGAGAATGCTGGTGGATGCTTTGTATTTTCGTTCCGACATTGACTTTAAACGTGGAAGCTTTAGAGTAAAAGGAGATACTGTAGATGTTTTTCTGGCTTATCATGATATAGCCATGCGAATTGTTTTCTGGGATGACGAAATAGATGAAATTTATTCTTTTTATCCTTTCACCGGAGAAAAAATCGAAAATCTTGATATAGCCAAAATTTATCCGGCAAATATTTTTGTAACCTCAAAAGAAAGAATAAAACAGGCTATTATTAATATTCAGGACGATCTGGAAAAACAAATTATACTTTTGCAATCTCAAGGAAAATATCTCGAAGCAAAACGCTTGAGGGAAAGAACATTGTTTGATATTGAAATGATTAAAGAAATTGGACATTGTAGTGGCATTGAAAATTATTCCCGATATTTTGACGGTAGAAAGCCCGGAACACGACCTTTCTGTTTGATTGATTATTTTCCCGAAGATTTTATCACCATAATTGATGAAAGTCATGTTACTATACCTCAAATTGGTGGCATGTATGGAGGAGACCGATCCCGAAAAGAGAATCTTGTTAACTACGGGTTTAGACTTCCAGCTGCTCTGGATAATCGTCCTCTTAAATTTGATGAGTTTGAAGCATTGATGAACCAGGTGATTTATGTTAGTGCCACACCTGCAGATTACGAGCTGAGAATGTCGGGTGGAGTTATTGTTGAACAGGTTATCAGACCTACCGGACTGCTTGATCCTGAAATTGAAGTGAGACCCTCACTCAATCAAATTGATGACCTGATGAACGAAATTGAAATTCGAGTAAAACGCGATGAAAGAATACTCGTAACTACTCTTACCAAGAGAATGGCCGAAGAACTTACAAAATATCTGGAGAAAAACGGAGTAAGATGCAGATATATTCATTCTGATGTTGAAACTTTGGAAAGAGTTCAGATATTGTCTGATTTACGAACCGGAATTTTTGATGTTCTTGTTGGAGTAAATCTTTTACGTGAGGGACTTGATCTGCCTGAAGTTTCGCTTGTTGCAATCATTGATGCCGATAAAGAAGGATTTTTGCGATCGGAAAGATCTCTTACACAAACAGCCGGCAGAGCTGCCCGTAACATTAATGGCAAGGTAATAATGTATGCCGACAAAGTTACTGCTTCGATGCAAAAAACAATTGATGAGACCAATCGTCGCAGACAAAAGCAGTTGAAATATAATCAGGAACACGGAATTATTCCACGACAAATTGTGAAAGCTCAACGAGATGCCTTATCAAAAAAATTGGCAGATTTGAATGCAGAAAGGTTTCAACCGGAGCCGGTGGAATATCAAAATGAAATTATTTCAGCAGTGGCAGCAGATCCGGTTGTTAAGTATATGAGCGATAAAGATTTAGAAAAAGCAATTAAAAAAACAAAAAAACAAATGGAAGAAGCAGCTGCAAAATTGGATTTTCTCGAAGCTGCCCGCCTAAGAGATGAAATGTATGCACTACAGAAAATTTTAAAAGTGAAAAGGGGTTGATTTATAAAAAATTTTAGCTGCCGTAAACATGAATGCTCTGAGTTGCTGTTGGTAAATATTTTATTCCCAACCATGTTATCATTAACATAATGAATGATATTATCATTAATGTTTGCAAAATTAAATATTTGTGCGGGTGTCTATGATGTATGTGAATTAGCAATAAGTAGAACAACCAGGTTATTAAAGCCCATGTTTCTTTTGGATCCCATGCCCAATAGTCGCCCCAGGCAATTTTTCCCCATAAGGCACCAAACAACATTCCAAATGTGAGCAGCATGAATCCGGGATATATTAAAATCATAGCTTGATTAATATTTTGGCTTTTATTGCTCTTACTTTTAAATCCGCTAATTGCCAGTATAGTTGCAGATCCAAAAGTTGCATAAGAAATCATGTACACCGATACGTGCGGAATAAACCAAAAACTTTGCAGAGCAGGCATCAAATTACGGGATTGATATTCCGGATGTAGTATATCAGAGATTAAAAATACAGATGCCATTATTAAGCCTAAAATTAGAACTAATTTGTTTTTAAAAAATCTGTGTATGGCAACATTAACTATACTTACCAAAAACGAATACCATAATCTTGTTTCAGCCATGGTTCGCATAGGTGGTCTATCTATTTCAAGCCAGTAAAGAACAATAAACAGTCCCAATATACATATTCCTAAAATTGCAAAAATGTTGGATAAATTTATTAACCAATTTTTATCATAAAATATTTTTATTATAATTGAAATTAACCAAAGAGTAATACTAAGGCTAGCGAAATATACAAAGTAGTGCCACATCACAAATTATTTTTTTTAAAAGAAAATATAATAAACATAAAGAAAACACCAGTTAACATCATAATAAATCCACAATAAATAAAATAAAGCCAAGGATCATAAACAGCTTTAAAAATACTTATTTCAGAATCTGCTCCGGCGGAAGAATCATACGAATATTGATAAATCCACCAATTATCTAATTTTAAAGGATTGTTTACTTCCACAGTTCCTTGAATCATGCCGGAAGATTTTTGAGAATATAGCTTTATTTCTGATCCGAAATATGAAGGTTCGGGATTAAGCATACGGATTATTCTGCCATCATCAAGAAAAATAGACTTTTCATTATACATGATCGTCGAATGACAAATCCAATCCGATGCAATCAATTTATTATCATTGTCATATATATTTATGAATGCCGAAGCTCCTGAGCCGGGAATACCTCCGGCATCAATAAAATCATTTTCTATCGGGTAGCTTTTTTTAAAGGATTTTTTTATTTCAATTATTAAATCGTCAATTTTAAAATTTTGATTATCTTTAAAATTAACATCTTGTTGAGGATATTTTAACTTGTTGTTTTTATCAACAAGTACAATTTTAGGGTCGTAAAATTCAGCTTTGAATTGTACTAATTCTATTGCAATTGGAAGTTCTTCGATTTTACCATTTGAGTCAATGCTATACCATACAATATCTCCTTCTTTAACCGATAAAAGTGCTTCTTTTTTATCAGTTGTGCCAAAATATCCGGCAGATAGTACAATCCATAAACCAAAATGATTCAGGAAAAAAGTTATATTTTTAAAACTAAAAGGAAACAATCTTGAAATAGTAGCACTGCCTAATGTTAGTAATAAAAAAATAATTGTTGTGAAAAAAAAACAGGTATTGGTGATGTTATTAAAAAAAGCCGTTTTATTTGGGATTGTAGGTTTTTGAGGGATAATTCCCATAAGTATTATAAAGAAAAGAAAAAAACAAATAGAAGGTATGGCAGCTTCTGCAGAAGCTAACCATTTGAAGAAATAAAGCCTTTTCCTTAACAAAAAAATAATATTGTCACGAAAAACAAAATAATTAAATACAAAAAGTTTAAGGGGAAATTTGGTTTTGGAAAATAGTTAAAAGGAACAATAAATTCCAAGGCTAAAGAAACAGTAAATAATCCCACAGAAATAAAAAATCCTTCCGAATAGCCCCATGGTGGAGTCCATAGGGCTTTTTTATTGTTTTTATCCATTATCGTTGAAGAATTGACTTATAAAATTCGTTGAGGCATTGGCATTTCTTTTTCACGTTTTTTTGCAGCTTCGAGCCATTTAGGAAGTGTGTTCTTTTTCCATTCCTGCTTTTCGGTTTTTAATTTGTTGTAATCTATACCAATGTATTCTTGGGCTTTAGCTTTTGTGCTAATGTCCGGCATAGGAACTGTTTCGTTGTACCCAAGCGAAGCTAAAACTCGGCTTAGAATAAGTCTGGCTTCTGAAGCCTTATCAATACCATCTGCTAAAATTCGCATTGATTCAAGTGGAGCATGAAATGAGGCTCCATGACTTGCGGCAACAAAATCCCAACGCCATTGGGCCTGACGGATAAGCTTTAAAACAGGTTTCATCATTTCTTCAGTGGCTCCTTTTTCCCAGGCAAATTTTGCTTCGATATGTAATTTAACTAAAATATCTTCTAAAGCGATTTTTTGTTTATAAACTTTGTCTTGTCTGTCGTAAACATTACGAATTAATTCTTCTTTATTTTGACGATGACATACCATACAAGAATTTTCGATATTGTTTAATGGACTTTGAACTTTATGATCAGATATTTTCATACTTCCTTCTGTTTTGTATGGCATGTGGCAATCAGCACAAGAAACTCCTCGCTGATAATGAATTGAATGCTGAAATAATTCGTAGTCCGGATGTTGAGCTTTAAGTATAGGTGCTTTGCTTAATGGATGTATCCAATCGTAAAATTCATATTCATCATAATAGTTCTCGATTTCTTCTACACTCATACCTTTATCCCAAGGAAAAACAACGTACTTTTCCGGACCTTTAAAGTAGTATTCAACATGACATTGGGCACAAACCAAAGAACGCATTTCGTTAAGCGAACTTTTACTTAAATCCAGACCTTTTCTATTAAAGGCTTCCTTAAGTGGTATTTGAAAAATTCTTAGAGTCATGTCTTTAGGATTATGGCAGTTGGCACAACCTATTGGGTTAACCATTTCTGATAAATAATTTGCCCAAGTTTTTGAATAGAAATCTTTAGTATCCATACTATACATTATTCGCGGAACATCAGCACTTTTACACGTCCAACAGCTGGCATATTGAGGTCCTTCTGTTTCGTCGGCCGGTGTTCCTGTTCTGAGAGTATTATGAATATCTTCAATAGCATATACATGTCCACGTGCCTGATTGAAATCTCTTGAAAAGAGATAACCTGCAAAAAGAATCACTATCCGTGGATCTTCTTCCAAAAGATCCCTAAATGCGCTACCTCCGTATTTCGAACGGAATGAAGTATCTGCCATTTGCGAATAAGTTTGATATTCTCTTGGAAAAGCTAATGCCCATGCTTCATTTCTAGGCTCAAATTCTTCTATTGCATATCGGGGAACATTTAACAAATTAGCCTCTGCTCGTCTTTGAATTATGCTCGAGGCAAGTACTCCAAGAAAAAAGACAAGTAGCATTGTTATCCCAAAAATAACCCATCCAACCCATGGACGTTTTGTTATCAGTTCATTTAAGTTTGTTTTCATAAGCTTATATTTAATAAATTATTTATAAATTTTATTTAGCCAATCAGGAATATCTGGTTTGGGTACTGGTATAGTTCCGTAGGGACTTGAAGATAAACTTTTTACTGTTCCGTGAGGGACCTCTCTATGACAATCCCAACATCTTTTTCCTTTTCCTTGTGCTATTTCTTCAAGCGAAACATTTGTTCCTACCATAGAGTTTAAATTACTATGACAACGGATACAATTTTCCTGTACAACACTTTGTCCGGCTTGATGCATTCTTATTACTTGAGGATAAGTATTCAATGTAAAAATTGTAGCATGTCTCATTCCATCATTTGCTTTAAAATAATATTTTCTGAAAATATTATCATGCGGAACATGACAATCTACACAAGTAGCATGTTCCCTATGCGAAGAATGATGCCAGGTTACATATTGAGTTCTCATTATATGGCAATTTACACAAGTAGCAGGTTCTTCGGATAAATATGACCAACCTCTTGAAATATAGAAAACAAAAATAACGCTTCCTGTTAAAATCCCGAAAACTATTATGAAAAGTAATCTCCATTTGTGGGGAGGTGTAATGATTTTAATAAATTTTTTTATAATTTTCATAGCAAATTATCATTGTTCTACAAATTTAAAATTTATATCCTATTCCTGGTGCAAAATGCCAATTATTTTTTATTGAATAAAAAATAATCCCGGCAGTAAATTTTTTATAGCCTAATTGAAATCCTGTACCTAAGATTGGGGATAACGGCCCCTTGTCAATGTTTATATCATATTTGTAATTATATTTCAACGATGGAAACATGCCGGCAATAAAATATATTTTTCCACTCTGAATTTTTATGCCCGGGCCACCAAACGTGATATAAACATTTGATTTAAGATCTTTGGCCAGTAATATTTGCCCTGAATATTCTATCTTAATCTTTTCTTGTTTATTTGTTGGTTTTCCATCATTTGCATAAGCAAAAGTTACAAAAAAAATCGTTACAATTATTACTAAACATTGGTTTTTCATAATATTCCATGTATTTAAGTATTAAAATATTACTTCTGTTTTATAAAAAAATATTATTTTTGAATGTTAAATCGTAACAATTGTTACATTTTTAAAAATTCATTATTATGAATGAAATTTTTATCGAATCTCTTACTAAGCATAAGTTGTTCAAAGGCTTGACTAACAACAAAATATTGCAAATGTTTTCAGAAATAAAATACAATCTTAAGTCCTACGAGCAAAATGATTTAGTATTCCTTTATAATGATAAATGTAATGATTTGGTTATTTTATTAGATGGATGTTTACGATGTGAAATTTATAAGCCTAACGGTTCTTCTGTTGTTATAGAGGTACATAAAGCTCCGGCAACGATAGCTCCGGCATTTTTATTTGGGATAAAACGGCGTTTTCCTGTTAATGTTGTCTCTCTTAATAAATCAACTACAATGTTTATCTCGAGAAAAGTTTTTTTGGAGATTATATTTACAGAAAGTAAGGTTTTACAGAATTATCTTGATTTAATTTGTACAAAAACTCAAATTCTCTCTGAAAAACTCAGATTTCATTCTGTTTTTAACTTAAGGCAAAAGATTATATATTATTTAATAAATAACTGTGATTTAAAAGACGGGAAGTCAGTTAAATTGTCGGTTACATTAAAAGAACTTTCGGAGATTTTAGGAGTTGAAAGACCATCAATTTCTCGTGCAATAAAACAACTTTGTGATGAAGGCTTAATTTCGTATAGTTCAAAACAAATTAGGATTTTAAATCTGATAGAACTAAAACGAGAATTAGAATAACTCTATCTTTTTTTACATCTTATTGCTTCCCAAAATTTCTTTGTGCTTTGTTCTTTTGGATTATTCCCGTACTGGTAGAATTTCAGGTTTTTAATTTTATCAGGCAGGTATTGCTGATGGGTAAAATTGTCTTCGTAATTGTGCGGATACTTGTAATCAGCACCATAACCGATGTTTTTCATCAACTTTGTGGGAGCATTTCTTAAGTGCAGAGGTACAGGTAAATTACCGCTTTCTTTTACGCTATCTAAGGCTTTGTCAATGGCAATATATGCTGTATTGCTTTTCGGACTCGTTGCAAGATATATTGTTGTTTCTGAAAGAATAATTCTTGCTTCCGGCATTCCAATTTTACTAACTGCATCAAAACAGGCATTTGCAAGCAATAAGGCATTGGGATTTGCCAGTCCGATATCTTCGGCTGCTAAGATTATTAAGCGACGAGCTATGAATTTAATATCTTCGCCTGCATCAAGCATTCTAGCAAGCCAATACAACGAAGCATCAGGGTCTGATCCTCTGACTGATTTTATAAAGGCCGAGATAATATCGTAGTGATAATCGCCGGTTTTATCGTAAACAGTTATTTTTTCTTGCAGTTTTTCTGCTACAAACTTATTGTCAATAATAATTTCGCTACCGCTTTCCGAATTACAGATGATTTCGAGTATATTATAAAGTTTTCTTGCATCTCCACCGGAAAATCTGTAAAGTGCCTCCTTTTCAATAACTTTTATGTTTTTTTTTGATAATTCTGTATCATTTTTTAAGGCTTTTTCAATTAAAACATCCAGATCTTTTTCTTCGAGATGTTTTAAAATATAAACATGACATCGAGAGAGTAGGGGAGGAATTACTTCAAAAGATGGATTTTCGGTAGTTGCTCCAATTAAAACAACAGTTCCTTCCTCAACAGCTGACAATAAAGAGTCTTGCTGAGATTTACTGAAACGGTGAATCTCATCAATAAACAGTATTGGGGCTTTTGTATTAAACAAAGCATTCTTACGTGATTGCTCTATTACTTCACGCAAGTCTTTTACTCCACTGTTTATGGCACTTAGCGAGTAAAATCCTCGATAATTGACTGCTGAAATTATTTTTACAAGAGTTGTTTTTCCTACGCCCGGAGGTCCCCATAAAATCATGGAATGTAAATTGCCGCTTTCAATCATTTTACGGAAAGGACTATCAGGAGAACTGAGATGTTCCTGACCTACATACTCATCAAAATTTTTTGGTCTAAGACGTTCTGCAAGTGGTTTCACCAGTAAAAATTATTTTTTATGGTGTAAAAATAAGTAAAAATTATGATATTTGAGTTTATTCCACAATTTTAAAGCAATATTCAAAGCTTGATATTTTCTCTGACGAAGCTTTGGAAGTTGTTGATGCTCCTCGTGTAGTTCCTAAGCCTCCGCCTAATACATATTCAAAAATATTTGAGCTATCGCCTCTGGATGCAGTACCTCTGTTTGTTATTTGCTGAGTTATATTCATTGGTTTATCGGAACTTATAACTTTAAAGATTTCGTTTCCATAAGGAGGACCAAACATTATCAGCGTATTTTTAAGAACTGCCGACTCTCCGGGAGCAAGTGAATATTCACGTCCATCAGTATCATCTATAGTTGGAATTATGGGATTTATAAAACCGTCGGGTTGAATGTCAATGATATTGAAAAACGCCTTTTTACTTCCATGATTTGTTACTCTAATGACTGCATAATTGTCTGTTGAAAACGTCGGAATTCCGTTTTTATCCAATATTGACATTGAATCGAGATACTCTAAAATTTTAAAATCTCCGTCTTCATTAACAGTTGCTTTAACCGGGATGAGTTCCATAATAATATAATATCTGTCGTCGTAGTAATCCATGTCCTTGATAAGTTTTCCCTGAGAGTAATTTTGAATCGAGGAAAGTACATTTTTTATGAGATTTTCATCGCTTTGATCTGAAATGCTTTCGATCTCCTTATTATATATTGAGTTCACTATTCTGAAATTTTTTGCTCCTCTTGTTTTAGAAAAGTTTAGAGTTAATTCTGGATTTTCGTTGGAAATTTTTGCAAAAAATGAGGAGTTTATTTGTCTTTCAAGCATGCTTTTTAATTCGGGGTCGGTTTTTGAATCAATAGAAACATTAATGATTTTTTGAGGTGGTGTTTTCGAAATAGGATAAGCCCATGCTTCTGCAGTTGATTTAAATTTATATTTTTTTTCGAGAAGTACTGTTGAATAAAGATTTGTACTACTTATAACTTTACCCGTAGTTATAGTGTTATTATCGTCGGGTGATGTAACTCCGGGGATGGTAAAAGCAATATTACTTCCCGGGTTAATGCCGCCAATTTGCCCGACATTTATTTCTACAATTGAATCATTCTTTATTGATTTCAAAGTGAAATAAACAGGTGGGTTATTAAAATTTCCGTTGAACAAAACATAATCAATATCTCCTTCGATTGCAGGATTTTGATTAGGAGCTTTTGAACTCATTTCGGCAAGAATTTTTGCATAAATCTGCCGATATGTTTCTTCTCCTTTAATGTTGGAAAATGCTTTGTAAATGCAATAAGACAAAGAACCTACGGGATTATTATCTTCATCAAAAGTCTCGTAATTAAGTTCATTGGCAGAAGCTCCCGATATTACTATAAATTTTGCAAGATTTTCGTTTTTAATACCTCTAGTTTGTGTTTTACTGTTATCGTTTTGGTAAATGCCAAATCCTGTTTTGTCGTCGGAAACATTTTTAGGCGGATTCCAACCTTCGGGGACAAGTGGTGGTGCACCGCCGCGTACTTTTGCAGAACCTCTTGTTCCTGTTCCGGAATGGCAACAGTCCAGAAAAACCAGTACATGTCCTTGAGAGTCGAGTTTAGTCCTAAATTTGTTTATCCAGTCTCCTAATTCATCATCTCTGAAGTGTTTGCTGCCATCATATCCGGGAATCATTTTGTTGGGAGCATCATAGCAAACAAGGGCTTCGTCGAGACCGTCTATTTCGTCTCCATTATCATCAAAAATCTGTTGTCCGTGTCCGCTGTAATGAATTACAATTTGATCTCCTTCGCCGATTTTAGTAAATAGTTGATTAAAAGCATTAATAATACCTTGTTTTGTGGCCTCTTCATCAATAACGTAGATGATATTTTCGTTTGAAAAACCTATAGAAATCAAAGATTTTTCAATTAATTTTACATCATTTTGTGTGTTTATCGGATACCAACCCGTTTTTTCCTGATCATAATTTCCTACAGCAATAATAATTGCATATTTATCTCCATCGCTTTTCCCGAAGCAATGAATTACTATTAAAAGTAAAATCAGGAAAATATTACTTTTTTTCATAATTTTTATTTTAAAAGCAAACAGAACCAATTTGATCCTGTTTGCCTCGTTGAACTAAAAATCCTGACCGTCAGATTTTTTAATTTCTTGTTCTTCGCTTTCTTCCATTTTTAACAGAAATTGTTCATTGCATTCTCCTTCGCTAAACCATTGATAGGTGTCGCCAATTGTTCGACAATAAACTTCTTCAAAACTTTTCGGTAAAACTACTGATGAAGTTTCCCATGGATTTAATCTTCCTCTATAAACTTTGTCAATCCATACATCAATGTAAAAGCCTGTCCAGTTGTCTAATTTGACTACACATCCACCCCTTGATAAAGCAGGTTTTTCAATAAAAACATCGGTTGTCGGTATTACATACTCAGAAACACCTCTCGACTGAGTAACTTTTTTTGCCGTTAAAACAGTTTGAGCATTTAAACTGTTAAAAATGAAAATAAATAACACAATAATAGCAGATAAAGCAAATTTTGTTTTCATAATACAAATATTAAATTAAACAATGCAAAATTATTTATAAAATTAAAATTTAAACAAAAAACAAGCCAAAAATTAAAAAAGAAAAAATTTTTTGTATAATTTTCAAAAATATGAAAAATAAATGTAAAGATAATTTAAGCTCCTAAAATTCCTTTTACGGCATCAGCGATAAGTTTGCTTTCTGTTCTACCTGCCAGGCGTTTGTTTGCTTCAGCCATAACTCTGCCCATATCTTTTAATGAACTTGCTCCAAGTTCGGTAACAATTTTCTGAACTTCTTCTTTTAATTCTTCCGGACTTAATTGTTTTGGCAAATATTGGCTTATTATTTGTGCTTGAAATTCTTCGGTTTCGTAAAGGTCAGGTCTGTTTTGTGTGCGGTATATTTCCGCTGCATCTTTTCTTTGTTTTATCAATTTTTGCAAAATCTGAACCTCTTTTTCATAAGTTAACTCTGAATTTCCTCCGTCGGTTTTTGCTAGAAGAAATGCTGCTTTAACTGCACGCAAAGCCTCGAGTTTTTCTTTTTCTTTGGCTAGCATTGCCTTTTTAATGTCTTCGTTAATTTGTTCAAAAATGCTCATAACAATTAATTTTATATGTTAGTATTATTTTTTTTTCTTTCAATTGCGGGCTGTCCTTCCAAAAAGTCAAGATAATCTGAATTATTTAAATCAGTAATATCTTTAACGTGAGTAAAATTGTTCTTATTTATGTCAGGAATGGCTTCGTCTTCTTCAAGATTTTGAGGGAATTCAATTTCTAATTCTATTGGAGTACCATCAGAACTAATTACCGGATTATTTTCTGATGGTTCATCCGAAATGGTATTGCTTATTACATCATCAGGATCGTCACCTAGAGAAATGGTAATAGTTTTTTTATTATCATTTTTTTCTTTTTTGTTTTCGTACATTTGTTCATAGGTTGCAAAACCGGTAGCAATAATAGTTACACTTATTTCTTCGCCCATGCTGTCGTCGAAACCGGTTCCCCATATTACATTAGTATCTTTTCCGACAACTTCTTTGAAATATCCGGTTATTCTTCCGAATTCAGCCATTGTAAGTTCATGTTCACCTGTAGAACTGATGATGTTGAGAAGAATATTTTTAGCTCCTCTAATGTCGTTATCGTTAAGAAGCGGCCATTCGAGAGCACTTTTTATAGCTTCTAAGTCTCTGTTTTCGCCTTTTGCTCTTGACGAACCGATTATTGCTACACCGCTGTTCTTCATTACAGTTTTTACATCTTCGAAGTCAACGTTGATATAGCCCGGAATGGTGATAATTTCCGCAATTCCTTTGGTGGCTGTTGCCAAAATTTCGTCGGCTTTTAAGAAGGCCTCACTGAATTTTAGATTGTTGTAGATGTCATACAATTTTTCGTTGTTTATTACCAACAGAGCATCTACAAATTCACGCATCTTTTCAATCCCTTCTTTTGCCTGATTTATTCTTGTTTCGCCTTCGATTAAGAAAGGAATAGAAACAATACCTATTGTAAGAATATCTCTTTCATGTGCAGCTTCGGCAATAACCGGAGCGGCTCCTGTGCCTGTACCTCCTCCCATACCCGCTGTTATAAATACCATTTTAGTGTTATTGTCCAGTATTGCTTCGATTTCAGACAGACTTTCTATAGCAGCCTGACGACCTCGTTCGGGATTGTTTCCTGCACCTCTTCCTTCGGTAAGTGTTTTTCCGAGAGTTATTTTTGTGCTTACAGGACTGTAATTCAAGGCTTGAGCATCGGTATTACAAACAATAAAATCAACACCTTTTACGCCCATTTTAAACATTTGATTAACTGCATTGCTACCGCCTCCACCGACACCAATAACTTTGATTATCGAGGACTCTTCTCTAGGTATGTTGAATTCTATTTCGTCGAACATGGCTTACAATTTTTTATGTTAATATTATTCTTCGTCATCAAAGAGTTTTGTCATTCTGTTTTTTAGTTTATTCAAAAAACTTTCGTCCGGATTTTTCGGTGTTTTATTTTTTTCTTTACTTTTTTCTTCTTCAGTATTCAAATTTTCGATTGCTGATATATTTTCTACATCTTTAGTGTCTTCGGAATGAATACCTTTAATAAGTAATCCTACTGCTGTTGAATATTGAGGTTGATTTATTATTTCAGAATACTGTCCTGAAATGTAGTCTGTTGGAAGAGCTATTCTTACATCGTTAGCTGAAATATATTTTGTGAGTTGTTTTAGATTCTTAAGCAGAGAGCCTCCTCCTGTCATTACTATTCCTCCTGCAAGTTTTTCACGTATTCCGCCTGTTTCTATCTGAAACATTATGGCATGAATAATTTCCTCCATTCTGGCCTGAATAGTTTCGTTAAGTTCGTAATGAGAAAATTCCACAGGTTCTCTTCCTTTTAATGGTTCCACTGAGATTTTAACATCTTCTTGATGTTTTTCCGCTAAAGCATACCCGTGTTTTATTTTTAGTTCTTCGGCTTGTTTTTCAAGTATTCCGAACCTGTTTTTTATATCAATTGTAACAGTATTACCGCCTATTGGGATAACTGCAGTGTGTATAATTTTTCCGTTTTTAAAAATAGCAAGGTCGCTTGTGCCACCGCCAATATCAATCATAGCAACTCCTGATTCTTTTTCCTGCTTTGTTAGCACTGCTTCTGCTGAGGCTAATGGTTCAAGAATCAGTGCTTTAATTTTTAATCCTGCTAAAGCTACACATTTTTTTATGTTATTAACCATTGACATCTTTCCGCTGATAACGTGAAAATTACCTTCAAGCAAGTTAGCGGTCATCCCTATGGGGTTTTCAATACCTGTGGTTTTATCAACGATATAGCTTTGTGGTATTATTTCAAGAATTTCCTCTCCCGGATCAGTAATTTGATTTTTCATTTTGTTGTACAACATGGAAAGGTGCTCGCCCTTTATTACCTTGTCAGGAGTATCTATAACTATACTGCAACGGTTTTTGGTTCCCATAACGTGTTGCCCTGCAATACCCACATATACTTCGCTCAACTCTATACCACAGTCTTTTTTTATAGTATTTAAAACTGTTGTGATAGAGTTAACGGTTTCATCAATGTTTAATACTGCCCCTCTTTTAATACCTTTGGAAGGCGTGGTGGCAAAGGCTACAACTTCAATTTTATCACTGAAAATTTTTCTACCTGCTATTGCAGCAATTTTTGTTGTTCCAATATCAATTGCTCCGATTATTTCTGAGTTGTTTAACATAGTGTTATCTTTTTTTACAAATTACCTGATTAGAAAATTTTAAATTTATTGATTTATATTTATTCCAATCTGTGAGTGAAAAACCTTTACTGTACATTGCCTCTAATTTCCCGAGTTTGTATTTGTAATTTTCCGGACCACCAAGGATGATTATGTGTTCTCCAACTCGTGGAACTAATTCTATTTCGTTATTTTCATTAATATATATCTGCTCAAATTGATATTTCCATAAGTCGTGATTATTGATATAATTAACCATTTCATAAATTTCGTTAAACGAATAACCATATTGTTCACGAAATGCTATTCCTTCTGATGTAAAAACCGATTTGAATAAATTTTCATCTATGTTTCCGTTTACAACAATTACATTTGCAGTATAGTCAGGACAAATATCCACAATTTTAAAATCATCATCTACATAATAGCTATTATTTGTGGAGCAAACCACCCTCATTATCGGATTACGTTGTTGAATTTCAATATAAACTTTTCCCTTTATATCATGATACACTTGAGCTTCTTTTACTCCATTAAGAGTTTCAATCAAGTTTTCAATTTTTTCAAAATTAAGACTATCCAGTAAAGTTTGATTCAAAATTATGTTATTAGTTTTCAACAAGTTTTCAATAATTTCGTTGTTAACAAACTTATGATTATTGTCTAACAAAATTACCAAATCTGTACACCTTTGTTTGGACTTTTGTTTGATTGCAAAGCCCAGAACAAAAATCATCCAGAGACCGATAATGAGAATCTTTAATATTTTAAATATTAGCTTCTTCATTGAGTAAGGTTGTTTTTATTGGTTGAACAAGCATATCAATATCACCGGCTCCCATAGTAAGAACTATTTCTTTGTCTAAATTTTTTAAAATTTTGGTAAGCTCTTGTTTTGAACAAAGCAGTTTGTTTTGAATATTTAAATTCTCAAGAATCAAATCCGATTCTACTCCCGGAATAGGTAATTCCCGTGCAGGATAAATCGGCAATAAAATTACTCTGTCGCACAAGTCCAGACTACGAGCAAATTCTTTGTAGAAGTCTCTTGTTCTGGAATACAGATGGGGTTGAAAAATGCCTGTTATATGTTTTTTCGGGTATAGTAATCGTACTGATTTAACAAAAGCTTCTATTTCACTAGGGTGGTGGGCATAGTCATCTATATACACCAGATTTTTTGAATTTATTATATAATCGAAACGTCTTTTTATTCCTTGATATGTTTCCAAACCTTTTCTTACAGAATCTTCATCAATATTATTTACTAAACACAAAGCCGCTGCAGCCAGTGCGTTTTCAAGATTATGATTGCCTCCAATTTGATATTTAATGTTTTTGATGGAACCTGCCGGATGTTGAATATCAAAATAGCAATAACCATTTTCGTATTTGATGTTTTTTAATGAAAAATCATAATCTTCATCAAAGATGGAATAACGGAATACTTTTATTGAACTGTTGACTTTCTTTTGAAAATCAACATCCACATGATTGCTTAAAAGTAAGCTTCCTCCCGTTTTTATTTGATTTGCAAATTTCAGATAAGCATTATAGAGGTTTTCGTAAGTGTGATATATATCCAGATGGTCGGGTTCAATGTATGTTATTACAGCTGTAGCCGGAAATAATTGATGAAAAGACCTGTCGTATTCATCGGCTTCTGCTACAACAAATTCCGATTCAGGATGGTTTATAAAATTTGAATTTATATTTTTTAATATTCCTCCCAAAAATGCCGAACATTTTTTATGGGTTTGAAGTAAAATATTTGTGCAAATTCCTGACACAGAAGTTTTTCCGTGACTTCCGGCAATAGCAATTGCATATTTTTGGTTTGCAATCATTCCGAGAATCTGAGCTCGTTTGTAAATAGAAAAATTTTGAGATTTGAAAAATTGAAATTCCATGTTTTCCTGTGGAATAGCAGGAGTAAATACTACGATAGAATCGTCAGGATTTTTAAATATTTCGGGAATAAGATTTATGTTTTCTTCGTAATGTATGTTTATGCCAAAGTTTTCAAGCATATCGCATAGTTCGGATTTAACTCTGTCGTATCCTGCAACATTGTATCCGGCAAGTTTGAAATATTGAGCTAACCCGCTCATTCCAACGCCTCCGATTCCAAGGAAATATATGTTTTTGATATTATTTTCCATACACTAACGAATAAATTTCATCTGCAATTATTTCAGCAGAATTTCTAACTGCTAATTTTTTTATGTTTTCAGAAAGCATTTTTTTCATTTCTTGATTTTCAGTAAGTTCCAAGGCTACATCTACAAGTTTTTCTGAAGCTTCTTTATCTTTAATCAGAATGGCAGCATTTTTTTCGACTAAAGCCATAGCGTTTTTAGTTTGGTGGTCTTCTGCAACGTTAGGAGAGGGGACAAGTATGACAGGTTTTCCTACAACGCACAGTTCAGAAATTGTTCCTGCTCCTGCTCTGGAAATAATTATATCGGCAGCAGCAAAAGCATAATCCATCTTATATATAAAATCGGTGATTACAATGTTTTTTAAATTATCAGGATTTGACTTTACAGCAGTTTCGAAATATGTTTTTCCTGTTTGCCAAATTAATCCGATGTTTTTCTCGTAAATTTTAATTAATCCTGATTGTATGCTTTCGTTTATTGTTTTTGCTCCTAAACTTCCGCCAACAACAAGAATTACCGGGATGTTATGTTCTAAGCCAAAAAAATTACGAGCTTCGATTTTGTCGGCATTCAGGTTTTCAATCTCTTGACGTATTGGATTACCGGTTTTAATGATTTTATTTGCGGGAAAATATTTTTCCATATTATCATATGCCACGCAAATTTTCTTTACTTTTTTTGCCAGTAATTTGTTGGTGATGCCTGGATAAGAGTTTTGTTCCTGAATAATGCATTGTACTCCCAAAGATGAGGCAGCACGTAGAGCCGGACCGCTGGCATATCCACCAACACCAACAGCTACATCAGGCTTAAATTGTTTAACGATTTTTCGGGCTTTGAAATAACTTTTCAGGGTTTTGAAAACAAATTTTATCAAATCCGGAGAAAGTTTTCGGCTTAGTCCCATTACAGGCAATCCAATGATTTTATATCCTGCAGCGGGGACTTTTTCCATTTCCATTCTTCCTTCGGCCCCAACAAATAAAATTTCGGTGTTGGGATATTTACTTTTCAGAGCGTTGGCAATAGAAATGGCCGGGAAGATATGACCTCCCGTTCCTCCGCCACTTATCAATATTTTAAGATTCTTTTTCTGCATCGGGTTCTGTATTTGGTTCTGCGTTATTGATTACTTCTATAGGATTTTCTGTTTTGTTTTTGTCCTCAGCAGAAAGAGCTTCGGCTTGCATTTTTTCTTCAAGTTCTTTTTGTTCAACTTCTCTGCTAACACTCAATATTATACCGAAAGCAACACCGGTGAAAAATATTGAAGTTCCTCCGTAACTTATAAATGGCAGAGGCTGACCTGTTACCGGAAAAACATTTGTTGCAACTGCCATATTTGACAATGCTTGTGTAACAATCAAAATTGACATTGAGGCAGTGATGTAAATTCCAAACTTTCGTCCGGCCTTTTTAATGATTCTTCTGGCTCTTAAAAACAGAAACAGATAAAGCATCATTATGGGGATAACTCCGATTACAAGCCCAAGTTCTTCGGTGATAATTGCAAAAATATAATCAGAATATGGATTAGGCAGAATATTGCGTTGGATGGATTTACCGGGTCCTTTACCAAAAAGTTTTCCTGTTGCAACGGCAATTTTTGAGTGTGTTTGTTGAATGTTTTCGGGTTTATTCGGGTCTCTGAAGGTTTCAATACGATTGTTCCAGGTTTCGATTCTGCCTACGTCTTTAAATGTTTTTATGGCAGCAAAAAGTAATAATACTAGACCTATAGTTATTAAAAAGGTTATGGCTAAATTTTTAAACCCGACTTTTCCAAGAAAAACTAAAATCATACTAACTCCAAAAAGTAGTACTCCGGTTGATAAATTTGCTACCGTTATCAGCCCACAGGTAATTAAAATGGGGAAAAAAATATTTTTAAGGTATTTCAAGGTGTTTTTATTTTCTTCTTCTTTAAGAGTAAGATTTCTTGATAAAAACATAAGTAATGCAATTTTTGCAAAATCGGAAGTTTGAAAAGTTATTCCTCCCGGTAAAAGTAGCCATCTGCGAGCGTCGTTAATGTTTAATCCCCAAATTAAAGTGACTATAAGAAGGAAAATAGAAAGATACCAGAGAAAAACAGAAGGTTTACTGAAGTATTTGTATGGAACTTTTGAAATCATAAGAGCAACAGAGGTTCCGATAGCTAAAATTATAATTTGTCGGAATAAATATTTACTGGCGTTAATGCCGCTGGCGTCATAAGCCAATTGAGACGAGGCACTGTAAACCGAAATTATGGAGTAAAAGCAAAGTAATAGCATTATTCTCCAAATTCCTTTATCGCCTTCAAATATTTTTTGTCTTTTTTGTTCCATTACAACGACCTCACTGCTAATTTAAATTGAGTTCCACGGTCTTCGTAATTATTGAACAAATCGAAACTTGCACAAGCCGGTGAGAGTAGGACAGTGTCTCCTTTTTTTCCGAGACGATAAGCTGTCATAACTGCTTCGGGCATGCTTTTAGTATCAACAATTACAGGAACAATTCCTTCGAAAGCCTTGTGTAAAGGTTCATTGTTTAAACCAAGGCAAACGATAGCTTTTACTTTTTTCTTAACTAAATCTGTTAGCATCGAGTAATCGTTTCCTTTATCTATTCCGCCGGCAATCCATATTATCGGAGCTTCAACAGACTCTAAAGCATACCATGCTGAATTAACATTAGTTGCTTTTGAATCATTTATAAACATAATTCCGTGAACACTTATAACCGGCTCTAAGCGGTGTTCAACATTTTTGAAATCCATCAAACTTTCACGAATAACTTCTTTGGTGATGTTTAAAGCTCGTGCAACAATTCCTGCTGCCATTGAATTGTAAACGTTATGTTTTCCTTTGATTGAAATTTCGTCTATAAACATTTTAAAATCTGATTTTTTGTTAAATACATAATTTATTTGGTCGAATTCTAAATATGCTCCATTTTCAACCTCGGTTTTACGTTGAGAAAATTCAAATTGTTTTGCTAAAATTTCTCTTTTGTTTATTTCGTTGATTATGGTTTCATCGTCGCTGCAGTAAATAAAAAGGTCGTCTTTTGTTGTATTATTAAGAATTCTGAATTTAGAATCAACATAGTTTTGAAATTTGTAGTCGTACCTGTCGAGGTGGTCGGGAGTAATATTCAGCAAAACTGAGAGTTCACTTTTGAAATCGTACATATTGTCGAGTTGAAAGCTGCTGAGTTCTATTACGTAGTAATCAAAGTTTTCGGTAGCTACCTGATATGCAAAACTTTTTCCAACATTTCCTGCTAAGCCTACATTTAGACCGGCTTTTTTAAGAATGTGATATGTGAGCATAGTTGTAGTTGTTTTGCCGTTACTTCCGGTAATACAAATTTTTATAGCATTGGTATAGCGAGCAGCAAATTCAATTTCGGAAATTATTGGAATACTCAAAGATTTTAGTTTTTGAATAAGAGGAACACTGTCGGGGATACCCGGAGATTTTATAATTTCGGTTGCGTTGAATATCAACTCTTCGGTGTGTTGTTTTTCTTCGAAAGCAATTTCATACTTGTTAAGAATTTTTTTGTATTTATCGGGGATTTCTGCTTTGTCGGAGACAAAAACATCAAATCCTTTTACTTTGGCCAAAACCGCAGCACCAGTTCCGCTTTCTCCCGAGCCTAAAATTACTATTCTCTTGTTCATTGTTTATCTGAGTTTTAGGGTTATTATTGAAATTACTGCCAGCAAAAGAGAGATAATCCAGAATCTTGCAACAATTTTTGGTTCGGGATATCCCTTTTTCTGATAATGATGATGTAATGGTGCCATAAGGAAAATTCTTTTACCAGCTCCGTATTTTCGTTTTGTATATTTAAAATAGCTAACCTGCAACATCACAGAAACACTTTCGGCGAAAAATATCCCGCACAATACCGGTATTAATAGTTCTTTTTTGATAATAATAGCAAAAACAGCAATGATGCCACCGATTGTTAAACTTCCTGTATCGCCCATGAAAATTTGAGCCGGAAAAGAATTATACCATAAAAATCCAATAAGAGCACCAATAAAGGCAGCCATATAAACAACCAATTCTCCCGAGTTTGGTATATACAAAATTTGTAAGTATTCGGCAGCAATTCTGTTACCGGAAACATATGCCAAGATACCGAGTGTAGCACCAATTATCGCCGATGAACCTGCCGCCAACCCATCGAGACCGTCGGTGAGGTTTGCTCCGTTTGATACTGCCGTAACTATTAAAATTACTGCAAGAATGAAAACAATCCAACCGATTTTTTCGGCATTATCTCCTAAAAACCAAACAATTTTTGAATAATCAAATTCATTATTCTTGAGGAATGGTATTGTGGTTTTTGTGGATTTTATATCGCAATATTCGATAAACTCTGCACAGTTAGGATTATTGACTACTTCGGTAATTTCTTCGTTTTGATATTCTACAACTTTTTTTGTTCTTACAACAACATCATCGGAGAAATACAAAATTCCGCCAACTATGAATCCCAGCACGATTTGTCCAATGATTTTAAATTTTCCTTTAAGCCCGTCTTTATTTTTTCGTTTTATTTTCAGAAAATCATCGAGAAACCCAATAAATCCCAACCAAACTGTTGTAATAAGCATTAAGATTACGTAAACATTATTGAGTTTAGCAAAAAGCAGAGTTGGGATTATTGTAGCAAGAATAATTATAATTCCTCCCATGGTTGGAGTTCCGCGTTTTTGCATTTGTCCTTCGAGGTCGAGGTCACGGATTTCTTCGCCAATTTGTTTTTTTTGCAATAACCTGATAATCTTTTTCCCGAAAAATATTCCTATTATCAAGGAAAAGATAACAGCCATACCTGCACGGAAGGAAATGTATTCAAAAACTCCCGCTCCCGGAACTCCTAATTGATTGAAATATTTGAATAAATAATAAAGCATAATTTTAACTATTTAGATATTGGTTTAAAATTTCTTTATCGTCGAAATGAAGTTTTACTCCGTTTATTTCTTGATAAGTTTCATGACCTTTACCGGCGACGAGAATGATGTCTCCTGGATTAGCCATTTTACAAGCTGTTTTTATTGCCTGCTCACGGTTTGTGATTCGTAAGCATTTTTTTTCTGTTATTTTATTAAGTCCTTTTTCCATATCATCCAGAATATCCTCGGGATTTTCGGTTCTTGGATTATCAGAAGTTAAGATTACGAGATTGCTCATTTCTGCAGCTATTTTTGCCATCTCCGGACGTTTAGTTTTATCGCGATCGCCACCTGCTCCAACAACTGTAATAATGTTTGTATATCCTTTGCTTATTTCTGTGATTGTTGCAAGTACATTCTTTAATGCATCAGGAGTGTGAGCATAATCAACAATGCCTGTAATGTTGTTTTTCCCGTGGATTGTTTCGAATCTGCCGGAAACAGGTCGTAACTCTGAAATTGCCTGTAAAACTTCTTTTTGCGGAAAATCAAGCAATATTGCTGCTCCATAAATTGCAATTAAATTGTAGGCATTAAATTTTCCTGTAAGTTTTGTCCATACTTCGTTTGAATCAATTTTTAATAACATTCCTTCTGCCAGCATTTCGAGAATTTCTGCCTTGAATTCTGATAAAGAATTGAGAGAGTAGGTATGTTTTTGGGCTTTGCTGTTTTGTAGAATAACAGCACCGTTTTTATCATCGAGGTTAGTAAGTGCAAAAGAATCTGCCGGGAGCATATCAAAAAACATTTGCTTAGCACGGACATATTCTTTAAAAGTTTTATGAAAATCCAGGTGGTCATGAGTAATGTTAGTAAATATTCCTCCAGAGAAATGCAGTCCGGCAACTCTATTTTGTACAGTAGAGTGCGAGCTAACTTCCATAAAACAATAATCGCAACCGAGGGTTACCATTTGGTTGAGATAATCATTAAGCCTGATTGGGTCGGGAGTAGTATGTGTAGAATCAATTTTTTTTCTGTCAATAAGAACTTTAATTGTAGATATTAGTCCGGATTTATAACCCAGTTTTTGAGTTAATTCATACAAACTTGTTGCAATGGTAGTTTTTCCGTTTGTTCCTGTAACTCCGATAAGTTTTAGTTTTTTTGAAGGATTGTCGTAAAATTCGGATGCAATAATACCAAGAGCATAAGATGAATCTTTAACGACGAGGTATGATGTTTTTGAGTTGATTTTTTCGGGCAGTGTCTCGCAAACAATGAGTTTTGCACCCTTTTCTATTACCTGTTCGATATAATTGTGCCCGTCGGTTTTAGTTCCTTTAATTGCAATAAACGCATAATTTTCCTCAACTGTTCTTGAATCAAAACTTATATTTGAAACAGTGCAGTCGTTGTTTATTATTTCAGTTAAAAAATTCAGTTTATTTCTTAGCTTTAAAATGTTCATAATTCTAAAGTTAATGTTATTACATCTCCTTTTCTAAACTCTGTACCTGGAGCAGGATTTTGACTGATAATCTTTCCTCTTCCTTTTATTATCACTTTAAGTCCTAATTGTTCGAGCAGGAAAACTGCATCTTTAGCACCCATATTTATTACGTTCGGAATTTTTGTTATATCACTGAAAGAAACCGGAGCGAAAGTAACTGTACTGTCAATTTTATTACATAATATCCAATCAGTATTTACAATTCTTTCGGCATTTGTTTTGATTTTCAGCCAATCATAAACCTTTTGAGTTTCAGCTTTATTTCCTTTAAAAGCTCTTGGTACTGTCTTACCAACAGTTGCATTTAAAGATGAAGTATGAAATTTAGGATTTGTGGCATAAATTTTATCGGCAATATCTTTGAAAACAGGTCCGGCAACTACCGACCCGTAAAAACCATTTTCACGAGGATAATAGATCGAAACTATACAACTGTATTGAGGGTCGTCGGCTGGGAAATATCCAACAAATGAAGAATGATAACCGTGTTGCTTGTTACGCCCGTAATCTATCTGAGCAGTTCCTGTTTTTCCGGCGATTTTATATTGATTTGATTTAATATTTTTGGCTGTACCGTTTTCAACAACGCCTTCGAGCATTGGTTTAATCTTTTCTAATGTTTTTTTTGAGCAGATTTGTTCATCAATAATTTCAGGTTTAAATTCTTTAACAATTTTACCTCTGAATGACAAAGCCTCAACAAAAATTGGTTTTACAAGAGTTCCGTTATTTGCAATAGCATTATAAAATGCTAAAATTTGCAGAGGAGTTATTTGTAGTTCGTACCCTATTGCCATTTGTGTTAGTGATAATTTTGACCATTCCTTTTGTCCTGGCTTGTGTATTACTGGAACTGCTTCGCCTCTTATAACAACGCCAAGAGGCTTATCCAGATGCAGGCGAGATAGTCCGTTAACATATTTCAATGGTTGATGGCGGTAATATTTATCAATGATTAACGATATTCCAACGTTAGATGAAACCTCAAAAGCTCTTGCAATACTGATGGTTCCGTAAGCAGCATCACCGGAATCTTTAACTTTTTTGCCGAAAAAGAAAGTAAAACCTCTGCCGGTTTCGACCAAATCTTCAGGATTGGCATAACCGTCTTCGAAAGCGACGATAACTGAGGCTAGTTTAAATGTTGAGCCGGGGTCTATAGCGTGAGCTATTGCAAAATTTTGTTCTTCGTAATAATAACCTTCGGGATGTTTTTTTAAGTTTGCAATAGCCCTTACTTTACCTGTTTTAACTTCCATAACAACAACAGTTCCAAATTCTGCATTATGTTTTATGAGCTGTCTTTCTAAGGAAGTTTCGGCAACATCTTGAAGTGATATATCAATTGTTGTTATTAAATCCATGCCGTCTTTTGGTTCAACATATTTTGCATCTTCAACCGGCATCCAGATATTTCCAGGGAGTCGTTCTTTTACGGTATATCCGGCTTTACCTCGTAATTCAGCATCAAAAGCATCTTCGAGCCCAACGCCTTTTCTGCCTTCGCTTGCAACAGTTCCAATAGTTCTTCTTGCAAGAATTCCGAAAGGCATTTCTCTTTCATATTTTTTTTGATAAACAAAACCTCCTTTAATTTTACCTTTACGTAATAGTGGAAAATTTTGCATTTTTTTAAAGTCAGAATAACTTAACTTATTACTAAACTTTAAGTATCTCTTACCACTATCGCGGGCATTTATCAAATCATTTTTCCATTCTGTTTTTGTCTTATTCGGTAATAATTGTGATAAACAAAAAGCCAGAGAATCTAAATTTTCATTAAATATTTTTTGTGTTATAGCTTCACAGTTGGGGTCTATACCTACTTCGAAATAAGCCACTGAAGTTGCCAGCAGTTTTCTGTCGTAAGAATAAATGTCGCCTCTTGTTGGTTCAATTGATGTATATATTCGGGTGGATTTAAGTGATTTTTCAATTAATTCTTTGTCATAGAAAAATTGGAGATAAATAATTTGCCCTATAATAACAATTCCGAAAATCCCATATAAAATATACAGGATATTCAGTTTTAACAATATGTTATTACGGTCATTCATTCTTCTATATCTATTTTATATTCAATTTTTTGATGAGGCGATTTTGGTTCGATAAGTGTTGAATTATTTTCCCGAAGTTTTTCAATTACTTTATCTATTCGGCTACTTTTCATTAGTTTAGCTTGAATCTCAATTTTTTGAGCTCTTAGGTCTTCTATTTCTTTTTTTGTTTTTTCTGTTTCGATAAATACCGATTCGGCATGATATCGATTTGAAATATATGCCAATCCGAGCAAAAAAAGCAAAAGAATATAAGGTATCTGTTTGCGAAGAAAATCGCTGGCGACAATTGAGCCTGTGATTAGCCCTTTTATGGTTTCGCGAAACTGACTGTTGTTTTTCTTTTCTTTCATAACCTTTCTGCTATTCTTAATTTTGCACTTCTCGACCTTGGATTATTGTTCATTTCTTCATCCGAAGGAATTATTACTTTTTTATTTACTTGTAAAAAATCAGTTTTTATGTTTCCAAATCTGTCGGTAATCAAATTTCCATCAAAGTTTCCATACTTAATGAAATTTTTAACTACACGATCTTCGATTGAGTGATAAGTAATGGTTACAAGTCGTCCTCCGATTTTTAATGATTCACGAGCAGCAAAGAGAAACTCTTTTATTGATTCAATTTCTTGATTGACTTCGATACGGAGTGATTGAAATACCTGAGCAAAAAATTTGTTTTCTCTTTGTTTTTGTGTTAATTGGCGTATTAAATTCAAAAATTCTTCGACAGTTTCAATATTTTTTGTTTCGCGATAACTTATTATTATTGAAGCCAGTTTATATGCACGGTCAACTTCTCCGTAATTTTTAAAAATATATGTTAATTTTTCGTGTGAATAATAATTCAGAATTTCTTTTGCTGTGAGTTTTTGAAGCTTGTTCATTCTCATATCGAGTTCGCCGCCCAATCTGAAAGAAAATCCACGGTCTATATTATCAATCTGATATGATGAAATTCCAAAATCTGCAAGGATTCCGTCAACTTTTTCTATTCCTGCGTAACTGAGATAATTACGTAAAAATCTGAAATCACCTTGATATAATTTAAAACGATTGTCGCTTAAAGAATTTTTGAGAGCGTCATTATCACGGTCGAGAGCAATTAGAAGTCCATTTTTTCCGAGTTGTTTGAGAATTTCACGAGAATGACCACCCCCACCAAAAGTGACGTCAACATAAATTCCTTGTGGATTTATGTTCAGTCCGTTGATACTTTCAGTGAGCATTACAGGTACGTGATATTCCATAACATTTATTCTTCGGTGTAAAACTTAAAGTCTCCTCCAAGTATGTCGTTAGCCATGTTTACATACTCTTCATTACTTAATCTACGTTTTTCGTATTCTGCCTTGTCCCAGATTTCGATTTTTCCCTCCTGTCCGGCAAAAACAAGCTCTTTTTCGGCTCCGATTTCATTCAGCAACCTTTTGGGAATTAACAAACGACTGCTGTTGTCGAAAAATAATTCGGCAGTATCTCTGTAATATTCTCGTAAAAAACTCGAATGTTGCTTATTAAAAGGATTTAACTTCTTTTTCAAAATCGAAGTTTGATTGTCCCATTCTTTCATGGGATATAGCAGAAGACATTTCTCGTATATGTCTCTTTTGATAACAAATCCTTTAGCAATCTCCTCGCCCGGAATTTTTCTCTTCAGAGGTGCCGGAAAGATTACTCTTCCTTTGTTATCAAGTTTTGCAATGTATTCTCCAACAAACATGTTAATCGCGATTAAACTTGTTTCAAAAATATATATATTATTCCCCATTTTAAAACATTTTACTACATTTTTATCCACATTGTTAATAACTTTTTTAGCAAAATTTTGCAAGTTGTTGAAAATCAAAGATTTTTGTTTTTTAAATTTGAATTATTTAATTTGCAGTAATTAACAAATTTGAAATATGATTACGGAAAAGGATAATACGATTTTAAGTGTTGACGTTAATGAGATACTAAAACAAAAAAATCCCCGATTGCATGAAAGATTGCCTGGTTTTGTTATTAGCTTGTTGAAAAGAATAATACACGAAAAGGAGATTAACGAATTTCTTCGGAAATATCCGGGTGTACAGGATATGGAATTTGTAAGGGCTGTGTTGGAGTTTATGGATGTTAAGTATTCAGTTGAAGGCTTGGAGAATATTCCCGAAGGCGGCAGATATGTTTTTGCGGCAAATCATCCATTAGGTGGACTCGAAAGTTTGGTGATGATGGAAATTATCTCGACTAAATTCGAGAAATTTGTTTTTGTTGTTAACGATATTTTAATGGCTCTAAAACCTTTATCGAATTTGTTTTTACCTGTGAATAAACATGGTAGTCAGTCACGAGATTCTCTAAAAAAACTTAACGAATGTTATGCTTCCGAGAATCAGATTTTATTTTTTCCGGCAGGATTGGTTTCACGCAAACAGGGAAGAATCATAAAAGACCTTAAATGGCAAAAGACTTTTATAGCCAAAGCAGTTGAATATCAAAGAGATATTGTGCCGGTTTTTATTGAAGGACGCAACTCGGGATTTTTTTATTTTTTGGCCAATTTTCGTAAATTTTTAGGAATAAAAGCCAATATCGAAATGTTGTTTTTACCGCACGAAATGTTTAAACAAAAAGGAAAAACTATAAGATTTGTTTTTGGAAAGCCAATATCATACAATTTTTTCGATAGCAGTAAATCATATACTGAGTGGGCTGAGTATTTGCGAGAATTAACTTATTCGTTAGAAAAAAAATGAGAATTTTAAAAAAAATAAAAAATATTAAAATATTTTTGTGATGAAGTAATTATATAAAGTATTCGGATATGACTTTAATGAAGCCGGTAATACCTCCGGTAGAAAAGGAATTGCTAATATCGGAGTTGAATAAAGATAAATTACTACGCAAATCTAATTTTGGTAGTACCGAGATATATGTTTTTACACATCGTGATTCTCCTAATTTAATGCGAGAAGTCGGTCGCTTGCGAGAAATTACTTTCAGGTTGGCAGGCGGAGGTACAGGAAAAGAACTTGACATTGATGAGTATGATATATCGGAGGACCCTTATTTTCAATTGATAGTTTGGGACCCTGAAGAAAAGGAAATTATAGGAGGTTATCGTTATATTCTTGGTGAAACTGTGCTTGATGACCCTGAATCCAAACTTGCCACTTCTCATATTTTCGAGTTTTCAGAAGAATTTCTTTCCGATTATCTGCCATATACCATTGAGCTTGGAAGAAGTTTTGTACAACCAAATTATCAGTATGGTTTAAATGCCCGTAAAGGGATGTTTGCCCTCGATAATTTATGGGACGGGCTTGGTGCTTTAATGGTGGAGTATCCTGAAATGAGATATTTTTTCGGTAAAGTAACCATGTATAAACATTTTAATATCGAAGCAAGAAATTTAATTTTAAGTTTTATTAAATATTATTTTCCTGATAAAAAGGAATTGGTAAAACCGCTAAATCCGGTTGAAATAAATTTTGATGATTATATTAAATATTTTAGTGCCGACAGCTATCAGGAAAATTTTAAAATTCTCAATAGACTTGTTCGTGAACAAGGAGAGAAAATTCCTCCTTTGGTAAATGCCTATATGAACTTGTCTCCTTCCATGATTTCTTTCGGTACGGTAGAAAACGATGAATTTGGAGGTGTTGAAGAAACAGGGATTCTTATTAATATCAAAGATATCTACGATATAAAAAAGGATAGGCATGTTAAAACCTATAAACAATTAATTAAATTAAGTCAGATTTTTCCTCGACGTCCAAAAATCCTGGATTTAAAAAATTGGAGATTCAGAAAGAAAAAGAAAAAATAGAACAATATTTTTTTACTATCTTTGTTAAAATCATAAAAACAATAGTGCAAGAGAGATTTTTTATCATAATTATTTTTTTAAGCACATATTTGGCAAGTAATTCTCAAAATCTTGTACCCAATCATAGTTTTGAGGATGCATGGACCTGTCCATACAGTTTTGTTCCCAATCCGGTTGCTAAACCTTATCCTGGATGGTTCAACCCCAACAAAGGAACTCCAGACCAATTTCATCCATGTAGTAAAGGAGATGCAGGTGTGCCCGAAAATTTTGCCGGATTTGCATATCCTTTTGATGGTGCAGCTTATGCCGGAATAATATTACGGGAAATTTTCGACGACAGTGTAGGATATTATAAAGGAGTGTCAAGAGAATATATTCAGACAAAACTCTTGAAGCCGCTAAACAGGGGTAAATTATATTGCTTTAAATTACATTACATTAATGCAAACAAATCAATGTTTGCCGTTGATGCACTGGGAGTTGCCATTACAACCGATAAAATCGGCCGTAAAGATGCCGGACTTATTATTCAGCATCCTCAGGTTATTAACAAGCCGGGAAATATAATGGATAATCAAACCCAATGGAAAGAATTGTGTGGAACATATAGAGCCAAAGGAAATGAGCAATATCTTACCATTGGTAATTTCTGGGACAATAGTGTAACACAGTTCATCAGACATAATAACGAAAATACCGACACTGCTTTTTTTTATGCATACTATTATATTGATGATGTTCGACTATTTGAGATAGAAAACGAATTTGAGTGCGGATGCCTCGAAGATAATAGCTGGGGAAGCGACTGGTTATCTGATTTGTATGATCCCGAAACAGGCTACAATTCCGGAAAAAAAGCTAATGCAAATGTTCTTGCAGATTTAGATGCAGATAAACAAAAAGATAAAAACGGTAACGATAAAAATAACTTTACTAACTCGGGTTCAAATATCGGAGTAATTTCGGATAATTCCAAACCTAACAATTCACAACTCGAAGAAAGAAGTTTTTTTTACGGAATACCTGAATCGGAGATAAATGAACAGGCTTTTCGTAATGCCGAAGTTGGTAAAAAATTTAATCTGAACAGAATTTTGTTTGAATTTAATTCATCGCAATTGTTGACAGTATCTTTCCCCGAACTTGATAAACTAAGCGAAATTTTATTGGCAAATCCGGGATATAAAATCGAAATACGGGGGCATACAGATAATGTAGGGACCTCACAATATAACAAAACTCTCTCAATAAAAAGGGCAGGAGCTGTTTATGATTATCTGATAAGTAAAGGAATTGACAAATCGCGTATGAAATACAGAGGATTTGGTGACAGAGTTCCGGTTGCGGATAATGAAACTGAAGAAGGCCGCCGTCTGAACAGAAGAGTGGAAATTATAATTATTGAAAAATAATTTCTCGAGTTTATTGAAAATTTATTACCTTTACAAAAATTTTTCAGATGAATTTAAGTAAGGATATAATTGAATTACTAAAAGAAAACGACTGTGTAATAATTCCCGCTTTTGGCGGATTTGTTGCCAATTATTTTTCGGGAGGAGTTGATTTTAAAACTCAGGAATTTTTTCCACCTGCACGACGCATTGCTTTTAATCAAAATCTTAAAAATAATGACGGATTGCTTATCAATTACTTAAGCATAAAACATAATTGCGATTGGCAGGCTGCGGGGTTAATGGTTAAGACTTTTGTTGACGAAATTAAGATGTCTTTATCAAATGATAATTATTTTGTTTTTGAAGGGTTAGGAAAAATTGTTAAAGAAAAAAATTCTCTCGTATTTTATCCTGAAGCAAATTTGAATTTTTTAGATGATTCTTTCGGACTCGAAAAATTTGTTTTCCCTGTTCTAAAGTTTAATGAAATTAGACCTGAAGTAACGCGGACTATTTCTAAGGTTAAGGAAGCCAAAGCAAATCGTCCAAAACGCAAAACAGCATCCTGGGTATATACACTAAGTGCAGCAGCAGTATTGGGTGGTTTAATTTTCCTGACAATTAAAACCGGAGTTGTAGATAAAATATTTAATAATGATAAAGAATATGCAATAGTTGTTCCGATTGAAAATCTTAATAACAATAAACCCAAAGTTAATGCTTCTTCCGAAAACAAAGATTCTAAGTCTGAAGAAATTGCGAATTCAGAACCACTAAAAACGGAAAACCCAGAACCTGCCATTAGGGAAAATACTGAAAATACAGAAATATCAACATTCGACAGTCAAGAAGTTCAGAATAATGTTCACATCATAGCCGGATGTTTTTCTGTAAAGGAAAATGCCGAAAATCTCTGTTCAAAATTGCAAAGTCAGGGATATCCTGCCGTAATATTACCAGGTAATAATTTCTACAGAGTAAGTGTAAAATCATACTCGGATAAAAATTCTGCTGCAAAAGAATTGGAAAATCTGAAATCAGAAACCGGAAATACATCACTCTGGATATTGGCTTTGTAATTATTCCTTATCCTTATCTGAAATTATTTTAATTCTGCAGATGCTACCTTTTTTAGCATAAAAGCCCGGTTTAATTCTTATACTTTCTTTTGCAGTTATGTTAACTTTAACTCCGGAATCTATCAAAAATCTGTCGGTTGGGAGGCTATCGGTAAAAATGAATGGTTCTGCAAATACCGGATAAGATTTAGTTCCGCGTACAAAGCGAGGTTCTATGGTGAGTGAAGCTTTCGAAAAGAAATCCTGGTCATATACTAAATTACGAGAATATAATGTTAGCGATGGATTGTAATATGTCCACTGGTATAAAACCATTTGAGCATGGTCAAGGGATTTTTGTCCTCCATACCAACGTGGAGTTAAATTCAGATTATTTAGTTGTTCTTTATATTCTTTCATAGTAATATCCAATACCTTTAAAGTATCGTCGGGGTAATCAAATTCGGCAAAATTTGCAAAAGCTATTGCATTTGTTTTTTTTATAATTTCCAATCTTTCGGCATTATATTTTTCTTCTGCATAAGTGGTTCCAACAGATCCGTCAACGGCAATTTTGTAGTTTCCGTAATCATATAAATTATATACAAAAGTATTTCTAAAGCGGCGCATATCTGTTGAGGAAAAATAATTTTGATTTTGCCTGAATTTTAGATATTCATAAGGAAACATCATCACAATTTTGCCATGACTCACATCTTCGATATATTTAGTATATCCGACATAAGACGGAGACCTGCGTATAGAAAATTTTCGACAGGATGTGTATGCTAATCGCCAGCCGTTATGATACCACCAGTAAGAGTCATTTTTTGGATTGAGAATAAACACAGGGTTTTCATATCTTATTTTTTCGCACCTGTCATAAAATCTAACAGTAGATTGGTGAAGGTATGCCAGAGTATCGGCCATTAAAAGATATTCGGGATTGTCTGTTGATAATCCCAGAAATAAAAGAGTACGGGCAAAACCGGTTTGCATATTAATAACGAGTTCTTCGCCCGGAGGTTGGAGAATGCCACGATTATAATCCCAAAGCCCACCATAAACAAAAAAATCGATAGTTTCGCGGGTACGTTTTTCGAGCCAATCGGCATATTCTCCAAAAGAGTTAAATTTTATTCCGGAGAAATTGCAATATTTAGTGTTTTCCGTGTATTTTTCGGGGTCGAGTTCTTCAAATTGATAAAGCGGAGTATTTATTAAACTTGAGTCGATCACTCTTACGAGAAAAATAAATTTTGCAAATGAAGCGGTTATGTAACCGTCGGCATAAGTGGATTGGTCGGTTTCGGTCCATTTTGGTGTTCTGGCTTCGGCATAAGGATTTATATCATTTCTGTTTTCTATTATACATAATGATTGTAATATGAATTTGTAAAGATATGCTTTGTCTTTGGTAGCAATGAATAAATCAATAAAACCATCCAGCACTTTTGAAAGACCGTCACCGAAAGTATTCCAGTCTTTATTGGGGTCAATGGTGTATAAACTGTATTTGCGAGGCCAATCCCAATTATAATAATCGAAATCTTCTTTTATGTTAATGCTTTCGAAAGTATTTTGAGAAAAACTTTGTAATCCCAAAATGTTTAATAATAAGATAAAAATTATATGTTTTATTCTGAAAGACATTTTTGTTTTAGATCTTGGTTTTCGTTTTCGAGGTTGTTTATTCTTTCATTCAATATTTCTATGTATAAATATAATTCTTCGATGTTTTGCAAAAGGCCTTTAATTGTTTCGGTGATTTGAATACCGTTTTCTGTTACGGATTTTTCAGGTTTCAGGTAGGGGAGATGTTTTTGCTTCTTTATAAGATTTAGTCTCTCCGAAAGAGGTTGTAATTTATAGTTTTCATGGAAAACGTAGTCGCACCAGTCATTTGTTTCAACAATTAATTCTTCGCTGGCTCTAATAGTTCCGCAAACATCGAGTTTATACTGAGGTGAATTTTTTCCAAAAGAAAATCTTCCAAGGCTGTCAATACTAAGTATTGGTTCATTGTTACGGAAAAGTGTAAGAGATGAGTTTGCGGAGTCAGCCTCATAACTGATGCTGAATTGTGGATTTTTATAAATTTCGACAGCTTCGTAGTATTTTTTTTGCTTGGTTCTTGATGTGTTTTGTCCAAAATATTGATTTGCAAAAGCAGCTATTATAAAAATCGCTAACAAAACTTTTACTTTCATATGTTATAATTTTTATTTACTATCTGAAAATTTCTTGTAAAGTATTTCCGGTGCTTAGAGGAGGAACGGGGGTACCAATTATTATCGAAATTGTGGGAGCAATGTCGCTGATGCTGATTTCGCTGTAAATAGTTTGTTTTTTTACTTTCCAACCGTAAAAAATTAATGGAACGTGAGTGTCGTATCTGTAGCCGGTGTTGTGGTCGGTGCAATATGGTATGTCTTCTATCCATCCGGCACGCAACGAAATCATTATATCTCCCGATCTTTTAAGGTTAAAAGAGTTTTGCATTTTAAGAGGAATCCCGGAGGTAAAATTTATATTTAAAAATTGATTAGAACTAATGGCATTTGCAATGCCAGAAAAATTTGATATAAATGTAACCACTTTTTCCTGAAAATCAGCCATAGGAATTTTTGAATCTTCGATTAAAACCTTATTAAGATAAATCTGACTGTTATTAAAATCGAGAATCCAGTCTCCTTCGCCATAAATAGCTCTTAAGTATGATTTTAGTAGAGCGATAACATAATGTTGCCTGAAAAATCCGGCAGGTAATTTATTATCTATCAGATATTGAGGCGGATCGGCCATGCCATGGTTAGATGTGAGATAAATAAGAACATTATTTTTACCAACAACATCTTCGATTACTTCTATTAGGTGAGCAAGATCTTTATCAAGTTTAATTAATAAATCTTCAATTTCTAGAGATTGAGGACCAAACAGACGCCCAATCTTTTCGGAGACTGAATAATTTACAAACAAAAAATCGGTGTAATCATCTTTTCCGAGATTTTCATAATAAATAGTGGCTATAGCGAGGTCATTAAGGTGTGTGTTACCTTCGGGAATCATAGTAATTAATTCATAATCTTTCACAGTTTTGGTCATTTCGGAATAAATGTAGGGGAATGTTTTGTAAACGCCGTCAATACCGAATTCATATTCGTTACGGTCGGGTAGGAGACTTGTGTATTTTTCTCGTTCTAACGATAAATCCCATTGTCTTTTAAGATAGTCGTCGCAATTTTTGTTTTGGTTGATGTCTTTTATCCAGTTTGGTAAATCGTTCATGTAATATGTTGAGCTTGTCCATGTACCGGTAGTAATATCAAACCAGTAAGCTGCATCGGCTGAATACCCGCCTGAAAGTACTGCGGCATAAGGATTAAGACTAATACTTATAATTTTAGATTTTCCGTTGTGAAATAATTTGGCTTCGTCGGCAAAAGTAGTCGAAAGCATTTTTAAAGGAGAAAAAGAGCCTTTTTCTTTTTTTCGAGCTAGATTATTATAATTATAATCTTCAATACAATCCTCTTTTTTTGAAGTTATCGGATTAAACCAGTAATTGCTCACAATTCCGTGTTGGGCAGGTTCGGTGCCGGTAGCGATACTGGCATATCCCGGAGCAGTTTGTGTGAGGCTGTAGTTAATAACTGTATTTCGGCAATATGAGCCGTTAATTGCAAGTTTTTTGAATCCTTTATTGCCGAAATTATTCCAAAATCTGTCGAGATAATCCTGTCTAATGCCTTCAACAACAATCCCTACAACCAGTTTTGGTTTCTCTGAAGGTATTGAGGATTCCAATTGTGTAAAGGCTTTTGCTGTAAATAGCAGTAATATCAGTGTAAAAATAGTTTTTCTCATAATTATTTAAATTCTCGCAAATATACATTTTTAGAAACTTGTATATAAATTAAATACGAAAAAATTCAGAAGGCGACAATCAACTATTTGTAAACTAGGCAAATTATCTTCGATAATTTATGGGATATTTTTCTTGAACTAACTTTTTTTGTAGTTGTTTGTAATATGTTTTACTGCTAGGTTTGATAAGAGTTGTTGGTTTTACAATATTTACTTTTTCAACATCAACAATACTTTTTTCAAAGCTTCAATAAATAAATCAATTTCCTTAAAAGTATTGTAAAAAGCAAAGGAAACTCTGACGGTACCGGGAATATTAAATTCTTGCATAATAGGTTCGGCACAATGAGTTCCTGTTCTTAAAGCTATACCCATTTTGTCAATTAAGATACCGATATCTGAAGGATGAACATTATCAACACTGAAAGATATTACGGCGGATTTTTTTGGGGCTTGTCCGATAATTTTTATTTCGGGAAACTCTTTTAGCCTTTCTGTAGCGTAATTTAGGAGTTCTGTTTCGTAATTATAGATATTGTCAATTCCGATTTTTTCAATGTATTTAATTGCTTCGGCAAGAGCAATTGTGTCGATATAATTAGGAGTTCCGGCTTCGAATTTATATGGTAATACGTTAAAAGTTGTTTTTTCGACTGTAACTTTCGAAATCATTTCTCCTCCACCTTGATATGGCGGCATTTTTTCGAGTAAATCTTTTTTACCGTAAAGAACACCTGTACCTGTTGGTCCATAAATTTTGTGTCCTGAAAAAACATAAAAATCACAGTTTAACTTTTGAACATCCACTTTAATATGTTGAATAGCTTGTGCCCCGTCAATAAGTACAGGAACATTCCTGCTATGAGCGATTTCAATTATTTTTTCAATGGGGTTTATAGTTCCAAGAGCATTCGAAACATGGGTTACTGCTATTATTTTAGTTTTGACTGTGATTTGTTTGTAAAGTTCATCAATGTTAAGCTCGCCTATCGAGTTAAAGTTTAAAACTTTGAGTACTGCTTTTTTTCTTTGACAGAGTAATTGCCATGGAACAAAGTTTGAATGATGTTCCATTTTAGAAACTATAATTTCGTCACCCTCGTTAATAAAAGCTTCTCCGAACGAAAAAGCTACAAGGTTTATGGATTCTGTAGTTCCTTTGGTTAAAATAACTTCTTTAACCGAAGAGGCATTAATAAAATTTTTGATCACCTCGCGAGCTTTTTCTGTTGCTTGTGTTGAATAATCACTCAGATAATGTACACCTCTGTGAATATTTGCATTATAATTAGAATAAAATTCTGCGATAGTATCAATTACAATTTTTGGTTTTTGTGTTGTGGCTGCATTATCAAAATATACAAGAGGTTTATTATATATTGTTCTGCTCAAGATAGGAAAATCTTTTCTTATATCTTCAAAAATTTTTTTCATTTCAGTTTTTTTATTCTATTAACCTGCAAAATAAAAAAATGTTGGCAATTATGCCAACATTTTTTAAAGAAACAAAATGGGATGTTATTGTTTAATAAATTTTTGAATTTCAATGTTTCCGTTTTTGTTAATTTTTATGAAATAAATTCCGGCTTCAAGTTCCGAAATGTTTACTATTATAGAATTGTCTGATAAATCAATAGATTTAACAATCTGACCACAAATATTTGAAATCTCTATATTAGAAATAATTTCTTTAGAAAAAATATTTAAAATATCAGAAGCAGGGTTTGGATAAATTGAACTGATGGAGTTAATTTGATTTAAATTAGTAGTAGAGAAGAGTTTTTTAGTGTCGGCTTGCATAATTTCGGCAGTATTCATATTTTGGACAAAAGCGACGAGTTCACAATTGTCAACATTATAAGATGGACCTATTTCTAATTCAAAAGAGTGATTATAAGTGCTTTGAGATGAAAAATTCAACAATAAACCGTTAGGATTTGGATATAAGGCTCTGTTTACAAAATTTACTTTTGGTTGACTTTGCCATGAGTAATTAATATCGGTTTCGGTAAGAGCAATGAATAATCTCATTTCGTCGGAGTAATAGGGGAATGTTTCTTCAATGTCAACGCTAACATTAAATTTGTAAGGATTAGCAGAAATTTGCTGTGCATCAATAATAACATCGAAAACAGCAGGTTTTGCCATTAGTTCGTTGTAATAGTACAAGAAAGTATTTTTCATTGTTTGAACGTTTGTTGCAGTACCTTCATTACCATAAAATCCGTTAGTGATAGTTGTTGGATAACCGAAACCATCGTTTTCAACATCAAAGAATGGGCGGTAATATAAATCCCTGGCATCAGTAGCAGGAGTAGAGAATTGATCAGGACCAAGTCCGTTACCGTGATATTCAATAATACCGACATTATATTGTTCGGCGGCGATTTGATCTAATGCTTGAGCTACGTAAGGACAATAAGAACAGTTAACACTGGTGAAGACTTCGTAAACAACATATTTACGTGGAGTTCCACCGTCAATTGAAAGTTGAAGTGTTTGCGGAGCTGAATATCCGGAGCTAGTTCCATAGAATGCTAATAAAGAATATGTATAGTTTCCGGGATAAACATTTAAATCAGTATAGGTGAGATTATTTATTCCGTTAGCAATAACAACACCATTTCGTGCAATAGAATAACTTTCGGGACTTCCTTGAGAAGGAGCATCCCAGGTTAAAACAACATCATTAAGGTTTTGAATTTGATATGAGAAGTTTTGTGGAGGATAAGGAGTTTCTACTTCTTCGATTAAAAAGTTATCCATGTAATATTCGGGAGTTCCGCCTTCATTCCATGCGTAGAAATCAAAAGCATCAAGTTTATTTATACCTGTGCCATCGTTGAAAGTTCCTTTACTCCACTGATAGGCATGAACAAGTTGATCGTTAATATAGAGGTCAACCCAGTCGCTGTTTAGGTCAATAAAATGTTGAACTTTAATCCATTCTCCGTGATTAAAAGGTACTGTTGCAGCAGCAGCTCCAGCTCCATCAATAGTAATAGTTCCGTTTTTCATAAAGATTTGCATACCCCAAATCAAACCTTGACCTGATGGGTTGAAATTTTGCATTATGTTCCAGTATGCTTGTCGTCCTGTAGGAACATAAATATAAAATTCTACTCTATAACGCCCTGTTGTGAGATCATTAAATTCGATAACACCGTCAACGCTGCCTGAAACTTTAATTGATTTTGTACCACTGTAAGCATAAGTATCTGATACTTTTGGGTCTTCCGCTCCGCCGGGTTGACCACTCCAAGTATTCCACCAGGTTGTTTCCTGAGCAGCAATACCTTGCCCAACAGTATATGATTCAAAATCGTCAGAATATAAGACTTGTGCATTTAAAGCGAATGTAAAGCACGAAGCTAATAAAATTGTTACAAATAAAAAATGTAGTGATTTTTTCATAATTTTTGATTTTTAGGATTTCAGATACAATATTAAACAAATAAATAATATGGTAGAAAAAATTTTTATTTTTTATTTGTTAATCTACTTTTTGCAATATTAAGGTTTTGAATAATACTTTGATTTTGTGGGTCTAAAGCTAAAGCTTTTTCAAAATATTCCAGGGCTTTAAGGTCATTATTTTCAATACCGTAGGTCATTCCGATATATTTATAAACTTCGGCATCTTCCTTAATTCGGGCAGCACTCAAAAGGTTTTCTCTTGCATTGTTATATTTACCTATATTTCCATAGCTCACTCCCAGCCTGAAAAGAATATCGAAATTATTAGGATTCAGATTTTTTGCTTTTTCATAATACACTATTGCGGAATCGGCGTTTGCAATTTTGGAAAAATAATACAGATTACCAATTTCAAAATATGATAAGAAATACTCTGGAGCAGCTTTAGAAAATTCTATCCAAACTGATTTTTCATATTCGGGTTCGTCAACATTATAACTTAAAATCCCGTAAGCATTGTTCCAAATATCTGCATTTAAAGGTGTTTCATTGAGGGCTTTGATGTAATATTCAAATAGTTTTTTATAATCCCCGTATAATTTATAATATGCATTGCCAAGTCTGATAAGAGGTTCGCTGTAGTGCGGATAAATTTCAATGGCTTTTTCGAAAAAAGGAATTGCTTCTTTGAGATACTTATTTCGTAATACTGTATCTCCTGCAGATTCAGCATCTTCGGATAGTTTGTAAAGTTCGCTGGCATAGGAACTATTTCCCTTGGCAGAGTTCTTGCTTGTTTTTAAGTCATTTGCAAATAAAGTAAGGTTATTTTTCCATACTGTATTACGCGATATTGTTTTGATCGAGAATAGCAATAAAATTATAATCGAAATAAAATAAGCACTTTTTATGTAATTACTTGGGTTTTTAATCACTGAAGGTAATTTTTCTGTTAATACGTAAGCAACAATAATGCAAAAGCCCAATAAAGAAACGTAAACAAATCTTTCGCTCATAAAAGCTCCGATATTGAAAAATATATTTGAGGTAATTGAAAGTGTTATAGCGTAGAATAATATACCGAAAGAAAAAATACTTTTTTTACGAAATCCGTAAATAGCAATAAATCCTAAAACTGAGTAAATTATTAAACTCAAAATAACTCTCCAGTCGGTCCAATTTACTAAGGTAATATGATAAGGATAGTAATCCCATGTGAGAGGATGCGGGAAAAACAAAAGTTTTAAATAAATTAAAAGTGTGAGGAATATAGTTGCATATTTTTGTGATATTGTGGCATAAAGAAACGGGTTATTCATTAGTTGAGTAGCTTCAATAGAAGTTTGATCTTTCAGAACAACTGAGCGAATAAAAAGATATAAAGCTGCTCCTATGAAAGCCGGAATTGAAGCTATAATGATCTTTCCGGGTTTGACATTTCTGAAAAAATAAATGCTTATGGGTATTATGGCAATAAAAGTAATGCTTATCTCTTTGGACATTGATCCTAAAAAGAGAAATATACATGAATTAATAAGCTCTATGCTTTTATTTTTATCAATATAATTTATAACTGAATTAAGAGCTGCAATTGAAAACAAAAAAGCTAAAATTTCGTCGCGGCTTTTTATGTTAGCAACAATTTCGGTATGCAGGGGGTGAGCCGCAAAAAGCAAAACAGAAATAAATGGAATATTTATCCATTTATGATTTGAAGGGTAATTCTTAAAAAGTTTGCAAAAAACATTATAAAGAATAAGTAAAGAAATACAATACAACAATATGTTAAAAAAATGGCTCAACCCCGGACTCCCTTTAAATGGGGCTTTAGCAGATAGATCCGTAGTTTCTTTACCAAAAAACTCGACTTCCAAAGCGAAAGTTATTAAAGATAGAGGTCTATATCTGCCACCTTCGAGTTCTTTGCTGTCTTTCCCGAACATTCCGGCAAAAGAATCGTATGCTAAAATGTCCGGAATTCCGTCAATTCCTTTTTGAACAAATTCATTTTTCCAGTAAGTGGCTTTGTCGTCGAGAGCGTACTTGTGCCCGATGGTATTGGCATACAATAAAAAAGCAAAAACAAATATTATTATTTTTTCAATATTTGATGGGAGCTTCATAAATTGAAATTTTTGCGAAAAATAATAAAATGATTTTAAAAACTTGAAAATTAAAGAAAAGATAATTTTGAAAATAGGAAAGAATTTAATAATTTTGCGGGCTGAATGTCGAACGTGTGATGGGGTTTCCGAAGTTTCGGAGCTTAGTAGCACAAAAAAAAAATTATTAAGTATGAAACATTTTGAATTGATTGTTGAATTAAGAGAAGATTTAGGAAAAAAAGCCTCACAAAAGTTGAGAAAAGAAAACAAAATTCCGTGTGTATTATACGGTAATGGCGAAAACTTACATTTTTTCGTAACCGAAAATGCAGTAAGAAAACTTGTTTACACTCCGGAAGTTATGTTTGTAGATTTAAGAATTGGAGATAGCATGAAATATGCTGTTTTAAAACAAATCCAGTTTCATCCGGTAAGTGATAAAATTATTCACATTGATTTTCAGGAAATTACAGAATCAAAGCCTGTTTCAATTCATATTCCGTTAAAAATAACAGGAAATTCTCCCGGTGTGAGGGCAGGTGGTAAGCTCAAACAAAACATGCGTATGATTGGTGTTAAAGGTTTAATGAAAGATATACCCGATTTTTACACTGTTAGCATAGATGAATTGAAAATAGGAGATTCGATAAAAATTAAGGATTTGCAATCAGAAACTCTGGAATTCACCGATAACAAAAACAGCTTTGTGGTATCGGTATTGGCAACAAGAGGAGCTTCAGCTGCCGGTCAAGATGCAACTGAATAATATCCTTTAATAATTTTATGAAATATCTTATAGTAGGATTAGGAAATCCCGGCGAAAAATATAAAAATACACGACATAACATAGGATACAAAGTGCTGGACTTTCTTGCTGAAAGTGCCGGCATTTCTTTTTCTGATAAACGTTATGCCTATGTTTCAGAGATGAAGCATAAAGGCAAAACTTTAATTCTTGTAAAACCAACTACATACATGAATTTGAGTGGTAAGGCTGTAAATTACTATTTACAAGCAGAAAAAATTCCCATTGAGAATTTAATGGTAGTTGTGGATGATATATCTCTCGAAATTGGGAAAATTCGCATCAAAGCAAAAGGAAGTAGCGGTGGACATAACGGACTACAAAATATTCAGGATATACTTGGAACCGTAAATTATAATCGTCTGAGATTTGGTATCGGCAATAATTTTTATCAAGGCGGACAGGTAGATTATGTTTTAGGAGAATGGACAGATGATGAGCTAAAAATTTTGCCCGAGAGAATAGAGATGGCTGCAGAGGCAATTAAAAGTTTTCCCCTTATCGGAATTGACCGTACAATGAATTTTTATAATAACAAGTAATGCCACAAAAACAAAATTATAGAAATTTTGCTTCCAGAATTGCCGGTTATGTTTCGAATGTTAAGAGGCCTCGGTTTTTTGTGAAGTTTTTGATTGCATTATTTCGACTTTTTTATCGCATAAAACTCGATGAATACATTGTTTCCGAAGGGGGGTTCGTGAGTTTTAATGATTTCTTTACTCGAAAAATAAAAACGCAGTGCAGACCTTTAAGTGATGCAAAAATAATTTTTCCTGTTGATGGTAAGATTGTTGATTATGGGATTATTGATAATGAGAAAAAGATTTTTGTAAAACATAAATTTTATTATTTGGAGGATTTGATATCTGATAGTCATCATCTTAATTATAAATCATATATAATACTTTATTTGTCTCCGCGGAATTATCATAGGGTTCATTCTCCGTTTAAGTGCAAGATTAAAAACGTTAGTTATTTTCCCGGAACTCTTTTTTCTGTAAGGAACAAAACTATAATGAAGCGTGATAGCGTGTTTTGTCGCAACGAGAGAATTGTAATTAATGGGGTATCCGAAAACGGTAATTTTTGTTTAGTGATGGTAGGTGCAATAATTGTTGGTAAAATAAAATTATCTTTCGACGATGAAATTCAAACTAACATAAAAAAGGGTAGCCATGTACAAAAAAACTACAATTCCGAGATAGTAATAGATAAAGGAGAGGAACTGGGACTTTTTGAATTGGGTTCGACAGTAATTTTATTGATGGAGGATGATTCGTTAAATAAAGTTGTGAAATCGAAAAATTCTGAAATCAAAATGGGCGAAGCGATTATTTGAAAATTTTGAAGCCATTTAGTTTTTCTGTAATAATATTTTATGTTTTTTTCTCTGTGATGAGTTGTTTTTTTTACACCGATGGCACAGAGTTGCACAGAGGTTATTAGTTGATTATTTCTCTTCCGTTAGTTCAAGCAATCCATAAGTCCAATTATCCTGCCAATCTGTAACTCATGTACCTAAAATTATGATAACTTAAATGACAATTTTTATTTATTAAGAAAATTTTTTTATCCGATTTATGTCAATATATATAGTTGTTATTCAAGTGATTAAGTGTTCTTATTGTTTTTTGTCAATAAAAATGGCTTGTTTTTACCCCCGATTTCTGTCAATAAAAGTGTTTGATATTCAATGTTTTTAGATTCTTTTTATTTTTTTTTGTCAATAAAAATAGAACTTTTTTACCCCCGATTTCTGTCAATAAAATATTTACGGAAATGATTTTTTTCAAAATGCTCATTTCCCATTTTTTATTCTCCTTCTATTATTTTTACCTCCTCCTCCGTTAATTCATACAGCGAATATACTAAATTATTTATTTCTTTTTCTAATTGGTTCGTATCTGCTTGGGAATTGGATTTTTTTGCCGACAAAATTTTATCCACCAATTCCTCTATTTGTGTAACTATGGGCTGGTTGGAGGAGGTGATGGAAAGAGAATTATAGAATTATTTTTTATTACTTCTATTATCCTTTCTTAATTTATACATCCTTTCTGTAAATCCACCTTCTTTCAAAAAAATTTCTTCAAGTTTTCTTTTTTGTTGGTCAAGTAAATAATTTGTTTGGTGTATAATGCAAATGATGGTATTTGCTGCTACTTCTTCAGGTGAGTTTTCTATATAGGTCTCATATGACATATATGACTTATTTTCTTCCTTTCCTATCTTTCTAATCTCTAAAACTTTTGGATCATTTTTATCCCAGAGTTTTAAATTTCTTTGCCTTAAAAAATCCTCATAGTCTTGTAATAACTCTTCGAGGCTAGCCCTGGCAATGCCAATAAGTTTAAGCTCTATTTTCTTTGAAGTGCCAGAGGCCATGCTACCCTCTACTATATTCTGTTTACCACTCCTGGCAGCCTGAACCATCTGGTCAAAAGTTCTTGAACGCTTGTCTATAAAACGTTCACAAAACCTTACTGTGGCATCATAAACAATCTCTGACATTTGATACGACATTAGTTTTCGGTAACCACCATGTGGTGGAATGAGGTTGTTATTTGCTTTATCGGACATAACTAATAGTTCATATTGTTATTTATGCCGTTTATTAATTCTACCAGTTTGACCATCGATTCTTTTTATTCATCATCTGTAAATTGTTCATTTCCCATTTTTTATTCTCCTTCTATTATTTTTATCTCCTCCTCTGTAAGTTCATACAGCGAATATACTAATTTATCTATTTCTTTTTCCCATTGGCTTGTGTCTGTTTGCGGGTTGGACTTTTTTGCCGACAAAATTTTATCAACTAATGCCTCTATTTGCGTAATTATGGACTGGTTGGCTTGAGTGATGGGAGGAAGAGGAATATTTAACAATGGCTCTGCATCTATCTGAAAATTATTTCCTTGTCTTTTGCCTTTATGCCATAGCCAAAATGCAATTACTTTTGAGTTCAATACGCCTGTCAAATATTTCATATTAATTCTTTTTGTCTTAATTATGAAAAATGTTTGGGAAACATAACAATCAAAATCAGTATAGGTAAAAAAAGGTGAAACACATTTTCTTAATGAAATAATTTTTTCACCTATAAAGAACGCTTCATCTCTTGCTCTATGTAAACCATAGGGGCGGAAATCCGAAGTAATTATTTCCTTGAATATATCTAAATGTCTTTTAATATTTGGATAATTGCTTATATTTTTGTTCATATCAGATTTTGAATATATTATCCATAATTTATTATTAGGATTACCATAATATTTATGTAATTCCTCAGTTGTGAAAAAAGGCCTAATAATTTCATTTTCCTTTTGGGTTAAATTTAACTTATCTTTTTCTTCCTTTGACAAAACAAAAATGCCACTACTGATTGGATATTTATTGTTAAGTTTTTTTGCATTATTTTCATTTAAAAAATCTTGAGGAATTACAATTCCTTGAGAAATTTCATTTTTATGAATATTTTCAGTACCTTTACTTTTTATCTTTAACAAAATTGCTTCTATATCACTTCGTGCAAATGTCAGAGTTTTATCTTTGTATTCTTTTCGTTTAATTAGAGGGGTGATATACTCAATATATTCACTGTCTTCTTTGTTTAATATTGTTTTTAAAATATTTTCTTTGTTATTTACAATTTTAATTCTTCTAAAATCTATTTTATAATTGTCAGTTACATTATCCTTTTGAAATAGCATTATCATTGTTTGAATACTAGCATTTTCAAAAATAAAATATGGACCAAAATCAATTAACTGAATTATCTTTGTGTCTTCTATAACTTTATTCCTCATTTTTGATGCACCTTTATTTGTAACCCAATTATTTTGGGCTATAAAAGTAAGTAATCCTTTTTCTTTAAGTAAATCAATTCCTTTGCAAGCAAAAAAATGCCATAAATCCATTTTACCTTGATAGTAAGGGGAATTCCTCAAGCCATTAAATGCCTCTTTCCTTGTATATTCTTTGATATACGGCGGATTGCCAATCACGATGTCGAAGCCTCGCTTATTATTGTCAGGTATTAAATAGGGGTTGAGCACTTCGGGGAAGTCGAGTTTCCAGTCGAAGTGGTTAAAGTGTTCATCGGGATGTTGAAGCAGTTGTTTCAATTTGCTAATAAGTTTATCAAAACCGGCAATTTGTAATTCCCGTTCGGTGTTGTGTTTTATATCGGCAGCCGTTGGCATAAATCCACCTTTTTGGGGTGTTTTTTCAATATATGCCAATTTGTTGTAAGAAAGCTGGTTAATCAGCAATTCAATTTTCAGGTTGCGGATTTCTGCCTGTAATTTTTTCTTGTTCGTGTTGTTGGGGCTAAAGTAGTTCTTTTGCTTGTCGGCAACTTCTACCAGCAAACGCTGCACATTCTTTACATATTCATCGGCTTTGCCTACACTTTGTTTGCATTCCCAGTCAATCTCTACAATTTCGTCATCAAACTTGCTTATCAAGCTATCGCCCACCACAATTTTATAATCGAGGTTGGGAAGGGGTTTAGGCTTTTCTTCGTCCACCACCAAACTAAGCCAGAATCGCAGGCGGGCAATATCCACCGCACCTTTTTCAATGTCCACCCCGTAAATAGAGTTCTGTATAATGTTCAGTTTGGTTTCGGCAGGGTTCCATTGCTTGCCGGTTTCGTAAGCAATGAGTTCTTTGATGCTGAAAATTTCTTGCAATAAGCCCATGGGAAAAGCACCGGAGCCGATGGCTGGGTCGCAGATTTTTACACGATCAAGGGCTTTTTCCACTTCGGCAATTTCGGGTTTTAAAATATTATCAACCACTTTATTTTTAAGCAACTGATTTATAGCTTCCCGTTTGGCAACTTCGGAGTTAATCTGCAAAGTGTTACACAGGTATTCCGATAAACTTTCCTGACACATATAGTGGACAATTTCTTTTGGTGTGTAAAAAGCGCCTTTGTCTTTGTTATCTTCGAGGAGGTTTTCAAATATATGTCCGAGCATTTCGGGGTCAACAGCAACGGTATGGTCATCGGGGCTATCTTCGTAAACGGTAAAATTGAAAGCATCTAAAAAATCAAGAAAGCCACGGGCGTTATTTTTGTTTTTTTCGGTAAGAGGAAAATCTTCAAAATCGGGGTTATGAAAAAGCTTTGCAGGAAAAGTCAGCAACTGTTCGTCAAACTCTTCTTTGTCGAATAATCCACCATTCAGGTAAGGAACTTTTACCGTTTTCCCATCGGGCATTTTAAAATCATCGTTAGGCCGTTCCTTGTTCAATGTATCAAAGAAAAGCACCGTTAACCAGTTACTATAAAAAGCATCGTTGCCGCCCGATTGAAGAAATAGCTGTTTAATGAAATCAGTCATTCCATCGGTATATTGGGTATTGCTTGCACCTAACCAACCCTTTTTCTGAACGAAGTATAGAAATACAATACGTCCGAGCAGTTTTTTTACAAAATCGCGGATGGGTTTGCTGGCTTTATCCTTTTCCTGTTTTGTAGCACCTTCAGGAAATGTAATATTGAAAACGGATTTACGGTAATTTGATTCTTGCAAATAATTACAAAAATTTTGGTAATGTAGGGTGTATTCATTAAAAAATTCTTTACTGAGTTTTTCAACTGAAAAGGCATTGACAAGGGTTTGAAAGGTAATTTCCTTTTCGGTACTGAGTGTTTCAAAACGTTCGGCAGCCGTTTTGCAGGTTTCCGAAGGTCCTAATAAAAAAGTGTATCGTTTGGCATGGGTAGTTTTTTCTTTTACTCCTTTTTCGGTCAACACACTGTCTTTGGCAACTAAGGTAAGCCGCCAAACATTAGTATTAGCGGGTGCTACAAAATTAATTAAAGCCGCTTGTCCGGCAGTAAGCAATTTTCGGACATATTGCTGAATAGCTATTTTGCTTTGTTCGATGCGCACTTTGGGTTGTAGCAGTACTTCGTAGCAGGTAATTTCGGTGCTATCGTCCAATTGAATTTTACCGTAAATCCACACTTTATCAATAACCGCCGATTCAGATTGGTTAGGAGGTAGCGTTGCCGGAATCAAAGAGGCATTAAGTGTAAATCCGGAACCAAAAACCGGACTTAACACTTCACGGGAGAATAAAACCCTGTCGTAAGGGTTATGCAATGCGTTTTGGATTTGAATTCTATTGGCAGCCATATTACTTTAGTTTTTTCAATTGCATATTTCCAATCAATGATTTCATTTGTGTAATTGCGATATTGTTGAGTTGGCGTAGCCTCTCAGGTTGAGATAAGCCTTGATGTATTAATACCGCATTAATACTTTCGAGGTTGCTGAGAACTACAAGTTGCTCAATGGTAGCCCCGTCCCTGATATTCCCTTCTGCTTCGGGATTTTCGTTTCTCCATTGCTGGGCGGTTTTACCAAAAAGCGCCATATTCAACATGTCGGCTTCATTTGCATAAATGATGTTTATTTCATTTTTGGAAAGTTCCTTTGGAATGAGGTTTTCTTTGATAGCATCTGTATGAATCCGGTAATTCACCTTAGCCAGCGTGCGTTGCAGGTTCCATTCGAGCTTGAGTCGGTTAGTCTCTTCTTCTTTGAGGCGCTGGAACTCTTTAATGATATATAGTTTGAATTCGATTGAAATCCACGAGGCAAATTCGAAAGCAATGTCTTTATGAGCAAAAGTGCCACCATAGCGACCAGATTTAGAAACAATTCCAATTGCATTTGTTGACTCAATCCACTTTTTGGGTGTCATCACAAAGCTGTTTAATCCGGCTTGTTTTCTAAACCCGTCGAATTCGACGGGTTTAAAATTAGGGTTGTATAATATTTCCCAAAAGCCCAAAAGCTCTATGGTGTTTCTATTACGCATCCAGTTTTTAATAATATCATCTGTATTAACAGCATCCTTATGTCGGGCAATATCCGTCAGGGAAATAAAATCATTTTCATTGGCTCTCAGTATGGTTATTTCTGTTCCTGCTGCGTTAATTTTATTCGTTTTTGCCATATTTAACTAAAGCTTAGAGTTAATACAATCTGAGGATTTACAATTCCCCTGTGAGCTTTGTCTGATTGAGGTATTTCCTCCGAACTGGGAGAAAGGTCGTACCTGTCGAGAACGGTAATAAATAATTGCTCAATAAACTTTTCCGGCTCTTTGAGCATTCCTGCATTTGAAGTAAAAAAATCATTGATTGATTTTGGTAAACCCTTCGATGCAAATGTTCCTTTTTTGATAATATCCAGGGCACGTAACAAAGCCATTCGTTTTTGTTCGGTAGGTGCATGTTTTACCACTGCATTGAGGTTTGTAATGGCTTTGTTTTCGGCAGGGCTGAGGTTTCTGCGGGAGACTGACTGAACATTTTCCTGATTTTTTTCTGATTTAAAATATTCAAGACCTGCTAAAGTTTGTTTATGGTGCAATTCATGCAAAGAAATTGCTTTCTCTGTATCAGAAGCTTTAAACAGTTTGACTGCCTGTAAAAAGTTCATTTCAATAATATTCATTTCCGGTGTAATCAGGCAGAAAATACCGGGATGATTTTCACTTTTCAAATAAGTAAGAGATGTTTTCTTTAATGGATAATTTATCTCTCCAGTTTCTGTATCAATTAATTCGAGTTGTTTACCAGAGGGTATCTTTCTACCACACCTTGCTTTGTTTGGAGTTTTGGCAATATCGTTAAATATCTTTGGATGCTTCTTTCGGAAATCTCTTAATTCATTCAAATACTTAAGAATTTCGCTTTCCTCTTTTTGAATTTTATGTCCAAATAAAGCTCCTTCTCCTTTTTCTTCGAGAATAGAGAAAACCTTGTTATCTTCACCAAAAGCTGTATGAAATGCCTGAAGTTTACGCAGGGCGTTGTTTACCAAATGAATTTGAGCATCGCCATGGGCAGATGGATAATAGTTGTAAACATAGATTCTGTCGGCTCTTGAACCGATGCGGTTTACCCGACCGATGCGTTGCATTAAACGGGTAGAGTTCCATGGAACATCATAGTTAACAATTACGTTGCTTCGATGCAAGTTGATGCCTTCTGCCAGTACTTCCGTAGTAACAATAATATCGTAATCATTTTGCCACTTTTCTTCTTCGAGGTTTGCATCGAAATTATTACGAATAGTATTTTCTAAATTTTTTCTATTTTCGGCACTTACCGTAAGGACATTTTTCTTTGTAATCTTTGAAAGTTTTGCCGTTAATTTTTCAGCAGTTTCTTTTGATTCGGAAAAAATTACCAGTTTGCCACTAATATTCTGTGTTGGTTTAAAAAACTCCTCCTGAATTTGTTTTGTAAACTCTATCAGTTTTGGGTCTTTCTTGACCTTGTTCCAGCGTTTAATTAAATCATCCACTTTTTCTTTATCCTGCTTGAGCAAGTCAACAAATTTTTTGTCGAAAGCATCTCTTTTGTACTCCTTGTTATTTCCGCCTTTTTCGTTGATTTTAGCTTCAATCTCATCATAGCTTAACCCTTCTTCGAGCAATTTATTGATGTCTAAATCCGGTGCAATAAAAATCCTGTTATCATCAAACATAGCCAGCATATTATCTATGGCTTCCTGAAATCTCGTTAATGATTTCGTAAAAGCATAAAAACTACTTTCAAGGCGTTTCACCAAAAGGGTTTTCATAATGGCAGATAACCTGCCCGATATGGATTCTACATTACCGTATATTTTCCTGTCTTCCTCTTTAACAAGAAATTGAATGGCACGGTAACGGGAATATTCTAAACCATCAATTTCGTTACCATTTTCATCAAGGCTAGTAATTAATGAAACTGTATCATAAAACAGTTTGCTTAATTTTTTATCCAATTTATAGTAAAGAGGAATGGGGTCGCCCACTTTTGGGAATTTAATTTCCTGTTTATTCAGGTCTTCCAAATATTCCTTGTTGTTCTCAATATCAGTCCTTGTTCTGCGAATAACAAGTGGCTCCACTACATCATCACGCAATTTCTGGAATAGTGCTTTCAGTTTTTTGATATTGAGTTTTTTCTCGTAAGCCAGTTTTTTATACTGCTCATTGATTGGTTTGAAATATTCCTGTAAGTTTCTAATATTTTCGAGAGTAGAGTTTCTTCTGTCCTGAAAAAGATAAAGTTGGTTTTCAATATCCTGTGGACGGTTATTCAAAGGTGTGGCGGAAATTAAAATTACTTTCTTACGCGTATCCCCATTTTCGGACGGTTTTGACCTTGGCATTTTACATATTTCCTGCAAAGCTAAATACATTTCTGTGTAATCATTTCTGAATTTATGTGACTCATCAACAACAATTAAATCAATATCTTCAGGGTTAGGGTACGAGTAGTTATTTCGGTCAAGTATTTTGTGCAAGCTACCAAGAGTGATGAAAGTAAAATGATTATCGAGCTCAAAATCTTTTACTGTCCGTCTCCAGCTTTCCTCAATGGCAGGTGGAACAACAACCAAAACCTTTGTATGAGTCCCATTTTCATAAATGAACTTTTTAATAACCATACAAGCAATAATTGTTTTCCCCAAACCAACGACATCAGCCAGAATAAAACCATTATGCTTCATCATTATAGCATACCCTTGATTGGCAGCATCGGATTGGTATTTTAAGCGTATGTATTTGGGAGGTAAAAGCAAGTCAATATTGTAGGGATCATAATCTACTCGTTTGCCAAAATATTCAATTAACATTTTAATATATAACTCAAACGGAGAGAAATTATCCCTTAAATATGTCTGATTCTTAATTCTCTCTGCATCTGCCTGTAAAATGGGAACCGATTCATCCCAAAGTCGTTCAAATTCATCTGTAGCAAATTTTACATCTTCATAATCTCGCAAACTAACATTAAACTCATAATTAGACTCAGGATTAACACCAAGACCGGCATCAGTTAGATTAGATGAACCGGTAATTACTTCACAAGGGGCATATTCATTAAAATTAGCAGGCCTGAAGATATAAACCTTTGCATGTATTTTCTTTTTGGGATGAGCCCTCAATTCAATTTTTTCGTTAACTAAATCATCAATGAATTGTAGGATCCCTTTTTCTGTAGCTTCATCGTAGTTGGCTTCCTGAATATTTTTTATGATTTCTTCGAGGAATTCCGCTTTTGTTTCATCGGTATTCTCAAGATAAAGTTGTCCTCTGTCGTGATATTTTTTTATTAATTGATCAACATTAATACCAACTAAAATTCTGATTTTTGGAATCTTTTCGAGAAAAGGACGTACTTTAAAATAACCCGATGCTCTGAAATATCCAACCAAAGCATCAAAATGACGAATGCTTTCGATATTTGTAAATACTCCCTCAAACTTTTTAAGTAAACTGTTATTGCCTTGATTTGTAAAAAACTTTGTTGGCATTACTTCTTTTTTTTAAAAATTAATTAATTGATGACTTCGTCCATTATATTTTCTAAATACTCTAAATTACAATAAGTTACATTTATACTCTCGGTTAATAAACGAACTTGAAGTTTTTGGGAACCATTTTTCAGAATTTGGCTCAAAATCTTTAAATAATCATTTGACATTAGCCTTTCTCCATGTTCAACCTTACTAAAAGATGAAGTATCAAGGTCAAGTTGGGCTACTACTTTTCTATGAGTAAGATTTCTGTGTTTTATTAACCGTTTGCTATATCCTCTAAAAGTCTCTTTTGTCATTTAACTAATCTGTTTTGGATAATTGTGTCAAATATATATATAATTTTTTTTATGGTATTATATGAGAATGAAAATTTGAATTTATGAAAAACTTTGGATTATATGTTGATTTGTGTATTGTATGATAAAATTCTAAAAGAGAGCTTACGAAAAATTAAATCAATATTAAATATAATAAAAAAATGAACTAATACAATTAGCTGGTTAGGAAAAGTCTCAGCATACGGGGGGCGTATCGAGAGGGGTATCGAGAGTACATCGACAATCTCCGTATAGCAGCCAAAGCCCGATTATGTTGGATTTTAGGTAAATTTTGGATTTTATAATGCTGAATTTTGGTTAAAAATTTGCAGTTAATTAAAAAATAAAAGATATAACTAAGATTACTATTATCTAATTATCTTTAAGTTTATCAAAAATTTTATAAAATCTTTGTTCATTAAATAAACTAAAAAGGAGATTCTTTTTCTAAAAATGAGCTATCAAAATCATTATTGTCCAAAAGGTCATTATTGGAAGATAAACTGTTGATTTTTGATTGGTAAATATTTCCTGCTAATTCTTGATAATCTTCTGGTTCCTCATAATCAGAAAATTTTGCAAATTGTTTAATAAATTTTAAATAAGCAGAACCAGTAGCTCCGTTTCTGTGTTTAGCAATAATTATTTCGGCTAATCCGGTGGTTGGTTTACCATCTACATCAGCAGTGATTCCGTAATATTCGGGACGGTGAATAAACAAAACCATGTCAGCATCTTGCTCAATAGCCCCGGACTCTCTGAGGTCTGAAAGTTGAGGGCGTTTATCACCGGATCTTGATTCTACAGACCTATTCAACTGCGAGAGAGCCAGAATAGGAATATTTAATTCTTTTGCAATACTTTTCAGAGATCGAGATATAGTACTAACTTCTTGTTCTCTGTTTCCTTTAAGGTCAATCCCGGCTGTCATCAATTGCAAGTAATCAATAATTGCACATTGGATATTATGAGCTTTTACAAGCCGGCGTAATTTTGCTCTGAGTTCAAATATTGAAATTGCAGGCGTATCATCAATAAAAATTGGTGAGGCTTCCAATAATTTTAATTTATTTTCGAGTTGCTGCCATTCACTCTCTGAAAGGTCGCCGGTACGTAATTTATCATTAGGGATTTCTGATTCTGCTGACATCAAACGATTAACAAGCTGTAAAGACGACATTTCGAGCGAAAAGAAAGCTATAGGGCGATTATGCTGAACAGCCATGTTTCGAGTCATTGACAATACAAATGCAGTTTTCCCCATGGAAGGTCTGGCAGCAATAATAACGAGGTCAGATTTTTGCCAGCCGGAAGTGTATCTGTCAATTGCCGTAAAACCGCTAGGTACGCCGAGAAGTTTATTTTTGTTTTTACTGGCTTCTTCAATTTCTGAAATAGCTTTTGCGACTAAAGAATTTATTTGAACAGTTTCACTTTTGATTGTTCCTTGTGAAATATTGAAAATTTCGGATTCTGCAAAGTTTAATAACTCGTCAACATCTTCGGATTCTTCGTAGGCTTTTTGTTGAATTTCAATAGCAGACTTAATAAGTTCTCTCTGAATGTATTTTTGTTGAACCAATTTAGCATGAAATTCAAGGTGTGATGTAGATGCAACTTTGTTAGTAAGTTCCGATAAATATAATTCTCCCCCAATTATGTCCAGCTTATCTTTTGCTTTAAGCTCATGAGCAACAGTAATAATATCAATTGGTCTGTTTGATTTTCCAAGATTCTGAATTGCTCGATAAATTTCCTGGTGTATCTGATCATAAAACGATTCTGGTTTTAGAGTTTCCACCACCAGATGAAAAGAATCCGGCTGAATTAATAATGCTCCCAGTACCGCTTGTTCCAACTCAGGCGATTGTGGCGGAATTTTTCCGTAAAGTGCATTAATATTTTCTAAAATATCTGTCTGATTATAAGTCTTTTTTCGTTTAGTTTCGGCCATTGATTTTGTAATTTTCGTTTCTTTCAAATTTAGATATTTATCTTTTAAGTTTTTCTATTGTTAATTTTTTTATGAGATGTTTTTATAAACAACTTTTTATTGATAACATGTTTATAACTTTTATGTTTTAAATTTTGTTTTGACAATATTTTTAAAAAGCCTATTTTTACATAAATATATTTTTATGATAATTGCTGAAAATATCCATAAATCGTACGGAAGCCTTAAAGTGCTTAAGGGGATTTCGCTTGAGATTGAAAAGTCGAAAGTTGTTTCTATTCTTGGAGCAAGTGGAGCCGGCAAAACAACTTTGTTGCAAATTTTAGGGACATTACTAAAGCCGGATCAAGGAAAAGTGTTCATCAACGGAATTGACGTTTTTGGAATGAACGAAAAAAAAATGGCTGCATTTCGAAATTCTGAAATTGGTTTTGTTTTCCAGTTTCATCATCTTCTACCTGAGTTTACCGCTCTCGAAAATGTTATGATACCTGCTTTAATTGCCAAGAAAAATAAAAATCAAATTAAAAACGAAGCTCTCGAAATTATGGAAGCTCTTAATATTAAAGATAGAGCAAATCATAAACCCGACGCACTTTCCGGTGGCGAAAAACAAAGAGTTGCCATTGCCCGTGCTTTAATAAACAAACCCAGTGTTATCCTAGCCGACGAACCTTCAGGTAATCTGGATTCAAAAAATGCAAGAGATCTTTATGATATTATATTTGATTTAAGAAATAACTTTAATCAAACTTTTGTCATTGTTACTCATAATCAAGAACATGCACAACTAACCGATAAATTATTTACAATTAAAGACGGATTAATTTTAAATTCTTAATTTGCATGTTTGAATAAAATTTTAATATTTTTGCGTAGATTTAATTTTATGTTCTGGATAACTGAATATCTTATCTTATTGAACCGCAAGGCTTTGTTCTAAAAGTCGTTTCTAATTTTTATTTTTCGTTTTATTAATCATTAAAAATTTTTTTTTATGAAAAAATATGTAGTTGGATTAGATCATTGGAGCATTAATACTATTGAGGAAATAATAAATAAAAATTATAAAATTGAACTATCAGATGAGGCAAAATCAAAAATTAATGAATGTAGAAATTATCTTGATAAGGCAATTGAAACATCTGAATCTCCACTATACGGAATAAATACTGGTTTTGGATCTTTGTGTAATACTAAAATTTCCAATTCTGATCTTGAAAAATTACAGGAAAATCTTGTGATGTCTCATGCTTGCGGAGTAGGCGAGGAGATAAGTTCAGAATTGGTGAAATTGATGATCTTGTTAAAAATTAAGGCACTTTGTTACGGCAAATCTGCCGTAAGCATAGAAACAGTAGAACGATTGATTTTTTATTACAATAATGATATTTTACCTGTAGTTTATAAACAGGGTTCATTGGGTGCTTCGGGAGATTTAGCACCCCTGGCTCATATAACCTTAACATTAATCGGGAAAGGAGAAGTTTATTATGAAGGGCGAAAACTACCAACTTCCGAAGTTCTGAAAGTTAAAAATCTGCAGTCCCTGAAACTAAAATCCAAAGAAGGCTTAGCCTTAATGAACGGAACTCAATTTATGCTAGCTCATGCTGTTTATGCTGTAATCAGAGCAAAAAAGATAGTCGAAGAGTGCGATAAAATAGCAACACTATCTCTCGAAGCATATCTAGGCAGAATAGAACCATTTTTTGAAGTCTTACATACCATCAGGCCTCACAAAGGACAACTTGAAACTGCAAAAAAACTGTATGGATATCTCTCAAATTCGGAATTACAAAAAAATGTAAAAAGAATATCTGTACAGGACCCATATTCTTTCAGATGTATCCCTCAAGTGCATGGTGCCAGTAAAGACTGTTTGAACTACGTAATTTCTGTTGTAGAAACTGAGATAAATTCCGTTACAGACAATCCTACAGTATTCCCTGAGGAAAATTTAGTCTTAAGCGGTGGTAATTTTCATGGTCAGCCCCTGGCTTTGGCAATGGATTTTTTAGCGATAGGAATATCAGAATTAGCTTCAATCTCCGAAAGAAGGTTGTATAGATTAATTAGTGGGGAAAGAGGATTACCACCTTTTTTGGTAGCAAATCCCGGATTAAATTCCGGCTTTATGATTCCTCAATACACAGCAGCTTCATTGGTTAGTCAGAACAAACAATTATGTACTCCTGCCAGCGTTGACACAATTTCTTCAAGTAACGAACAGGAAGATCATGTAAGTATGGGAGCCAACGCTGCAACTAAATTGTTAAATGTTGTTTCAAATACAGAAAGAGTTCTTGCAATAGAAATGTTTGCTGCCAGTCAGGCACTTAGTTTTCGCGAACCACAAAAACCCTGCAAAGAACTTTCCGAATATTTAAACGATTTTCGAAAAGAAATTCCAATAATTTCAGACGATACTGTAATGTACCTATTAATTAATAAAAGTCACAAATTTTTATTCGAAAATAATAAGAATTAATAAATACAAAATACTTAGTATTACTAGATTGAAATAAATTGGTTTAACAAACCTAACAAACTCTAATTCAATTTAAGTAAGATGTAGATTTGGAGTTGTATTAAAATAAGATTAAAATGTTGTTGAATTAATGAAAATTAACCTATTTGTAAATTGTGCAGATATTTTAATTTATTTTTTAATTTTGCGCAAAGAAGAACTTTTAAAATGAAACAAAAAAGCAAAACAGAATCTCTTGCCTCAAGAGATTATACACCAAGCAATCAAGGAATGTCGCTGTGAAGGTGTACTTTTTAAATTTTGAAGATGTATTTATGAATTGGAGAGATGTTTTTTTTAAAAATAAGAATATATTTCAAATATGTGTTGATAAATCATTTTACTTTTTATTTTGCAATAATTTGTTAATTGACAAACATTAAAAAAATGAAACAAAAAGCCAAAAAAGTAAGACGTAATCCTTTTCCCAAAGAAATTGTAAGCCTTCCAATCAAGGAATGCCCTCATTGTGGGAGCAAACATTTTGTTAAGTTTGGAAAATATGTAAATGTATCGAGATATAGATGTAAAGAATGTCGTCGCACGTTTATTCCGACAAGTGGGAGCAGCATTCATTACATAAATAAAAAAGAAAAGTTTTTGAGATTGTTTGATATGTTTAATAGTGGGGAGGTTTTGACGATAAAAAATATTTCTCAAAAGTTTGGGATTAGTATTTTAACCGCCTTTGACTGGCGCCATAAGATTTTTTTAGCCTTGCAATTAGTCAAGCAAGATTACGAATCAGTAACGATAGCAAATAAAGTTGTATTTAATTTCAACGAAAAAGGTTGTAAGAGAGTGTCCGGAAGAAGAGGAAAAATTAAACAAAAAGTTAATTTGTGTTCTATTACAGATAGCAGAATAACAGAGTTTAAGTTTATTAACATCGGAGACAGTATAAGAAAAGATTTTCACCTACGATTTGCCGGTAGAGTTCGGGATAGAGCTTTATTATTCTTTAAGGATGATGAAAATATTTTAATTGACGACATAAAAATTTTAAATAAAGAAAAAAATATTCCAGTAAAACTCAAGAGATTAGAGAAAAGATTGAAAATACACAAGTACAAATCAGAAGAATTCAAAGTTTTTATAAATAGGTTTATGCGTGGAGTATCCACGAAGTATTTGCAGGTATATGCAAATTTTTATTCTTTTCTGCAAAGTTTAAAATCTGTACCGGATTACTATAAACTTTTGGAGTTTAGACTGGCGTGGATAAAATATTTAAAGATGGAAGTTTTATATCAGGACTTTCTCCAAAGGAATTTTTTAAGTAAAGATAATTATGTTGCGATTAGACGAAAATGGAAATCAAATAACATAAGATTTAAGGTTGATTTTGAAGAAAATTTAGTTTATAATTATTCTTAGTAAAATTCCTAAATTGAAAATGCCACTTTTTACAAAGTTCAATAAATTTTTAAATTTTACAGGTTTAATAGGAATACCAGTGGGATTATTAACTATTGAATCATAATATATACTAACAATAAATTCCTGGTTCAAATAAAATTATAATTGAATTTTATAAATAATAATTTCAACTTTCGAAAATAGCGGATAGATTAATTTCCATTCACATAAACTAATGAAAAAATACGTACTTAAATATAACTTAATGTAAAATTTTTAATTGTGTCTATAATTGATAAAATTTATATAAGAATTTTTCTACCATTCGATATTTTCCCGATTAATTGGCATTGTCATACATCTTGCACCACCACCTCCTCTTGATAATTCGGATCCTGCAATTGTTACAACACATTTATCGTAATTATCTGGATGCACTTTATCATTTATAATTTCTTCTGCTTTTAATACTTCGAATCCGTGTTTTGAGAGTGCTTCAATAGTATAAACATTACGTTCGTAACCAATTACTTTCCCCGGGGCAAAAGCAAAGAAATTAGCTCCGCTGTGCCATTGTTCTCTTTGTTGTATCCATGAATCCTCTGTCCCGCCGCAATAAATAGGCTCTAAGTCAAAACCTAATTCTTTAGTAGCTGTGAGTAAATTTGTTTTTTCGGATATTTTAACTTTTCCGTTATCAACAGAAATCAGTACTGTTTGGTATTTATTAGGACGAGTAATAATGGGTTCGTAAATCATACATTTATTTTTGTCGAGGAAAGTGAATACCATATCAAGGTGAATAAAGGATTCGGGACTGAGAGGTAATTCCTGAACTATTATACTCATGTTCATCTTTTTTTCCTTTAATCTTCTAAGGATAAAGTCAACTCCTTGAGATGTTGTACGTGAGCCTATTCCAATTAGTAAAACATCTTCGCGTGCAACAAGAATATCTCCTCCTTCTATTTTAATATTTTCCGAAAAGAATCTATCTTCAATAGGGTTTATTGTTGTTGTGGAAAATGCCGGATGAAAATCAAAGATTGCCTGCATTATCATTGATTCCCTTTCCCTAACATTATTTGCCATGCGGGCAATGAGTACTTTTTCGTTTATAGAAATAGCAGCGTCTCGAGTAAAAAAGAAATTATGTAATGGCTGCAATAAATATCTTTTCTTACTTAAAAAATCTGAGAGGGTTTCTTTTTTCAGTAAAACTCCTTCAATTAATTGCCTTGCTAATTCCTTATTATCAAGTTCGTCAAGGGCACATTTCTGAAACGACACATTTTCGTTTTTGCAAATCTTTTCTATTAAAGTTTCTTTAACTCTGTTATTTTTCAAAATATCTTCTAGTAGTTCTCTTACCTGATAGGTTTTTGTTACTTTTCAAGGACTCCCGATAATTGTTTGTATTCGTTTTGTGCAACATGAAGATTTAAAATATCGCTATACAAAGCTCTTTCGGCGTTTTCCGGAGTCATATTCTGGATTTCTGCTCCCGGTGTGTGTAATATTACTGCATTTAATTTTCCTATTTCAGAATTTACGTTGATTTTCAATGCGTTAGAAGTCATATTTTCGTCTTTAAATTAGCCTGCAAAATTATAAAAATTTCTTCAAACTACATTAAGTAGATGTTTTTAGAATATTAATATTTTGTTAATCAACAAATTAGAGTTTTATAATATAGTTTTAATAAACTATTTTTGGGAATAATCTTTGATAAAGTATTTTTGAAGAATTAAATATTTAGTTATGGTGAAAATTTTACACGACCTAAAATTCGTACTATCAGGTTTAGTAATAACTTTAACAATATTTTCCTGTCAGATGCCGAGAGTTGTTCAAAGATCTTCAAAAGAAAAACCTGAATGGATATACGGGATTCAATCTGGAAGTATAATTGTAGAAGGGATTGGGGATACTCACGAAAAAGCCCAGGAAGATGCAATGCGAAAAGTTCGTGAAAAAATCGTTTCTTCTGTTGCGGTGAATATTTTTTCCGAAACAAATATGCAAATATCCGAACAGATTATAAACGAAATGTCAAGATATGCTCAAAGTACTGATGTGAGTACTAAAATTGTAACTGATTTTTTTAATTCTTTAAGAGGTATCAGCATTTCAAAAGTTTCTGAATATTACTGGGAAAAAAAGAAATATCCCGATGGGACATTTAAAATTCATTATCATTTGATTTATCCTTTCCCTAACTCCGAATTGGAAAAACTTATTAACGAGTGGGAAAAAACAGACCGAGCTTTCACTGACGAACTTAATGCCATAGAAAATGAACTTTCCGAAACCGAGGATATTTTTGCCATCTCCTCAATAAAGCGAAAAGCAGAAGCTCTTAGCAATATTTTTACCGGGACTCGTAAAACTAAGGCAAAAATAATTGCTGAAAATGCCACAAATTATTTAGAGGATATACGATTTGAAGTGCTGACTAACGAACGTGGGCATCTTATTTTGGCATTGATATCACAAAATAAAGTTTTAAAAATTAATCAGGATTTTCGCTTTGAATCTAATTGTGCTACATTGATTAAAAAACAAATTTTAAAAGACCAAAAACAATTGGAAATTTTTTATGATGTAGATTATTGCAAAAATAATGAAAACGAATTTATTTATATTGCCCAAACTATTTTAAATAAAACAATTAGCATAAAACTTAACATTCCCGATGATGAAAATACAATAAGATTGTTTGTTAATGAGCCTTTGAGAGTGAGACAGTGGACGGATTTGTTTCAGAAATTTAGTGAATGGTTTATCCCGTTGAGGGTAATATCAAAGAATTCGTTTACTATTAAAAAAATTGAGTTGGTAGTTTTACGTGATTCAAAAATTAGTTTACGTAAATTTGTTGGAGCCGATAAAAAACAACAATATCTAATTTTTGAAGAAGATGTTTTAATCGAAGGGAAAGGCGATCAAACCATTAGTTTTCGTGTTGCGGAATATCAAGATCCGTTTTTTGGATTGTTTAAATCTTTGGTTGATGAAACTTCTATGTTTTTTGTTTCGGGTAAAATTTATTATATACCACAAAACGAACAAAATGTAAAAACCTTTGAGTTCGAAAATTTGAGACTTATTCGTATAAACTAATAACAGACAAAAACTTTTCAAATGAAAAAATCCATTCTTCTTGCAATTTTTATTCTGTTTCAAATCAGTATTTTATTTTCCCAATCGGTAGGATTTTCATATTTCATACCTAGAAACGGATATTTTTCAAATCCCATAGCTCCTTTAAATTTTAGCATACCTATAAATGCAGGTAATTATCTACAAATATCTCCTGGGTTAGGAATGATGAGTATCGGAGGCTTAAGTTTAGTGGATTTGCCTGATAGTTATTCAACAAAATTGCCCATTGTCGGACCTTTCCAAACTGCCGAATTGAATATTTTAGTGGCTTTATCACTTCCCATAAATAAAATTAAGGTTTCTGTTCAGGGAGGCACATTTATGTATTATGGGTTTAATCAAAAATTTATGACGGGAAATTTTGATCGTTCCATAGTTGAAACACAAAATTTTCAGGCAGTATTTTCAAATGTGAATTTTAAAAAGAATGGTTTTGGAGGAGGTTATATTTGTGGTGGAAAATTAACATATCGTTTATCCAAAAGGTTATCTGTCTTTACAGGATTAAATTACTACTCAGGCAAACAAAAATATCCGATCAGTGGTAATTATACTGCTTATACCTCAGCAGATACAAAAGTTTCAGGAAATTTCAAATTTGATAATTCCAGAATAGATTATACAGGTTTTATGATTCTTTTTGGCGTTGTTAACCAGTAGATTCTAAATATTTCACAATTCCTCTGAAACTATTGCTAACGGAATGTGCGATTAAAGATTAGTGTCAGGAGACAAATCCTGAATTCAATAATAGAGAACTTTTTCTTAAATTCTACGAATTCACCAAAAAATAAATTTTAGAAATAATTTTTTTGTTTGAAAAAAAATATTATTTTTGCGATGATTTTGGGTTGAATATTCAGGGGACGAGATGTCCCCTGTTTTTATATCGAAATATATGATTGAAGTGGACAAAATAAAAGATTTATGCCTAAAGGCTCTCAAAAATCGTGAATTCCTTGTAGATGTTAAAGTCTCAAGGAATAACGAAATTGTTGTCTGCTTCGATTGCTTCGATGGTATTAAAATCGAAAGATGCCTAGAACTGAGCAGATATATCGAAGAAAATCTCGATCGCGAACATGAAGATTTTTCGCTCGAAGTTGGTAGTCCGGGATTAAGTGTTGCATTCAAAGTTATTGAACAATATCAAAAAAATATTGGGAAACAAGTGGATATTGTAAAAAAAGATGGTACTAAAAAGCGAGTTGTTCTTAATGAAGTTCACGAAAATTATGTTTTAGTAAGTCCAATTAAAGAGAATAAATCAAAAGATAATAAAGAGATTAAAGCAATGCTAAAAATTGAATTTAACGAAATAAAATCAACTAAATTAGTTTTTTAAAAAAAAGAGTTATGAATTTGCAAAATAATCTGATCGAAACCTTTGCGGAATTTAAAGAATTAAAGAATATTGACAGAGCCACCATGATTGGTGTTATTAAGGATGTTTTTACTGCAACATTAACAAAATTACTGGGGCCGGATGTTAGATTTGATGTAATTGTTAATGACCAAAATGGTGAGATTGAAATTTATCGCTACTGGACTGTAGTTGAAGATGAAGAATTTGAAGATAGAGAAACTCAAATTCCATTGTCCGAAGCAAGAAAAATTGACGAAGATTATGAACCGGGAGAAGAATATTCTGATAAAATAAGCTTCGAACAATTCGGACGTAGAGCGATTATGGCTCTAAAACAAAATTTACAAACAAAAATCTTAGAAAGAGAAAAAGATAACATCTACCTTAAATATAAAGATAAAGTTGGCGACCTGGTTGTTGGTGAGGTATATCAGGTATGGAAACGTGAAATACTTGTACTTGATGATGAAGGAGTTGAGTTGATTTTACCCAAAAGCGAACAAATTCCAAACGATAAATATAAAAAAGGCGATACACTCCGTGCTGTAGTAAAATCCGTTGAAATGAAAAACGGAACTCCAATTATTATTCTTTCCAGAACCTCTGAAGTATTTCTTGAAAGATTGTTCGAACAGGAAATTCCTGAAATTCTTGATGGAGTTATTACAATAAAGAAAATTGTTCGCATCCCGGGAGAAAGAGCAAAAGTTGCTGTTGAATCTTATGATGAAAGAGTAGACCCGGTTGGCGCTTGCGTTGGAATGAAAGGAAGCAGAATTCATGGAATAGTCAGAGAATTGCATAATGAAAATATAGACATTGTTAATTATACAAATAATTTACAACTTTTGATTCAAAGAGCTTTAAGCCCGGCAAAAATAAGTTCGATTAAAATTTATCCTGAATATAAAAAAGCCGATGTATTTTTAAAGAGTGATCAGGTTTCGTTGGCAATTGGTAAAGGAGGATATAATATTAAACTTGCAAGTCAGCTGGTAGGGCTTACTATTGATGCCTACCGCGACCTCGAAGAAGATGAAGATGATGTATTTCTTGATGAATTTTCGGACGAAATTGATCAATGGATTATTGACGAACTTAAAGCCATCGGTTGCGATACCGCAAAATCTGTTTTGAAGCTGACCGTAGAAGAATTACTGAAACGTACAGACCTTGAAGAAGAAACTATTCTTGAGGTACGTAAAATATTAAGTGAAGAATTTGAAGAAAATTAAAAAATATTGTTCAAGATATGAGTGAAAATAAACCAAAAAGGCTCAGTGCACTTGCCAGAGAATATAATGTTGGCATTCCGACCATAATAAATTTTCTCAAAGGCAAGGGATTGGAAGTTAAAAATGATCCAAACGAGAAAGTGCCTTTTGAATATTTGGATTTAATAGACCAGCACTTTAAGGACTCAAAAACCTTAAAGGAAAAAGCGATTCAAAATACTGAAAAAATAAAAATTCCTAAGGAACAGAAAGTTGAAGTTCCGGAAAAAACTTCTTCTCCCGAAGTCAAGCCGGTAGAACCCGTTAAGGAAATAAAACCTGTAGTTACATCTCCGGTTGTTGAAAAAGAACCTGAAAAACAAATTCCCGAAAAAGTTGAAGCACCTAAAATTGAAGAGCCCGAAGTTACTGATGCTGAAATATCCGTAAAAGACGCAGAACTACCACAAACAGAAATTCAGGAATCTATACAGCAAGAACAGGAAAACACCTCTTCGGAACAAATAACCGGGCCTAAAGTAATTGGTAAAGTTGATTTAAGTTCAATTAACGAAAGAACCCGTCCAAAAAAGAAAACTAAAGAAGAAAAACTTGCAGAACACCAAAAACTAAAAGCAAAACCTGTTGAAGCTTTCAGAAAAGAGGATAAACCGACTGAAGAAATTCAAACTGAAAAAACTTCTGAAATGGAATATTCTCAGCAGGAAATTGTCGCGTCCGAAGATAAGATTGAAAGTACTGTTCAACCAGAAACTTCACAAGAAGAACAAAAACAAGAACCGGAATTCATCGAAACAAAAGTTGAGAAACTTACCGGTCCGAATGTTGTCGGAAAAATAAATCTCGATAGCTTTATTAAACAACAAGAAGAATCTGAAAAACGCAAAAAACAACTTAAAGAAGAAAGACAAAAACAGAGAGAAAAAGAAAAAGAACAAATAAAAGCTAAACGAAAAAGAATTAAAAAATTAAAAATTGACATCGAAAAAGATTTAGAATTTGAAACAAAGAAAAAGAAACCTATAAAGAAACCTATTAAGGTTAAGAAACCCGAAATTGATGAAGAAGAAGTACAAAAGCAGGTTAAAGAAACTTTAGCTCGTCTTACAACACCAAAACAGAAATCTAAAGCTGCAAAATATCGTAGAGAAAAAAGAGAATTATTCTCTCAGCGTCGTCAGGAAGAAATGGAAAAAGCCGAGGCCGAAAAGAAAATTCTCAAAGTTACGGAATTCGTCTCGGTAAATGAATTGGCTACGATGATGGACGTTCCTGTAACTAATGTTATTGCCAGCTGCATGAGCTTGGGATTATTTGTGTCAATTAATCAACGTTTGGATGCCGAAACAATGGCTATTGTAGCTGATGAATACGGCTATTCTGTTGAATTTGTGAGTGCAGAAGTGCTTAATGAAATTGAAGAAGAACCCGACAACCCTGAAGACCTCATTCCTCGTCCTCCGATTGTTACTGTTATGGGACATGTTGACCATGGAAAAACAAAATTACTTGACAGAATTCGTAATACTAATGTTGCCGAAGGCGAAGCAGGAGGTATCACTCAACATATTGGAGCTTACTCCGTAACTCTCGAAGACGGAAGAAAAATTACTTTCCTCGATACTCCCGGCCACGAAGCATTTACTGCTATGCGTGCACGCGGTGCTCAAATTACAGACGTTGCAATTATTGTAATTGCAGCGGATGATAATATCATGCCTCAAACCGTTGAAGCTATTAACCATGCCAGCGCAGCAGGTGTTCCTATCGTTTTTGCAATAAACAAAATTGATCTTCCTACTGCAAATCCCGACAAAATCAGAGAAGCCCTTGCTAATATGAATTATCTGGTGGAAGACTGGGGTGGTAAATATCAATGTCAGGAAATTTCAGCAAAAGCAGGTATAAATGTTGACCTATTACTCGAAAAAGTTCTACTCGAAGCTGAGTTACTTGAATTAAAAGCCAATCCGAATAAGAAAGCTTCCGGAACGGTAATAGAATCATCTCTTGATAAAGGTAGGGGTTATGTGGCTACTTTAATCGTTCAAAATGGAACTCTAAAAGTAGGCGATGTTGTTCTAGCAGGTTGCCAGACTGGTCGTGTAAAAGCAATGTATAACGAAAGAGGACAAAAGCTCGAGTCTGCCGGACCATCAACTCCGGTACAAATTCTCGGATTAAACGGCGCACCCATGGCAGGAGATAAATTCAATGTAATGGATAGCGATCACGAGGCAAGAACACTTGCCAATAAACGTCAGCAATTATTACGTGAACAAGAACTCAGAACCAAGAAACATATTACTCTCGATGAAATTGGGCGTCGTCTTGCATTAGGCAACTTTAATGAAATTAATGTTATCGTTAAAGGTGATGTTGATGGTTCTGTTGAGGCTCTTTCTGATGCTCTCATTAAACTTTCAACAGAAAAATGTGCGGTTAACATTATACACAAAGCCGTAGGACAAATTTCTGAATCTGATGTTATGTTAGCTGCGGCATCAAATGCTGTTATTGTAGGTTTCCAGGTTAGACCTTCTTCATATGCCCGTAAACTTGCCGAAAAAGAACAAATTGAAATTAGATTGTATTCTATCATATACGATGCAATTAATGATATGAAAGACGCTATGGAGGGCATGTTATCTCCTGAAATTAAGGAAAATATTACCGGAAGTGCCGAAGTTCGCGAAATCTTCAAAATCAGCAAAGTTGGTACTGTTGCAGGTTGTTTGGTTACCGAAGGTAGAATTTATCGCAAATCTAAAGTTAGAGTCATTCGCGACGGGATTGTCATTTATACAGGAGATCTCGGAAGCCTCAAACGATTCAAGGATGATGCTAAAGAAGTTATTGCAGGTCAAGAATGCGGTTTAAATATTGATAAATTTAACGATATTAAAGTTGGTGATATTGTTGAAGCTTTCGAAGAAGTTGAAGTAAAACAAACTTTATAATTTATTCTATTTCTATGCCAATTATAGGCAATCTTAATTTTTATGATAAACCCGTAATACTTGCACCAATGGAGGATGTTACAGATCCTTCATTTCGTTTTATGTGCAAAAAATTCGGTGCCGACATTATGTTTACTGAGTTTATTTCTTCGGACGGCCTAATTAGAGATGCTAAAAAATGTTTGAAAAAACTCGAACTTTTCGATTATGAAAGACCGGTCGGAATTCAAATCTACGGACATATGCCCGATGCAATGGAAAAAGCTGCCATTCTTGCAAACGAAGTTAATCCTGATCTACTTGATATAAATTACGGTTGTCCGGTAAAAAAAATTGCCAATAGAGGTGCAGGTAGCGGTATGCTCAGGAACTTACCACTCATGAAAGAAATTACCGAGCGTGTTGTAAAGGTTTCAAAAGTTCCTGTTACTGCAAAAACTCGTCTAGGTTGGGATAGTGAATCAATAAATATTCTTGAAGTTGCCAGATTACTCCAGGATTGCGGTATAGTTGCTCTTACAATTCATGGACGAACCCGTGCTCAAATGTATAAAGGATTTGCTAATTGGGAGCATATAACCAAAGTGAAAAACCATCCCGAAATAAAAATTCCAATTATCGGAAATGGTGATATTAACGATGGAAAATCGGCAGCTTTAGCCTTTGAAAAATACGGTGTGGATGGAATTATGATAGGAAGAGCAGCTATTGGCAGACCCTGGATTTTCAGAACAGTAAAACATTATCTTAAAAACGGAACAGAATTGCCAGAACCCGATGTTTTTGAACGTGTTCAAATTGCTCGCGAACACCTCCAAAAATCAATTGAATTTAAAGAAGGCATGAGAGGAATTTACGAAATGCGTCGTCATTTTGTTCTGTATTTTAAAGGTATTCCAAACTTTAGGGAAACAAAAATTAAACTCCTCACCGCTAATTCATACGAAGAAATAAATGCTCTTCTCGATTTTATTGAAGAAAATTTCGGACATCTGAAATTTAATGATTTTAAATCGGAATAGATTATTATGTTAAAACTCAAATTGATTACTTATTTTTTGTTAATTTTACTATCTTTGAAAAAACATTTTAATGAATTATTCAGATTCAAAATTTGTGATTTTTGATTTTGACGGTACTATCGCAGATACCCTCGAGATAATAGCCGAAATTTATAACGACCTTGCTCCCAAATATAATTGTAAAATATTGCATTACGATGAAAAAGAAAAGTTCAGAAAGATGAAGCCTCTCGAACTTTTTAAGGAATGTGGAATATCTCAATTTTTAATTCCAATTTTTACTGTGCATATCAGAACCGAACTTTTTAAACGAATAAATCAGATAAAACCAATTGCAGGTATAGATTTCGTTTTAAAAACACTCAAAAACAACGGAATAAGATTAGGATTGATGAGCTCTAACACTCGAAAGAATATAAATACTTTTTTAAAAAATAATAGTTTTGAATCTTATTTTGACTTTGTTCATACAGGTAAGAATATTTTCGGAAAAGATTTGGTAGTATCTCATTTGATACGAAAATATTCATTAAATAAAAGCAATTTAATTTATGTTGGGGATGAAGTCCGAGATATAGAAGCAATGAAAAAAATTAAAGTTCCGGTTTTTGCTGTTAGTTGGGGATTTAATTCTCATGAAATACTAACCGAATTTAATCCTGATTTTTTTGCAAACGATACGGTTTCTCTGGCAAAAGGCATTCTGGATTTTTTTAAAGTTTAAAATTGCAATATATATAAAGTGTTAATACATTTTATACTTTAAATTTAAAGATGGAATTCTATAAAAACGGATGGAAAATATTATTGGTTGTTTTTGCTGTTTTGATTGGTGCTATGTCACTATGGTATACTAACAATTTAATGCAAAATCTATCTATAGAGGAATACAAACGTATAATGCTATGGGCGGAGGCTACACAAAAACTTATTAATGCCGAACCTGACGAAGACGTGAGTTTTTATTTTGAAGTTCTTCGTAATAACCAGACAATCCCTGTAATTTTAGTTGATAATAATGATGAAATTATAAGTTTTCGCAATATTGATTCTCTGAAAATGCAAAATCCTGAGTATAGAAAAAAAATACTGAATGAGTTTAAAAACAATGGAAACGAATCATTTATTATCAGTACAGAAGAGGGAGTAGAACTTAATAGAATTTATTACTCAAATTCATATCTGTTAACACAGTTAAAGTATTATCCTTTTATACAGTTAGGAATTGTTACTCTATTTATTTTAGTGAGTTATTTTGCTTTCAGTATTGCTCGAAAAGCCGAACAGGACAAAGTTTGGTTGGGAATGTCGAAAGAAACTGCACACCAATTGGGAACCCCCATATCATCACTTATGGCAGCTATCGAAATTCTTAAACTTCAAGATGTTGAACCCCGCCTACTAAAAGAAATTCAGAAAGATGTTGATCGCCTCGAAAAAATTGCTGCCAGATTTTCTAAAATAGGATCAAAAGCCAAATTGGAGAAGCAAAATTTATATCAGGTTATTGATGAAACAATAAAATATCTGACAACACGTTTTCCCAGTGGTATTAAAATTATTCCGGAATACGATAATTCAAAATCACTTATTTTGCCATTAAACAGAGAACTTTTCGAGTGGGTGCTGGAAAATCTATGTAAAAATTCCGCTGATGCCATTGGACAAAGTGGCTTTATAAAAATTAAAATCGAAGAAAATACCAAAGAAATATTTATTGATATTGAAGATAATGGCAAAGGAATACCAAAGTCAAAATTTAAAGAAATATTCAAACCAGGATATACTACCAAAAGTCGAGGATGGGGCTTGGGATTATCTCTTGTTAAACGAATAATAGAACAATATCATTATGGAAAAGTATTTGTTAGATATTCAGAAATTAATGTTGGAACTTGTTTCAGAATAATTTTGAAAAAACATATTAAAAACATAACCTTCTAATTATAGCAAGGATAATTTATAAATTTAATTCAATAAAAATTTTTTAATAAATAAATTTGTTTTTGTAATTTTGCAGGAAATTTTTTTAGGGTGAATTTGATTGACGAATATATTATATCGTTTAATGGTCTCGATACGGGTGAGTATAATTTTGATTTTAAAGTAAGAGATGAATTTTTTTCTTACTTTGAAAAAAGTGAAATATTAGGTGGAAATTTTGATGTTGACGTTATATTAATTAAGAATTCAAATTCACTTGAATTAGACATTCATTTAGTAGGAGATGTACGTATCCCCTGCGACAGATGCCTTGATGAAGTTACAGAAGAAATAGATTTCGAAGACAAGATCATTGTAGAATTCGGGGATGAAACAAACTTTGATACAAATACAGATTACGTAACACTCGAAAGAGGAAAACAGGAGATTAACATTTCTCAATTTATTTATGAGTTTGCGCATTTTGCATTACCTTTATCAAGAATGCATAAAGATGATGAACATGGGCATTCAACCTGTAATCCAAAAATGCTGCAAATTTTAGAAGATTTAAAACCAAAAGAAAATAAAGATCCTGATATCAGGTGGGCAAAGTTACAAGAGATAAAGAACAATAATAATTTTAATTAACCTTAAATTTAAATAAAAATGGCACATCCAAAACGAAGAGGTTCGAAGCAAAGAAAACACAAACGCCGTACACATTATAAGGCAAGTTTACCAACATTGGCAAAATGCTCAAATTGTGGAGCAACAGTTGAATATCATCATGTTTGTCCGGAATGCGGTTATTATCGGGGCAAATTAGCTATTAGTAAGGAAGAATTAGTATAGTCCTATGAAAATCGGACTGGATGCAATGGGTGGAGATTTTGCTCCCGAAGTAACTGTTCAGGGGGCAATTCTTTCACTTGATATCCTTTCAGAAAAAGATAGACTTGTCCTTTTTGGAAAAAAAGATCTTTTAGAAAATCTTTTTAAACAAAAAGGTTATTTAAGACTTCCAAAAACTTTTGAAATTGTTAATTGTAATGAAATTATTTCAATGGATGACGATCCGGTTAAATCTTTTATGGAAAAAGCCGAATCATCTATTGTTATGGGTTTTGGTTATTTGAAAAAAGGATTAATCGATTCTTTTGCTAGCGCTGGAAATACCGGGGCTATGCTGGTAGGAGCCGTAAAAGTTATTGAAACCATTCCAGGAATTGACAGACCATGCATATCATCTTTTGTCCCTAATGATAAAGGCCAAAATAATCTGTTGGCAGATGTAGGAATTAATGCAGACCCAAAACCGGAAAATCTACTCGAATATGCAATTTTAGCTTCTGTTTTTGCTAAAAATGTTATGAATATTCCAGAACCCAAAGTCGGATTAATGAATATCGGAGAAGAATCCTCAAAAGGCAATATTTTGGCTAAAACGACATATCATATTCTAGAAAATTCTTCACGAATTAATTTCATTGGAAATATTGAAGGCGGTGACATTTTTAAAGCCGATAAAGTTGATGTAATTATTACCGATGGTTTTACCGGAAACGTTGTTTTAAAGTTAGTCGAATCATTCTATAACTTAATTAAGTTAAGAAATATCACTGATAACTATTTTGACAACTTCAATTACGAAAATTATGGCGGCACTCCTATTCTTGGAGTAAATAAGCCGGTAATTGTCGGACATGGAAAGAGTAGTGCACTTGCATTAAAAAATATGATTCATCTTAGTTATAGAATTGTTGAATCAGAAATAATCAATAAATTAAAAAAGGAGTTTAAAAATGACTAAAATTAGGGCTGCAATTACCGGTGTAGGTGGATACGTTCCTCCTTATATTTTAACTAACGAAGAATTGTCCCGTATGGTTGACACTTCGGATGAATGGATAATGGAACGAATCGGAATTAAAGAACGTCGGATATTGCTAGAAGAAGGTAAAGCTACTTCCGACATGGCTACAGAAGCAGTTAATCAATTGCTTCGTAAAACCGGAACCAAGCCAGAAGAAGTTGATATGCTTATTTGCGGAGTTGTTACTCCTGATATGCAATTCCCTGCAACCGCCAATATTATTTGTGATAAAGTAGGCATTAAAAATGCCTTTGGTTATGATATGAATGCCGGTTGTTCAAGCTTCCTGTTTGCTCTTATTACTGCTTCAAAATTTGTTGAAAGCGGTACTCACAAAAAGGTTGTTGTTGTTGGTGCAGATAAGATGTCTTCAATTGTGGACTATAACGACAGAAATACATCTCCAATTTTTGGCGATGGCGCAGGTGCCGTAATGCTTGAACCTTGTATTGACGGTTACGGAATTATTGATTCAATTATGCATGTTGATGGTAGTGGTCGACATCATTTACATCAAGTAGCTGGAGGTTCGCTACGCCCTGCTACTTTCGAAACTATTTTACGCAGACAACATTTCATTTATCAAGAAGGGCAACCTGTTTTTAAAGCAGCAGTTGCAAATATGGCCGATGTTTCTGTTAGAATGATGGAACGACACAATCTTACTTATGAAAATTTAAAATATTTTGTTCCTCATCAAGCTAACATGAGAATTATTGAAGCAACCGCAAAAAGAATGGGAATTGATAAAAAACAGGTGATGTTGACTATAACCAAATATGGAAATACTACATCTGCAACAATTCCGCTTTGCTTATGGGAGTATGAACATGATCTTAAGCCCGGTGATAATATTATAATAGCTACTTTTGGAGCTGGCTTTGCATGGGGTTCTTGCTATATCAAATGGGCTTATGATGGCAGTGCTGTGGCTGATAATCCGGATTTCGATAAAAAATAATGATTGTGAGGGACATCGTTCCTCTATTTTTGCTATTTTATATTCAATAAAATTACCTTACGCATTAACTATATTTGACTATAAGGGTATCTCTTAAAGTGAAGTTCTTTAATCATATTGAATAAAATTTCTTTAAACTCTTCAATATTATCACGATTTTTTGCCGAAATAAAAACACACGGAGCAGAAATTTTATTGAAATAAGTATTTTTCCAATCTTCTAACGAAAAATTTTCTCTCTTCATAGGACTTAAGTCATCTTCTTCTTTTTTGGTGTAACTAAATGAATCGATCTTATTAAATACCATCAGTATTGGTTTATAGCTTACTCCAATTTCTTTTAGAGTTTGATTAACTACATTAATTTGTTCTTCAAAAGACGGATGAGAAATATCAACAACATGAACAATAATGTCTGATTCACGGGTTTCATCAAGGGTTGATTTAAAGGATTCAATTAGTTTGTGTGGTAATTTTCTGATAAAACCTACAGTATCGCTGAGCAAAAACGGCAAATCGTTTAATACAACTTTACGTACAGTAGTATCAAGAGTGGCGAATAACTTGTTTTCTGCGAGTACTTCTGATTTACTGAGTAAATTCATTATCGTTGATTTTCCAACATTGGTATATCCTACCAAAGCAACGCGGATTAATTGTCCGCGATGTTTTCTCTGTTGGGCCATTTGCTTATCAATACGAGCAAGTTCTTCTTTTAGTCTCGAAATTTTATCTAATATAATCCGTCTGTCGGTTTCGATTTGGGTTTCCCCTGGACCTCTAAGCCCAATACCACCACGTTGCCTTTCGAGGTGAGTCCACATTCTTGTTAATCGTGGTAGTAAGTATTGATATTGAGCAAGTTCTACCTGTGTTTTAGCGTAAGCTGTTCGTGCATGCTGTGCAAAAATGTCTAAAATAAGGTTTGTTCTATCCAGAACTCTGACTTTGAGGATGTTTTCTATATTTCGAAGTTGGGTAGGACTTAGTTCGTCATCAAAAATAATTATTGAAATTCCATTATCTCGTATATAATTGAGAATTTCTAGAAGTTTTCCTTTTCCTACATATGTTCGTGGATTTGGAAAATCTAAATTCTGAATAAACTTTTTAACCGGAATAACACCTGCAGTTTTTGCTAAAAATTCTAATTCATTTAAATACTCTTCAACTTGTTCTTTTGTTTGGTCAACACTTACCACACCTATTAAAACTACATTTTCAGGAACTATTTCTGTTGAAATCATATTTTTTTATAATCTTTTTAACAAAAAGACCTCACCAAAGGCAGGGTCAATGAAAATATTTTTAAAAAATATTAATACAATTTAAAATTAATTGGAACAACAAAAGTTACCGGAACAGGTTTTCCTCTTTGCTTACCGGGGGTCCATTTGGGCAGCATTTTTACAACCCTTATTGCTTCAGCATCCAGATATGGATCCACCCCTCTTGCAATTGTTACATTAGTAACATTTCCGTTTTTATCAATAACAAATTGAACAAAAACTCTTCCTTGTATTCCATTTTCCTTAGCAATTTCAGGATACTTGGTATTTTCGGCAATAAATTTCAAAAGTTCTGCTTCTCCGCCTGGGAAAGTCGGTTTTTCTTCAACAACAGCAAAGGAAATTGGTTCAACTTCTTCTTCGGTTTCAACATTAAAAGTTGTTTGAACAATATTGATATTAGTCTTCGTTTTTTCATCAGCTTCTGTATCAATATTCAAATTTTCAACAACTTTATCGTCATCAACCACTATTAATTCTTCGATTACAGCTTCGGGTTCCGGTTGTTCGGGTTTCGGTTGTTCAGGAGGTGTTTCCTGTTGTGTATTAATAATTTCTTCATCAAAAATGTCCTGTGATGTGAGTTCACCTAACGAACTTGTAGAAAGTTCTTCGGATTTCCACTCAAATGCAATGTAGCAAATTGCCAAAGAAAGTATTAATCCTATTTCCAGAAAAATAAACTTTCTTCTTTCGAGGTCAGCTTTTGGCGATTTCTTTAGTTCCATTGTTATGCAATTTTTAGGCTTGTAAAAATAATAAATTAATTAACTCTCAAAAAATAAATTTTAATAATTCTACTTTTTGATATGTTTTTCCTAAATTTTCCATAAAAACATGATAATTTTTAATTTTATTTTTTTTCTCTAACTAAACGAAAATTCCGATTATTTTATTTTGATTAAATATTTTAAATTTGTTAATTACTTTTTAAAACATTTGCTCAAAATTATATTGATAAGAAGTAATTTTATTGCTCAAAATTTTTTTTAAGAAAATGGGAAAGTTCACACATTTACACGTTCACTCACAATACTCTATTTTAGATGGAGCTGCAAGTATTGATGGTTTGATTTCAAAAGCTAAGGAGCTAGGCATGGATGCTTTGGCTTTAACCGATCATGGTAATTTATTGGGCCTAAAAGAATTTCATGCTAAATGTCTTAAAAATAAGATAAAACCTATACTTGGTTGCGAAACCTATGTCGCAAAGAACAGTCTTACTGAAAAATCTGATTCTATTGATAAATCGGGATATCATCTGATTTTGCTTGCCAAAAATTTAACAGGATATCACAATCTGATAAAAATGATTAGTGTTGCCAATCTTGAAGGATTTTACAGCAAACCTCGAATTGATAAACAACTGTTATTAGAGCATAAAGAAGGGATAATTGTTTCGTCTGCATGTTTAGGTGGAGAAATACCTAAACTAATTGCTGCCGGGCATATTGAATCTGCCAAAGAAACTATTTTGTGGTTTAAGGAAAATTTTGGAGATGACTTCTATCTTGAAGTTATGCATCATCCCAGTACTGATCCGGTTCAAAAAAGAGAAGTTTCTGATGTTCAGATGCTTGTTAATGAAAAAATTTTCGAACTTTCTGCAGAGCTTGGAGTTAAAGTAATTGCTACAAACGACTCTCATTTTATCAATGAAGAAGATGCCGAAGCTCATGATGTTTTGATTTGTTTAACAACAAATTCTGATATTAACGACCCAAACCGTCTTCGTTATACAAAACAGGAATGGTTTAAAAGCTATGATGAAATGTTGGAACTTTTTCCTGATCATCCGGAAGTTTTGGAAAATACTAATAAAATTGCAGAGAAAGTTGAGATTTTCGAGATTGACAGAAATCCATTAATGCCGGAATTTCCTATTCCGGAAAGTTTCGGAACAATGGAAGAATGGAGAAGCAAATTTTCTGAAGAGGATCTTAAAAATGAATTTACCGAAGAAAGATACACATTACTTGGAGGTTATGATATTGTTTTACGAATAAAGTTAGAAGCCGACTATCTGAGATTTTTAACTGAAAAAGGAGCTATTGAAAGATACGGAGAAAATTATTCCGATGAGGTAAAGGACCGTATAGAATATGAATTGCTCACAATAAAAAGAATGGGTTATCCCGGATACTTTTTGATTGTTCAGGATTTTATTCAAAAAGCTCGTGAAATGGGAGTCCTTGTAGGGAAAGGAAGAGGTTCTGCAGCAGGTTCTGTAGTTGCATATTGTACAAAAATTACCGATGTTGATCCTCTGAAGTTTGATTTGCTTTTTGAAAGATTTTTAAATCCCGACCGTATTTCGATGCCTGATGTTGATATTGATTTTGATGACGATGGGAGGGCTAAAGTTATAGAATATGTTGTAAACAAATATGGAAAAGAGAAGGTTGCTCATATCTGTACCATAGGTACAATGAAAGCCAAAGGAGCAATTAAAGATGTATTCAGAATCATGGGGATAGATTTGAACTTTTCTAATGAACTAACGAAAAAACTTGATGATAAAGCATCTTTATCAAATTCTTATGCAATAATCGAAAAGGAGGTTGAAAGCCTAGGCAGTTATGAAAAATATTTAGCAAAACTCGATGAAGAAATAAAAACTGCCAGAAAAGAAGAAAACGATAAAATAAAAGATATTCTTGAGACAAGAAACGTTATAGCCGAGACCATGCAGCTTGCCGATCAGAAAAATGATAAAAAATTAAAAAAGGCTCTGGCAATTGCTTGTGTACTTGAGGGTTCGGTTCGCCAAACAGGCGTTCATGCCTGTGGAATTTTAATAGGGAAAGAATCTCTTGTAAATAATATTCCTTTGATGCGAACAAAAGATGGAGATCTCGCAACAACACAATACGAGGGTAGTTTTGTTGAATCCATCGGCTTGTTGAAAATGGACTTTTTGGGCTTAAAAACCCTTTCGGTAATAAAAGATTGTATCGAAAATATAAAATTGAGCAAAGGGATAGATTTTGATATTGATAGCATAGATTACGATGATCAGGAGACATATAAAATTTTTAAATCCGGAGAAACTACCTCAATTTTTCAATTTGAATCCGATGGAATGAGAAGCAGCTTAAGAGATCTGGAACCTTCAAACATCAATGATTTAATTGCAATGGTTGCCCTGTATCGTCCGGGACCGATGGAATATATTCCTAATTATGTAGCTCGTAAAAAGGGAACCGAAAAAGTTATTTACGATCATCCGTTAATGGAGAAGTATCTTAAGGAGACTTATGGCATTACAATTTATCAGGAGCAAGTGATGCTTTTATCCCAAGCTCTTGCAAATTTTACCAGAGGAGAATCCGATACTCTACGTAAAGCCATGGGTAAAAAAGATATGAAAACCATGGAAAAACTCGAAGTAAGGTTTAAAGAGGGTTGTAAAAATAATCCTGAGTTTATCGAAGGCTGCAAAAAAGTAAATAAAAACCCAGACGAACTTGTTGAAAAAATTTGGAAAGACTGGATTGCTTTTGCAAATTATGCGTTTAATAAGTCACATTCTGTGTGTTATGCTGTATTAGCTTATCAAACAGCTTACCTCAAAGCTCACTTTCCTGCCGAGTTTATGGCAGCAGCAATGTCGAGAGCCAAAGAAATAGAAAAGATTTCTGAGTTAATGGAAGAATGTCGTCGCATGAAAATTAAGGTTCTCAGTCCTGATGTAAATGAAAGTATCAAAAGGTTTTCGGTTACTAAAAACGGAAATATTAGATTTGGACTGGGTGGAATAAAGAATCTTGGCTCAAATGCAGTTGAAAATATTATTGACGAAAGAAATAAAAATGGATATTATACAGATATATTCGACTTTGTGACACGGGTAAATTTAAATGCCGTTAATAAAAAAGCCATGGAAGCTTTAGTATATTCAGGAGCATTTGATAGTTTTACTGATATTCAACGACCTCAATATTTCCTTGCTTCTGATCAAAATGAAACCTTTATTGAAAGTTTGATAAAGTTCGGGAACAATATTCAACAATCCAAATCGTCTGAAAATACTCTTTTTGGAAGCATGGATATGAGCCACACAATAAATTATCCTCAGATACCTCCATTAGGCGATTATAATCCAATTGAATTTTTAGATGCTGAAAAAGTATTTATTGGAATGTATGTTTCGAGTCATCCGCTTGATCAATATAAATTTTATTTAGATTTTTTACATTATAAAAAGTTGGATGAAGTTGATAATCTTCTTAAAAAACCCGGAAAAATTAATGTTATTGGCTTTGTTCTGGAAACATCAGAGAAGTTTTCAAAAGAAGGAAAGCCATATGGTACAGTCAAAATTTTGGATTATTCGGGAACTTATTCTTTTACTTTTTTTGGTAAAGATTATGCCGAGAATAAAAATTTCTTTACTAAAGGATATTCGATATTGATGACTTTAAATATTAGAGAAACTAAAGATAGTTCAAGGACATTTGTGGGCATTGATTCGGTTAGATTACTTTCAGATGTTAAGGATGAATGTTTTAAAAATCTAACTTTATATCTCGACGTAAATAATATTGATAATTTATTTGTTGACGAAATGGTTGATTTGATTATGAATAAAGTTGAAAAAGGAAAAATTCAATTATCATTGTTTATTTATAATAATGGTGATAATCCCTTAAAACTTGTGGCACGTAAAAAAAATATTTCATTAAATGAGAATTTAATATATTTTTTACAAAACAATAAAAACATAAATCGGTTTAGCTTGAGTTAAAAAAAAATATTAATTTTACAGAAAAATATAAACTTAAAATTTGAAGTTATGGCACTTGAAATTAACACTAGTAATTTTGAAGATTTGGTAATGAAAAGCGACAAACCGGTTGTTTTAGATTTTTGGGCAGTATGGTGTGGTCCATGTCGTATGATAGCTCCAATTATTGAAGAAATGGCTAAGGAATATGAAGGAAGAGCTGTTATTGGCAAGGTTGATGTTGATAACAACAATGAAATCGCGGTTCGTTTCGGAATAAGAAATATTCCGACAGTTTTATTTATTAAAAACGGACAGGTTGTTGACAAAGTTGTTGGTGCGGTACCTAAGATTAATTTAACTTCAAAATTAGACAACCTTCTATAGTTGAGTAAATTAAAAATTAACAACTGCACAACAAATTATTTTGCAGTTGTTTTTTATTTATAAAAATGTTGATTTAACATGGATATTAATGCGGTACAGGAAAGCATCGTCGAAGAGTTTAGTTCTTTCGAAGATTGGATGGATAAATATGCTTATTTGATTGAATTGGGCACTAATCTTGAAACTTTTCCTGAAGAATACAAAAAAGAAGAAAATCTGATTGAAGGATGCCAGTCGAAAGTTTGGTTTCATGCAGATTATAAAGATGGTAAAATATTCTTTATGGCAGATTCTGATGCAATAATTACTAAAGGGATTGCTTCACTTTTGATACGAGTTTTGTCAGGAAGAACTCCTCAGGAGATTATTGATGCAGATTTGTTTTTCATTGAAAAAATAGGATTGCAGCAGCATCTTTCTCCAACAAGAGCCAATGGTTTATTGGCTATGATTAAGCAATTAAAATATTATGCTATGGCATATAAATCAATTGAGAAGTAGCTATGATAAATAAAACTGAAATAGAACAAAAAATTGTTGAAGCTCTTAAAACTGTGTATGACCCTGAAATCCCTGTAAATGTTTACGATTTAGGGATAATTTATAAAATAGAACTTTCCGAAAACGGAGATGTTGAAATCGATATGACACTCACTGCTCCCAATTGTCCAATGGCTGACGAACTTATTGAGGATATTAGGTCTGTGGTGAAGGCAATAGATGGAGTTCGGGGAGTAAGTATAAATCTTGTTTTTGATCCCCCATGGTCAAAAGACATGCTTTCGGAATCTGCATTACTGGATTTAGGATTAATATAATTGCTTGTTTTTAAGAATATTGCGACTTGAGTTATTTTTAATGATAAAAAGCAAAAATATTTTTTTGTTTTTTAAAAAAAATGTATTTTTGCAGCCGTTTTGGTTGGTCCAGTAGCTCAGTTGGATAGAGCAACTGCCTTCTAAGCAGTAGGTCTCAGGTTCGATTCCTGACTGGACTACAAAAACAAGGATTAAGTTTAATTTGACTTAGTCCTTTTTTTATTCTTACCGAAAAATCTACATACGAAGTCGGTTATCGTTCTTTGTTTACCACTCAATATCATTTTCATCTATTCTATAAATAATGTAGTAATAAAAATACTCATGTTACGAAAATCTTTAGCAGAGTTACGCTTCAACCAATAGTTAAAATTTTATTAAAATCTTTATCATTTTCGTTGCAGATATAAATTTTGTTTAATTTTGGACTTTTAGACCGTAAAAGTCGAAAAATGAAAAGACATGATTTAATAAAACAGAATTTAATCTCTGCAGCCCGACAATTATTTATAAAGTTTGGCTTTGAAAAAACTACAATGAATGAAATTGCAGAAGAAGCACGCAAGGGAAAAAGTTCATTATATTATTATTTTACAAGCAAAGAAGAAATTTTTCAGGCTGTGGTTGAATATGAAGCTGATATACTAAAAAATAACATTATTCAGGCAATGGAGAATTGCAAAAGTGCTGAAGAAAAATTACGAACTTATGTTTTAACAAGATTTAAAGGAATAAAAGAACTGGGAAATTTATATAATGCTTTAAGGAATGATTTTCTGGATAATCTGGATTTTATTCGACAGATAAGAATGAAATATGATGATTTAGAAAAGAAAAAAATTCAAGAAATTATAGAAGAAGGATTAAGTACCGGAATTTTTTCAATAGAAAATCCGGAAGAAATAACCGAAACGATTCAAATGACTTTAAAAGCTGTGGAGTTACCTTTGTTGTTAAATTACGAGACGGATGTTTTTACCCAAAAGATTAATTCTTTGCTTAATATTTTCTTTAATGGGATAAAAAACAAATGAATCTAAAAAAGCAGAACATATTAATTTTATTATGTATTTCTATTATTTGTGTAAAAGTCTTTTCACAAAGCGATACAATATATCTAAGCCTAGAAAAGTGTAAGGAAATTGCTTTTGAAAAGAATTACGGAATAAAAATATCAGAGTCACAGGTAGTTATTGCCGAAAATATTCGTAAATCTGCAAAAACAAACTATTTCGGACAGCTTAGTTTAGGAGGACAATATCAACTTACAAACAAGCCATTTCAGGTTTTAAACGGAAATGTTTTTTTACCTGTAGTTCCTTTTTGGTCAATAGATCAGGGAACAATGGATTTACGTCCCGACATACTTCAAAATCCTTTACTAAACGGCATTGTTATAAATCCTGCAACAGGCGAAGTAATTCGTGATCCTCAAGGAAATCCTTTGTTTTTCTTTTATTCCTATCTGCCGGCTGAGCAGCTAAAATTCGGAACTCATCATAATTTTTTGTTTGGACCTGGTTTTATACAGCCTGTGTATCTTGGCAGTAAGATTAGAAATGCCTATAGGATAGCGAAATCAACGAGAAATATTGCCGAAATTCAGCTTGAATCAGAAAAAAAAGAATTGATTTATAAAGTCGAAGAGGCTTACTGGAGAATTATTGATTTACAGGAAAAATTAAAACTTACAGAAACTGCACAAGAATTTCTTAACAGGCTTTATTACGACGTAAACAATTTCCACGAAGAAGGAATAGTTACAAAATTAGAACTGTTACAAGTAGAAATGAAATTGACCGAATTGGAGTTAAATAAAACAAAATTAGAGAATGGACTAAGAATAAGCTATATGGCACTTAATCAAATAATGGGATTAGACCCTCACACTCAAGTATTTCTAAGCGATAATGCAGAAAAAATAAATGTTTATCCGCCACCTTCAGCAGTTGAAAAAACGCTTGTTTATAATCGTAACGAAATAAAAATACTTGACGAGACCACAAATATTTCACTAGCACAACAAGAGATCTTTAAATCGAGGTTTTTACCTAATGTTAACCTAATGGCAAATTATTTATTTATGAATCCGAATCCGTATAAAGGCTTTGATAAATCTTTCGGTTCGGATTGGACAGCAGGAATTAACATTCAAATACCTATTACACATTGGGGCGACAGAATTTATACAATGCGAGCATCAAATGAGATTGTTGAAATAGCTCGTTTGAAACGCGAAGAAGCCGTTTCTTTGATAATTCTGGATATGAACCTAGCATGGAATAATTATACAGAAGCGATTAAAAATCTTAACTTATTAAAAAAATCAATGGAATTGGCAGCCGAAATACTAAGAGTGGCTCAGGATAATTATGATGAAGGGATTATTTCAGTGTCGAAATTACTCGAAGCAGAAACAAATTACGTAAAAGCACAAACAGAATACGTTGAGGCAAAAACTAAACTGAAACTTTGTGAATTAGAATATCTTAAAAAAACAGGAGAATTAAAATTCTAGGATATGAGAAAGTTCTTTACTATAATATCAATAGCTTTTTTGGTAATATCATGCAATAGTAAAAAAAGTAATAAATCTGGGAATAACGGAAACGGGGAATTACCTGTAAAAATTGGAATTGCAGAAATTAAACAATATAACAAAACATTGGAATATGCAGGGACATTTTTTGCTGGGAAAGAAGCAAATTTAGGTACCTCAATGCCCGGAAAAGTCGAAAAAATTTATTTTGAGAAAGGCAGTTTTGTTAAATCTGGAACTGTTATAGCGGAGCTTTCATCAGAGCTTTTGACACAAGCTCTCATTGAGTATGAAACCTTAAAAAAAGATTTCGAACGAGTATCACGCTTAAAAGAAAAAGGTAGTCTCAGCGAGATGGAGTTTGACCATATTAAAGCAAAATTTGAAGCATCTCTGGCAAAAACTGAAATGATAAAAAAAAACACTTCTGTTATTGCCCCTTTTGATGGTATTGTAGCAGATTATCTTGTTGAAGAGGGAGAAAATTATTTCTTTACGCTAAGCCTTGAACCTGGATATAGCAATACAAGTGGCATAGTAAGGTTAATGCAGTTAAATCCATTAAAGTTTGAAATAAATGTTCCGGAAAATGATATTTCAAAGCTGAGGTTAAATCAAAAGATAAGAGTAGATTGCGAAGCTGCCGGATTAAAAGGCATAACAGGAACAATAACTAATATCAGTCCATATCTTTCTACAACAACTCGAACTGCAACTGTGGAAATAAGCATTGCCAATACTGGTTATAAAATTTTACCCGGAATGTATGGAAAAGCATATATTGATTACGGCACTGAAGCGGGAATTTATTTAAAATCAGGAGCAATTTATCGTCAACCAGGAACTCCCGAAGATTTTGTGTTTGTAATCAAAAACGGAGTTGCCAAAAAAGTAAGAATAAATAAAATTAAATCCGAGGGTGAGTATGTAATTGTGGAGGGGATTAATGCAGGAGATACTGTTGCTCTCGAAGGTAAGAATAAACTGGTTGAAGGTTCAAAGGTTAAGATAGTAAGATAAAATGAAAATAACCAAAACTGCAGTAAATAATCCAGTTGCAACAGCTATGGCGTTTGTTGCAATATTGTTTTTCGGGATTTCTTCGTGGGTGAGTTTGCCTAAAGATTTGCTTCCATCAATAGAATTGCCAGCAATAACGGTAATTACAATTTATCCCGGAGCTTCGGCAGAAGATGTTGAAACTCAAGTTACCGATCCACTGGAAAAAGTTCTTGCAGGGGCAGAAAATCTAAAAAAAATAAATTCTGTTTCGAGAGAAAACGTTTCTATTATTTCGTTAATTTATGATTGGGGAACAAATATCTCCGATGCCGCCAACAGTGCGAGAGACCTGATGGAATTGGTAAAAAAAGACTTGCCCGCAGATGCAATGAATCCTTACTTGATGAAGATAAATTCTTCGATGATTCCTGTTGTTGTATTTACAATTCAGGCAGAAGAAAGCTACAATGGATTGGAAAGAATTATTTACGACAGAATTGTTGAACCGCTTAAAAAGCTTGAAGGAGTGGGAACAGCATTTATTATTGCTCAGCCTTCAAGAGAAATAAACATTCTGGTTGATCCTCAAAAATTAAGTGCTTATAAAATCAGCATTTCTGCTATAACAACTATACTTCAGGCCTACAATCTAAATATTCCGGGTGGGAACATAAAATTCGGTAAATATGATTTTGCAGTTAGAATTCCGGGAAAAGTAAATTCTATTGAGGAGATAAAGAAAATTCCTATTTCAAATTTCAATAATCGTATTATAAGAATTGAAGATGTAGCAACTGTTTTAGATACATATAAAGATAAGGATGAAATTGCTTATTCCGAAAAAAATAAGGCTGTAGCACTCTTTGTTCAGAAACAAACAGGAGCAAATAATCACGAGGTTTACAGCAACGTAATAAATAAAATGGAAGAAATAAAAAAAGATCTTCCTCCAGACATAAAGACAAATGTAGTTTTTGATACCTCCCAAATTACTGTTGAAGTAAGCAAAAGTCTTCAGGGAACAATTTATTATGCAGCTCTTTTTGTAATTCTTGTAGTTTTTATTTTCCTAAGGGATTGGAGAAATAGTTTTATTGTAATTCTTACAATCCCGTTCTCGATGATGACGGCATATATTACTATGAAGATTGCCGGTTTTACGATAAACATTTTTTCTTTAATGTCTTTGATTGTTGCTATAGGAATGGTTGTTGACAATGCTGTTGTTGTTCTGGAAAATATTAATAGTTATATTGAAAGGGGTGCAAAGCCAAAAGAGGCATCAATTTTTGCAACCGGGGAGATGGGAAAAGCAATAACAGCATCTACACTAACAACTATTTCGGTTTTTGTTCCTTTAATTTTTATGGGAGGTTTTGTGGGAATACTTTTCCGACAACTTGCCATATTAGTTACTGTAACAATGGCAGCATCGCTGATCACGGCTATAACTTTAACTCCAATGCTTTCGTCTTTACTTTTTAAACCAAAAAATAAGCGAAAATCAAAAACAAATTATCTTTTTAAATCCAGTGAGAATTTATTTGTGAAATTTGAAAACCTTTATGCAAAATTGTTAAGATTTTTTGTAAATCATAAATATAGTATTGTAATTTTGTGTATTTTGATATTTCTTTTTTCACTCTATGCGGGCAGTTCTATAGGATCGGATTATATTCCCGACCTTGATGCCGGAGATTTAATTACAACTATAGAAGTAGAAGTTGGCTCAGATGTTCACGAAACCGAGCGAGTTGCAAAAATGGTTGAAAAAATATATTATGAAGAAATTCCTGAAATGGTTTCTCAATATACTGTTATCGGACAAACAGAGACGAGTTTGTTATCGAGTATTGGTTTTGAGGAAGGTAAAAATAAAGCGACAATATCGGCACGTTTATGTTTACCTCAGGATAGAACAAGAAGTGCGGGAGAAATTGCAGAGAGAATAGAAAAACGACTAAAAGAAATTCCTGAAATCGAAAACTTTAAAATAAATGCTGGTTCATTATTACAAAAAATGTTGCTAGGGGCTGAAAAACCTATCGAGATTAAAATTTCCGGAAAAGATTTTGATAAAATTAACAAAGCAGCACTGGATATACAACAATTAATGCAAAATACCACAGGGTTTAAAAACGTTGAAAATTCTATAGACCGAGGTAAATCAGAGTATCATATAATTATAGATAATGAAAGAGCATCAGGAATGGGATTGAATACAGCTTTAATTGGTTTGCAGGTTCGTCAGAATTTGTATGGTTCAAACGCCGGAAAGTTTACCGAAAACAATGAGGCTTATAATATCAGAATACTTTATGATAAAACTTTTCGCAGTAATGTCAACGATCTCAATAATATTGTTATTACAAATATTCTTGGTCAACCTGTTAATCTTTCGTCTGTTGCCAAAATTGTTGAAGGTTCGGGACCTCTTGAAATTAAGCACGAAGCACAGTCTCGCTTTGTTAAGGTGGGAGCCGAACTTGACGATATAAGTTTAAGCGAAGGAGCAAAATTAGCAAGAGAAATTATAAAACGCTACGATAGCGATCCGGCAATTCATTTAAGTTTAGCAGGAAAGGTTGGTGAGCAGGAGGAATCTTTTGCTAAATTAAGATATATTTTTGTAGTTTGTTTTATGTTAGTTTATATGATTATGGCTGCACAATTTGAATCTTTCAAGGATCCATTCATCATTATTTTTTCTATTCCTTTTATGATTACCGGAGTAGTAGCAGCCTTTATTATTGCCGGAATAAATTTGAATATCGTAACATTTGTGGGGCTTATTATGTTGCTTGGTATAGTTGTAAACAATGGTATTGTGCTTGTGGATTATACTAATTTATTGATGGCAAGAGGTTCTGATTTATTTAGTGCTGTTGTTGAGGCCGGGCGTTCTAGATTAAGACCTGTATTAATTACTTCGTTAACAACAATTTTGGCGATGATTCCAATGCTTTTTAGTCGCGGTATAGGATCTGAATTATGGATACCGCTTGCAATTACAATGATTGGGGGATTATTTGTCTCTCTTGTAATCACTTTGATCATTGTTCCTTGCATGTATGCAATTTTAAACCGAAAGAAAAATAATTCTGATAAAATATAACTTTAAAAGATTGTAAAAATGAAGATTATATATATTTCATGTAATGTGAGCATGTTGAATGAAGTCATTAAAATAGTTAATTCTAACGGAGCCGATTCATATCAAATTATTGAGCAGGTATTATCTGTAAACAAAGTTGGAACTCCAAGGCTTAATAATTTTGTATGGCCCGGATATAATTCTGTGATTATCATTCAAGTTCAGGATTTGAATATTTATAAACAGATTATTGAAGCTCTCAAAAATCACAATCTCAATTCAGAATTGCCGGATGAAAAAGTTATGGTTACATGCTGGAATATTGATAATTTTTTCTTTGAATAAATTCTTTTATATTTTTTATATATTTACCAAGTTATATTATTAAAAATTTGTATTATGGAAAACAAAATTCAAAAATTTATCATTAGTAATGTAAAAACTGCCATTACAGGAATTTTTTTATCCTTATTTGTTGGATTAGCAGTCAGAGAAGTTTCTCGGGGATTATTACAAAAAATCAATTTGTTCGATTTTAATGTTGTAAATGGTTTTTTGGAGCTAGGTCATGGTCATGCATTGATATTTTTTCCGTTATACCTTTAATTTTTGCCGCAATAATTTATTTGATTAAAGATAAGATTAGTGTAGATTTTCCGGAAAAAAAGTTATCAATATATTTTGGATTAACACATCTTGGATTATTACTAACTTTAATTTTAATGTTATATAAAGGATTTTCATATGTGATGCTATACTCTGAAATTACAGATTTAACGAAAATTGACTCGTCGCTGTTCTTTGGAAGTAAAATATTTAGGATCTTAATTTATGCCTTTTCACATATCACCATGTCAGTAGGACTTTTGGGTAGCGGAATTATCATTTTCAGAAAGTTTGAGGTAGAAAAGTTACTTTTTTAAAAAAATTATTTTAAAAAGCATATATTTTTTCATCAAATTTAAAATTTAAATAACACAGAGGAGTGTTTAAATGTAAATTTTACTTTTAAACACAGATAAGTCTTTTTTTATTATTTTTGAGGCAACAAATATTAATTTTATGGGAAAAATAAGTTTTGTTTACGTTTTCACGATTTTAATGTTGTTTAATTTTGTATCCTGTAATGAAAAGAATAAAACAACAGACCCCACTAAAAATGAATTTGTGAAAACCGGTAAGTATGACTATTACGGAGAAAAACAAATTATTACAAATAAAATCATGTATGATGTTTCGATATGTAATGATTTGCTAAATGACAGATCTCGTCAGAATCCTGACTGGTTTTGGGAAAATATTCCCGAAGTTGAATGCAATACTTTTATTGCCACACTTTTAAGTGATGCTAGAAATGGAAGGCTGCCGATATACTATTTCGAGCTTACCGGTGATTATGAAAGTTTTGAACGTGTACAGCCGGAATATGTGCAAAAATTTATGGACAGTGTTCTTACATATAAGTTTCAAATTCTAGATACTACAACAAAAAAAGGTAACATTATTGATAAAGAAATTAAACTTGACTATAAAAATGTTAAAAAGTTGAGATTTCTCGAAGAATGGTTCTTAGGAGATGGGGGTTTTCACAAAAGAGTGATTGCAGTCGCACCATTTTTTGAAATTTCATATCCGGGAATGGAAACTATAAATACTGTTTATTTTTGGATTTTAGTAAACAATCAATAAAAAAATGAAAGATTACAATCTTGTATTTTCAAAAGAAACTGTGGAATTTACTACAGTTGCCAAGGAATTTGTTGCATTTCTGGAGGCGGCAAAAGATTTTAGTTATCATAGATTTATTGATACAAGCATAAAAATTTTACCTTTATTATATTTAAAAGGAAGTTTAATTCCTTTGGTAACAGATTATGATGAGGATTATTACGAAAAATTCGTTACCGAAGCCGATTGGTCTTTTATTCAGCAGGTAACTGCAGCAAAACTTGGAGAACATGATGAATATGTTCAGGTTCAGGATGCTTCATTGATGAATAATGTTGACTTTTACAATGTTTCTCTGAGCGAATTATTTGCCGATCTCTATCAAGATATGGGAGATTATGTTGCTGCATATCAAACAGCAAATGATGAATTGATTTTGTCGGCTCTGTATTATTGTAAACAGAATTTTGAAACCTTTTGGGGTATCAGATTGTTGATTTTGCTTCAGCATCTTCACAGAATAAAATATATGTCTAACGAATAATACTGAATTTTGGAATTTGCTCCAAAAATATCGAACGAAGAATTATACAGTTTGCCTTTATTTGAATTTACAGGCGATATTGTGGTTATTGACAATACAAAAAACATATCAAAATATATAGATGATATTCTTTGTGAAAAATATTTAGGATTTGATACAGAAACAAAGCCATGGTTTAAAAAAGGGAAATCAAATAATTATCAGGTCTCTTTATTACAATTTTCAACGGCAAAATCTACATATTTGTTTAGATTAAACAAGATTAAATTACCTAAAGAAATAATTTCTTGTTTTAGTTCTGAAGAAAATCTGAAAATTGGATTAAGCACAAAAGATGATTTGCGTGCTTTGCAAAAGCTAGAAACTTTTGAAGCAAGAGGTTTTCTAGAGTTACAGGACTATGTGAAAAACTTTGGCATCGAAGACATGAGCTTGCGTAAGATAGCAGCCATTGTTTTAGGTGTTAGAATATCAAAATCACAGCAACTTAGTAACTGGGAGGCTTCCAGGTTAACGGAAAAACAAATCAAATATGCAGCTACTGATGCCTGGATTTGTCGCAGAATATATTTAAAACTTAAAGAATTGCAAAATGATAACACATGAATTGAATTATCGCATATTCTATGCCGATACTGATGCTATGGGAGTTGTTTATTATGCAAATTACCTCAGAATTTACGAAGCTGCAAGAGGTGATTTTATGCGGAGATTAGGTTTTTCGTTCGGGGACATGGAAAAGAAAGGAATAGTTTGTCCAGCAATAAATGTAAATATTGAGTATATACGATTTGTGAAATTCGACGAAGAGGTAAAAGTTGTTTCTACTGTGAAAGAAATTCCCGGGGCAAAACTGGTTTTTTTACAAGAGATGATTGATTCCAAAGGAAATGTTGTTAACAGAGCAACAGTTAAGCTGGGATTTGTGAGTACAGAAAAAATGAAAGCCGTACGCTGTCCGGAGTGGATAGCAGAATTATTTAAAAAAGCAATTAAAAAATAAATGTAATTAAATGTCGTTATTACAAATTAAACGTTTTCGCAAATGAAAAAATCAAGATTTCTAATAATATTTTTGTTGTTGTTTTTTCTGAGCAATGGAAAATCTTATGCTCAACGATATACCATAAGTGGATTTGTTCAGGATAAACGTTCGGGAGAGAAGTTGTTTTGGGCAAATATTTACGACACAAGAACAAAACAAGGGACAACCTCAAACGAATACGGTTTTTTTAGTCTTACTCTTCCATCCGATACTGTGGAATTAACAATATCTTTTGTAGGTTATGCCACATTTCAGACAAAATTTTTTTTAAATTCTAACTTAAAGTTAAACATAGAGCTTGATCCTGTAATACAGATTGCAGAAGTTACAGTTACAGACAGGAGATCGGAAGAGATGGTGAAGAGTACTCAGATGAGTTTAATCGAAATGCCTGTTCAACAGATAAAAAATTTACCGGTCTTATTGGGAGAAGCAGACGTTTTAAAAACACTACAGTTAATGCCCGGAATTCAATCAGGGTCGGAAGGCTCAAGTGGTTTGTATGTGCGAGGAGGAGGTCCCGACCAAAACCTTATATTGCTTGATGGAGTGCCTGTATATAACGCCTCGCATCTTTTTGGATTTTTCTCCGTTTTTAATCCGGATGCAATTTCAAGTGTGAGGCTAATAAAAGGCGGATTTCCAGCCAGATATGGGGGCAGACTTTCATCGGTAATTGACATTAGGATGAAGGAAGGAAACTTAAGAAAATTTGCCGGCGAAGGTTCTATTGGAAATGTTTCGTCAAAGTTTACATTTGAAGGTCCTATTATTAAGGATAAAACCTCTTTTATAGTTTCAGGACGACGAACTTATATTGATATATTGGCGGCTCCAATAATAAGTGCTATTAACAGGGCCGCCGGTGGGAGTGATAATTTGCGAGCCGGATATTTTTTCTGGGATGCAAATGCAAAAATAAATCATAAATTAGGCGAAAAAGACAGAGTGTTTTTAAGTTTTTATGCCGGACGAGACAAGGCATATACTAATTCAAAAAACAGATATGTTTATAATGATACCACAAATACATCAATAAACAGATTTAAACTTACATGGGGTAATGTTACTTCAGCTCTGAGATGGAATCATGTTTATAATGATAAATTATTCAGCAATCTTACCTTAATTTATTCAAATTATCTTTTCGATACCGGGATGGAATTTTTGGAATATAGAGGAAATAAATTGATAAGTAATTATGCTTTCAATTATTTTTCAGGAATAGAAAATACCGGAGGAATAATTGACTTTGATTTCAGACCAGTTCCAAAACATTCATTAAAATTCGGAGGAAATTATCTTTATCATACTTTCAAACCAGGGGTTTCTGCATTTAAAATTACAGATGGTTCTTCAAGTTTAACACAGGAATTTGGCAATAAAAATATTTATGCAAACGAGTTTTATGGGTACATAGAAGATTCCTGGGATATTTCTGCTTTGATTAAAGCCAATTTAGGAGTTCACTATTCGGGATTTATTTTAAAGAATAAATATTACGATTCATTCCAACCAAGAATATCAACAAGATTTTTAATAACTGATAAAATTTCAATAAAAGCTGCATATTCGCACATGCAACAATATATTCATTTATTAACCAATTCAACAATCGGGTTACCAACTGATTTATGGTTGCCTTCAACAGATTCAATTAAACCGGAAAATTCGCATCAAGTTGCTCTGGGATTTAATTATGATTTTCATAAAGATTGGGATTTATCTATTGAAGGATATTACAAAACAATGGATAATCTTATTGAATATAAAGAAGGGGCAAGTTTTTTTCAATTATCTCAGAATTGGGAATCAAAACTAGAGATAGGAGAGGGGTACAGTTATGGAGCTGAAGTTTTAATAAGAAAGAATTACGGAAAGTTTACAGGTTGGATTGGTTATACACTTTCGTGGTCATGGAGAAAATTTGAGAATCTTAATTTTGGAAAACCATTCCCTTATAAATACGATAGAAGACATGATGTTGCGATTGTTTTAATGTATAAATTAAACGACAATATTGATTTTGGACTTACGTGGGTTTATGGAACCGGTAATGCTGTTACCTTGGGAATAGCAAGATATTTACCACTAGTTGAGTACGATGAATTTGTCCAATATTATGATTCGTATTATTATTATGGACAGGAAATTGAATATTATAATGGGAGAAATTCATATAGAATGCCCCCTTATCATCGTTTGGATTTAAGTGTTAATTTCAACAAAAAAATAAACTGGGGAGAAAGGACATGGAGTGTTGGTCTTTATAATGCATATAGTCGTCAGAATCCATTTTATTTATATTTTGGATGGGACAATATGGGAAACAGAGTACTTAAACAGGTTTCTTTATTTCCAATTATACCATCGGTCAGATATTCTTTCAAATTTTAATTCAAAATGAATTGTTATGAAACACATTAAAGTTTATTTGCTTATACTTATCGCATCATTATTAATATTTTCAATTTCATGTGAAAAAGTAATAAATCTAAATATTGAAGATGCAAAAATAAAAATTGTTCTGAACGGAATAATTTCAAGTGATTCAGCAGTAATTGTGCATATTTCGAAAAGCAGGCATATCCTTGATAATGCACAAATCAGTTTTTTGAGTGATGCTCAGGTAAAACTTTACGAAAATGAAACCGAAATTGGAACTATGATCCATATAGGAAATGGTTTTTATAAGATAAATTATACCCCGAAAAAAGGTTTTGACTATAAAGTTGCAGTTAGTCATTCTAACTATGATGATGCTTATGCCACTACAAGAGTTTTAAATTCTGTTCAAATAATCAGTATTGACACTTTCACAACCTATGGGCAATATCAGGACAATAATTTAAATTTTAATTTAAAGTTTACCGACCCCATAGATGAGAAAAATTATTATATGCTAACACTCATAAATAATTTTTATGAGATGCAATACAGTGATACAGTAAAAAATATTGACACTCTTTATGTTGGTCCTGATACAACAATTGTTTATATTACTTATGGAGGATATGTTAGAACTCCTCGTAGAATGTTTGTTTTTCCGAACACAGAAGATGTAATTATTGAGTCTCAATTGCAAAAGGGATTAGTATTTTCAGATGAATTAATAAACGGGAAAACATATACTTTGAGATTTAATACTTCTTATTACAACTTTTGGGGCGATACAAACAGGGTTTATGTGCAATTGAAATCAATACCAAAAGAGCTTTACTTATATTATAAGTCATTACAGCAGTATTACAACAATCACGGGGATCCATTTTCTGAGCCGGTAATGGTTTATACTAATGTTGTAAATGGATTAGGAATATTTAGTTCGCAGAGCATACATTCAGATTCGTTAGTGTTTATAAACACTAATAATCAGGTGTATTACTATGATAAATAAATTTTAACGATTGAATATGAAAGTCGGGGTGAGAAGACTCGAACTTCCGGCCTCTACGTCCCGAACGTAGCGCGCTACCAACTGCGCCACACCCCGAAGTATTAGTATGCTGCAAAATTAACAATTTTACGAATACAAAAACAAAATTTTTAAAATTTTCTGATAAACTAATAGAAATTCTTAATTTTTAATGTTTAAATACCTTCATTAGTAGTAAAAACTATGCTCCAAAAGTATCTTTAAAATATCTATTCATAGTTACTGCACAAACTGAGTCGCCGGTTATATTAACCGTAGTTCTGAGCATGTCAAGTGGACGATCAACAGCAAAAATCAAAGCAAGTCCTTCTGCGGGGATATTAACGGAATTTAATATAATAAGCAGAATTATCATTCCGGCCCCAGGAACAGCTGCAGCTCCAATTGAGGCAAGCACAGCTGTAAGAATAATTGTAAGTAATTCTATTATTCCTAAATCCATACCAAAAACTTGTGCTATGAAAACAGCAGCCACAGCTTGATAAAGGCTTGTCCCGTCCATATTTACGGTAGCTCCAATGGGTAAAACAAAACTACTTATTCTTTGGTCTGTATTAAGGTTTTGGTCAACACATTTTTTAGTTACCGGCAAAGTGGCAGCACTTGAACTGGTGCTGAAGGCAGTAAGTTGAGCAGGTAAAATTCCTTTGAAAAAATATTTTATGTTGATTTTAGAGAAAAGTTTTAAAATGATAGGATAAATAATGAGAATTAATGTAAGCAATCCCAAAATTACGCATCCGGCATAAAATCCAAGCGATTTTAATAACGCAATAGTTCCATCTGTGCTTTCTCCTGAAATGTAGCAAATTACCCCTGCAATTAAAGCAAAAACTCCTAAAGGAGCAAAACTCATAATTATTTCAACAAGTTTTAAAACGATATCATTTGCCGAATCAATAAACAATCTAACAGATTTTGTCTTTTCTTCTTTTAAAGATAGAATTGCAATGCCTGTTAGAACGGAAAAGAAAATTATTTGCAGCATCGAGGAGTTTTTTGAGGAGGCACTGAAAATATTATCAGGGACAATATCAACTAAAAATTGAAGCGGTTTTTGTTTTTCTATAGGATTTTCATTTGATTTTTCCGAATATTTTTGTATCAAAAGCTGTTGTTTATCTTCAGGGAAAACTTCTCCGGGTTTAAGTCCTATTGCAAAAATTACTCCGATAGAAACAGCAATAATTGTAGTTATTAAATAAAATGAAATTACAGAAATTGCAATTTTTTTTAATCCTTTAACAGTTCTTAAATCATAAATCCCTTTAATCATGCTTGTGAGAATAATTGGTATAGCAAGCATTTTTAATAAACGGACAAAAATTTCGCCGATTGGGGCTATCCAATTTGATACAAAATTTGCCAGTCCAAATGTTACCGAAAAAATTCCAAACCCCAGCCCCAAAATCATTCCTAAAATTATTTTGAGACTGAGTGAAATTTTTAATTTTCGGGGATTAATTTTCATTGCATATTTTTAGGTTGATGTTCTTTTCTTAGTAGGTCATTAAGCTCTTTAACCGGATTAAAAGTAATTAGCGGAATTTCAACGAAAACTGTTAACCAATCGGCCATAGCTCCATTCCATAATCCTGGATGTTCTAGAACTTTGATGTTTTTTCCTATATGAGTTTTTTCTGAAATAAAACAAGCATTTTTATCAACAAAATTATTGAGGTTATATTTTTCTCCCGAAAAAGATTTTATGCTGCAAACAATATCAACCGGATTAAAGTGCGTTGCTTTTTGTAAGCATTCTTTTTGTTTGAGTTTATTTTCATTAATTTGAGCTTTTTCAATAATTTGAAGACTTCTGCCATTTTCTTTTTTAATCCAGAAAGGTCCGCCTCCAGGTTCGCCGGTATTTTTAACCATTCCGCAAACGCGTATTGGTCGGTTTATATATTCGAGAATACTTTGCCTGCTATCTGTGGATGCAGAAAAATCAGCCCCAAAGGTTTTTTCAAGATATTCGATGTGTTTTGTTTCTATAGATTGTGATGGGTCTTTGAGTGTTTTGTATATTTCTTCAAGTTTACTGCGAATTTCAATAAGCATACCACCAAGAAGTTTTTTATATTTCACAACTTCTTCGAGATAATCAGCGTGAATTAAATTGTCGATATTTTTTATAAAGATGATGTCATAATCAAGTGTGTTTAAATTCTGTAATAATGATCCATGACCACCCGGGCGTAATAGGATGTTGCCATCTTCATTACGTACAAGGCTATTATCGGGGTATAAGGCAACAGTATCAGTGTTTTTTTGCTGGAAAGAAAATTTTATTTTAAGATTTTTTCCTATTCTTTTCAGAACTTTGTCTTTTTCACTATAAAATTGTTTTTCAAATTCAGGTGAAACAGTAAAATGTATTTCGTCAATTTCTTTATTGTTAAGAAGGCAAATGGATTCGTAAAGGTGTTCTGCAAAAGCGGTACGTGTGTGGTCTGAATATTTGTGAAATTCAATGAGTCCTTTTGGTATTCCTGCGTAGCCTAACCCGGAATATAGTATTTTTTCTGCAATCTCTTTTGAGTTGGAATTTTTTGATAGATAATGGTTTAATGTATCGTAAAAAGCAAATTTTTTAATATTTTCAAAAGTATTTTGAACGGAATAAAATCCACCATCGTTATAATCTTTTTCGCTACCTGACTTTTCGAAACTAATTAGACGTTTAAACATTCTTGTTGCTGCTCCAGAAGCCGGTACAAATTTACAAATGCTGAAATCGGAATGTTTTTCGTCAAAAAGATTACAATATTCTTCAAGACGAGACTCGGAAACAGTTTGAATACCATCTCCTTCAATAGCAGGAGATAGAACTTCGACGAAACTGTCATTTTTCTTTAAAAGTTCGATTTGTTCATGGACATTTTCTTCAGTTATTCCCAACTGAGCTAAAAAACTAATATCATTTTTGTTTAGCATGGTCATAAGCTTTTATTATGCCGAAAATACAAAAAAATTTTTAGCAAATAAATGTTATGATTATTTTATTTGAAAAGAAATTAGAAATTTTAAATTAATAATATTAATTTATTCCAAATTTCACATTAGAAAATTCAAAATTTGTCTATTTAATAAAGTTTTAATAAAGAATAAAGTGAAAATATTCCGGTTATTAAAATTCTGCTTAATTAAGGGATATTGAATTTTATGAAGTTGCTGCGAATACCAATCAATAAGTTGAAGGATTTCAATTGATTGTAATTTTCCGGTATAAAATGGTCGTAGGAGAATATTAAAGAAATGCAATGATTATTGGAGCTAAAAGGATGATAGCCAAGCTCGATATAAGCAGAATGCCGAACTGTTCTAATACCTTGATGAATTATATTTCCATAAGAATTGACAATAAATCCGTGATTATTTGGGCCGTCCATTGTTGGTAGGAATATATTATTACCATAGTGAGAAAACAAACTGTCGGCTCCGGCAATTACATGAATGTATTTAATGTCGGTAAAAAATCTTTCACCATTATATGAGACCCCTGTAATAAACTCCGAGAAATTAGCCCCAAAAGGATGGGCAAGTGGTATAGAACTATGAGAATAATTTTTTTGTACGTTTGAATGAGAATAAGTATATGGCCTAACGATATTGTATTCAATGAAAAAATCTGTATTTTTAAGATTAAAGATATCATATCGTTTAGTTCCCAATTGTATGCCCCATTTATTTGCAAACCAGCCGTACTGACCTGAGTATTCGGGATTGATTCGATGTCTTATGTCGTTGATAAGTTGAGCTACAATTAAATCATCAATTAGAATTTGAAAATAAATTATATTTTTATTTTTGGGAATTATTCGGCCGTTAAGTCCTAACAAAGTATTGTCTTCGGAGCCCAAATTAAATTCAACCGGTCTAAGAAAAATTAATGGTTGTAAATACTCTAAATTAAAAAAATCTTTCCGCGATGAGATTACAGATTCGAAAAAACCTAAACTAAAACGTTTATGAATTCTCCATTCGAGGTATTGAAAAACAGCATGTTTATTTTGGGTTTCAGTTATGGAGAAAGGCAGCCAATATTCAGAGATCATTCGAGCCCAAAGAATGTTATATTGAAAATTAAGGAATTTTGCTTGTATTTTTAAGTTTGGATACGGCTTTGCAATATCTGATAATAAAAGACTTCTATAGCCATTACCAATAAAATTTCGTGAATTGGCAAAATCTATTTTTAAAAAATCAAAAGGAGAATAAACGATATGAAAATCATTTATTATTGGAAACCTTTTGTAAATGTGGTCGTCTGAAAAATCCATTGGTGGCCAGAAATTTGGAAATAAAATTGGGGTTTGAAAAGGGTATTCATTTTTATAATAATATGAAAATGAGCTAATACCAAGTTTTTCGGTAAGTGAAAAATCAACAGCTAATCCTATTGTCGGATTAAATGCAAATGGCTCTAAACTATGGTACTTTGCAAATAAGTCAATCGTAGGATTAATGTTTAAACTGTATTTTGAATTTTTGTTTTTGAATACTATAAAACTAGGAGAATGTAGTGTTTTTAAATTTTTAATTTGACTCAAATCACTGTAATAAACTGGTAATACAGATACAAAGATAACCGAGTCTTTAGATAAATCAAGATTTAAACTTTCGAGGATGATTTTTTGATAATTTCTTAAAAATCTAACAGGAATCTGTTGAGGCAGAAGATTTAAAGAAATCGAAAAAAATAATATTATATAATAAATGCGTTTCATTAAAAATCGTAATAATTATTTCTTATTGCGTTTCTAAAACCAAAGTTCAAAAAAATGTTTGAATCAGAAAATGAATCATAATGTTTTAAAATAACACCTGCAAAAATTTGAGATCGATTTCGTTTATTCAGATTGTAAATTAATTGAAGATCAAAAAAATGGTTTAATGATTGTGCTTCATAATGTAAATTTGGATTTATTATATTAAAGTTTTGTTTATTGAAATAAAGGTTTGATTTTGCAAGAATCTCAAAACTTCGTAAGTCGTAATTTGCTATTATGACGAGTTCACTTATATTTCTGCCTGCGGGATGAGCAAGAGGCATATTATAATGACCATAGTGCAAGCTTAAATTGTCGGGATTAATATACATATCTTTAGAAGCATAATTATATTCAATAAGAATGAATAGATTAGATTTTAATAAATTGAAGTTTTTATAACCGATTTGAAAAGCAAATTCAGGCTTGTCAATTATCCTGTCAAAAAATAATTGAGAATAAAATATTCCTAAATCATTGTCAAAACGGGAAATATTTATCCCTCCAAGAAAATTTATTTTTGATGCGTCTATTCCGGAGAATAAAAAGTTTAGACCGGGAGTAATGTTATAAATTAAGTTTTTAAAAGCTTTTAATTCCTGAGAAAGAACAGTTGCTTGAATAATGTTAAAGTTAAATTTTTGTAAAGACTTAATTTTTAGGTAATTAAATGAAATGTATTTACAAGGGTATAAAACATTTTCGCCTAAATAATTTGTTAGATTAAGAATATTATTAAAATTTGGATTAAGTGCTTTTGTGAAAATATTTGAAACATCTATGTGTTTAAAATTAAAACTTGATTTAAAAAAGAATAAAGGAGCTGAAAAATCAGAAATAATCATAGAACGGTATCCATCTCCCATAAAAATACGGTCGTAGCCAATAGTGAAATTAATGTCTGAATTAACTTTATAAGAAATAACAGCATAAGAGTTTCCAAAATCAAACTCGTTGTAACCTGATAGAGGTTTTATTCTACCAATACCAGGAATTATTTTGAAATTGTTATAAATAGATTTATCCAGGAAAGGATAGGCTGCCTGGGTTTCTTCGAGAACAGAATAGAAAAAAATCTTTGATTCTAAATTTCCTTGAATTATTGCACCACGTGTATTTCGATATCCAATGGGTCCGGAGAGATTTTGAAAGTAAGAAAAATTTAGTGAAGGATTTATTTGGATTTTAAATCTATCGTTTTTCTCAACTATTAAATTTTCTTCAAAAAGTTTTCGTAAAAATAAATTTTTTTTAGATGAGTATGTGTTAAAAATCAAATTTTCATAAATAGTGTTTTCAACACCTGTATAAGGACGAAAAAAACTTTGATATTCGTAATCGTTTATTGATTTTTTTGAAAAATCAATAAAATGTTCGGATAAAAAATAGTCTTGAGCAACAATTAAGTTGTTCAAAAATAGTAGAAAATAAAACGTAATTTGAAATAAAAAATACTTTTTCATTAAAAACGACAAACAATTATGCGAAAATAATAAAATCTATGGAAAGATTATATTTTTAGAAGGATTAAGATGTGAATTTTAAATCTTAATGAATTGGAGAAAAATAAGAGGGGGAGGTAATATGGATAATTGCATATTTAAAATAATAAATATCAAAATTGTGTGAAAAATATTTTACCTTTGCAAAAAACTTTGATATTAAAAATGGAGAATGCAAAAAAATACAAACGCAATGCTTGGAGTCCTAGAGTAATTTCCTTATATAAGGATGTA